>JAABUW010000202.1_pt1 | contig 127641 bp, 81 predicted proteins | sample 5560081 | NCBI WGS metagenome assembly JAABUW01 (sample SAMN10711882, study PRJNA513363) | rock metagenome | isolation source: Antarctica rocks | place: Antarctica: Victoria Land, Knobhead sud
CTTGAGTTCGCATATCTATAGGGGCAGCAGCAGCCATGAGTGCGTATATCTATTGGGGCAGCAGTAGCCATGAGTGCGCATATCTATAGGGGCAGCAGCAGCCATGAGTGCGCATATCTATAGGGGCAGTAGTAGCCATGAGTGCGCATATCTATGGGGGCAGCAGCAGCAGCAGTAGCCATAAGTGCGCATATCTATGGGGGCAGTAGTAGCCATGAGTGCGCATATCTATAGGGGCAGCAGCAGTAGCAGTAGCCATGAGTGCGCATATCTATGGGGGCAGTAGTAGCCATGAGTGCGCATATCTATGGGGGTAGCAGCAGCCATGAGTGCGCATATCTATGGGGGTAGCAGCAGCCATGATGCGTCCCTAGGGTTATTACAATGATTACTAGAAATCCGTCTTGGCGCAGTGGGGATCCCTTGGTAAATCCCCACCCCACCCTACCCCACCCTAGGCCCCACGCCAATAGATACCCACGCCAGGCTGGGGTAGGGATTATACCTCGATCCCCACCCTACCCTACGCCAATCCGAAGCGTAGTCTTTCTTATTAATAAAATAAAAGATATTATTATACTCTCTAGTTTATCTCTATAAATTAATTAACTAGTAGATAATATTATAAATATTATAATAATAAATAAATTACCCGTTTATTTTTTAAAAATCGGTAGCGGCTCGCTCTCGAGGCGCTCTAAATTATATTATTATATAAATATCTCGTTAATAATATTTATCTCAGCTCTTAAATCTTTATTTATTTTAATACGAATAATCTTTATATTAATATTAATTAGGTTCGTAATAATTTCGTTATCGATATTTATATTTAATCGGGTTCTTATTTCTTTTTATTCCCTCGGGATAAAAACTTTCTTAAGAGTTTATTATTAAAAAAAATATAGTATAATCGCCGATATAATTAATAGTTTTTATCTTTTTCTCCGGATATTTATTAGAGTAGTGGCCGATTTTATAATAATTAAAATATTTAATATCTTTAAAATTCTTATCGCTCCCGTAAATTGTATACGTTTTATTTATATTTTTATAATTATTATTATTAGAACCTTATCCCCTTATATTAGATTTATTTTTATTATCTCCGCTTTTTAACTTCTTTTTATACCTTTTCCGAGATCCTAATTAATTATTTTAATTATTATTTTATATCTTGAATTCTCGATTAAAATTACGTTTATAACGTATTATAAACGATATAAATTCGGTTCGTTTAATAAAAATATTTTAGGCTCGGTTAATTTCTTTTAAAATATCGAGTTTTAAATAAGTTATTAGATAAATTATTTATTACTTTTTATTATAAAGAGGTAGTTCGGTTTCTAGAGTATTAAAATAAATATCGAAATTTTATATTAATTAATTATTTCTTTAATATATATATTAATACCTAAAATTCGTATTTATAACTCGGTTTAAAGAGTCCTCGATTACGTTAAATAAATAATCCGAAAAGAATTTTTATATTAATATATTTATTAGATAAAGTTCTTTATATTTATTTTATAATTTCTTAATTTACCTTTTTTAAATAAGGTATTATATATAAAATCTTCTTTTCGTTTATTTAAAAGTTTACGGGTATTAAGCGGAATATAGTCTCTACGTTATAAATTTATTCTCGATAATTTTATAAATTCTTTGTATAAAAATTTTATGATTTTAATGATCGTAAATTACTTTAATTTATATTAAAATCGATTTAATTACGATTTATTATCGGGCCGTTTTCGTCTTTTATATTTAATTTTTATTAATTATTTTCGATTTCCTTATCTCCTTTACCTATAATAGTATATCGTAAATTTTCAATATTTTTTTAAATTATAATAATAGAGGCCTCTTTTTCGAAGACTTTTTATTTATATTTTAATTTTATAAATCGTTAATTTATCGTAAAATTAATATTCTCTAATAAATCTCCTATATTTTCGTTTAAAGTATTAGTCCCGTACGTCTCGCCTTCGGGATAATTATTTTTAAAAAGATCTTTTATACTTCTAATAAATTATTATTTAAGAAAGTTAAAAGAGATTAAAACTATTAAATATAATACCTAGGGTATTTATAATAATATGAAAATAAGTATAAAACCTTAATAAGAGAATAATCTTTATATTTAAATAATAAAATTAATTTTTAAAGAATTAGAGTAAGGGTTTTAAATCTTCTATTTCTAAAGAGGGCTCCGGAGTACTAGAAATTATAATATAATATTATAATATAAATAGCGTAACTACGCCGTATACTCTTTATATAGAATCTATATATTATATTTAATAACTACTATAAAGCTAGTTTTAATATAATATAATATTAAGCGGGAGTAAACGGAGGGAAAGAATTATATATAATCTTTATTAATTAAAAATTATCCCGACTAACTACCCTCGTATAAAGATATTAACGGCGATAAATACTAGGATATTAAAAGCGACGACGACGTAATCTAGTAGAAGGGTAAAGAGCGGGAACTATAAAAATAATAATAAATTAATAATAAAATAAATAATAAAGACGTTAAGCCTAGACTTAAGCGATAGTTATATATAAATAATAACGAAAATAATATTCTAGAGCCCCTGTTTTACTTTATTTTTAGCTTTAACTAAACTTTTGCCCTAAGGCCGATTTGCCTCATAGTGACGTATCTCCGGCTATTATTATGAGCGACGCGTACTAATATCGAGAGATGCCTAGCCTAGAAGTATACAGTAGCTTCCTAACAGGCCCTCCTGGTTTCGCTCGAGGATAAAACGACCCAAATATGGCCCATTCCACATATGGCCCTTTGCTGCTCCTATGTATGGGCGAAATATAGCTAGTGCTAAGAGGCTAGTCCAAATCAAGTATAAGGCTTGGCGTTTCGGGAGAGCTTTCCTAATTGTACTAATCTTTGTACCACTGAATGGAGCATGTATGCGCGATAGGCCATACATCCGCGCATACATGCGGTACATGTGCGCATACATGGCCATATATGGGGGCCACATGGGGCCAGCCGTATCGACCCCCGACCCTCTCATCCTCGTACCCTGCCCAGTTGGATTCAAGGCTTGAACGAGCGACAGAACCTTACGCTCTCATTCGCTACTCTCTGTCTCCCCACTGTTGCTGGAGCTCCAGTCGAGCGGAGATGGTTCCACTTCGGGACAAGTTGAAGGCCTCAGCTGACTTCCGAATCTGCGACGATATTGATTTAGCCAGCTAATGTTCAGCAGTTTGAGAACACTCCGCCAGGCCCTCGACTACGGCAAATATGACGCTTGTGTGAAGGGACAACTTGATAAGAGAACTCGGGATGATCGCTGGGCGTGGGCAAATATTACTCTCGCTGTACGGCCGTTAGTACAGCACTGGAAGAACGTCAGTTAGAGCGACGAATTTCACGCTGGATTTGGCCGTGAAGGGCAGCTCAAGATTATTCAAAAGCGTGGCAATGCTAAGCGTGGTCGCTTTGATAACCTCACATACTACACAGTGTAAGACCCACAAGGAGGGATCACCCACAAAGCATACATTGAACAGTTTCTTGATGTGGAAGTGATTTATCGGATTGAGCGAGGCGATACATTTATACTAGAGCAGGACGGCGCCCCGGGTCATGGAGGAGGACCACGAGCAAGGAAGAATAATCTCGTGTTTATACGGCGACGAAAACACCGTGTGGAATGATTCTTTAATTGCCACAATTCACCAGATCTCACTCCAAATGAGCATTGTTGGCAAGCTCCCAAGCAATACCAGAGGAAGAGACTTCACTGGGGCATATATACACTCAAAAAACGGCTCAAAAATCTGCTGGATGAGGGCTGGGAGAAGGTAGAGCAGCCGTACAGCAATTATCTCGTAGAAAAAATGCCACAGAGGCTTCATGATTGCAAGTGCTTGGAGGGAGGCAAGACGGGATGGTAGTTCTGAATAGCTTCATTATTTTTCGCATGCTTTGCGCACTCAATATGACATGTGAATGTATTTTGTAGGCAAATGAAAGGTATTTGGTGGGGTCGCGATCTCCGCCCCCACATTAAACTTTTTCTACAATGCCAAGCCCACTGATTCTTCAACTATACTCCTTCTTCTCCTCCTTCTTCACCTTCCTCTACGTCTCTTCAACCCACACATCATCGTAAGGCTTACAAGGAGCTTTATAACGTTGTCGTCTTTCTGCACGGGCAAATCTCTTTTAAGTGGCTTGACATGATTATGGCGACCCGTCTGGTGGTACTAATCTCAGGCAATGGCTCTAATCTTCAGGCTATAATCGATGCGATCGCATCTGGCGTCCTACATGATACGGCAATCTCGTTAGTAATCTCAAACAGAAAGCATGCATATGGGCTTCAACGGGCGCGCGACGCTGATATCGAAACCGCTTATCATAATCTTATTCCTTACCAAGAAAGGTTTTCAGATTCAGATACAAGATGTGGACGACAAGCTCGAGAAGCCTACGATGCCGATTTAGCAGAGATCGTACTTGGTGCAAAGCCGACTATGGTGATTTGCGCGGGATGGTAAGTAGAATACGCTATATTACTAAAAGTCAACTGTTTCTAGAGTTCTATTGTTTTTGAAATTATTGAAAATCTTTGCTAATTCTTTAAAATATACTAGGATGCATGTAAGCTAATAAAATTTGGTTTATTGTCGATATTCTACAGAGGCTAATACTATCAGATTCTTACACATACTTTCCTTGATCCCTTAGAACAAGCGAAAGTACAGATTTTAAATCTTCATCCAGCCTTACCTCAAGAGTACAATGGAGCGAGTGAGTCCAACTCTATATTACACTCGAAGACGACTTTAAAGAATTAGGGGCAATCGAACGGGCGTACGAAGATTTCATGAAAACAAAGATTACACGAACAGGTGTAATGGTTCACTATTTGACTCGAAATGTCGATCAAGGTGCACCCATTATTACTCAGGAGGTTGTGATAGAGTCTGGTGATAGATTGGAAGATCTACAGGTAAGTGGATCTTGGAGCTATTTCTATGGGCAGCTTGGGCGTACTGTAATCTGTCTTGAGAGTACGAAACGTGATAAAGGAAAAGGCTAGAACGTTCATCATCCTTCAGAAGCCTAAGCCTGGAATAGTAATACTGATTTGATTTAATTTAGGAACGATTACATGCCGTTGAGCACGAATTGATTGTTAAGGGTATCGAAATCGCTTTAGAGCGGCGACTTGCCGCACGATAAACAATATCCAATCATTGCTCTGGAATTCAAAATTCGGGTTCTCTGAATGTGCTAAGGTCTTGTCCGCTGACTCCATCATACGCCCTATTCAAGTATTCTCCTCGATTGTCAAGGGCATCCTATGATCTTCAACTTCTTTCTTTTATCGCGCAAAACTTTGGAAGCTTCCATTAGGCTCCAATTCGCTTCTTTAACGCCTGCTGCACGTAAGATAGAGTCTGCCTCTTCCAACAGCGACAGTATCGAAGGCATCGCACGCTGTCTGCTCCGGTCACCATCTATACCCCTTAACCACAATTGCAGATCAAAGATACTCAGCAGGCAAAGTATACTAATATCCCGAATCTGCAAGAGCCATTGCTGGTATCTGTCACGATCGATCTTTACCCTTGACGACTCAGCTATTGCGATCAAACTCTCCGGACTCTTCGATGCCAGCTCAGAGATATTAACCTCTTCCAATGGTACTTGGAGCCGTTGGCGCATGAGGCGCTTGACTTTCGTTCTATACATGGAACGTTCATGTACAACGTCTACCACCTGTATTGATAACGAGGAAAGTTGATTGTTGATTCTTCTCCGCTCAAGCCACGATCGCGCTTCCTTGCCACCCTCAACTGCTCGATTCTTTGTTGCAGCGTATCGAGCTCTCGAGCCTTCAGCTTTCTTAAGCTTTCTCTGCTTAACCTGTAATCGCGCTCCCTCATTACCTTCGGCTACTAGCTTTCTTGTTGCAGCGTTTCGAGCTCGTTCGCTTTTAGCTTGCTGAATGTTTCTCTGCTTAATCCACGATCGCGCTTCCTCGTCACCTTCGGCTGCTTGCCTTCTTTTTACATTGTATTGAGACACTCCTTGGCCTTCAGCTCTCTTCTCACTCGACGGTTGTCCTGTCTTATCGCTTTTTGGAGCTTTTGAATTTCCGGCGGAAATATCCTCTTCTCCACGAGGCTGTGGTGTTGTCTGTTCGGTTTTGAAACTGCGTTGCTGGTCGGTTATTCTCTTATTATTCCGCAATCGCGCTTCCCCATTAGCCACAGCTGCCTGCTCACTTATTGCAGCATATTGAGCTCGTACAACCTCAAGTCTTTCTGTGGCTTTTGCTTCCCTAGCGGAAGTATTCTTTATCCATTGGGCTTCTTTTCTGATCTCGAAATTGCGGTGTTCATTGGCCTTCTTCTTTTTCAAAATCAATCGCGCTTCCGTATTACCTTCAGCTGCCTGCTTCTTCGTTGTAGCATATTGAACTCGCCGCGCTTCACACTCTTTCTCCAAGAAGGCTTGTGCTTCCTTATCACCTTTGGCTGCCTTTGCCTTTATGGCGTGGCGATAGATTTTGTGTTTTTGACGGATCTTTTTCGCCCAACTAAGCGCCAACTCGTCGCCAGATCTCGCTCGTAGTCGCATATTCGAAGTTACATTTAGCCAAAGGGTAGTGGACTTGATGGAACTGTCCAAGGGTTCGAAATACTCTCTGTGATTACAAGCATCACAGAAGAAATGTCTTCTTACGTACGTGCTCTGCATGCTGTATCTCGGCTCCACATGAACGAAAGTAGCACGGGGATCTCGGCACTTCCTACAGATGATTTCAACGCGCAACTTATCGCCTTTGGACGTATTAGGCTGGCGGACAGGAATTTCCTTGAGATGTTTTGATACCCACACTCTCCGTTTGAAGGTACGAAGGTTGACACGTCTCGACCGCGCTGGCTCTTTCCCGTGGGCGTCGAGGCCACGGCGGTATTGATTGAGGGGGTATCCAGTATTGAGCGGCGTCCAGGCATACTCATCGGTAGGAGATTGCTTTGGCAGGTATATACGCAGTATTTCCCCGCGTATACTACGAAAGCCAACATGGTATAGAATTCAAGGATATTCAGCAGCATTGGACACCGATCCTCGCCACCCTGAAACGGAATCCTTTTGATTATACCAAGTACAAGCCAAAAGTCTTGGATGCCTTCTTGGTTTGAATTCCCTTATGTACGGAAATGGGCTTATATCCGATCGGAAATGCACGTGCTCGTTCGAATATAGACACCTGTGACATCGCTATGATTCGGATCGTACATGACATGCATATAAGCTCCCATTCTGTTGCAGGCCTTCGCATCTCTTTTCGTACACGCTTTAAGTTTTTCCAGATCTATACACCTTTGATCTAGAAGATTCCTGATATCAGCGTCTAAGGCTTGCAATATCTCGTCTTTGATATTATGTGACCCATAAGATTCCACAAAGCGTTCGTACCTGATGATGAGTCCATTCACCAAGCCCTTCGGATTCGCAAGATGATCGAGTAAAGTCGAAAGTATATCCAGATAGTGGCCTGGATCTAGCGTACGAGGAAGTCCTGCAAGCGGTTCGTCATCTTCGTCGACCATCACCTCGAGCTTCGGCGATGTTGTGCTACGCGTACGATACTCTTCAGGGCTCTTGGAGGACCAATCATACGGTCTGTCAAGATAGTCGCTTTCTGAACATGATGTCTCGGTCTCATATCGATCATTATCATCTTCAATATCACTGGCACCTTGAGCGCCCAAATTGGGCACGCCGCGCTCATCATCAAAGATGTCACTCATGAAGGCTGGCAAGTCGTCATCATAGTTGTCAAGATCTCCGATTTACCGCTCCTGTGGTCCAGATCCAGGGTCACCGACCCTATCTCATCCTGTAAATCGGTGCTCTCCTCCCTGTGTCCTGGTGGTATTCTGCTTGCGACCAATAGTCTCATGATCTTTACTCGTTCAGATATCGAGTTGAACGTTAACTTGGGACCCGGCGGAAGATAGACTTGAGGATTCGATTTCAGCTGCCCATTCGGTTCAAAGATCTTGTCCAGAAAGTATCTCATCATAAACAGGACGAAAGGCCCACACAGGCCCAAGTCCGTTTTAGTGAGATTGTCGTTGGTCTGATGAGGCGTCTGTGACTCTTCTCGAAAAGCAAATTTCCTTTTCAAGATGTGTCCGACTCCAGTAACAGCTCGCCTTGCAGCGTTCGCTTGTGGCTCAAAGGAAGGAAGTGAGCTGTAATGGGACGCTGTAGCGGTCTCGGTGTCCATAACCAAAAGCGACCAATGACTGCCTGCCAATTCGCCCAGCTAGAACTCGGTGTGCACTCGGTTTACTAGCTAGTCTACTGTATGTGTGGTAGCGTAAACGTCAGCGCAATGACGCGATTTAGCGTATTCAAAACTGTTGATATTTCTTGGCAATGTCGATCCATATTATATACACCCGTTTTACTAGTAAATTGTATGGAATTATATAGAATCGTATTAAGTTAATATAAACAATCGTATATATTATAGTAAATAGAATTAAAGCCGTTAGGGCGTCTATATATATTGATTTAAATATAATAATCTATTTTTATTATTTTTCTTTACTACGGTCGCTTTTTTTCCCTTTTATATTATTACCGAGATATAATTATTCCGCGTTATTAATAATAATAATAAATATAAATATATAAAAAATCTATTGTTATTATTATTATTATTTAGATATATTATACTCCGAATATTATATATTATTAAAAGTCGAATTACTTATTATATAAAATAATTAATTTTTCTAAATATTACTATAATAATTATTTTAAATAGTTTTATATTATTATTATAAAAACTTATTTAAAATATTAACGATAATAGTTATAATTATATTGAAACGAGCTAGTAAGATTTTTCCAAAATAAATATAATATAACGATATTTTAATACGTTTATATTTTATTTATAAATTATATATACTAGTTTTATAATATTCTTTATCCTATATATTCTACTAGGTTTGAAATTTTTTACGGATAATTATTATAATAGAAAGAGAATAATTATAAAAGATAATTAATTTTCTATATTAATATTTATCGAGAAGTATATATTTGATTTATATTATTTATTTATTATTATTTCTCTTCTTTTCTTTATGAGTTTAAAGGGTTTTCTTAAATATTTTTATATTTAAATTCGAGGCGAATCCTTTAGAGAGGGAGATAATTATTATATTATATTAAGACTAGATATTAATAGTTAGAATTCGAACTAAGATTATATATTATATATATAACTTTAATATTTATCTTATTAGTTAATAACGTATTCGATAAATTATTAATATTATAATTAAGATATACATCTACAAAAGTGCAAGCGACTCTGAGAATCCTAATTTGCTCGGAGCGCTCAGGCCCGCTCACGAGCGCTATTATAGCTCAGAGCTAATTAGGAATTCTCAGGCCCGCTTAGGCTCGCTCAGGATTATTTAGGATTCTCAGGCTCGCTCAGGCCCGCTCAGGGTTATTTAGGATTCTTAGGCCCGCTCAAGGTCGCTCAGGATTATTTATTTACATAGATATACGCGCATACATGGCCCATAGATACGCGCATACATGGCCTATAGATATGCGCATACATGGCCATTACTGCTGCCATAGATATGCGCATATATGGCCATTGCTGCTGCCATAGATATGCGCATTCATGGCCCATAGATACGCGCATACATGGCCCATAGATATGCGCATACATGGCCATTACTGCTGCCATAGATATGCGCATTCATGGCCATTGCTGCTGCCATAGATATGCGCATTCATGGCCATAGCTGCTGCCATAGATATGCGCATTCATGGCCATTGCTGCTGCCATAGATACGCGCATACATGGCCATTCTTGCCCCCATAGATGCGCGCATACCCCCATTTATGGCCTATACATATGCGTATATATGATGTTCCATGACCGCCCCTATCGACGGCAGCGACCCCCCGGAACCACCCCTAACGCCAGCAACTTTTGATTCCCGGATTCAATCGATTCGCGCGAAATCTACGCGGGAATAATACCCGGGCCATACGACACCGGATATATGGCGACGTTTTGCCAGGTGCAGTTATATGGTGCGACAGCGACAGGGCCTTGGCCATGAATAGGGGTCTTGGCCATGAATGGAATAGGGCCATGGCCATGTATGGAATGCGCCATGGCCATGAATGGAATGGGGCCATGGCCATAAGTGGGGCCATGTTGGTGGCGCATTCTAAATTTAGGCATTCTCACGAGCCAAAAACATTCTCAGGAGGGACTAATAGCGCTCGAGAGTCAGGACATAGTATCACCCCGCTCAACCAAGCTCAACCGGCTCACGTGCGCTTATAGCGCTTAGAGCCTACCCTACACTTTTGTAGATATAGTATTATATAATTAATTATATACTCTTAACCCTTAGAGTTCTTTAGAGATTAATTCTATTATCGAGTAATAAATATCTTCGCCAAGTTTTTATATTTACTTTTATATAACTATATATACTCTAGGTATTATAAATTAATATAATATTGAATTATAGTACTTAAGGTATTTATAGTAATATGAAAATAAATATAAAACCTTAATAGGAGAATAATCTTTATATTTAAATAATAGAATTAATCTCTAAAGAGTTAGAGCGAGGGCTCCGAGTTTCCTATTTCTAAAAAGAGCTCCGAAGTACCGAAAACTATAATATAATACTATAATATAAATAGTATAACCACGCCGTATACTCTCTTTATAGGATCTATATATTATATTTAATAGTTATTATGAAGCTGGTCTTGGTATAATATAATATATAAATACTACTAGTCCTTTATATTTATTTCTTTTCTATTTTAATCTTTATAAATCGATTATTCCGCCTCGTAGGCCTTAAGGCCGTAATATAAGTAAGATATAAATATATTTAATATTATTCTATATAATTTGCTAGTAAAACGGGTGTGTGTTATATGGATCAACATTACTAAGAATTATCAACAGTTTTGAATACGCTAAATTTTGGCTGCACGTGATGGTTTTCGCTGTATCTCTCTCCCTTATCTACTAGAAAACGTATGTTGCTTCTCGACTATCTTCACTACAAGATCTGGTAATCGCCTTTCGTGAGGCCAAGACCTGAGGAATGCCACGGACTCTAAAATAGTATCTCACACATCAAGATACAAAGGCAAGTAGTACCACCCTTTGCGTATCTATACCTCAAGTGCTTCATAACCATAACGACTCTATTCAGCCGCTGACCTCCATTTTCAATGATAAACAGTCTAGTACAGACAGCATGAGCAATGCATTAGCCCAAGTTTGATGTTCCAGTGGAGAGAGACATTAGCTCAAGGAAGACATAGCAAGACACTATCGGCCTCTACCTTTGACTCCGGACACGAACCCAGTGTTGGTTGGAGCGAAAACAACGCTGTCTACGGAGGAGGTGGCCAACTTTCACGTCCTTACCGACACCGGAAACCATCGACGTTTTTGATTTGTTTTGAGACTGAACATGAGGATATTCATCCCGAATCGAAAGGTCTACTAGTGACGAAATCCGCTTGGCAAAGTCCGATGGCAGAGTAATATTCGTATTGATTACACAGACCGCCTGAAACGCTGAATTGGATCACAAATGCTTCAGTAATTGACAATCAATGTCGGAGGATGAAACAAAGGCCCCGTACACCAACTGGACACTGAGTGTTAATTCCTTTTGGATACTTCTGCTGCGAAGGAGAAGCGGTGTAAAGTACTATGGTAATTACCACTCCTGATTTCCGTAACACGCCTTGTAGGCAATGATCTTCGTTCTGAGAAAGAGGAAATCCCGAATCTATCTCCATACACACTTTCCATCTCACAAGCTTGGCTACCACTACTTAGGAATCATTTGTAATTCAATGCTCTCGATTTCCGCCTAAGCAGTAGAGGTCAGGAAATACGTCCTCAGATAGTAAGATCATCAATATCACGCTATACGTTGTTAGGCGATGTGGCGTGTGGGGCTTTGGAATGCGCAGGAAAGTTGATAGGGTCTATCCACATCTGACAAGGCTTCTGGAGCGCTGATGACCCATCTGTTCAATTTCCACTACATTTCGTATTACTAATGGTAGAACAAGGGTCGTATTACTCGTTCGGAACAACACTGACCTTCAAAGAGTAGGTACCCTCTGGAAACTTTCCCGCCAGCAGCCCCTGCAACCTGTCTGGATCAATATATCGATCCTCAATAACTTGTTTGTTTTGCGTAGGCATCTCGAAATCGCGAAGATGCGTGGATACAGACAATCAGATCTGAGAAGATCGGGCGGGTGATTTGGCCTACAAAGGTTATGGGGGTAGGCTTGCGGGCTACCCGGCTTATATAGAACGAACAGCCGTCTTGTGGGGCAATGCAAGGGCACCGGCGATACGGCGGAAGTACATTTCGTTGACAATGCGCCTTTTTGAAATGCGCTAAGTACTCTGATAAATAAAGTAAGGTTTGGTGTGGACCAGATGCAAAGCTGCCCAGCTCGCCCACCAAAAGCGGGCGCAGATTGGCGATTGACACCTTAGCGCTGAGAAGTTATTTATCGTTCCTCGGATAAAGCTTATCCGCTGCAGCTCTCTGCGTGGGGCTTACTATGCCCCGTAGAGTAGATGTGTATATGTTTCCATGAAATCCTTGCCGGTAAATATTTACACTTAGTGACATGTTTGCAAGGTATGAAGACGTCAGCCTATTTCGAGCAGGCACTGTTCTATGAGCAGAGCCCCGCAACGGATCAGTTCTTCGAAATTAGGTCGTCTCAACTGTTCGAAGCGCTTGAAGGGTGTTCCTTCGTGGACGTCTATGTTCAATCGCCGCCATATGATGACCAAACTTCCAATGGGAAAAGGCCAGGGGACTTCTTGCGTAAAAACGATGCAAAGTCGTTAATAAAACTCAGTTCAGTACCACCATCACCAGTCGACTATCACCGCTATTGCAAGGAAGGACCTCCACGATACGTCGAAGCGTCCGGACTAAGACTCCAACGAGTATCAGATCCAGAGGGACTTAGCAGCCTAGCGAGTGTGAGTATTTTACGGAGAGACCTGGTGATCTGTGTTCAGGAACTAATGCGCATCCAATTGAAGGTGACCCGCGGTCATTTCCGTATATGGTACCTAAACCAACTATATGCACTGCCGTAACAAGAGACGGCAATGACTGACCTCAGGTGGCAGTTTCATTGAGCAGCGACACTCCTACAGTCGTCTACTCATGACTCGCACGCTCTTCGAGTCTTTGATGGAAGAATTTCACGTATTTCCCAAGTTTAGAGAGTTTGTGCTACTCTTTGGCGCAAAGCATGGGGAGCGTGAAATTGGACCCCCTCAGATGCGTTTCCGCTGGCTGCCAACTGGTATGGAGAAAGGTATCCGACCGTGCTGGACTGGATTCGGTATTCAATCTTGTCTGTTGCTTGGTATGATTGCTGATTCATGCAGAATTTGCATATGGGCTGAGATACGTTGAGCTTAACAATCGCAGCGTCGACGAGCCCTGGTCTATGCGGCAAATGGTGATATATCATAAATTCAAAGTGAAAGATTGGTCTTCAACTTGGATCTTGATCGCCGCATCACACAAAACACTGACCTCTTTCGATCGATATATTAAAAGCAACGCGGATCTGATGTCTTCTTCGCCTTTCGAACTCCATCTCATCATTCTTGATTCTGCATTGGCGAATTGGCGGTTGTACATTGTTAGCCTTACGGCGAGAATCGCTGAACAGGTGCGTGCAAGGTTCAAACGCTGGATGTAAAGCACTCTGCTCACTAAGAATACAGTCAGATCGAATTCTCGTGGCCTCTACAGACGACGTGAATCCAAACGTTGAGGAGCGCCAACGTTTCAAGGACTTCGAAGACCAACTCATCGATATACTTCTGGTGCTTGATACGACCAGCGATACGATCAAGAGTCTCCTTGAGAAGTGCAAACAATTTCGCCGTGACATTGGCAATATGCCACAAACCGTAGAGGACGATTCATACGATTCTCTGGAATGCGCTCTTCTAGAGAAGCAACGAGACGTACAGTCAAGTAGACGAAAAGTAGAAACGATACACAACAAGGTCCAGGGAACCACGGACTTGGCAAGCAGTATTCTTAGGGAAACGTTGGATAACATGCTGATATAGGTATAATTCTAGTTATCGAGTCTTCTGGATCTTGGCAATGGGTTCTCGCTCAAACAACTGGCAAAAGAAGCCCGCACAGAAAACATTGCGATGCGACAGCTTACAGAGAAAGGAACGGGGGATGCTGCTGCAGTCAAAGTGCTTACCATCATCACTTTGATATATCTCCCTGCTACGGTTGTATCGGTAGGATTCTTTCGGCGTCGTGCTCACCAGCCTAAGTACTCATGCGTTCGCAGAGTTTCTTTTCCACGCAATTTGTCAGCCAGGAGCAACACGGAAACGGAAAACAATTAGTGTTGTCCTCGAACGCATGGGTATTTGCCGCAGTCTCTGTGCCATTGACACTAGGAACCCTAATCGTTTGGTGGACGTGGGTGCATTGTCAAGCAGAATCATTGCGTTTGTCAATACCGGGGCTGTGTCTTTCAAAAGAGCAAAGCATGTTCACACGATGGCGTTTCAGGCAGCGTTCGCTAGACCATGATGCTTGAAATAGCTAATACCCTTGTGTCCATCACTGACTGGGACATTAGCTACCAGTCCACGCGCGGTTGCATGTGAAGTCTCGCCTGCGCAATCCAAGAAGTACTTGCGTCTTTCCTATTGGTTTTTTGAAAAGATAAGGGGCCAGTAGTTCGGGCATCGATACGACAAATATTTGAAAGGCAGCCAATCAAGTTCGAAGGCAGCCCACTAAAACTTACCGCGCTCCCATGCAACTTGTGTCTAGCCTCTGAATTCTCACGCCCGATTCTGCAGGGTAGATGTCGCCCCTTTCCAAACCAGCAAGATGGCTAAGGAAACTGCGCCCTGTTGAGCCGCATGTCAGGATGTACACCGTGAGACTGACCATATAACGCCGCCGTTTGCCTAGAAGCTGCTTCATAGTCTCCCAGACCCTTTTCAGCCCACTTCCGTTTCAGCCTTCATGTTGAGCAAATACTATCCAACTACTTTGAAATAGTGTACACGCATTCATTGATTATGCTAAATCATCACATCAAGTAGGTAAAGCGTTCCGATGACCACACCTCTTCAAGCGCCACACGGCAAGGCGAAAAGTGCGTATTATCTTTAAAAGTTTTGGACCTTCAAATCTAACTACCTCGATTGGTTCCTAGATCGACCACCTGAAGAACTCAATTTGGCCATCAGTGGTGGCGGTAGCATCGCCGAGAACATTGCTGGCGCAGGAGGTCCTCCAATCGTGCTTCACAGATCCCCGACTATTCAAAAGGCCTTCAACCCTACAGACGAGCTCCTACGAGCTCAGTCGTCGATTGACTCTCTTTCATCCAACCATGAGAGCATCGATCTAGAGGATTCAACACAAGATCTAGCTGATCTTAAGGGAGACATTGAAATTCCTGCGACCGTCACATGCTCCATACACGTAACGCTTGATTGCTCCCCAACTGCTCAAGCTACGGGGGACTTGATCGTTCATTATAGGGAGCCGAACAGCTACCAGGAAATTGAGAGGCTCGTGGAAAACCAAGTCAATAATGCACGCTCCAAAGCTCTGTCTGAAAAGCAGCTGTACTTCAAGTATGGAAACTGCACTCTCATTGGCGAGGACGTCGAAAGGATAGGTATACCACTAACAACACAGGATGATTGGGGTAATGTTTGTACCATACTCGTTTCCTTTTGGAAATCAAAGCCCCGTCGCCTCCTTCACCTCCACGTCTTTATGGACTACTTTTCATATCGGAGTCGAGCTTCGAGCGAGAAGTCCTTCGCAGGCACAAAAAGATCAGAGATGCTTTCTTTCATGGAACGAGCCTCAGATGGTAGGCGTTACTTTCCACGCACAGTGCTCATGCGATTCCTCACTCCTGGTAACATTCGAGAGATCGTCCTCCAGGATGCTCGTCTGGATCTAAGCATGAGAGAGAAAGAAGACTTCATACATAATGTGCAGGCGAAGGCACCTGATCTTCTAGCGATGTGCGTATACGCTGGGCTGAAGATGGAGTGCTTGAAAGCGTTGTTATGGAAAGGCCTTACAGATGCAGCTTTGCCTCTTGACTATAGTCATTGCTGTCACTCGGAATGCGAAGCGGAGTTTGACATCCTCATTGACAGGCAGGGTGGGTTCGGGAAGACAGCGACTTTCGACACAGTCGGCGAGCATCATACCTTTCATCGCAGTGTTGTCATACCAATACATTACCAGCCGGTTGACTTAGATGAGGATGCCTTCGTGATAGAAGGTCGTGAAAGGGATTGGGATAAGGATAAAAGAGGTACCGCTGGCGACAAGGACTCCCTTAAGTGGAAGTCGTGCTGTGGCCATGGCGCCTACAGCAACGTTTACCGGGTAAAGATTGATCGCGAACACCACAAACTTTCAAGGGTCAGTAATGCTACATCTACCATTGCTGGCAGGGCTAATGGACAGTAGGACAAAAACGCAGATTTTGCTTTGAAAGAGTTTAAGGATCTGCCTCAAAGGGGCGATGCCGATTTCAGCCAGGAACTAAGAATGTTGAACGAGCTTCGCAAATACCCACACAAATACATCGTCACACATCTAGCTACATGGACACAAGACGGGAAGTACTACATGCTCTTCCCATATGCGCAGTGCAACCTGAGCGAGTACATCGTCACACATCTAGCTACATGGACACAAGACGGGAAGTACTACATACTCTTCCCATATGCGCAGTGCAACCTGCGCGAGTACATGAGTTGGACGCAATTCGGAAATCCCTCAAAGAAAAACATCATATGGTTATTGAGGCAGCTCCGGGGCCTAGCCGAAGCGCTCAAAGACATCCACAACCTTCCGACGAGCGTGGCCCCTTCGTTCTCAGCACCCAACCTCTCTGCTCCTCTACCCGAATTACGGAAATCTGGGTGGCATCATGACTTGAAGCCGGAAAACATCCTTCTATACCGAGGTCCAGAAAACAAGCGTGGGACGTTCCAGATTTCCGATTTTGGATCTGGAAAGATACATACGTATCGATCAGGGAGTATGAATACCAATTCACCCAACGGGACTCCCACCTACGAGCCTCCGGAATCCAGATCTAAAGGTCCAACCTCACGGCCTTACGATATGTGGTCACTTGGATGTGTCTTCTTTGAGATTCTCATCTGGGCCGTCATGGACTTCCAGTCCGTAGAGACTTTTGCAGAGGAACGAGATGGCAGGCGCTATCCTGACTCCCAATCGAATGTTCAGGAAGATGATGCGTTCTGGCAAATGACTCCCAATGGCGAAGTCACAAGGCGCAAAGCTGTCGACGAATGGATCACAGATTTGCGAAAGAAGACCTCAAAGCCAGGACAACTGCCCTTCGAGAAGGTCCTCGATTTGGTGGTTCGAATGCTTGAAATAGAGCCACGGACTAGAATCACAGCACTGGATCTGTGGGACACAGTGAACAGGATTTACACGCAAACGAAGATCGACTTGAAAGATATCACTGACGAGTCATTGCCAGATGACACGAGTCCTGTAGCACCATCCTCAACTCTAATGCGATTGTCTCTAGAACCACCTGATCGTCGCCCCCAAGAGTCTCGCGACAACAGACCGTTTTCCCTGAATCCGAATCAGAGTTTTACTAGCAGAGGGAGAGGCAAGAGACATACTAATCCTCCTGAAGCGACGGCCGCACCAAAATTGAATCGCAATCAGTCCAACAATCAGCCCAAAACTTATAGTTCCGGAGGTGCAGAGTCTTTGCGGCCTCGCCGCCCATCGATCCCTTCGCCGAAAAAGAGCATGCACAATCGTAAAAGAAGTACAGATGAAGGGACATAACTTCATTCAAAATAAAAGGAGGTTGATGTTTATGCTTTCGGAACATCCTAGGCGTTTTCAATTATGATACCCGTATGCAAAGCGACAGCATTTAGCATTTGAGATGATAAAACGCATTGCTGGCGCAAAACCTTCTAAACGCATGAAAGACTTGATACGCACCATGAAAGTCGTTTCGTATCAAGAAGCCCGTCGGTAGCAGTGTCTTCGATTTTGGCAACTATCAATCCCCACTCATGTCTCCTGCCATACGCAGACAAGGCCGAAAGAAATGTGTGCTTATTGACTGCTGCGCTGGGTGCTCAAATACCGGAAGTTGTCATCATCAGGGCGGGACCATCAACAATTTTGACGCGGATGACCGAGTGTCTAATGATGTGTACAATCACAACGGTGAAATATAACAACGATGAGGCATGATCATTGAGTCCGAGGGTATCTTGGTCTAATCCGTTGACTCCTCGTCAGTAGTGACCTCCGATGTCTCCGAGTCCGTAACCTTATTTTTTCGTCTCATAGGCTTCTGCGAAACCTGTATACCACCTGCTGATCCAAAAAAGTCCTCCGTCCGCAGGCCCCGAACGTCCGTAGGTTTCACCACATCCATATCCGCCCCCGAAGCTTTCTTTTGTCTAATGTACTCTCTCACAGGAAACATAGCAGCATCTCGGCAGGCCTCTTTTATGTCACTCCCTGACATGCCTGCTGTGACCCGCACTAAGTATTCAAGATCGAAGTTCTCCTTGTCTACCCTTGTGTCTTTCAGAATGAGACCCAGTATACGTAATCTCTGCGGTGCAGAAGGCAGGGAAACGGCGAATTTCTTCGGCATCCGTCGTAATATAGCTTCATCGATGTCTTGTATTCGATTGGTTGCACCTAGGATCAGTATTCTTTGAGATTCCCCCTCGGTATTAGCTGATGTCAGACCATCCCAGTGCGTCATGAATTCTGCCTTGACCATTCCACTGGCTTCGTGTTCTCCACTTCTTCGTGTTCCTAAGACCGCGTCTATCTCGTCGATGAAGACGATACTTGGTTGCAATTTTCGCGCCAATGAGAAGACCGCATTGACGAGCTTGTTCGAGTCGCCATACCACTTTTCAGTCAGGGTAGAGATATGTAGATTGAGGAATGTTGCACCGCTCTCATGAGCCAAAGCTTTCGCGAGCATGGTCTTACCGCAGCCTGGCGGACCATAGAGCAGGACTCCAGAAGGCGCCGATAGCAGTGACGACGAATGAGAGTAGAGCTCTGGCATCGTTAGAGGGTAGATGACCGATTCTCGAAGCTCTTCTATAATGTCGCCGAGGCCCCCAATATCTGCACCATGTTAGGGTTATCACAACACACAGAGCGGCATGGAGCCCACCTTCGAATGCCACAGGTATATCGTCCGGTGCAACCACATCCATAGCGATCATCGCCTCGTAGTTATTGAGAACCAGATCCTCTTTTCTCGATCGCCTTATCCGTCGACCATCGCCACTGGTCGTTTCATCCTGCTCCTGTGGATCGAGTCGCCGTAGAATCGCGGCAGCTGCAGTTCTTCTTGTTACTGACTCCTTGTCATTTTCCAGATCGAGACGATTGAGTGCGTAGCGGACTAGATAATAGAACGATCCAGTCTATAGGTTGGGCGTATTAGAAACTGTGCAAATGATCACATAGACGAGAAAATTCCAAGATTAGATTGCTGTACGTACGGCTGCCGCTAATAAGAGCAGGTCTGGAAAAAGTAAGGACCAGCTCCTCTGTGACATGACTTGATGTGTGGTCCTTTTTTCCGTGGTACAATAGGTACACGTTTGGCAAAGACAAAGAACTTGGGAGGTTGAAGAAAGCCATGATGCTCGCGTTAGGCTCCGGGCTATAAGTACCTTCCATTAATAGGGGATTTAGGGGTGTTCTGGCGTTGGCTAGAACACCCCGCGCCGCCCTTTTCGTCTAAAGTCGAACGCTAAAGTATCGAGTGTCCGGGGCCTAACAGCTCGGCCTTGGCATTGATGGCGCTAAAATTAAACGCGAGCCTTATGTGGCGCGATTCCAGACCGCATTGTTTACACAGTTTTGCAAAACAGCAACGCCAAGCAGAACGATCGAAGTACAGTGACTAGGGAAGGAAGGTCTCACTATGCCAAAAGCAAAGCCAATTGCGTCGCTCTCGGGCCTGATCGATACCGACATGGAGGACGATACCTTAAACATGGAAGCCGGCGCGTTTCCAACACCGGACTCGAACCAAGAGAATGCGCCAGCCAAAAGAAAGGGTAGCAAAGGGAAGGCTACTTCGAAGAGATTCACAAAAGTAAAGCCTGCGTCAAGACGCGCCAGCGGCGAGTCAATTGCACCTAAAAAGGCAGCGCCCCCGAAGAAAGCCGCAAAAAGGAGGGCACCTTTGAAAGAGCAAACCAATGTCCAACAAGCTGAAGATACTGAAGAGGTAGACGAATTCGTTGACGAGAAGGAGCCAGAAGATGCAGTGATGGATGAGCCGGTCCAGCCCAAGCAGCCCGCGAAGCGAAAGGCACCAGAGAAGAAGTTGGGCAGGCCACCAAAAAAGAGCCCAATCCCGGAGGTGAATGCAATGGTGAAGGATGGAGAGTTCGAATATACACCCACCGCTGTTCGGACTAGGGGTACAAAGAAGAGTTCTGCAGCACAAGCCCAAAAGGCCAATGCTAGCAAGCGGCAAGGATTCGTAGAGCCACGGCAACATGAGAAGATCATCCCAGAGACCCAAGTGTCAGTGGATATAGACCCATCAGAGCTCCCAGAGGAAGAGGCAGAAGATGAGGATGCAGTACCCCAGTCAGTGTTCCGACGAACGAACAATGCTCGCAATAACACCCGCCAACGCCAGCTTCCTGTTGCAAGGAGGCGAGCTGGCAGTGCATCAGATACTGAACGAGGCGGCAATGATCCAGCCCTCAGACGCAAGCTAGGCGACATGACCAAGAAATTCGAGAACCTCGAACTTAAGTATACGAACCTCCGAGAAGTTGGCATAAAGGACGCGGAAGCGAATTTCGAGAAGTACAAGACACAGACGCAAGCCAAAGCCAAAGGTAGGAAAATGTACCGCCACTTCCTCCTGCAAGTGTTGACAGATTCTAGCTGCGGACGATTTGATAGCCTTCCTCAGAAAAGAAATCTCCACCCAAAGATCTATCTCCCAAGACTCCCGCTCTCTCCAGAAACAAATCACTATTCGCGACGCTGACCTAGCCAAAACGCAAGCTCTAGCAGACCAGCTTTCTTCCTCTCTCTCCGAAGCACAAAACGAGAATAAAGCTCTCCAAGCCAAGCTAGCCAATTCCCGCAGTGCTTCCGCAGCCGTTGAAAGCCTCAATTCGAGGACCCCTGGCAGTGTCATGAGAAGCAAGACCCCTGCCGCAAGGACCATCATGGTTGGAAGCGCCGAGGCAGCTCATGCGGCGCAAGTGGCTCAATTGAAAGAGGATCTGTATAGTGACTTGACGGGCTTGATATTACGTAGTGTGGAAATAGGGAGCGAGGCGGATGTCTATGATTGCATTCAGACCGGTCGCAATGGCAGTAAGTGACCCTTCACGCCCGAACAGAAAACACGAATACTGACTTGGGTTCGTAGCACTCCACTTCAAGCTCGCAATAGCCAAAGAAACAGACGGCGGCTACGAAAACACCGAATTCCAATACACACCGCGACTCGACAGCAATCGTGACCGTGATTTGATTGCACTATTGCCCGAGTACCTGACTGATGAGATCACCTTTTCGAGGACGAACGCTGCAATGTTCTATGGCCGAGTAGTGGAAACGCTGACGAAGAAACGGCGCGTCGAGAGCGAAGAATAGGGGGAGCATGGGGCTTCACCTTTGGCGTTTCGGTGACATGGTCAGCAGAACGGGCGTTGGGATAGGTTACGTGGTCCGATGTATCATTGTTGAACGGTGTGCTTGCACAAGTGAAAATCAGCCACGCTTGGTATCAGAATACATAGTAGTAGCAAGGGCTATCATAGAGCGCGAATTCTCCCAACACGAAACTCCAGACTAGCAAAGCACTCCCCTATCGGTGCTCAAGATGAACCGTAGTTGCGTAATCATTGGCTTTTAGATGGGCTCGAGTGCCTACTTTGTTGCTCGACTCGACGGCGTTCTATGCTCAAGTCGATCACACTCGCATCCAAGGCTGCCACTTAAATTGACACCAAACCTGGAGAGCATTATTTATTACGGGTATGTGGTAGCTGGTGCACAGCATCTATTATGTATCATCAACCTCCTTGCCCTTCAATGTCCCATTACCCTCAGCGATGCCATGCCCATTCGCTTTCAATTCCTCTTTGCCCACTCCATTCCTATGCTTCCCACTTCCCTTGCTCACATCCCCTCCAACTTCTACCCCACTTACAAAAACTTCACTCACAAACTCCAATCCCGCCACAAATACACACAATAAACTCGCAATACAAAAATGGCTGATACTAGTCCCAATGTCCAGCCAACTCCCTTCGTCCCTTACTAGCCAAAAGAAATTCATAGTCAGCACATCACTGATTGCCATTACAAACATGAATAAGCTACTCGGCGCAACACCTAGCCTTCGATTCAGTATACCTAGATTGGCACTGATGACAGCGAATGGCATAATGAGCTTCAACATGAGGAGCGCGCCTTGCGAGAAGGGATCGAAGACGGGGATGAGGCGGTAGACGGAGTCGAGAGAGAAGGAGGAGACGGAGGCGATGTTGCCGACGGAGAAGAAGGCGGATTGGATTAGGTAGAGGAAGAAGAGGGAGATGCGGGCGTCGGAGAGGGTGAGGGCGCGATAGGGCGTTGGCTTGGAGGCGGCGGCGTCGGAGGCGTCTTCCGAGGGTGATTGGAGTTGAGATGAGATGTCTGTGGCGGCGGTGGAAAGAGGTTTTACGGCTATTGTCGGTGAGGGTGGAAGAGAGGCATTGGCGGTTTTGCTGTAGTTGTAGATGTGGTGTTCGAGACGCACCCAGGTCACAAGGGTGGCGCAGAAGGCGAAGTAGAAGAGACCTTCGTATGAGATGGTGAGGATGATGAAGAATGGGGAGAAGGCGAGGAAGATGATGGCGAGGCGGTGGAGGTAGTGGTTATTTGGTCGAAGACTGTGGAGGAACGGCACAGAAAGCGATGCGACTGGAAAGATGCAATCAGTAAGTGACTATTGGTGGAATGGATTTTCATACTTAGGACCATCCAAGCCATAACCTGATTGCCAAGGGGCAAGCCTCGCTTGGCTTGGATGGAGGTGACGCTTGACCTTGTAACGACCATGGCCAGCACGATCAAACCGACTTGGATTCCCAGTACGGTCCTTGAGAGACTATCGAGTGTTGTGGAAGATTGTGATCTACTCCCCGTCGGAAAAAGGATGCTTTTTTCGAAAAGTAGGTATAAAACACCGACCGACCCCATCAAGAAGCCCCCAGGTAATCTGAGGCAGCTATGATTAGTATGCGATGTCCGACAGAGAGCGGAATAATCAGACCTTGGAGGCCCGGACAAAGTTCAAGTGTAAGCCGCAAAGAAAGCACTAACTCACATTACATTAATGTTCTCCACCTTGAGAGCAGGCAAAAGCGTAAACACGCTCATTGACTGGCAAGCAACAGCCCATGTCGCAATCAAGCCCTTATTATGCATTATGAATTCACGCCCATAAATCATAGGCCAAAATGCAGCCGCTACAAAACAAATGGTATACACCGTTCGATGAAAATAGGATAATACCTTCCGAAATCAGTCAAAGATTCCAAGGGTATAATAGTAAGACTTACAAGGGCTTCTAAGAAACCTACAAAGGCCAACGCCTTCATTGCCAGAAACAATTTTTCCTTTCTGGATGAGACACCCTTGAGAAGAGCTCGTCCACCCAGCTGTACGGCATCTCTTCGCGCCGCAACTTCTTCCCAAAACAGCGGTGGGAAAATAGCGTAGAGGTAGTATGTCATTGGTGCCTTACGCACCAATAAAAAGGAGAACAAAGCCACAAAGACAGCACCGAAAGAAGCGGATGTTGCAAAGGTCCTCGAAGTTTGAGTCTTGCCATGTAATACATGCATGTCAATGACAGTGGTAAGGGCAAAGGCAATCCAGCCCAGGTAGCCAGCACTGACGAGTGCTCGCAGAAAGAGCCAGTCATATGTCTGAAGATAGCGGAGCCCGTCAAGACCCACATGAAGGAGATCTTGGCTCATCTTGATTGCTTGCTGATACTGTCCCTGGTCGATGGCTTTCTTAATCTCCATCACGCGATGTTCCACTGAGTGCTGCACATCCCCAAGTGGAGTATAGGCTTTGTAGCGGAGTTCGATTGCTTTTTTTTGTTCCTCTTTGACACGATACATTTCGAGTACACCTTTGGCGTTGGCTAATGCTGCCTCTGCTCTTTCCTTTGGATCTCCCGCTACGTACGGAAGTGGAAGCTCACCCACAGAGTTGACTGGATAATCAAGGCCAGCTAAGTAAGCCATGAGCGCTGCAACATCTGCCTGATCAACGTCGTTTCGCTTTACTCGATTAAGGCCCCAATCTGAGGAGAAACCATCCTCATGTCCAGTGGCATTTCCCGTTGCGCTGATGATAGGCTTTGCAACACCAGCGCCCCAAGCGACTAAGGGTGTTCGAGTATTGTCTGGATGGCCATCCCCGTGGCTGCCCCAATCGCTCATGCCATGGTCGGCAGTGAATACAAAGGCTGTCTTGCCATCGCCATAAAATTCGTCAACGATCCTGGTCATCTCCTTGACTCCTTGATCGACGATTTTGATATTGTGGAGGTATTCCTTTGAGTAAGGTCGGTACGCATGTCCGGTCGTATCCAAACCAAGCAAATGAAGAAAAAAGACGTTCTTGTCTTGTCGGAGGGCATGGTCGAGAGTGGAATTTTTGGCGGCGGAAGCGAACAAAGTTCTAACCTTGTCGAAGACCCATGTGTCCAACTGTGTAGCATCTGCTCATCATCAGCGACTTCCAGTACAAACCTACGCTCGTGGACATGTACCCTTTGTAAAGTCCTCGAACTCTTCTCCATAGGTGTCCGTGTGTACTCTTCCTGGGACGGCCCCCTCTTTGAACATTGGCAGAATATCTGGGCTACCCCAGCTCCAAGTATGCCGGCTTCTGTTGAACACGCTGTCAAAGTTGACTGGATTGAGCTTCCAGCCCGTAGTGACTGAGGACACATCCTCGTACAGGCCCGCTATCAAAGCAACGTGGCCAGGCCTAGATTCTGTAGGTACTCTTGTATGGGAGACTCCAAAGGTACCACTCTGGAGAACACGAGACCGTATAAAGGGAGCCAAAGGACGGGGCTCAAGGGCGCCGGGGGCATTTGGGCTCGATGGGGATGGGTCAGGGAACGACTGGAATGCCTTGTCGGCTCGAAGTCCGTCTCCAACAAACAGAACAAGTCTCTTGGCTGGTGCCTCAGCTCCATTGCTTCTCTCCACTCCGAAAGAGCTCATACCATGGACAATTGGGCTGACGAAGTAGATGTCGAAGATTGAAGCAATGTAGGCTATGTGGAAGACCACAGCCACCCCAAGGAAGCCGAACCTCCCGAGACGCGCCATCGTAAGGAGCGGAAGATGATCAGCTCATCAGATCAAAGTAGACCGTGAGGCCAAGTCCAATTGGAACGATGGCCATGGAGCCGATGGGAGCTTCGAGGCGCGAAGACAATTTGTCTATGTCTCGAAGACGCAATCGCACGCGAGAAGTTCGCCTGATCTTGCCAATCTCACGACTCGCGTTAATGCCTCCGAATAAGTCCTGTGTTGACACCAACAACATCTGCCACAATTTGTATATCAAGACAGAGCTAATAACTCAGCAGGTCATCCGTAGAACAGGGCATACACTGGTCAAGCTACCTCGACGAATATCTCCTTCTTGTTACTCCCCTCATCCAGCGTTAGAAGTGATCAATTTGGATTCTGTACATCAATCTTTGATATATGGTATTAGCCTTCAACAAGTCGCCCTTATTCGCAGGCTTCAAGCTATACTGCTATTCGCAGAAGACATCTGTCTCATTCAGTTTCCGACGCAGGATGGCTTCCATAGTGAATCCGCCACGCGATCCCAATACGCTATCAAATTACAATAATTTCGTTACGACACACACAGTTGCAAACTTCAGTATTGATTTCGAGAAGAGGAGCATCAGTGGCAATGTCATATTAAGCCTCAAATCCATCACTGATGCTGCAGCTAAGGAGATCCTGCTCGATACCGATTACCTAAAGGTGGAAAATGTCGAACTGAATGGTAAAGCCCCCAAATGGGAGCTACTACCAAGATTGGAACCCTACGGGTCGGTATTAAGAATATCTCTTGATAAAGGCGTGAAAAATGGCGATAGTGTGGACCTTGACATACAGACCGAAACCACAGAGAAGTGCACAGCCCTAGGTTGGATGACGCCTGCTCAAGCAAGGAGCGACCATCCGTACATGTATACTCAATGCCAAGCCATCCACGCTCGTTCCATCTTTCCTTGTCAAGACACGCCTGACGTCAAGTCTACTTTCGAGTTCAACATCAAGTCTCCTTTACCAACCCTTGCTAGTGGACTTGCCACTGGTATCAAAGACCTTGATCAAGATAGCGCCGCGGTCGGCACGAAGCTGTATTCATTCAAGCAGGAGATACCAATCCCGAGCTACCTTTTTGCCCTTGCCAGTGGAGATATTGCTAAAGCAGGTATCGGTCCGAGAAGCGTTGTTGCCACCGGCCCTAAAGAAATTCAGGCAGCCAAATGGGAACTAGAAGGGTCAACCGAGAAATTCATACAGACAATCGAAGGTATCGTTTTTTCGTACCAGTGGGAGACATATAACGTGCTAGTCCTCCCGCCGAGTTTTCCATATGGAGGGATGGAGAACCCCGTCTTCACATTCGCTACCCCGACTCTTATATCTGGTGACCGCGAGAATGTCGATGTGATCGCTCACGAGCTCTCTCATTCATACAGCGGCAACCTGGTTTCAAATGCGTCATGGGAACATTTCTGGCTCAATGAGGGTTGGACCACGTATCTGGAGCGGCGAATACAGGCTTCGGTGCAGGGCGAATCACATCGAGACTTCTCTGCGATAATTGGGTGGAAAGCCCTGCAGGACTCCGTTGCAGAATTTGGGGATACCCACGAATTCACCAAGCTGATTGTAGATCTGAAAGGGAAGGATCCTGATGACGCCTTCTCCAGTATTCCGTACGAGAAAGGCTACACATTTCTGTCTTACCTCGAAAAGCAGATTGGGAAGGAGAAATGGAACAAATTCATACCTCACTATTTTACCACATTCGCGCGTCGCTCACTGGACTCTTACGACTTCAAGGCGAATCTGCTGTCATTCTGTGAGTCTGATGCCACCGCCACAGCTGCTCTGAACAACGTAGACTGGGATGCCTGGTTCTACACACCAGGCTTACCTCCAAAGCCCGACTTTGACACCTCTCTCGTCGACATCTGCTACGATCTTGCTGCCAGATGGGAAGAGACCAAATCAGACAAGTTCGAGCCCCACGCCCAGGACATCAAAGGATGGACTGCGAATCAGATAGTGGTTTTTCTAAACCGCGTTCAGGGTTTCGCAACTTCACTAGACAAGCAAGCAACGCAGGCTATGGGCACAACCTATGGTTTTGCAAAGAGCAGTAACGTTGAAGTTGTGGCTCGCTACTTCCAGATTGCATTGAAGGCGAGAGACGAGTCAATTTATAATCCTACTGCTGAACTACTGGGCAACGTTGGGAGGATGAAGTTCGTGCGCCCCCTCTTCAAGCAGCTCAACGAGGCCAATCGCGCGCTGGCGATGGAAACGTTTGAGAAGAACAAGGATTTCTATCATCCTATTTGTAGAGCGATGGTGGAGAAAGACCTCTTTGGGAAAGGGAGTAAGGAATCAGGATAGGAATTTAAGATATGCATTACCAAAGATGGAATCATTCCTGAAAGTGAGAGAACGGAGCAAATTTCATGCATAGGGAGCGAGCCTTTCGCCATTCCACCACCGGAGCGCCACATGGTTACTAAGTCTGAAAGACTCGCTCAGAGAAAGAGTCTTGAACTGTGTTCTCAAGCAGCAAAAGTGGATTTCTAATCATCACACGAGCGTTGTGATTGTGACTTCCAAGGTGTTTACGCTGCCAAATACCCAAAAAGTCGGCCTTCATACGTGACCATGCGTCTACTTCTCTCCCTTACCTCGACATAGACGTAAGTCGAGATCGGAATTTTGAGGAATTGGCAAGCCACTACAACGCACCTCTACCGCCCGCTTAAAGCTCCTGATACCGCCACCGAGCGCACAATAGACAGATACGATCAGTGCTGACAGTGCCGACAGTGCCAAGACATGAGGTTGGCCATGTAGTTTCATAGTTGGAAAAAACGGTCCCAAATAGGTAAGGTGCTTCAACGTCACGTCGTGCTGACCGCGTCTACACAGTCTGTGGCGGCAAGGTGGGTGGCGAATATAAAATTCTTATCGATAGCGCGCTACGAGTGGTGGCATACGATTCGATACCGGGGCACCGGGGATGTGAGGGAATATGTGGGCTGTGAGAAACGCCATGCGTCTATCTGTGGTACCTCATGAAGTTGGACGATGCTGTTCATGACACCCTGTGATTGTTTCTATCAGTCTAAGCGGTCTGCCGAACGAGACATAAAGACGGAGTTTTGCTGTTTTGAGAATTCTTGTTATGTGCAATGGAAAGGTAAGTAGCTACGATGATCTTGAATTGGTACTAGCTACTTTGGAGAGTGGATGTTGAATATGTAAGCATGAAGCAATTCTGTTCATCTTTCAATCACACATGGCACATTCGTAACATCGTGTAATAGCAACGAGACAGTCGCCATCCAACGGCCACATAGCCAACCACTTTTCGTGGCACTGCCTCAGAATAGGCACCAATCCGCCGCTCAACGTATTATCTCGCATCCTTCATCTGGCTACTACTCCCCGTCATATCCTCAAAGTCCAATGTAAATTCATCTACTTCTCGAAATTTGGCGGCTAACCGTTCCATCTCCGCCTTCGCTTTACCGTCAATAGCCAGGGTTTTGGCCCTGCCACGAGCAGTAGGCGCTCCGTAATCGTCGCTGATAGCATCATCTTCACGGTCATTCTCATTTTCTGATTCCACTGCGGTCTTTCGAGTATATGTCTTTGAGACTCTCTTCGATTTTCCGCCTGTCCCTAGCTTGAAACCCTGGTGCTTTGCTTTCGCTGCGCTCTTCTGGACAGGCATCATTGACTTCTTGCGTCGCATTTTGCTGGTGGCGTGGAAGCTCAATTCATCCTCGTCTTCACCAAGACCAGTGTTGTCAAGCTCGATATCACTGCTGCTAGGGATGTCGTAGTCGCCTTTCGGTCTAGGGCGCACTCGCCGCCGCGGAAGCAAATTTTGAAGATTTGCTGTTGTAAGCGGCTTCGATGCCGCAGGTCGGACTGGCGAGACTTGGGTGGAGGTGGACGAGAGTGGCGAAGGGGCTGGAGAAAGCTGCCTTCGTAGAGACTGCTGCATAGGTTTCGCTTTGCTGGCGGCTTTGCAACTTTTAACGCGAGTAGCTTTTGTGTTCGATTCGTGTGGAGGACTGCTGCTCTGAGGCGGAGCGAGGGTATCATCAAAAATTTGAGGCTGCGGAGTTTGGGTCGGTCGAAGGCGTGGGAGGGTTGGTTCGGGGTATTCCTCTTCTCCAGGTATGTCCTCCGGCTGAGAACTCTGTGACGATATTACAGAGGGCGAAGATGGAGCTTCGAGTGGCTGTGATGTTGGGACTTGGACTTCTGGTGTCGCCAATTTGCGCTTTCGCGAGCCGGATATTTGCTGTGATGAGGACTTTGATTGTACGTTTGTTTGTGACAGTGACTTAATGAGAGGCGTGGATTCGTCGTCGGGAAGAAAGTCGTACAAGTCGCCTTCATCTAGTGAATCCGAAGCATTGTTGTGGGCCTGGACCATCTGAAGTAGACTGGGCTGTCTTGGTCTCTTTCTGAATGTAGCAGCGCCCAACATCGACGACTGGAATTGCGGTGTCCCTGGCACCCTTGATTCCATTCCTTGACTGCTTCGACGCGAAGCAGGATGTCCCAAGCTATTCGCGGACGGCTGTCCTGCCGTCACGGTCTTCGCAGGTATCGATGATGGAATTAGCACGTGAATTGCCTGCGACGTGACCCTCTTTGCCTTTTCCTCTGCTGCCCTCGAATGATCCGCTTCTCTGACTATTCTCGATAGCGCGGCTCTTGTTTGACCAGACGGAGGCCTCAAACGCGTCGACCCAATATCCTCGGGAGGCAACGCCCCAGACATCGTGTAAATTTGCGCCGAAGGAGTCCTTCGGCTTGCGCCTATCCTCTTCTTCACCACAAGCCCATCGCTATCATCGCTGCCATTTGTGACGCGTCCTGAAGATTCCGGAGAGAATATATCCTGCTGCTTCTGCGCTGCTGAAGGTTCGAGTGTTGGTTTGGCGACGCGCTGCTGGACATTGACGGGGACTGAAGGCGCGACTTTGTAGCGCTTTGGGCGAGGCATTGCGTGGGCTGATGAGGTCTGGTTTCAGCACTCCGTCCCAATGCGCTGTTTGGCAAGAAGGTGAGAAAATCCACGAACTGTGACGTTGATGATTCAGGACGCGTCGGTCATGCGAGTTGTCTAACCCGAAGTGAATTTAGCGATTGCAAAATTCATGCGAAAGCTTGGCATAATAGATCCATGCCACACTGACATGATCCAAATATTCAAAACCTATTATCTTAACAAGTATCCTGTCCATTTGGAATCGCGATACAAATTTATCGATATTCTTTCGAAATTTCGTAAGTGGTACGAAATCTTGTATCCCTTATAATTTGATTATTCCTTAATAATTTCTTATATACTTAACAGTGCTATAGTCGTAGTAGTTATCTCTTTACTTTATATCTATCAAATATATGATGAAGAGTTATATTACTACGTTGAACCTTTGGATCAGATGTGTGTGGCACGGATCGACATTGCCAAGAATTCGCAAACCTTTTGAATACGCTGAATAACCACAACCCCGAGGCCGCCCAAGCTGCACGCATGTAAGATTTGTGACCATTCACAGCCAATGTATGATTTGCTTCGTCTGAAGTTGGATGGCGAGAATAGCTCTTTGAAGTCTCCGGATACTTCTTCTTGATAAAGTCCCACAACTCTCGTAGTCTAGAACAAGGCATCTTCCAAAAGACCAGGATGCTGGTAACCAGCGTACTTCCAGCAGGCTACCTTTCAATGCTGAAAGAGATACCAGGTGGCTGTAGAGGAGACTTCAGGCCCCTATGACCAATTCATATTATTTGGCGACAGCATAACCCAACAATCATGCAGCCAGGACGGGGGCTTCGCGTTCAGCCCGGCACTGCAAAATGGTACGTTTCTTAGGAATTGAATAGATCTGTCATCCTAAGCATGAGTAATGATTGTCACGACCTACTGACGATCTTCTGGCCTTCATACGGAGGCTAGATATCATCAACAGAGGCTTCTCGGGTTATACTACGACGATGGCTCTAGATGTTCTCCCAAGATTCATGCCAAAGCCACACCAAGCGCATGTCCGATTCATGGTGTGAATGATATAGGATCTCCAAGTCTGCAATAGACTGATCAAGACCATGCAGGCAATATTTTTCGGCGCCAACGACGCCTGCTTACCCGGAAGTCCAACGGGCCAGCACGTACCACTCGCCCAATACAAGCAAAATCTTCGAGACATCATACAACATCCCAGCGTCACAGCCCAAGACCCTCGACTAATTCTCTTGACTGTTCCACCGGTGTGCGAGTACAAGCTCGAAGAACACAATCTGGTCCAGGGTATGAAGGATCCTACTCGAACAGCAGAGTATACCAAGAAGTATGCAGATGCGTGCCGCGGAGTTGGAGACGAGCTTGGAGTCGCTGTGCTCGATGTCTGGTCCATCATGATGGCGAAGACTGGGTGGAAGAAGGGCGAGCCTGTGGTTGGTTCGAAGAAGGTTGAAAGGAGTATGGTGCTTGATGACTTGTTGGTTGATGGTGAGCGGCAGTTCTTACGTGAAGGTTGACTGCGTGACTGATAATATATCATAGGCTTGCACTTTAAGCCGTCTGCTTACCGCATCCTGTATGACTCCATGATGGAACTGATTTGTCAGAGATGGCCTGATCAGAATCCTGATGACACACATTTCGTCTTTCCGACCTGGGTGAAGCTCCTGGGTAATTAGTCCATGGCGAAACATTTTACACAACGAAAACAGAAATCAAACTCGTGAATCCATCTTCTTTTTGCCGACAAAGGAGACCAGGTGTGGGCAAATGCATTTCAAGTCCAACAAATCCATCGACCTTTACAACATTCATTTCCTTGTTCCCTTCTATAATTCTTCCCAGCCGTTCTCTATTCTTCAGACATTGCCTCCAGTAAACCCACCACCCTCTGTGAGACCCATATTGTCGCCTCTGCTACCTCCATTTACATTCGTAGTGATTTCACGGTACAGTGTCACCTCAGGATCATAGATAGGCAACTGGTCAGGGGTAGAGGGAATAGTGACTCCGTTGCTGACAACCGATACTGTGGGATCGGTGACTTCTCCACGTGGACGCTCGGAGCCATCACCCTATACGCAGAATCTTGTGTCAGAAGTTGGACGATCGGGGGCGTGTGCCGAAGTAGTCAATGAATATTCGAGACTCACCACAATAACCTTCCAGTGCAGATTCTTCTGTAGGTAGGGGATCACAACGTCCGGTGTCAAGCCTGCAATATCTCGAGCAAGGTAGCGCTCGAGCAAAGCTATAGTCAGAGGGATTGTACCAGTCACTTGCAGACTGTTCATTTGATCCCTCTCGCATTTTTCACAACCAGTATCTGGAGAATCGCGGAGCACGGTGAACGTACCCACGTGGTTGTCATCCTTCCGTCATTGTCGGGAATTCTCGCTTTCAATGTCACCATTGAAGAGGAGGACGTGGAAAGTTTCACCCAACGCGTGCTTTTGGGCTTTGGGGTTGGTGATCCACTCCAGATAGTGGCTCTTGAATGCTAGTGCTTTCACATCCGGCTCTAAAAGGCGTCAGTAAAGTAGTTCAAATCATCATGTCTAAATCTGCTCAGAGCCTGTGAATCCTCCAGGTCGTGAGTTATTAGCCCACTTTGATAGAATGTCGACGCGTTTTTGATGTCTGTCAAAGCAGCCTTCTACTTTTGTCCATCACCGACAAGATGAAAGCCAAAGAGAGGGTGGAATTGGGACCTTTCAGCGCCTCAAGGATAGCAGTCCTATATTCGCGTCCAGAAGTGAACTTCCATTCCTGAGTTTCCGGGTAGCCATAGCCCCATACTATGGTTCGTCTCGCATCGTTCGAGGTCGAATAGCCTTTCGCGTTCTTGCGACATGGTGCGAGCTCGGTATTGATTGTCTTTACTTCGCCAGGTTTGGTAACACAAGTGCCAAGAGCGCTCTCGTTCTTTTGTGAGGTCACGAAATGATCCGGGTGCTTGCCATCGTCAGGATGCAATCCTTGCCGTATCCCAAAGAGACGATCAACATTCCTGTCAAATACAAGACGTCAATCAAATGTCTACTTTCGACCACTGATCAAACAAGAGATCCCCAGACAGTTTCAAGATACAAGGCGCTGTGTTGCCAAGAAAGTAAAGCAACGGCGGCGGTGGACTCACGTGTGGTGAAGCCAGAACACAGGGCCCAAGCCGGCGTACGCTATATCACCTGTGTGGCCCTCTCCTCCCACTTGACCGTGTATAATGTCATGCAGATTTTCCAGGCTCTCATAGACAGCGGGCTTCCCTTGAAGCCATTTCTTGCTACGGAAAGGGCCATACTTCTCGTAAGATGCTACCAGAAGAAATGTTTGTTTGCGAAGGTTGGCAACCCCAATTCGGAGATAGCTCTCGATCTCACCGTTTACAGACTTAAGAGTCCGCCGATCCGGGCAGCGGACGGTAGACGCGTACCTCAGCATCTTAATAAGTCTTAGCAAATGACACTGATTGCGCTCCGCAGGGTCAAGCTGTAGTATAGACGTACCCATTTATCTTTGAAACCCTGGTCTTCAATGCCATCTGCGGAATTGTACTTGCCTGGAAAAGTGAAGGCAAAGATTGGGTTCTTGAAGGGGAGTGTTTTTCCGTTCGACCCTGGCTGGACGATCTTGATCTATTCCGTTGATAGGGAGACAGGGGAATAGTCTTGTCCATCGTGGGGTTCAAATGTCCAATCCCAGTATGGCATGCGGAAATCTCGAGCTGCAGCTTGATAGCGAGCTTTGGCTTCCGATTTCATGTATTCGTCGGCTTTTCCTTGTACGAAACCATGCAATATCTCCTGCAAAATCCGCATATTAGCACTGTTTCTCTTAAGAGAATATTTGGCTCCAACAAAGAAATCCACGAATCTGCGATCTGATAGTAGGACAATTGTTCTCTGTCGCTTTGCTTCTAGAATTCAGCCAGTGCCAGAAAGTATAGATTCCACTAGTCTAGATGATTCTCTTCGAGATCTCGTAGTTCAATTCGAAGTGGCACAGAACCTATGTAGCATAAGTTTCAAAAAGCAGGTGGGCCAACCGTAGGAGAAGGCCAAAACCTACCGTCCGACTTGTTGCCTGTGGGAATGCTACGGATGGCATAAGGCTCCGGGAACATATTGACGATGTAGCGAATGTCTAAGCGATGCTGTGGAGATGGCACACCGAAGCTTATTTGGAGCCTTCAGGCATGCTACGTTCCCGGGGGAATTCAAAGGCTAGCAGGTGTGCTTTCATACCCATTGCTGGAAGAGAGGATCTGGATGATGTCCAAACGGCATTGAACTGTTTTAGCTGGCTGTTTACAAGCCACTGCCACGCACGCATTATGCTTCTAGACTCCATCTCTGATAAGTGGCCGCCAATGAAAACGAAGAGAAAAATCAGGCAATTGCTTCAGCTCAGGTGTGGACAGATGGCTTGCAGATGGTCTCAATGCGTTTTGAGGATATGGAGAAAAGCAGAAGGCATCGCTCGACGTATCAGGTTAGTGTTGCAATCGCTAATGCAGGGTGGAACGGCCAGAATGGCATTCGTGATGACTTTTTAAACCGTGCATGTGCTAGTTCTGTTAATTAGCACATGGGTAGCCATCACAGATCGTGAGTGGTGATACTGTTCAGTAAACCATGCTGGATCTCAGTCCTGGATTAGAATAGATATCCGGAGTACTAGACACTGTCAAGATGTCTCTTTTGGAACAAGAAATCAACAACACAGTCCCTATTTGAATGAAGAGTCGATTGTCTTCAGAGAAGGTCTTCCCGAGTGGAAGTCGGGCCCCCAAAGCACTCTCAATCCCCGCTCTCAGCTTGTCTGGAAAAGCCACATCAAGCACTGCGACGCATTTCACAAAAATTGTGCATCAGCCGAGGCCTTACTGCTAGTTTTGAATCTTTCTGTATTTCTGCATGCGTGGAGCACATCTGGCATACGATTATTGTACACATTATTGGACAGCAAAGCTACCAAGACGCGATAAAGGCCTGCCCCCAGCCAAAGAATCTCCCAGAACATTAAAGGCTACATGCAGAAGCCTCCTCATTCCGTGGCGGTCGAAGATTGCTTTTGCTGGCTCGAATTCATCCATCCAAAAGCAGATGCTCCACCAAGAGGGTTGGAAGACTTCGATTTGCCGCTCACCAGTGGTTTAGCATCACCAGAGAAGGACCTCCTATCGGCATCTGGATTCGTATTCTCATCGGTTGCTGACTTGGGTGTGTCGGCGAAGCGCGAAGGCGCAGCATCGAACCCAACAGGCTGTTGCGCAGATGTCGAGCGAGAAGTGTTCGTTCGCGATGGCCGCAATACTTTCATACCTCGACCACGTCCTGCTCGGTTGTACCCGGTATTTGATATCGAGCCCGAAGCTGACGCCTCTGGTCGAGTTCCTTGAGTCGAATCGCGTCTCCAAGAAGAGCCCCAGACGTTGCTGTTCTCTAACCTCGTAGGTGTATCAGGAGTCGTGCCGTTTGTCAAACTCTCGGAGTCCTGGTTATCGGTATTGACCTGTGTTGTAGGCGTGGACTCGTCGTTAGCGCGCTGTAAGGAGGACTTTCTGCCTGAGCCAATCACTGACGGCGTAGAGCTCAGAGGCGGTGGTGGCATGGTGTTGGCTGAAGCTTCTTTGTTTGTCCCTTCTGTGGGATCCTCAGAGTTTTTGTTCGGCTGCCCCATCTCCGGCTCTTTCGATTTCCCGTTGCTTTTCGCGCTCTCACTCGCCTTATTAGACAAATCCGCGACTGATGATTCGAGGGATCCGTCTGTCGCATAAGTTGTCTGTAGGCTTTGGAAGGAGGCGGTTCTCTCTGGACGAACCAGAGGCACAGAGAGCTTGTTGCGATCATCGTCGAACAGTGTAAGGCGATCGAGGGAGAAGTGTATATCAGCATTTTGTGCTCTGAGTATGTCGCACCCAATGAAGATTTGGATCGCGTCTGCCTTGCATTGCAGGTCTTGAACCATGAATGTGTTTGTGAGAGTTGGAAGAGAGGGTGCGGGGCTATTTGAGCGTGCCGATGATTGTTGGATTGTAGCTTCTGGAAGGTACACTGGAAGCTTGATCATGCGCTGTCCTTCACGGTCTGTGGTTATCTGACTTTCGTACCCCAGCTGAGATACCAAACCAAGGTCCAGGATTGATTTGTACGACCCGGTACAGACTGCCGCATAAAGCAAACCCTCGTTCGAGAAGTTGGTGTCCAGCCAGCAACGAATGATTGATGGGACTGGGCCTAAGATGAACAGGCCAGGGGGAGGACCCAAGGGAACGAAAGCGGGCACAGCAGCAGATAGCGGACGAGGCTCAAAACCGAAGGTGCTTGCTCGGGCCGAGTGAGTGGAGCTTTGTCTGCCATCAGACTTATGTGACGTAGAGCGTTCACTCATAGGATGGCTGCCAAAAGCACTACCCGTCCTCATCGGAAGGAAGTCCGTAGACGATCGGGAACCCTGACCAAAGTGTCCATGCAGAGCGCTCTCGTCGAAACGAACACTGTTGGCTCTGGAAGCACCTCTTCTAGGTTCGTCATCCGTGTCTAAGTGTAAGCTTCCCATCATATTGCCAGGTTGGTCTTGATCAAAGTTCTTGAAGGCTTCTGCAGCAGGATTGTAGCCTTGATCTATGAGGTTAGGAGTTAGCATATCACTGACGACGAGGTGTGAGCGCCAAATACCTTGCTGTGGAGTTCCATTCAGGATGCTGGGAAATGGAGATTGAGTACCCCATGCAGACTTGCTATCCTGACGTTGCTCGAGACGCATAAGGCGGTCAGCATGCTCTGCTTGTGTTGCGTGCACATTCCTCATCTCCGTCTGCAAGCGCCAAAGGTCGTCTTTAGAAGCAAGACCGTGCTGCGGATCCATCCCCAAGTGCCTCAGAAGGGAAGGCGCGGGCAACCGTCCTTGTGTTGAGCGTCCTCGGTCATCTATGCAATTACGAGCCTATAGCTGCGTAGATGTGTTCGATATGCTAGATGGAATCTTGATGTTGTGTTCGATGTGATGGGCGTAGTCTCAGTACACCTCCTCTAACTCCCCCTCCCGTGTACGCCAGCGGCGTGAGGCCGTCCGCCACCCCGACTAGGCTCGTCAGTCAACACTCTCTCGGAGGTTGGGGTGGAGCATACCTCCAACCCTGCTTCTCTAACAACTTGACAAAGACACTGTTGCTCGGTAGCTGCTAGCTGAGATGTTGATCTCTAGATCTTAGTCCTAAATTGTAGGAGGTACGCGTTCGGACGTTAAAGACAGAACCAGCCTGGATTGAGGTGTGTAAGGTAGTGGAGTAAATTAAGAAGTTGTAAAAGCGTGTAGCCGGCTTGTGTTGTGGTCGTTACTGTCACACTTTGATGTACCTCCGCAATAACAAGAGTAAGTCGGGCAAGAGAGAAGAGGCTGTCTTCTAGACTGTATAGCTCCGGGAACAGGTGAGTTGGATTACAAACAAGTTTACAGGATCTAAGAATGTAGTGCAGAGAGATCACAAAGAGTTGGATATCTATAACCACATGGAGGAACGTGGATGGCAATATGCCTGGAGTTCTACGGTAGCCAACTAGAATACAAGCGCAGAGAGCAGCTTCCTTTGTGCGATGTTTGCTGCTCTGCAACCTGCTCGGTTTAGATGGCAAAAGTGCTTATGCACAGCTTAATCAGTCGAGACTTGATCGATCTTTGTGTGAACTGCTGACCTCTATTTGCCCCTGCGCTTCTTGAAGCTCGGCCTACCAGGGGGTCTGGACTCGCTCGCACATGCTTTTCCCCGCAAAGATTTTCTTATATATTGACCGAGCCTCTACACGAATAATCGCTCTCGTTGCGTGGACTCCTCAGATCAATTACACACTGCTCTATTCGATTACCTGCATCACTTGAGGGAAGCACGTTGACCGCAGCAGCAGTCCTGATACCTTTTGATGCGCTAGAAAGCTCTCCAATCAGTACATTGTTCGTAAACGCTTGTCTTGCAGCCTCAAGGCTGTCATGATCTCATACACGCCAGACTGAAGACCGGACCTCAGAGATCTTTGCGAACATGATCCGAATAGCAGTCGCCTCTACAACTCATCTCGTATTACTCAAGAGCGTTCTCTTCGACTTCTAAAGTTCGGTAACGCCTTACCACACTTCAATTTGTAGAACAAGAGGTGGGTAAGAGATGCATACACCGGAAGACGAGCGTGATACACCAGAAGCGGCATCTTCGATACCCAAGCTCCCACAAGCACCGAGCCCCTCTGCGGATAAAGGCCTTGCTCCTAGCATCGAGTCATCAAATGCCGACGGGGGTGATCTGCCAGATTCAGTAAACATCGACATCTTTACTCTGACTCCTGTAGCGGCTCTGAAGATTCTCTGTGAGGGTCTGTTGGTTCTAGTAAGGACCACAGGCGATGTTCCACCAACCCCTCCGATCACTGCACCCAGCACGCCGAATGCAGGGTTTATACAAGCTAATAAGGAGAACGTTCCCCTTCATGACAAGGAAATTCGCAGGCGCTCGGGTGTCGTGGTGGGAACAAACCATGACGATGCGGTTCCGGCCAAAGCAAAGACCCCCATTGGTTCTCCAGAAGCTCATCCCACAGAAGCAATTCACCCCGATGGCGCTAGAATGGAAGCTCTCAACATTCAACATGGAGCCATTACCAGGAAGTTCTATTCTAAGAAACCACCACCAATCGGATTGGAAGACTACCTTACCCGGCTTCATACATACTGTCCGATGTCGACAGCGGTCTACCTTGCAACCAGTCTGTATATTCAAAGGCTTGCTGTCGTAGAAAGGATCTTACCGGTGACAGCTCGAAACGTTCATCGCCTCGTTCTAGCCGGTCTTCGAGTTGCCTCAAAAGCACTAGACGATCTTAGTCATGCGCATACAAGATTCGCAAAAGTTGGGGGCGTTACCGATAGAGAGCTTGGCAGACTTGAAGTCAGCTTCTGCTTCGTTATCGACTTTGAGCTCAAAGTCGATAAGGAGATGCTCTTGAGCCATGCCAAATCCATACGAGAGGGAAAGAATCTGTCCCTTCTTCCCACAGCTTTTCAGCCGAAGCTGCCTCCACTTAGGGAAAAGCTCTCCCTAGTAGTTGGTCAGACGAAATCAGCTGCTCTTATCTACCCAGAGGCTCCCGCTGCTGTGTGAGGATCTAGAGGAAGTCGTGAAAGCCAGCTACCATTTTCGCGGCTATGACAGCGACCGAACAAAGCCAAGATTGGCTATGAGGCATGTACGATGCATGCCTAAGGATCAAACTCCTCAGTCAAATTGCGACTTCGAGTACTGCGGACGCTGCTCATATTCGACGCGAAGATCGGTTTCTCTCGCAACGACAGTAATAATATAAGCATTATGAAGAAGCAACGCCCGAGAGCAAGGTATTGACTCGAAGACCGTCCAGCGCATGGGATGCGAGGGGCTATTCCACAAAGGTTGTACCTGTCTACCGTCTTACGGCTTTTTCTGACTCTTGGCGATAGGACCCTGATGGATGTTCCGAATGAGAATCAAGTATGAGAGTGTTCATCGCTTGTCGAGCGGTCTGAGGCTAATATTGCAATCCCGGCGCCTTCGTGAATCGATGCACCTCAAAGAAGAGGTCAAATTCCAATATAACCATAATGTATTCATATTAAACCTGCAATGTGCCATAGGGCGACCTATAAGTTCGATAGAGAAATAGGGCTACGAGTGAGAAGGCTAAGCTAATGCTATATCGGGAATCGCGCTAAGCCCGAAGAGAAGAACGATAACGGCAGTTTGATCGAATGCGTTTCAGGCCTAAGAACCTTGTGTTCACTTTTCTATCGAGTACTAAAGACGCTCGTTTCATTGCTATCAATACTCTCTCTCACTACTCTTAATGACTTGCTGATCGCTCCTCTGCATACAAAAACGCCAGAATGGTAAGCCACAAACGCCCTTGCATTCTTCTCTACAGCCCTTTCTAATTGTGTGCTAACACACCATCTTCTATCCAGTCTACCTCAGAAACCGGCCTTCCCCCAACCTGGGAAGTCCGCCACTCCAACTCCAAAAATCTCCCTTACTACTTCAACACCTCAACTAAAGAATCCCGTTGGGAACCCCCCTCCGGCACCGACGCCTCGAAAATAAAGACCTACATGGCCCTCCACCACAGCACCTCCCTCGGCCCCTCCTTTACAGGGGACACATCAGCCGGCGCTCCAGAAGGAAAGATCCGCGCTGCGCACTTGCTTGTGAAGCATAAAGACTCTAGGAGACCGAGTAGCTGGAAGGAGCCGCAGATTACGAGGACGAAGGAGGAGGCGTTGGAGGTGTTGAGGGGATTTGAGAGGAGGATTAAGGGTGGGGAGGTTAGTTTGGGCGATTTGGCGACGAGTGAGAGTGATTGTTCGAGCGCGAGGAAGAAGGGGGATTTGTATGTTCTCCTGTTTCTATTAGAGTGTTTGCAGTAGGGCAATGCGAGAGGCTAATGTGAGTGTGACAGGGGATTCTTCGGTCATGGGGATATGCAAAAGGAGTTTGAGCAGGCCGCTTTTGCGTTGAAGCCGGGGGAGGTCAGTGGAGTTGTTGATACGGCTAGTGGTGTGCATTTGATTGAAAGGTATGTCTGTCTTGGGCAGAGCAGTTTTCATCGGGACTTCTATGAGCTTAGACTGATTGACGATGCAGGCTGGAATAAGTCATTTCCGAGCGTGCAGAGTACAAAATGGAAGGAAGGGTTGCAGGTGGTCGTATCAAAAGCATTCATACACTAGGGTTCAGGACGAACGCATCATCACGAAAATGGTCATAGGGTCTGGAAAAGTCGATCGGTCATCGCTACCAGGGTCTACGTACATATTTCTGAATTGGGAACACAAGCGCTCGGTGGGTAACGAGGTAGGCATTTGGATGGCCCGCGTAAGCTTCTCGAGGTGGGTTGTCACCGTATACAATTCTTCAAGCATAGCGAATGGATACTCGAAAATTAGAGTGTGAAAGGCTTTGACTTCTATCGGATCGCCGAGCAAAACAAAATAATTGACATAACGCCATAAAGACAAGTCTACCAAGGGTATCACAATATCAGGGCTCCGATCGCCATGCCCCCCTGCGCGATGCACATTCGCTGGTTACCTAGAACACCCACTACAATTTCGTCCATTGTTAAGTAATGGTCGTACGAGAAGAAGTCCTATGTCATGTCGTGGCCTTGAGCGACTTTACAGCCTTAGCAACTTCATCGCTAGCAAGTCGCTCCCAAGCCTCTCGAGTCTCGTCATTAACAGTTCCCTTCTCCCCAACTTTGTCGTACAGCATATGTGAGATGTTGCGGTTGATATCCGTGTATTGGTCTTTCGAGACAGTGTTGCTATGATAATACGGTTTAAGTGCAGCAGTGACCATCTTCTGCAGGTCTGATTTGAGAGACAAGGGCATGTTTGCGCGGGCAGGTGAACTGTCTTTGGATCTTGGTGGACTGGATCCCTGCTGCTGGCGCGGTCTTGACGTTCGTCGCTCTTGAGGGATTTTTTGGGAGTCGCGAGGGGGACGGTAGGTAAGTGAGAGGTCCGCAGGGGACCTGGTAGGCGAGAACTCTGGAGGCGGGAAGATGGGTTCGACTTTTGAAGTCAACCCTAACGGCGAGCCTGGACGGGTGCATAGGGACGGTGGTGGGGTCGTGGACCTTGCGCGAGGAGTACCATGATTTGAGCTCATTGGAGAGGCCCCAGGTGAGGATGGTTGAGGCGAAGAATGATTTGTTGCGGACTGCATCGAGTGACGAGAGGAGCCTTTGGTCTCATCAGGGGCACTTGAAGTCTCGATCTCTCGGAGCATTGATTGAAGGAAGCTTGGGCCGTTGCTCTGCGTAGCAGCATGGTTTGCGACAGGGATGCGAGAAGATGAGGGTCCGATGGCAGAGTCTCGTCTTGACCCAGATGCCGCTGCAGCAGCAGCAGTACTCGATGATGCGTCGGTATGATCCATGGTTCGTCTTGTTCTTGGTCTCTTTAGAGGCCGCTGTGGCTGTGCAACGGGTTCAGCATCGGACGGTGAATTGGTGGCGGACTTCCTCTTCCGCTTAAGTGCCGGATCAAGCTCTATCTCTTTTGCTTTCTCGAAAGCATTCCAAGCTCGAATCTCTTCACGCGATTCGGCGGGAGCAGCCCCCGGTCGCTCTGGCACTGCATGAACGTTGAGAAGTGTAGATGCTGTGTCCCGGAACCTGTTCACGCCACCTTGTGTTTCCGCAACGTGAAGCCTTCGCTCCCACTGTCGCAAGCCAGTACGCTGAGAGGAAGCCCGTTGTGCTCTATCTATGCGGGCCGACTCAGCAGCATCGTCAAAGGGGAAGTCGAGATCAAGATTGAGGTGATCCCAGACAGACTGCCACACCCTGGCCCAATTAGAAGACGAAGCTTGGTTGCGGGTGCTGATGCGTCGTTGCTGACCACGTGTACGTATGTCTGCGGTACGGTGTGGCCTTCGTGTAGCGCGTGTATGATGCGTAGTACGAGTGGATCCATTCGGAACAGTGGAACCAGTCGGGCATGAAGCCTCGATAGCTCTTTGAGTTTGGCATTCTTCGCAAAAGAAGTGACCTACAGGTACTTCATCCAGACCGATGCAGTATGTGTGATAGTATCCATCGCAGCCATCGCACTGCAGAAGCTTGTCCTCATTGTCATCATAACCACAGATCGGACAGGGTTGCTCCTCGTCTTCCTCATCGTCCTCGTCGATGACCATGGAAGGGTCAACGTCGGCAACTTGTGTTCGGTCGCTGACGGCATAGGAGGACATGACTGGACCTGGAGTCATGTAGTTAGCAACGTGAATTGTTTAAGCTTTTAGAATGAAAGGGTACTTGCCCCCTAACTTAGTGGTCAGCTCCACTTGATTGAAGCTTTGGCGGCAAATAGGGCAACTATTGGCCCTCTCGACCCAAGGTTTTAGGCATTCATTGTGCAAGTCGTGTCCGCAAGGTAAGAGGTGAGCTATCATTTCATTTTCGTCGTGATCGGAAGGGGTTGGTGGCCTTGAAGTGCTGGGCACTAGGCCGCCATGGTCGTCATCTTCGGACTTGACAATTTGAAGCAAAGGGTGGGGTAGCGCATTGGCGCTTTCGAGGTCGCCGAGACAGACAATACATGTCTCTGACATCTTGATGATTGAACAAAGTGGTTGTGGGAAGTAGTAGTTGAGGTAAAGTCATGAAGTTGGGCAATTTAGGAATGGCAGTGAGTTCGAGATATGAAAGAGAGAAGGTTGGATCTGCAACGAAACGGGGTTTTGTTAGGCGGCGGGAACGATCCGCACTAGTATCAACTGATGCAGACCGTCACCTGGAGACTCATGATGATTTCAGCAGAATTAAATAGATAATTGTAAGCAGGGCGAATAACATGTAGAAGAGTCAAGTTTTGAAAATTGACAAGAAAAATCCACATAAGAGACGATTTGAGCGGAAGCTTTCCTTACCAAGGAAATAGCCCTTAGAGAAGCCATTCCTGATTGACCGCCTACGTTGCGCTAAATTTACTCTCTTTCTTATGGGTGTCCTCGACGGGAGCGTGATCAGTCTGTCCACAAGAGTAGGCAAGTTGCGCGGCTGAAGCCTGCGTTCCGCAGCTTGTCAATCAGGAGCCTGACTCAATGCCACGTTTTCTTAGGAGACTTATTGCCTTAATAAGCCCAACGGAGGTTCTCCGGAAGGCCGGATCAACCTGTCAGGGTTCGGACGCAGTTGTAGCATCTCAGCTGGCGCAATTTCTTTGTTTTGAAGCCAGTGTAGCAATATATGTAGATTTCCAACCTGATTTTGCGATGGACGGCACGGAAAAACATTCATCGCTACCCCTCTTGCTCAAGGACTGACGCTGGTGCCGTCCTTGGCGTATAATGGTAGCCTGATGTCTATTTTATCTTTTTTATTGGAGAATTGTGCTCTCGAGAGCTGGCATGACATCGACGGGTCCTTAAGGGATCGTATCGATGGCTAGCCTTTGTAGCTATGGGAAAAAAATCTTTTACGTCTTTCTAGTCCTCCAAAGCGCATCCTCGATCGGCGAGCCGTAGAATTTGTAGTCTGTGCAATGTTCGTACTGCTTCCACAAAGGTCCAGGCTTGCAACGTCGCCATAACCCGGGAACCAGGTTTGTTCCGGTTCGAGACCAATGATGGTCTTCGAGACGCATCATGTGGGACTTCGCTAAGCGAGAGGGCTGTTTCGTACAGTCCTCTCACGTGCGATAGTCGTTGAGACGTCTGCTTCGTGTCATGAGTTTCGATTGCGCGGGCGCCCAACAAGCGGCTTTTGCATAGTGTTTTAGCCGTTCCCATTACAAAGACTCCTAACCTCCTGAGCACTTCGATATCCTGACATCGCAAGCTGTGGTTGTTGATGATTTGGATGGTGAACAGCGATGGTGAAGAGGGAGAAGTTGCTCGAGGAAGGGTTTGAAGTGTTGTCTCGCTTCCACTAGCGTGCCAAGAACATTGGCATCAAATCGTCTCGTACACAACCGAGGTTGTTCTCCGGTCACTGTAGATATGGCACCTCTGTGGTACGAGATGCAAGTTGTGCCTGTCTCATTGCTATTTGTTCCTTGAAGAAGTTCTCAATTGATCGATCTCCATCTTTAAAAAAACCAAGTCATGTCTTCAGTCCAAGCACGAGAATATGATCTGGTGCTTCTCGGTGCTACAGGCTATACAGGAAAGCTTTGTGCGGAGTATATCATCACCGGCTTGCCCACAGATCTGAAATGGGCCGTTGCTGGTCGATCAAGGACAAAGTTATTGGCCGTTGTGGACGAATTGAAAGTACTTAATGTTGACCGTATTCAGCCTGGTAAGCCTTACGAGTAGCTACTATGTGATGATCGTTTAACGCTATCTCAGGTATTGAGGTTGCCACCTTGAGTCCACAGGACCTTCGAAAATTGACCAAGAAAACGCGAGTTTTGATCAATACCGTTGGTCCCTATTATCTCTACAGTACGCCAGTCGTTGAAGCTTCCGCCCAAAACGGGACTCATTATCTCGATGTGACTGGCGAATCACCTTGGGTGCTAGAAATGATCAGGAAGTTCCACAATACAGCAAAATCAAACCATGCCATCATCATCCCAGAGATCGGTGTCGAATCTACTCCCTCCGACCTTCTAACCTTGGCGTTGACCCAATTGATCAGAAAGGAGCTCTCGGTTGGGACGAAGGAAGTGGTTGCCTCCATTCATGAGCTGAAAGGTACTCCGTCCGGCGGCACTCTCGCAACGGTCTTTGGCATTGTGGACCATTACGGTGTGAAGGAGGTAGCAAACGCTTCAAGTGGGAAGTGGGTTTCTTCCCCTATCCCTAGGCTAAAGCCGGACCCATCAATCTCGCTAGTTACTAGACTACTAGGTATTCGCTCCGTCACTGGTCTCGGTACCATGACAAGCTCGCCATCAGCAGGTCCGAACGTGGCTACCGTCCAACGAACGTGGGGATTGCTCGATGGTGGCAAGTTCTACGGATTCAATTTCACATACCACGAGTACTTGGGTGTTCGCAATGCCGTCGTTGGTATGATTCTCCACTTCGTCTTTACGTTTGGTGCCCTTACGATAGCATTACCTCCTTTCCGATGGCTTGCAAAGAAATTCGTTCCCGGCCCCGGACAAGGTCCTTCAAAGGAAGCATCAAGCAAGGAAGCCCTAGAATATCGAGCGATCGCTACCGCTGACCAGGAAGGGCCAAACCCGAGGCGTGCATTTGCCAAGTTCAGATGGGATGGACCGCTTTACTTCTTCACGGGCGTTTGCCTTGCAGAAGCGGCGATGGTTATCCTAAAGGATGTAGAATTGGTAAAACGCTTGGACGGCGGTCTGCTTACCCCGGCGATGCTTGGCCAGTCTTTCATTGATCGCATGAAGAATGCTGGAATGATCTTGGAGGTGGAGATAATGCCAGATCATTAAGCACCACATAGTTTCCTCCCATCTTACTGGCTAAGGACATCACTTCTGTATGCAAGGCACCACAACGCACTAAAGTCCCAAGATGCTCCGTCCAGATGGGACAAGCTGATTCGACGATACTTTCGGTCCACGTTTCGCAGAGCATCTAAATCTGATGACTTAGTCGTCAAGACTTTGAGCAAACATTAGTGCGCAATGGCAGGATCTATTATTTGCTAACGCGCGATGTGCTTGACAATCTGCTTGCTACAAACACTATCTATATATTGAAACACTTATATTCACAATGGTAGCCACCATAGAACAGCCATCCTAGGCTTGGCCACCGAGAGAGTACCTACAGCACCCACTGGATATGGGTAACTCGTCTTGCAAACCTCGCACTTGTCGTGAGTATTCTTTCTGGAATCGTACTGTCGTGCAGATTATCAATAGTCCGGCTTTCCAGGATGTGCTTAGATCTTTCAGCTTTTATCTTGAAGAATACCCCGGGACTCAAAACCTCAGAGAACATCGAAAACTACGGAGGGAGATTAGAAACCATGAGTATGAAATAGCAAGTTTGCGAGGAAGAAGGACAGATAGAGGTTCCGGAGGCGAGAATTGGCAGCGAGTCGGACGGTGGCTAAGGGAGCTGGATAGAGGTTACAACCAAGGTCGCATAAATCTACAATACCGGCAAAATCCAGGAGATAGAGATCTCTACAACGGTTCAGCTTGTCGGTGTGCCAGGCAGTCCTTGCAGGAAAGCAATGCAGACTTTGAAACCAACTACCCTGTCTCATCCGAGGACTTTTACCACTTCGCCCGTCCAGGAAGGCATCGATCCAGGGCACCATTCCCTCAGCAGCCTCGCTCCCAATCCTCTCGTCCATTTCATTCTTCAAGACAAGTATTTCAAGGTTACCAGCGCGCAGATGCAAACGACAAAGAAGAATTACGAGACCATCACATCTCGCGACGTGCACGACGCAGACGCCGCAAAAGGCGTGCTGAACCACCACTCGCATCCTCCAACGCAGATCCCTACGATCCGCTAGGCAGGAATGTGAGGCCTCTCAGGAAACGTCTCAGCCATGACGAACCACCTCATGTCTACTCCGAAGCAGATACCGATTCGCACGAGCAACGAAACAGATACAGGCCGTCTGCCATAAGACGTCCCAGCGGCTCTGAGCCACTATACCCAAACAACCAAGGAGATAGCTATGCTCGCCAGCCACGGGGTAAGAGGCTGAGACCCACCAGCGGATCTCTTAGCAACCACGCAATGCCACCTGTATATCCTAAAGCCAGTTTTCATCCTCATGAGAACGGTGCGAGGAATGGGAGGCATACCAGACAGCGTCCTAGCCATGATGATCCACCGTATGCGTTTCCTGAAGCAGACGCACTTCCTCACGAGCCACAGGCCAGGAGCGCGAGGCCTACCAGAGAGCGCCGTAGTAACGATCAATTACTACACGCAGACTCCGACGCAGATGATCATCATCACGAGCAGCGTGGCTCCAGCGCTCTAACAACCAGAACACGGGTCGTTCGATATAAACCACCATATGCGGATACTCTGAGTAATGATCATAGTCCCGAGCCACAGGAAAGAAGCACCAGGCCTGCCAGAAGGCGTGCGAGGAGACGTGCTGTCGCCGAAGAATTACCAGATCTCTACCCCGAACCGGACCGAGGTAGGCACATTCACGAGCGTCGAGATAGAAGTACAAGGCCAGTCGGGAACATGCAGCGAGGCCGAAAAAGAGCGCTATCGCCGCCAAACAGTGAGTCTCCTCATCCGAGAGATGGTAGCGAGCTTTCGGGCCCTGGTGCATCACGCGAGGGGTCTGAGGCATCATACGGAAGTCAGGCCAGGGGCAGGGAAAGGCAACATGAAGGCGAAAGTGGGGATAGCGGGGCTGATGTCTCGCAATATAGCGTGATATTCTCGTTGCTCGCATAACACCATCTAAAGTACTTCTGATCTAGCAACAATCCTGTCGTATCATACAAGCTAGTTTAGTATATTACATGAGTAAATTGCGATGACTAAACCCTAGCCTGGGTATCATATGCATTTGCCCGACCGCAAAACTGGCACTGATATTGTTACAATGCAGCCGCGCCCTCTTCGCATAGAAGAACCAAGAAGACCGTGCGTATAGAATGCGTAGAAGAAATGCATTCCCCTTTGCGTTGAGCAATTACCTCATCTTGTGTAAGCCACCCTCAGCACCTCTCTCATCTTCCTCTCTCCCCTCACCCTACTATCCGTCCTCTCACTACTCCCAAACTCATCCGTACTCTCACTCCTCTCACTATTCTCCCCTTCCATTCCCACCCTCACCACGCCCCGTCCCCGCTTCTTCTCCAGCGCCTCCTCGTCAGGTGGCAAAAAGCGATGCACAGTCCTATGATCCATAACTCTCTCCTCGTCATCATTCTTTCCACTTTTTTCAGTCTTCGGCCATTGGTAACCATACAGCTTGCTATGCCGTTCACAGCGTGGGCATTCTTTCCGGGTTTGGTAGCCGTTGGCTTGCACCCAGCAGGCGTCGCATGTGCGGCAGTCGACCCAGCGTGAGAAGCTTTCGCCGAGGAGGAGGTGTGTGCGGATGTAGTCGCCTGGCGTGCGGATCGAAGGAATTTCAAGTTCAATGGATTGTTGAAAAATACGTCTCTTGCGAGGCGTGCGTGGCTTTGCTAAGGGTTTGTGCACGCGGAATTTTGGCTCGGTTCCATCTGGTCTCGGATACTTGCGTGGTCGGCCTCGTTTTCTGGGCGTGGCTTTCGGGACAACGGTCATAGTGGCATCGTCGACTTCTGCGATCGAAGAAAGTGAGACGACTGATGACAATGAGGAGAGTGGTGATGAGAGAGCACTTGAGAGTGCACTGCTATAGGTTGAGCCTCTCAGACCAGAGAAGGTGTTCCAGTCGATGGCTGGCGCTACCGCTGGCTCTTTGTACGTATCCCAGTCAATAGTGCCTGTCTTGAAGCTCCTGGTCGGTGTCGTAGCTGGACTGGATTTCTGCTTTGAGTCGGCATCGAAGACAGATTCCTTTTTGCCGAAGAAGCTGAAGCCCTTGCCACTAGACAAGCTGGAAGTGCCCAGGCTCTGTTTTCTGGAACTTGATGACGATGAATTCTTGTCACGTAGAAAGCTTTTCCTGTAATTCTTGGAAGCCTTGCTTGAAGTCAGACCTGTCAAAAACGAAAATGGGCTGCTGAATCTGAATGGAACGTGAGGATCGCTGTTAGATCGTGTAGACGGGTGGGCCTTCTGAGCTGGCCGCTTTCCATATGATCGTCGAGACTCTGGTCGCTTGACGGTGTTATTGGCAAATGCAGCTCTGACATCAGCGAGTATTTCATCTTCATGTTGCGTGGTTTTGCCGTGATGACCAGCCTCCTTCAGTGATATTTCATGACCTGGCTGTTCAACTGTGGCGTCTGCATCGATGACGATGTCCTCAATATTCAATACTCTTCGCAGTGGCGACCGCCGCTTCGGTGAAGTCGCGATCGGAGAAAGTGCTGAGTCTTCTGGAACTCCGATGGTAAACGATGCTGGCACGTTCTCAACGCGGTCAACGCTGAGCCTTCGCTTCTTTTTCGGGCTTTCTACCCAGTCGTCGCTGTCAGATGCCAGTGTCGTCAGACTGGAGAGGTCCGATCGTGGTTCATGTTCTATAATATCTTCTGGTTGATTTACTTCTGGTATCTCGGATTCCGGCTCGGCGTCTAAAGTAGGTGGAGTTGACAGACCGCTCGAATCTGCGTTACGCTCTCCTGGCCAGCCGCCTCGTTCCAAAGACTCACAGGTGCCACAAAGACACTCGCAATTGTGATCACCAAAATAGTTCTCTCCATAGTTAACAGTAATCTCATCCCCAAGATCAATGTCTCGCACAGCGACCACCTGCATCCCTTCGGAGCCACGCGTTACTAATTTGGCATTGGCATTGCAATCATGATTGGCAAACCGTGCTGGTCCCAGGAACAGCGATGGTGTCTTTTTCCGACTCGACATGACGATGCTGAAATCTCGCCTGGTCAGGTCTAGATCCTTCTCCTCCTCAGTGGTCATTGCCACCAGGTTGCCGCATAAGTACTTGATGGTCTCACCTCTCTTGATAGATCGTCTTGCTGTGACCGCAGCTTCATAGGTGACTATGGTATAGCGATTGGTGGTCGACACTTCGAATGGACAGTCGCACTGCCATATATTGATATACTTGCGCATGTGCCTCCTAAAATCCTCCTTCTCTCGGTCTGTCTGCAGCAGTGCGATGTACTTTTTGAGGCCAGGTAGATCGAGCAGGGCAGTCTCCACCTTCTGTAGATCTTTCTCCACAATAACGTTGTGGAGGAGGATAGATGTCACTTCATCCTCGGCAATTCCTCTTGTAAGATTGTATTTTGATCGATTTTTTCGTATTGTGGTCCAGAAGTACACCTTTACTTGCCTTTAGTATGTATATATTGAGAGAAATAGGGTACAATGATTACTGACCTTGTCAACAAGGGTATCTGTCAATATGTCGTCGTAGCTGGCCAGCTGAGTGAGAGTCAGTCGCTCTTTTTTTGGGGGCGTATCTGGTGTCGCATCCTTGCGCGGACGTCCCATAGTGCTGAACAGTTGAAAAGACTAATAGATCTTGTTGTTTTGTTTTACTGGGAAGACAGTACAGGACTAAGAGAGCGACGAGAGCTTCAGCTTTCAGGACGGGCTTATGTGTCTAGATGCTATCATGAGTGGACCTTGTTCTGGTGTGACCTTTTGAGAATGGAAGACTGATGTGAAACGTGGAAAGAACAAAGGAAAAAAGAACACCATAATTCATGCATTCCTACGCGCGGAAGGAGTGACAAAGCTGAACTTCGCGGAGAACAGCAAGGAATTGTTGGAGGAGGCGCATTTCGAGAGGCGGAATTGCCCACCCCTGCCACTACCCGTCGATCTCCCGTCTATACATCTTTGTATGTCTATTGGTTGTCAATAAATTTCTTATTGTTTTCTCCTACAATAATACAAAGGGTCAGGGGCTCGCAGAGCAATCATGATACAGCTCAAGGTTTGCCTAATGTTGTCATCAACCACTGCGCCCGTGCTAATTCAGTGCAATAGACGATGCTAAATTGCATCGACAACTCTGGAGCCACCTTAGTCGAATGCGTAGCTAATTTACGGATGAAGAGACATGGCAGAATTGGTACAATATATCCAATTTACTCTACCAATCTGGTCGATATTGATTGTGACAAGGCGACCGCATAATAGTAGTCGTCCAGAAGTCGCGATCTATGGGCGACAGTGGGCCAGGCGGCGCTGCGGCAGCAGCAAACAAAGTCAGGAGAGGGGATATTAGACATGCTATAATAGTGCGGACGCATAAGAAGTTTCAGAGAAAGGACGGAATGGTGGTCAGGTTCGACGACAATGCTTGTGCACTGATTGGGAAGAATGGAGAGCCAATAGGAACAAGAATAAATGGTAAGTCTGCTTCAAGAAAGTATTGGTACATTGGGGCTATTGATGGGTCCCATAGGTGTCGTCGGCGCTGAGCTCCGGAGTAAGCAGCAGTCAAAAATATTGTCACTAGCATCAATGCATGTTTAAGAGCAGGTAGCATGAGGTCTGAATGTACAACAGAACATTGAATGGTATCATATGTTTTCACAACGCCAACGAGAGTGTCTTCAAGCCAATTCGAAGCTTTCAATCAAAGCTCCTTCTCCTTCCTTACACCTCTCCTGCTCTCCTCCACGAGCTCGGTAATTCTCCCCGTTTCGGGCCTATGAGATACAGCATCAGGGCCACCGAAGAACTCGAAGCCTTTATGAGAACTCCACTCCACCGCTTCCTCAATAGGCTTATCGAAGATAAACGGAAGGAAAGGTACAGCAGCCAGACCAAGCTAATGTTACGTCAGTTACATCACCAAACGTACCCACCAGGGAAAACATACGCCTATTGGTCCATACGTCCTTATCGTCATATTCTTCGCGTTCTTCAGATACCTTCCGGAATACCTTACGATACTATGTATCGTAAAAGCCGGCAAGCCCATACTCGCAATGCTCTGGAAAACCGCCCGCTGTACCATGACACTTCTGAAGTTCTCAATTGCAGGCACGTGCCCAGCTACAAATTGCCCATCTGCTGTCGCCAATGGTTCTCTCGCATCCGCAGCTCTCGCTGACACCACACCTGGCACGCCTGGGTGTTTTATGCGTTGGTTCCGGAGGTATGCTCTATATCCCTCATAGCTTACGTCTCCAATGAGATAAGCCCACGAGATACCATAGGCACCTTTGATGAGCCATGGATGGGCTATGGGCCGGAAGGACTCCCCGATATCCGAGGTGTATGCTACATAGCGGTGGGCGGAAAGTAGGATTGTGCGAGCTCGACTGGCATATGCTGCGTATCGAAGGCTGGAGTCTGTAGACTGGCGGGCTCTGAACGGACAATCAGAGGAACACTTCTTCGGCTGGACTGGATATATGTAGCTTACGTCCCATCATACACCTGGTCAAGTAGCGACTCCTCATTGTCAACCAGCTCTTGAAGATTGTTGGGGAGCTTCTCGCGAGGTAGAGTGTCTGGCTCCAGGCGATTTGCTCGTCTTTGGACTGTGCCGTTTGATTCATCTTTGCCCGACATGTTTGCTGAACTAATTGACAGGAGCTCAGACTTCCTGGCTATGCAGATAATCAATTAGAGTAAATTCAAGAAGTCTCGTGCACGGAGAAAGGTGGGCAGTCGCAAAACGGGCCCTCCGGACGTTGCCTGCCAAGGCCGCCTGTGATGTGCCGCAGTTTGCTCTCTCAAGCTTCAACCTCACGTAATTCTACCATCAATTGTTCCGCAAACGAGATCCCTCGATACCACCATCCGTACGGCCCGTTGAAGCCACATCATGGTCGCTCAATACACAGTCCTCGGCCGCCAAATCGGCTCACACGTCGTGAGTCCCAATTTTCGCTCTCCCCAAAGCTCTTCGCATCTATCAACACCCTGTACGCCTACAATACTGATGCTCGTGTTCAATGCAGCTCGCCATGATTACTCTCGGTGGGACAGCAGGTGGCATTTTCTTCGCAATGGGCGGAAAGGAGAAGGCGAAGGAGTCGGGACCGCCAACTAATGCGTCGAGTAGTGACGAGGAGAAATTCATACAGTGAGTGGAATGGTCCGAGACTACTGCGACAACTATAAATTGACAACGCTCGCTCAGAGACTTCATAAAGGATGCACAAGGGGGAGAGAAAGCGAAGCAATAGAAGCGAATAACAATGGCACGATAGAATATTGGTGGAGATGGGTAGCTCCGCTGCGAGACCAATCGATGAATTTCCCATCTTAACAAAGCCCAGAACGTTCGCGAACATAAGATGCTTGAGTAGCAGGAGCTAGCATCCATTTCGAAGCGTGTTTCGAGAGCAAATGATTCTTGACTTGTTTGTTCGCGGCTTTTATTTCATGGCACTTAGTGAGGAACTGCGGCTTCTACGCTCAAGAATCATTGTCGTCTGACTTCTGGGCTGAGAATGAGCGCAGGAGTGGATGATCGTTTGGCTCAAGCACCTCAAAAATATGCCTACTAAAGATGTATGGCAAATCATACATTACACGCACGCAAAACTCCAAGCTTCGCAAACGCCAAATATCGGACCAGCCGAGCGTCCAATCCACTCAATCCCGCAACCCAGACCTAGGAATTTTCACTCATCCATTCCTCTACCCTTCGAGCAATCCCTTCTATCCGCAACTTTGAGAGCTCAACATCTCCCGCGTCTGTGTCTCCTCCAACTTTGGGGTTCAAGCCCTTTTCGACCCTCTTCCGATTGCTGCCCTTGGGACTGACTCCTCTTTGCTCTCGCGACAGAATACGTACAAAAGCCGTTTGCAGGATGTTTGCATCTTCCAAAATTGGCCAGCCGACGCCTTCGAGACTTGACTCTCCCCATCTTTCTCTAAAGGTCCTGGTGAGCTCGTCCTGGTTCTTACGGTACTTGTCCAAAAACTTTCTTTGCTTGCTATTTAACCTTTCGCTTTCTTGCTCGAATTTCCTGAGATCTGTGTCGTCACGAGTAGAATTGAGAGCGGCTCTGAGTTTGTCTTCAGAAAGGAGGAGTACGGCTGTTTCCACGAGCACCTTCTTGGTCATGGTAGCCCTTTTCGCGCTGAGGCGGATCTTTTCACAGCGTTGACAGTCATGGCTGAATTTGTTGGGTACTGGGTCGTCGCTCAAATACAGAGGTAGTTGGTCGTCGCGCTTCAGAAGATGTCCACAGAAGAAGGACGGGAATGTTGCACCGCTATTTGGTTCAGGGTGTGGAAGCCTCTTAGACGAAGCACCTCCAGTCGGAGCAAATGAAGTCCCAACCTGGAAGCGAACTTCCTGTCCTTCCATTCCCTTTCTTGAATCGGACATCTTGCCAAAGGTAGCTTCGCCAAGAGGTTTGGGACAATTGATCGGTATAGGGGAATTGAAGTTTTGAGTGTCCTTGATTGCTGGAAACTAACACGGAAGATATCGGTGAGAGTAGAGAGGGTCGGGTCTCGGAAGCTTGGTGTGTGCTTGATTGCTGAAAAAAATGATTGGAAGAAGAGGTAGAGATGGTTTGGAGTCTGGATTGAGAATTCGGAGGACCCAGAAGCTCGACGTTTTATATTGTTTTGAGCCTGCAAAGCCGAAACACTTTCCAGAGATGACTCGATGCTGTTGAATCAGCTTTAATCAGTGACGTCGAGAGGTATATCTAGAACAGAGTATGACTCTGGGACAGAAAAGTCTTTTCGACGTGACAGAACAAAGAAAAGCAATACTTTGAAGCCTGGGATCCAATCGCAGAAGCCATTCCCATACCTTTGCATGAATCTACATCGCTTCGGGATGTATTTGAAGCAGCTTTTCGCAATTGAATGTAAAAACTATACCAAGAATAGAGTATGACTGTGCAAGCGAATGAATATGTAAACGTGATAGAACAAAGTCAAAGGACATTCGAAGCTGTAGCTAATGGGAAAAGCTGCAAACCTGCAATTGCACGAAGATGTGTTGCTACAAGTGTAAGCTCTGCAATCCTGTACCATCACTGCTCAGGCTTTGACTCTTAAAACAGGTAAGGTTCCAACGGTGAAATATTCTTTGTTACCCAACACACTCTGACCACCACAGCCTTGCAGAAACATGACTTGGGTTGTCACAGATTCTATTCCACTGGACAAAGGACTGAGTGACGTCGGGAAGCTTGCGAAGCTCCAAATCCCTGATACAAAATCTATACTAATACTGGATTCAGAGACAAAATTTCTGCTCTCTGCTGCGATGGTTTCCCAACCACGACTTCAGTACTCCTCTTCCTCAGATTCATCACAATATGAAAAAGCGTAGCAACAGGGCTATCCTCAATCTTCGACCGACAAATCGCAGTAGGAGAATCCTGCTCATCCGAAAGCAAAGAACGTATGTGATCCGTCTTAATAACCGTTGACTCATCAATCACTTTCCTCCGTTGTTGAATAAGTTCATCAATCCTCGCAAGTCGAACAGGCGAATCCTTAAACGCCAGCTTGTCATCCACCGGATGCGGTCTGATGAAATGATTCGTATGCGTTAATACTCCTTCTTGCGTTGCTAGTTCGACGATATCGAGATGGCTGCACTCCAGACCAACAGCTTCATGTGGGTCCGCGACTAGTATGTGACATGCACTCGCCACCCCGGATTTGTTCAAAGCTACCACAGCTTCCTGGACAGATTGACACTCTAAACCAGCTCTCAGCGCCAAGTGACAAGGCAATCTCCCAAAGTCGACCCCAAGAGCTCGAATAGCATTCAAGCACACCCCTACGCCGTTGGAATTCAGACCAATCTTGCCGATGATGCCAGCTTCCGTGATCATGGCTATCGCTGGCTTGTTGCGCGGGCTTATGTCGAGGCTGATGAGGTTTTCTTGCTGCTCTTCTTGCCAGTCCCAATTCTGCGCCAGGAAAGTTGAAGAGTCATTCTTCCAATACAAGGCTGTACAGCCGTCTTTCGACATGCCGTAGGCAATCTCGGTGCGGACGTTTAGAGCGAGAATTGAGTGGTAGGGAACGTTTGCGCCTTTGGCAATACCTGGCTGTGTGGATGTCAGGGGGCTATCATTTTCAGCAAGTTAGATTGCATAAAATTCGATGGAACAATCATACAAAAGTCACACGCTATCCGATACAGCACAAGACGGGGAAAAGACGAATTCCAAATGGACGAGCTGACCAACTAGAGCAGCAATTCGTAATTTGCATCGGGATGGCAAGGAGAATTGAAAAATGCAAAAAGAGGCTATATCCGCACTGAAATAGTTTGAAGAAGCGTTTCGTTTTCAAGTCACTGTAAGGAGTGAACAGGAACATCTCGCAGCATACCTTCCATCTCCTCATAATACCTCAGCCATTCCCTCCGTAATAATGGCTCGAATTTCGCAGCCGTATTGCACACTTCAGGCCACAACAACCCAGCAGTCTTCTGGAACAGGTCCTCGTAGAAGACTAGTCCACGATCAATTTCGGTCTTAGCCTCTTTGCCATGCTTGTACCCTATCTGCGAGGTATGTAGTGTTTAGCTGAGTGCGTAGATTACTGGAACAGGGACTCTACTGACCTCGGAGGGAGTGCCGCTGCAGTGGATTTGCTTCATATTGTTGTTGGTGAAAATGTTACTCAAGATTAGAAAGAAAATACTAGATATATGAACACAACAGAACATTGGAATGATTAATCGTTGATATGCACCCTATACGTCATCGTGCATATTACGAAAGCATCGTAACAGCGGAATTTCTCAGCTGGCAATTTCGGGGCTTGAAGCCGAGGCTTTGACAAGAGTTTAGTGACCTGCACTACGATTCCATTGCACTACGTACAGGCATGCATCCATAAGAATAGCAACGATGCCAGCATCAGAACCCCATGAATACACACCTTGGCAGACACTGCTCCCCACTCTAATCATCATCCAATAATGGACGACGCTCCAAGTCATCATCATGCTCGTCCTCCATACGGACAAAGATCAACTCCTTCCCACACAAAAGCGGTGGCGCGAAGAACGCTAGTGTAGTGATGAGTAGCAAAGCCGTAATAACGAAGGCGAAGATCCACTGCAGCGCGACAACCTTGATGGCATATTGCTGAACGGCGAGCGCTGAAGGAGACATGCGTCAGTCACATTACCGTGCGTTTCAAATGTGGTAGAATTTACTCACCAAGTGCAAGAATCGACATCTCCCATCCAATCGCATGATCCTTGAACGCAATCAAGAAAAACAGCCCATAGAGCAAGATCCCCCAAATTGCAATATTAGCCAGCACCCTCGCAGCAAAACCATGCGCATCAACCATGGCAGCCCCATTCCACAGTATCGCAACAAAGGTGAACGCAAGCGGCCCAGACACGACGGGAACATGCACAAAGCGTGGCGCGCGCAGGTGGCGGAAGTAGAGCGATGTGAGGTTGAAGAGGTTTAGGATGAGGGGTATTTCTCCAATCCAGAACCAACCGTAGACCCAGAGGAGGAGCCAGGCGGAGGTTAGGACGTTGTTGACTATGAAGTGGGAACCGGCGTTGATGTGGTATTCGTTGTTGGTATTGAGGAGATAGATGTACCCGATTTGAAGGAGAAGTAGGAGGGATCTATGGGGTTGTAAGCTGCTAGTCGTGCTTCGAATGGAACGTGGACAGGTTGGTAGAGGAATTCACCCGTAGAAGGTGGTGATTCGACGCTCCAGAGAGAAAGGAGTGGGGACGGCAGCATTCTGATCCCATATGGTTTTGGCAGTCGATGGTGTAAGAGCCCGAACGCTGAACACAATGCTGAGGACGAGTATCGCAAGCCAGGTGGCGAGAGTGAAGATCCTGTAGGTGATGATGGACACCCTGTCGTGGCTGTCGCGCCTAGCGAATGGATTCACTGTCAACTCTTAGCTATGGATACTTGATGTCCTGTGGGCAATTCTGTCCCACTGTTCTGAACCCTCTCCATGATAGATATACTGTCGAAGCTCAAGGATCGTTCGGAGAAGCCTGAGCCAGTGAACGTCCGAAGCTTGGTATTTGTAAATATCAGAGGCAGCGTGAGTAGACGAGATGAGTGCTCGGTAAACTATTGTTGCTTGCGCAGTCTATGGATTTCAGGAATTGAGAAAGTCGATGATGAAGAGCAATTTTCGGACTCGAAGAAACACATGGCAAGCCGACAGCTAAGTGCTAGCCTTGATGATTCAATGAGCAAGGAAAGCACGATGGATGATCAGGGAAGGCACCGACTAGGATGCATATCTGCTTAGGCATAACGAAGCCGCGTCATTATATTAACGTTAAAACATAGGGCTACTCAAAGGCTGGCAAATGCCAATTCGTAAACCAATGCCAGTGTCATCCGCGCATGCTGTAACATGTGGTCGAAGTTCAAGTATTCGATCTTGTCTTCCGTCGTATGGATCTTGTTGTCGCTATATTTGAAGTCAGATTCGATGACGAAGGCAGAAGGATAGCCAGCCTTCGAAGCAGAGGCGTGATCACTACAAGCATAGCCACCTAATCACAGTGGTTAGTTTGTGAAGACTGGGGAGCAAGGTGGTTACATACACTTTGTAAGGACGTATGGAATCGAGCAATATTGTGTGATGATCTGCTTGATGAAGTCTGTAAGAGCGGGGTTGACAAAGTCGGTGATCACGCCAACACTCTCAGGCTCTCCGGCCTCAATCGTCTTGTGCGTATAGCCAGTCATGTCTTGCTGCAGCATAGCTTTGACGTCTCTGCCTTCCTTCTCATACGCAGAAAAGATTGCCTGACTTCCGAGAAGACCCCCTTCTTCGGCGGAGTACCAGTGGAACTCGATAGTGTTAGAGGCATTGCCCTTGATGACGGCCTCAGACTCTAGCAGAACTCTCAGAGCTTCGATAATAGTCACAGTGCCACTGCCGTCATCATCTGCTCCTGGCGCCCTTAGTATCGAAGGTAGGAAGAGGTTGATGCTGTCTTGGTGTGCGCCGATAACCACAGTCTTCTCGCTCTTGCCGGGTATCGTGGCGATAACGCTGTTCTGTCCCCACGGATGTTCGAATGTCTTGACATGAGCTCCATACTTGGCAGCACCCGAGTCATGAATTGTCTTATTTACTTTGCTAAACAGCCAAGCGGAAGACTCAGCACCGTATGTGGACTTGTAATACCGGGTGTAGAATGAAGTGAATGTTTCTAGGTTCTCGTGCATGTTGTCTTTCTTCAAGTCTTTCAACAAAGGCGCAAGGCTATCGTTGTAGGCAGGCTTCTGTGGAAACTTGAGCTTTGGTTGTTCCTTGACATTTCGTGTTCTCAGCATTCCAAGATCTGCCGTTGCCGTAATGTCCATGAAGTTGATGCCATTCTTGCTTAGTATTAGTATGAGTACGTCCAGCCACAGGTTGAGCAGTATAAAGCGTGGACCGAATCACAAGGAAATCCATACTCTTCGTAGCTCCCACTTCTCGTCCTCTTTGATCCATCTTGTCTCTCCAGGTGCCAGCTCAATGAGGTAATCGTCGTCGTCAGCCCCTTCGTTGGCAATGATCGCCTGGTCAGGTCCCCGTGCGATTGACAGTGAAGTAGCAGCCGCTATTAGACTAGCTGCAACAAGTGCGTGGAGCTTCATGCTGTAGCAGAACAATAAATGTACACTGTTTGGACCTCGGTCGAGCACACAGAAGATCAGATCGTGACCAAGAGATAGACAGATAGATTTATCAAACTGGGATGAAAGCAAAGGGATACAACGATGGAAAGACCAGGCAGCTGATACCTGATAAGCGCAATCAGCCCTAGCGCGTGTGCACGTGTAGGTAGATGACTCCACGACTTCTGACTATTGTAACCTTAGGTTCCATCGACCTGCTCTCGGGCAGTCTGCTTGGATCTGTGGCCGGATATATACCTCTGCATTCCTCTGTAAACACATTGGACGTTGGTCGTAACAAAGAACAAAGGCCCGTAGACCTCCCCATTCCCCTGTCCGCCACCTTATCTACCGACAAGGAAGCTCAAGAAGCTCAACCAAGATGGCAATTCACCCAACAGCTTTGGCCCATTCACAGGGCAATACCACACCACACTCGGCCCCACAGCCCATCGACATCGAAGCCTGGACAGAAGAAGCCACGCAATCCCTCGCCGCCGTCGCCCTATCCACCGCGCCCGTCCCACGAGGCACCTTGGTGACTCTCGCCATTGACCTCGATGAGAAGCCCACCGCAAGGCAAGAAGAGGATGGACCATCTGTCTACCGTCCTCGCCGCGAACTCATGCGCCGCGATAGCCTCAAGCGTCGCGAAGCACTCCTCAAGGGTAAGGAAGGTAGTCGGCGCCGGACACGTTGGGAGAATGGTTCGTATCATGCATAATTTTCATGATGCGGACTGTATATTGACGGTCTTGGTCTACAGATCGTCTCTTGAACAACCCCTGGGCGGAGCCTCCCCTGCCGAGCGATTGGGAAGTCCATCCTACGTACCCGAAGCACGCTGTGCCGTACTATCTTGCGCCTCTCTGGGATCAAGACCTCGCTGCGCGTGCCGGAGCGGAAAGAAAGAAGAGAGAGGTGGCGCGTAAGCAAGTTCATGAGGCAGACGAAAGCGCGGGCAAGATACCACGGGAATTGAGAGAGAAGTTAAAGAAGGCGAAGGCCGCGAAGGGGCTACTGAGGGACTTGGAAGAGCAAATTCGTCTCTTCGTCAAGAAATGGGAGGACGACATGGTAAAGAAGAGAAAGCAAGAGCCTGAGCTGGATTCAGAAGACGAGGAGATCGTGTTCGTGGGACGAAATGGGCAAATGCACGATATGCCCCCGTCGCCCAAATCGAAGAATATTCTAGACGAGAGTGATGATATTGAGAGGGATCGTCTGGTCTTTGACAGCCTGGCCGAGGACCAGGGTGCCAGTTTTGGGTATGTACACCTTGCACACGTGTCTGCGAGCATCGATTCTGACCACGAGACTTAGCCGCTGGTTGGTGCACTCTATCGCCTCTTACTATGGTCTTCGCACCTGGTCCATCACCGTCGGCGATCCAGCTCGTCGCGAGGCGTACGTGGGCGTTCCACCAGAACCAGTCAAAGGCAGACCTGCTTCGCCAGTCCTACTCCCGCGACCTTTGTACGCCATGGTTTGAGGGGTTCCCTGCTAACCCAAGCTGGTATCGTGACCATTCATATCGACTTGATCTACTATTTATCGATTCTATACTCACAACAGCTTTAATACAATGCAATAGCCGTGCAAATAGAGTTTATTCGTGTTACAATCCTGTGCTCTGAGAGCAGCAACGTTAACAGTCGTTATCTCAAAAAGCAGAACTCCGTTGATACTGACCGATGGCATATATTCAAGTAGCCCATAAACAAAGCACTTCCTCCTCATCCAGAGCCACAGTATATTCAATCTTTTTGACTTGAGAGCGTCAGGCATGTTGATTATCCATGGCTTTGAGCCAAAGACATAACATTTTTCGTGACTCTACCTCATGTTGACCAGTTTGAAAATGAAAATTGCAGAAATAGCACATTTGGTCCGCATGGCATAGTTTTCTATTCCTACTCACCTTGAGCTCATACACCGATGTAAGTTTCGGGTTTCGGAAGAGGTACGTAGGCTTTTGATCTGATATCCCACTCTGGAAAGTGAAGAATGGGACTCTTATTGAGAGTACAGGGTTTCAGGCGTTGCGCGAGTTACTTGTCGCTTCATCTTGAAGCTTCCATTTTCGAACGATTTCTACGTTTATAATTTATACATCGAACTTTGGCTTCTAGCTACCTGTTGCAAATTCTTTCATTTGACTGCCCGTTCAATCAGAGCCTACGTATATCCATCCACAACTCTTGAGAATATCTTCTATCTATTATACATAATGCGATCGAGTGCAAGCTTTACGTACCACGATTCAAGTCTCGCTGGCAATCTCACATCGGGGTGTCATAGCCCTTTCTATTAGTGGAGTGGGAGGGACAGGTGGACGTGGTAGCCGCGTGACCGGGATTCGTCGACTTATTTTCTGTATAGTTCAGTATGCGGTTTCCTTTCATCAGTTCTCTCCCCGATGATGTTTTGATTGTTGGATGTGTGGGTTGGATAGATATCATATCCTTGAGGAGATATATCAACGTGAGGTTCTTCTGAAATTCGAGGTTCTGTGGCCCATATTGATGCGCGTCCTGTTGGTATCGTTCTGTGTTGAGTAAGTATGGTCATTGCTCCATTGAAGTGCTGATCAACTGCAAGTTTGTTCCAATAGTTCTCTGTGTTGAGTATGTGGGTTCTTTATTGCTCCCTTGATGTGTACTTTTCACAGACAGTCGCGCTCTATGTATAGTTAAAACTCCGCATCAGATATCGCCGCTCCATATGGCCATTGACCTATCCAATGACTCGATACCAAAACATACCGCCCAAGCGTTTTTGGTCTACCGACTAAACTTCTTTAACTCCAGATACCTCAAGGGAGGGTGTGTAACAAGCGCAAACCCAGCACCGAGCCAGATACCAGCATCAGCCCCTATGCTAGCACCAACGCGCAGAGCGACTGGTCCTGTAAACCAAACTTGATCCATGCCGATAATCGCACCAGCCCTCCATTCAGGAAGGACGACAAAGCAGTGATGCCAATGGGTAGGTACTTAGGGTTCTCCTATTGGGTCCTGTCGAAGCCGTGACCCATCTTCTATTCGAAAACTAGTTGCTCCTCCAGTACGATGGAGACGAAGATCAGAAGCCAGTAGCCCATGAGAGCGAGGAATTTCTCGAAAATGTTGAAGAGATCATTGCGGCCAGCGATAGCACAGACGAAGTAAATGGCGACGATGACGCAAACCCAAAGATAAATGGGGATAGCCTTGCCAAATCGGCCTAGCACTTGGCATCTAAGAGCGGTGGCGTATGTGCCAGGGATGTTGTTAGAGATGACGCCCAACGCGACGATGACGCCGCAAAATTTCCCGAAGCCGCCGAGGATGAGAGCGCCGGAGGAGGTGTTGTATGCGGTTGCGAAAGTAGGGTTGGAGATAACGCCTGCGCCGAGACTGACATCCGAGAGGGTGACCCAGACGAAGGAGAGGGTGAGACCGATAAGAAAGGTGGGTTTCTTGTCGGTGTTGACGGGGTAGCATCCGTATAAGTCGGAGCCGGCGCCGGACCAGGAGAGAGGCAAGGATATACAGAGAGAGAAGAAGGAGAGGCGGTGGGCGGTGATTGCTGAACTGGAGATTACTGCGTACTTGGCTACGTGGTCGTCATTGTCTGCTTCTTGGCCGTCTGGTGTCGCCCGATACAATGGTATTGGCAGCTGCCTGCTCAAAACTGTATGTCTCATTCTTCCGTGCCTGGATGATCTTTCTTTCTGTCACTCGAAGCTATGAGCAGTTGACTGATAGAGCTTCCATGGAAAAGCCCAATGCGCGTCGTACTACCGTCACCTAATCGCCGACGCTGTATTTAACATCTCCTCCGACTTGATGATGTTGTTCCTTCCACTGCCATTGTTGATCAAAGCTCAACTTCCCCTCAGGAGGTACGCAGCGCTTCGCAGCTGCTTTACATTCTCACTGACCAGTTGTCTCCAGAAAATCAATCCTTTCAGTCTCGGTATCTTCGTTGTAAGCGCTCCAAGCCCAGGGTTACAAACTTATGTGTACTAACCTTGCCATTTCACAGATTCCTGCTGCAGTTTTGAACCGCTGTTATGACATCACCGCTGGCTACCGCAGCCTCACCTAACTTAAATGGTAGGCCGATGAAACATCCACCGCAGTCATCGTCGCCAACGTCCCCCACCTATGGCCACTCCTAAGCCGCGTCTTCCGTCTGGGCGCCTTCAAGAGTAGCCATGGTCCTGAGTCCTCCAGCCGCCTGAAATCATCCAGCGTGGTGCAAAGCCGGCGACGCCCGACTCATATGGACAACGATGGATATCTGAGGAGCGAGAGCGAGGAGCGCATTGCCAACAAGGGAGCAGGGTCATGGACGACAAACTCCTAGTCGATGAACCATCATCTGGAACTTGGCGCTGGGAATGAAAATGCCTACTCGGCTACTGCTGCAGGTGGGAACGATGATAAGGGGGGCGGTAATGAGATGTGGGGCACGACGAGGAACGAGGAGAACAAGCAGAGTATTGTGAGGGCTGTTCACATTCGACAAATTTCCAGCTAGGAGGTTGAAAAAGACTTTAGGGTGGAAAACGCATTAACGAACGGGGAAACCAAAAAAGGATTAACGATCTATGGAGGCGGTATTGTTTTTGAATTAGACGATAGAGAGACTCGATTGCAGGCTCCATTTTAACATGTGATCATGTCTAGGATACGAGATGGATGTGCTGGAATGTATGACAGACCATTGTTTTCTCTTACCATTGTCGAAGATGGTCGTTGACTTTTGCTCTACTTCCACAGGGCAAACCCAATGCTTTTTCGGGGTTCCATGGATGAGAGTTTGACAGAAGCATGGCCTGTCATGGTGCGCCACACCTTGAATTCGGGCTTAGCGCTAGGGTGAAGACCTATCTACGCGGCAACTTGGGAACGCGACCGATCTCTGTAGGAGAACTTCTACCTATTAACGATAAGATTCACGTACATCATTATCTTCACCAATATGACAGACTCAGAGAAGCCCCCCTTGGCTGATGGCATATCAATAGTAACTCCTTTACACGAAGAACACCAATACCTCAACTTAATCCGAAATATCCTCGAAAATGGCGAAGACCGCCCAGACAGGTGCAGCTACCCACTTACTCTCCCTCAACCAATCCATTGCTAACCAACTCCCAGAACAGGCACAGGAACCCTCTCCATCTTCGCCCCTCCACCTCTCCGTTTTTCCCTCTCCCTACCTTCAAAAGACCCCACGCAACCTCCCACACCTATCCTCCCCCTCCTAACAACCAAACGCGTCTTCACACGCGCCATCATCGCCGAACTTCTCTGGTTCATCTCCGGCTCCACATCCTCTCTTCCCCTCAGCAAAGCTGGAATCAAGATCTGGGACGGCAATGGGAGTCGAGAGTATTTGGATAGTGTGGGGTTGGGGCATAGGGAGGTGGGGGATCTAGGGCCGGTTTATGGCTTCCAGTGGAGGCATTTTGGGGCGGAGTACGTGGATGCTAAGACTGATTATACTGGGCAAGGGGTCGATCAATTGGCGGAGGTTATTGAGAAATTGAAGAACAAGCCGTTTGATAGAAGGATTACACTCAGTGCGTGGAATCCGGCGGATTTGGGTAAAATGGCGCTACCGCCTTGTCACATGTTTTGCCAGTTTTATGTTAGCTATCCACAGGCGGCGAGAGGGACTGCGCAGGGGAGTGGTAAAGCAGCGGAATCTGTGGTCCATACGAACGGCAATGGTGAGCTAAAAGGAGATGGTGACCAACCGGATTCGTCGCCACATGTTAATGGCGGTGCTTCGAGGCATAGCAACTGCGACCATGCCGACCCTGCTACGCGTATCAACGGCAACACCCCACCTAAACCTCGAGGCGTCCTCTCCTGCCAACTCTACCAACGATCTTGCGACATGGGCCTCGGTGTCCCTTTCAACATCGCATCTTACGCCTTCCTAACGCACATGCTCGCCGAAGTCTGCGATCTGACGCCCGGGACGTTTATACATACGATGGGGGATGCACATGTCTATGCAGACCACGTGGATGCACTGAAAATACAATTGGAGAGAAAGCCTAGGGATTTTCCAGAGCTGAATATTCTGGGTGAGCATCCTAGCATTGATGGCTGGAAGGCCGAGGATTTTGAGATCAAAGGGTACAAACCGCATGCTAGTATTGCTATGAAGATGAGTGTATGATATTGACTGCGACGTAATGTATAAGAAAGCAAAGAAGATTTACGGTACATGTCCATCTTGAGGCTGTTATCTGCACAAGGTCTATCTTCTCAAGTATCGTATCACTTTCAAACAGTGTGAATTGCGGAGGCGGCCAACATGCTATCAGGCTTAGCATCAAAACAAATGGCGGTCTCAGACACCAGGGCGATGGACTTGGGCATAAAATATCCTCAAATTGAGCAGGAAGTTAGGCATTCAAGCCTAACCAAGAGCCGGAAACGACGTAACCAGCTCTCGTCTTGAGCAGCAAATCAGGCGATTAAGCCTATCAAAGAGCCAAAGACTTCGCAGCTACGACTTCTCTTAAGGAGAAAATCATACTATCAAACCTATCGAAGAGCCAAAGATCACCCAACCGCGACTCATCTTGAGCCCTGACAGGGGAAATTTTTGCTTTTGCGCACTTTGGTGTTGCCAACTTGGAGCTCTGAAGTATTTCTATAATTTAGACTACACGCACTTTCCATACAAGAGTGAGACTTCGCCTCTTACTTGCTCGAGTCAGGCTCTACGAAATGCCATGTTTGATGAGCTGAGGCTTCCACAAGCTTATGGCGGGGAAGCCTGCATACTACGTGCGAAAAATAACGAAGCGGCGACGCATTACGGCGGATTGAATGAGGAAAGTGACATGTTTCTTAACTTTGAGGGACTACTGGGGGCTAATATAAGATATTGAGCAAAAGAGTCATGAAACCTAAATGCTAAGGATGGTTTAAACATGCCGCTCAGACGCTCCGGGTAGTTGATCGGGGTTGAAGGGGCCCTTTTAGTACACAGTACTCTGCATGGAGGAATTGTATCACCCAAGTAGGGCTCCCGAAGGAATTAGTGTGTCACGCGAGATGAGAGCCTGGAAAGCTGCGCCTTGTCTGAATCGATTCTTGATTTAGCGAATGAGATTCATCGCTGCTGCAATAGACAGCTGGGATGAGTTCCTAATCCCCATTTTCAATGTACATTCATCATTGGGCCTTGTCTTGTGCCCTCATCAATTCATCGTTCCTGCTTCGTGCCTAGCCGACTGCGGTTTTGGGTAATCTTCTAGCGTGTTATTCTTGTGTAGTCGGAATTGCTGGTGCGTATCCTGGCTGGGAAGCAGAAATATACGATGCTATATCCATCTTCTGTCCAGTTCGTGGCCATCTTCACCCTCTATCATATCTCTCCCATCAGTAATTACAACTTCAAGATAGGGATGCGAGTTCAGCGGGAGTAAGACAGTCTAGGAACATGTCTCCAGACTTCCGTACGCGTCTAAAAAAAAATCAAACAATCTTGGAGCATCTACCGGGCGATTGAATAAGATACTCTCATACGAGGCTTTGCGCGCAGCAAATGCAATGTATCATAGCTTTCGTCCCGCAAGCATTCTACTCTAGCAAGTGGCTTGTAAATACGACCTTAGGATCCTAAGTTTACTTCAATTCCTTCAATCGAGCAAGTCTCTCAGTGGCTTTATATCGATATTGGGTGGGCGTCACCCTCGTACAATTCTGATAGTCGACCCAATCTGCTTCATCTTGGCCATTGTGCATTATGGCCATTGTTCCTTTGTTGTATTCATCCACTTTGGCGCGAGTTTTGGGATTGGCGTGCCATAAAATGTTGTTCCCAAAAGTAACACCAGTCACTTCCAATCGGATGTAATAAATTTGTTCAAAGGAGCGGCCGTACTGCCAGAAGCAAATATGGTGATGGCCCATAGCCGAGTCAAACTCGGGCGCCTTTACTGGTCTTGAGTCCCATTGAAAGTTGAACGTGGTATTGCCGCATCGGACATTCAACTATCATTTCCTCCTAGAGCGTGATGATCTTCAGAAACGACGCCATTTCGAATCTAGGGAGTCCTGCAATGCCGAATTCTTTGAAATTGCCCTTAGTACCGACGGCGGCTCGGGCGTCGCTGGTGTTCTGTAACGGCACCTCCCCACGAGAGGCCGGTGGTCTTAGAGGCTCTTGTACGCCTGTGGTGCATCTTTGGAATCACCGATAGGTCTGGCTGAGATGATAAGAGCTGGTTGGCGTGCTGGTGGTGGAGATGCTGCCATCATTAGAGCGGAGGTGCCATAGAGCGAATCGTCCATGATCACTTTCATGGCTGAGCATACCTCGTTAGCGCGATTGGTAGGGAATGTGAAGGTTCCCATCTAAACGACACATCTGTCATGACCGAGAAGTGGGAGAGGATGGGTTCTGACCACGAGCTGGGTGATGAGTCTGAAGAACTGACCGGCGCCACGAATGGCCCAGAGAAGGTCAGGGTATGCCGGCTCTGTCACTTCTAAGAGCCCTCCGTTTGCGGTAACCAGGCGTGCTGATACGACGTAATCGGATCCAAAGCCGGTGAAGGACAATGAGATGGGAATACCGCCGTCGAGAAAATAGGGGATTGCGCCCGCGGTGTTACCATTTCTCAAGGCTTTGGTGAGCAAGTCAGATCATGAGCACGTCGAAGGTGATGTCCATGCAGGAAATAGCACAGAAGGTCCCTGTATGTACCTGTGAAAACTACGGCCTTCGCAAGACAGACCGCTACCTTTTTTTGGAGGACGCCGCCTTTGAGTGCTGTCTTGTAAGAACTAGCATTATCTTCGACTACAGAATAATGACTCTATTCGATCACGATGGCGTCGCTGCCGATAGTGGGCCATTCACTGTGGCCACCACTCCCCACAACGAAAGCGATCCACGTCCCAACGGCCCATTGTACCTGCGCTGTATGTAGGCTCGTGAGGACCTATCCCTTACTCACACCTAGATAATTATATCGTCTTCTGAATATCCTCTTCAGAGGTGAGAAGGAAAATTGCTCCTAGTATCTGCTTGTCGATGTCCGTCCACCGTTCCAGACGCTCTTGGAAGGTTGCGTCTGAAGGATTTGTCAAGATTTCAGAGCTTGACGACAAGGCATGCTTGCGAGAAGAAAGCTGCAGGAAACTAGACATGATAGCGCGTAATTCCGAGAGTTGTGGGAGGAGTATTTAGCACAGGTTGATTTGGCTGTTGTGGTTACGAGGTCTCGAATTGGCAGTTTAGGAAGATAATAAAATACCGAGAGGGTGTACGAAGGCCAGGCTTGTATAAAAGGACCATTCGAGAACCTTAGCTATTTTGAAGCTTCCAACCGAACAAAAAAGAATAGGAGACTGTTCTCCCCAATGTCTGCAATGACTTTAGGGTATCCTTAGCGATCGCCCCCTGTTTGTGAGCAATAGGGCAGATGCAATGGTTTTCGCCTCAGTGCACGTCTCTAGACCAAGCTGTTCTCTATTCAATTGATTGGCCTATGTCAGGAAAACTGAAACTTCGGCTCTATTCGATATCCTTGAGATACTCAGCGTTGAAAAGCGTGATTTGCTGCTTGTGATGTGAGGTTTTGAGAGTTGCAATCGATAAGACCGGAAGAGGCGCCACCAGCGCTACCGTCTCGGCTTAGTTTACCCCGCAATGTTTTCTGAAACTGACCTTTGGATAGATCCATCGAAATTGAATTAGAGAGGCATCCCATTTGTGAATTGTCTCCTGAACACTGACGAAACGTGAACAGCGAAAGCGGACTCGGTACAAGCTGTCAATGCCACCTTGTTGATCGCTGACTAAACGCTGAAGTTCTGAGCATGATACTCTAGATATCCAGGATGCTTTCATCCCACAGGACCGCAAGCCATCGGAGCTTGCACAGTTCAACCGCGTTGCTCGTGGTATCAAGCACCTCCCGAGCCAGCATTCGTATACGAGGAGCTCTTACGACTCGTCGTGACTTCTCAGGGGGATCAAAGCATAAGCTGGGCTCCAATCGTGCAGGCAAGGTATGGAAAGGCTTTAGCACCCGGGATGCGGCCGGTAAAGATGCAGCCAGAAAGCAGATCTACGGGGGCACCTTCTACAATTACCACTATCCGGGCACCCTCCGCAGGCACCTTCAACGATACTCCAGTGTCCAGGATTCACGCATGTCAAGCTCATGGGGTAAAGGCGGCAGTAATTCAATCAAACCAGACCAATCTCCGATCTTGAGGAACAAACCTGAAGAGAAGAGTGGGGATGATTGGTATAGCAGATGGCATAAGCGGGAAGAGAATAGATACAACGACCTCGTGAAGAAAATAGAGGAAGATCCCTTCGGAGCATTGTTTGGGCGCAGCAAATGGGTGAATTGGATAGAGGATGCAGTTCATCATGGTACTAAAGTTGCTAGTGAGACCAATATTTCAGCTGCCAAATCCAGGGAAAGCAGCTTCAACCCCAGGGGCGAAAAGACCGAGAAGACCACCTGGGGCTGGGCCTGTGAAACGCCAAAGAACAGCGACATAGTCGCCGGATCGAATCAAGCCAATGCTCAACAGTCTACAGAGAATATCATCTCCGTCGAAAGCCAAGCCCAAGAGTACGAGTACGATCCCATCTCAATGCGCAAAGTGCCTAAGAGAGCTTCTTCTTCAGTCCCCAAATTTGACACCCAAAGTCAAGCACAGCAGAAGACCTTCAATATACCAGTGAAGCCTTGGAAGGACTTCGTCTCGAGCCACCGATCGACAAATGAGACTGCAGGTGCAACCCATACAAGCCGCGCTCCTGCTCCTACAAGCGCTCGAGATGGGAAGTCATGGCTTGCACAAGAAGGTTTTGGTGGCAGAAAAGAGCAGAAAGCAGATCATCAGACGACCTCCGACTGCAAAGACGTGAAGGCCAAGCCTACAACCACAAAGATCGAGAGTGCATTAGACAGGCACCTACAAGGTAAAGGTACTCTTCTAAGAGACATTCAGCGACCGGCACTACAGTACGAACCCAAAGAGAATACAACAGAAGACATCGATCTCCTCCGCTCAAGCGACGTGAGAGCATCTACGGGGCTTCGGGGTAAAACTGCGAAAGAGAGCCATGCAAAGAAGCAGGAACGGCAGCAAAAACTTGAGGAACAATATGATATTCAGCCACTTCACCGTGAGAATCAACTTTCCCAAGAGCTATCCTCCGAAACCAAACAGCAGGATCACGGTGTTTACATCTCAGAGCAAGATCTTTCATACTATACTAAAAGGGAAGCCGCATTGAATGCCAGTTCTGCCGGGTGCATGAACGATATCTCAGAGGTTGCAATTGACGCGTCAAAGTCCCAGAACACTCTGAGCACGCAGGCTTCTGAAGTTCCAAAATCAGAAGCTGCTGCAGGCAAGGCAGTTGCAGCAACCGACAAGGTCGGCAAATTGAGGGCCCGAATCGTACCTCTCAAGGCCAGATTGGACGCGATGAAGGCCGACTACGATGCACTTAGACATAGGTGGCTAGTAGAGCGCCGGAGACAGGAACAAGCAAAGAAGCTGGATACCATGCATGAAGAGGAGGTGAAGGCTCAGAAGGTAGCCATGGCTGCAATAGAGACACGTGGTGCTGGCAAGCATGGCAAACGCGATACTCCTTTGGCTGAAGGCCAGCAAGGTCATAAGAAGCCACCTCGGCAAATGCTTCAAAGCCTTCTTCCAGGCGAAGGGGACTTGTCTAGTAATGTTCATGAGTTTGCCAGGAGCGATCGTTGGTATAAACGCAAGGCACCACATGCTATGGATGAGATGGACGCTAAATTCCAGCAAATCGCAAAGGACAAGGCTCTGATACAGGAGGTCAGAGGGATCTATGAAGAAACCTATGGCGCCATTGACACAAAGCACCGTCAAACATTTCAGCCCAAGGTTGAGCCTAAGTCGGATATTGCTTCAGAAAACTTGTCGTCAACTTCCTCCAATATATCGCCCCCATCTAATGCTGTCTCCCCACCCGAGCTCGAGCAATCGGCACAACCCACAGAGTCAGCGGATGCCATCGATAACTCAGAGCCTTTGGCAATCGTCCAGAAGCTTTTCAGTGAGCTACGTCAAGCACAGACCCTTCTTCAAGAGCATCGCGCTCAGCTCAAATCAAACCCAGTCAAGTCATCATCAGATGCTGAGAGCCTGCGAGATTTGATGGTTCAGGCGCAAGAGGTATACCAACCGGTAGTCATGCAAATTGCAAAGCAGGCAATCAAACTGGGAAACATAAGCGGCCTTTCCGGAGTAATCGCAGCGGCGGCAGCAGTCGCAGATTCTCCTCAATCTTCTAGCGTCCGGCATCTATCCACAGCAGCGCCCAAGGCCACTCACACAGGCACGCTAAACAAAGCAACCCCATGCGTGTATCGTATCCTTGCCTACGACTCAGCTACGGAAAAGGTCACTTCAGCAAAAGCTACTTCACTCGCACCATTTTCCAAAGAACAGCAGCTCTTACCTGTCGAAGCACTGGAGGTGTTGAACAACCCCGGCAAATTCCTGCCACATCTGATGGCGCTACACAACAAGGGATACAGCGTTGTCTCTGGTACCAGCAACATCTTTGTTTTCAAAAAGGAGGCTACGGGAGACGAACTCGCAGCAGCCAAGCACGCAGAAGCAGTAAAGCACCCAAACCCTATTGACGGGACTGTTGCTCAGACAGGCAACTTTGCCTCACCAACGGGTTTCGTAAACCACGATTCTCCAATACCCCTTGACGAGCTCGAGGCCAGGGCTGAAGAGCAAGGAGCCGAGTCTGGGACATCAGACAACAAATCAGCTTCGGGCGCGAGAGTGCGCAGAGAGGAAGACGTGTTCTCTGGCTCTCATCGCAGCAACTGGCAGGAAAGACATCACAGAAGTAGGGGTAGGCATGGGCGCAGGCAAAAAGGAATGTTCGGCCGCATGCTTTTGACGGGGACGATTACCGCTGCTTGCTGTTACACAATTGGGCTTGCTAGTGAGATGATGCGGTGAGAAGAAACATGACGAGGATGGTGCAATTGGGCGCCCGGCTGGGAATGGGGAGATTGGGAGCAAGGATGTTCATGGGGGGGTTTCGGATGATGGGATGGAGATTATACGATGAAATGGATGACAGCAATGGAGGGGTTAGGTAGGATACAAGGAGTTAGTGGGCATACTAGCACTCGCAATACTTTTCTACTCGACGTTCAAATAGCGTGTCAGATTGCAATGCCTCATCTCGGCTCTTCAACCTCAGCGTCCTACTTTCAATTCGTAATTTCGGTTTGCAAGCTAATCATAGAGAGACCTCTTTTTGCGAGCGTTGTCAGAAGAGTCAAATACCATTTCCTTCTGCAAACGGAAATATAAAGTCCCCCACCCGCCGCCGGCGGGGTGTATCACCTACAAAGGGGAGTTTCTAGCTTGTTCGATTCTTGTCTGGCCCTCCCTTACATACGCTTCGCTGTGACCAACTTCCCCCGTGTGCACGTGGCATCATGATGCCAAGCCGTCTTGCTAATATCGACATCCTTTGTCGTGTACATCCAGGTGGTGAAGATGAGCAATTCATTCCAGCCATGCGGACGATTTAACGGGCGTGAGCGGGTGGCACAAGTTCCGCTTTGATGGTTTGAGATGTAATATCGAGTCTTCTTTCTGGCGTGAGATGAAGGTGCTCTTTCTGGGAGAGGAAGCGTACGTCGTGCATCTCACTGGCGTGAACGCTCTGTGTGGATTGGTCTCCTCCTCCTCACTTGTCCGTTCCGAGAGATTGAGGACTTTGAGCTAGTCGCAGATACAGTGTCACGGGAATTAGATCACTGCATGGACGGGTTTGCTGGCTACTCAGTTGCCCGTTTAGATACATTTGGCGCTCAAAAATTGTAAGGCAAGGCAAGTCCTCCACTCAATTGACCTTAACCATGACTAGTCCAGGGCTTCCTGATGAGCGCGCGAACTGCCCTCCTCCGATGATGCATGCTTACTCCGAACCGGAATCGGACGAATGTAAGAGGCGTGCCGGATGGAAAATGGCATGCTGGATAGAAAATGCTACCTAACAAGCAGAGTATTGTCTAGCTATTCTCCAGCCGTTTTCTTTTTTAACCTTTCTACCTTGACTCCCTTTTCCCACTTCCTATCATCCTTGTAGCTGTCTTGCGCCTTGTCCTTATCTATCGCAGTACACTCCATTGTTTCTCCCATCCAGGAACTCACTACCGAGCTCTACATCTTTCCATACATCATAGCCAACCTCATGTTCTTCTCGTATCTACTCACACGGTCCATCACCTATCCTGCCATTTTCATCTCTCTGATAACCACCAACACCACCTTTCTCCTCACTTCCACTCTGCTCACCATTGTTCGCCGCCTCTTTTTATCGCCTCTTACCAATTTTCCCGGCCCAAAATCTGCGGCGATCTCTGGATTGTGGAATGCGAACGAGGCTCGTCTTGGCCGTGCTACAAAAACCCACAAAGCGCTCCACGAGAAGTTCAAAAGCGATGTCATTCGTATCGGACCCAACGAGCTGTCCATCAGCAATGCCGATGCTATTGACAAACTTTACGGGGGAAAGTACATCAGAGGGACGTTCAATCAGGTATTCAATATCCCTGGAGGGAACAACATCGCAACACTAAGGGACTACAAGAGACATAGCGCTTGGAGACGGATTTGGTAAGTTCTTTTAGCAGTGAAATGCCTTACTGTCTGGCGCTTATTGACGTCGTATTGATAGGGGGAGAGGCTTCACCAGGACGGAGGAATCTCATTATACAGAGCGACTGCAAAGACATGCGGACAAGACGGTCCGAATCTTGCATGAGAAAGCTGGGAAGCCGGTTGAATGTGGCAAGTTTCTAGACGCTCTGGCCTTCGATGTGTAGGTTCATGCTCCCCTCCGGCATTAAACGATGGCTGAAGCTGGCGCAATACAGGATCGTGGACCTGGCTTTCTCCCAAGATGCTGGGCTACAAGAAGGGTACGGCGATCCCACACATATTGAGTTGATACACGGCTTCTTGCAGTTCATGCAGGTACGTGAAGCTCTCCCGCTGTGATGGTAGATCATGTACCACATCTCCTCTATATCTATACTTCTTGAATTCCTCTCTGACACACTCTCGATCCACGTAGTGGGGCACCTCCCACATCTCCAGCAAATATTTCGCTACCTCCCTATGAACGCTGATGGCCGGCTGTTCACCAAATTGGGCGACATTATACTTACCACACGCCAAGCTCTGAAGACTCCACGTAAAGACATCTTCACTCATCTACTAGCCTCTGACCGCGAAACCGGCTTAATCATGACACAGCAGGATCTCAAGCAACATGTGCTTCTCACTATCACCGTTGGAGCACATTCTGTAAGCACGACCTTGACTCGTATCTTTGCTGTTCTCGCGTCTCGGCCCGACGTTCAGGCACGTCTACGTCAAGAACTGAACGATGCCTTCGATGGCGATGGAGTCCAACCAATTGAAACTGTGAGGAGTCTGAAATACTTGGAGGGTGTGGTGAAGGAAGGCTTGCGAATGTTCGCGCCTCTCGTCGGGGGCACGCCAGCCGTCGCGCCGAAAGGTGGTATCACACTCGAGACAGGCGATTTCATTCCAGAGAGCACGCAGGTTTGGATCGGTCAGCACGTCGTTATGTCCGAGGAGAGATACTTTCCCAGAGCCACTGAGTTCTTGCCGGAGCGTTGGATGGATCAGGACGCGGAGAAAGATGGGAAGGGTAACCAATTGATAAAAGATCGACGAGCATGGATTCCGTTTGGATACGGAACCCATGCTTGTGGGGGAAGAGCGCTGGCGATGGAGGAGCTCAAACTAATCGTGGCGAGGATCGTGAGAGAGTTCGACATCTGTTTCGGACAGGAAGGAGACCAGCCGTTCAAGTATGACGAGTGGGCAGAGAGCTGGAAGGATTTCTTCCTTACTGTGATCGAGAAGATAGACTTGAGATTTATGCCGAGGGCAGAATTGAGATCGGAAGTAGGCATATAAGCAATTGACTTGCCTACAATATTTAGTCGTCGATTAGAATAACCTTACTTATATCGTAGGTAGATCAACAAACTTTTGCCAATTTGACTCTTGACATGTGCTACGAGAGTATTTCTCGGCTGACTGCCTAGCACTTTGAATAGCAAAATAAACATGTCCCCATACAGACCTTGCTTCATGCCCTTCACGATACTCAAGGATTTCTTGTTGACGTATATTCAAAAAAAATTCTTCGGTAGGTTCATGAAGGTGTAGAGTACACCGTGTAGTTGTCCGGCACATGAAAGTCCCTCGCCCCCCATTATCATGCGGAGAAGAAGAATTTTGCGCTTGGTTGCCACGGTCCACTCCATCTCCCTTCGGATCCGCAGCATTCAACGCCGATCGCGAAGATCCCATCAGGTTTGGTCTGTCTCTTCTAGCTAGACCCCAAATTGAAGAGTCATCTCCTTTCTCATGTTCCATTCGCAGCTTCTCTGCACGAAACTTCACGAGATATTCATGCTCCTCGTTATTGATTCCTGTAACGCGATAGCCATCTGCATGCACCCAATCCCATGTGATCCTGTCACCATAAATCAGTCTTAACTTGTGATTCTGGATAATCTTGAAGAAGAGAGAGGGAAACGTCTCGGCCCAGAAATACTCCATTGGGAGATGTAGTTTTGTTGTATTGATAACAGAGATTCCATCTAGTTTTGGTCTGCCTAGAAAAGAGGTCTAAATGCTTGGAGGAACATCGGCCCTTTTACTAGACCACTATCAATAGAAAGCTCGCCCTAGAGCTAAGGGTTTTCCGCAATAACTTCCCAAATAGGACATAGTGATGCCACCTCAGGTCGTGATGCAAAATAAATGTTCACTTCTGGACACCTCCCCAACGATAAGCATCCAAAACGCCGTGCCAAGATGCAAAAAAGGTTGTCAAAGTACACTGCTTCAGGGAAAGCTTCTCCTCACAAAGAATACAGACGAAGAGAATGAATGTCAAAGTCCCTTCCTGTAAGGGGAATAACGTGATGTACGTAATGTGTGGTGTAAAAGATGATGAAATGAATCTATGGAGCGAAATGTTGATATGTGGCCATATGCCAAGCATGCCAAGCATCCTTATCTGATAAGATCCATATGATGTGACTTATATCCGTGACACTTCCTCTCCACAGGATCAGTAAATCCAACTTTAGTTACTATCCTCTCGCTTCCCTTTCATGTAAGAACGTCTCTTCTAGGAATCTAAAGTTCGGTCGAGTAGTCAACGAGACCACTACTAACAGAAGTTCAAGCCCTATTCTCATAGACTCCAGTGCCGTTTTCGAGGTCAGATGGCAAGGAAAACTCTAAGTCTTGACAGCCGCCACCTTCTCCTTCGTCTCCTCCGTCTTCTCACTGCCATGATCAGGAAGTCTTCGGAAAGGAATCGCAAGAGACACAAGAACGGTTAATGCAGAGGTAGCCAGAGAAAAGGCAAGGACGCCCTTAATCCCAACCATATAAGCATCAAGCACAGCAGCCAAATCTGCACCTTGGAAGACTTGCTGGATTTCACTTGCGCCAGTATTGACGACCTGGCCAGCGTTGATGTTGGGGTAGGTGGTTTTGAGTGTATATAGCATGCGGTTGGCAAATATGGATTGTGCTATTAAGATGAAGTAGGTGCCACTAAGAGCCTGCATCACTGGACCTGAAGTTAGTGGGAACAGTACATTTATAAAAGATATAGATTGTTATGAGGGACTTACTGACTATAATACCAGAAGAAGTTGCCATGTCTTCGGGTTTCGAGAGACCCTGCACTGCCGTCATAGGAATCTGGTTACCAAAGCCGACACCTAAGCCGAAGAGGACCTGAGGGCCGATATACCAAGCTTTCGAAGAGTCGACTTCCAGGGTGTAGAATAAGGCCATGCCAGCGGTTGACATGAGGCTACTGATCAACTGGTAGGGCTGCAGGTACCGTGTCTTCCCAATAACCCCTCCACTGACAACGGCTCCCAAAGCAAAGAAGGCCAAGAAGGGAAGCAAATTGACTCCGCTTTCGATGGCCGTCATGCCGTGGATGGACTGGAAATAGATAGGAAGATAGAAGATCATCTGATAGTTGGCGGCATTGGTGAAGTAGGCGTACAAGGCGTTCGTCCATGTTAAGCGCGGTTTGAGTATCTTCAGGGCAACTATAGCGCGTGCGCCCTGGACCCGCTCGATAACGACGAAAATAACAGTGAAGCAAGGCCAAAGGATCAAGAGGGCGATTGTAGAGCCTGCACTCCATGCGTAGATCTGGCCGCCCTGTTGTAGGGCTAATGCGAAACAAACAAGTGAGGCTAGCAAGAAGATAAAGGCCGGAAAATCGAGTTGTAAGAAAATCTCTTTCCATGTAGCTGGGATAGGCTTTGCATGCTTAGGCATGTGCAAGAAGAATATTACCAGGGCGATAATAGGCCCTCCGAGCGGTAAGTTAATCCAGAAACACCATCGCCAGGAAACTCCGCTGGTAAAAGCACCGCCGACCAAAGGCCCCAGAATCATCGCTATAATCAAAACGCCCGTCCAGATACCTATCAGCATAGGATGCGATGTAGGGTGGGCCACGTGATTAATGACGATGACAGAGCCGGCAAGAGTACCGCCGATTCCTAAGCCTTGAATAGCTCGACCAACAATCACGGAAGCGCTATTTGGAGCCGCTGCGGACACGATGCTCCCAACCAAGACAAATAAGATAGATGTAAGGTAAGCAAACTTGACGTTGAGGAACTTGTACACTTTGCCCCACATTGACGACGAGGAGGCGACGACCAGGAAGGTGGCACATCCATACCATCCGACGTCTTGAATGCGGTGGAAATTGTCGGTAATGCCTGGGATTGCAGTAGAGATGATGCCAAGCTCCAGACCTACGAGGAGAGTGCTCATGCAGATGCTGAGCATGACGAGAAATAGCGTCAAGCCTGTTGCGTACTCCTTGGGCGCCTCGTCAGCAGGTAAGGCATCGACGCTGTTCGTAGTGTTTTTGTTCTCTTGCAATTGGATGCTGTGGGGTGTGGACTGCTCGCCGCTGCTGTTCGCAGTCTCGGAGTCTGTGGGATTGCTTGCTTCCATTTGTTCGCTCTCAAAGCCTGCTTTCTGGACCGGTTTGCTTCTTGACTGTTCCGAATTGCTGTATTAAGAGGACGAGGACGAGGAAATTTTGTGTTGACTTGGAAGTTGGAAGAACAATCGATCAAGGGGGAGGTGGAGGTATTCGCTGGGCCCCTCAGGCGCACGGTTATGAGAAGAATGGAGGGATTCGTCCGCCGGTTGGTTTTTTTGCTCCGCCGAGGTGGAGAAATCTCCGGCTTATTCTGGATCGGCCCGGAGTGCAGTGTTCAATGTAGGTAGGATGTAGGTGGGTGTGAGAGTGTGAGAGTGTGAGATTATGATTTCAGGTGGGTGGATCGATCGATCTTAGATTTTGGTCTGTGGGATGGAGCTGATGGAGCTAATTTGAGGAAAGCTGATTGCTCTCTCTCCCAGCATCACATACAGTACGTCCAAAGTGCCAGTATCTACCAAAATAGCGCAGCGCCCCGGAACTTCCACGCTGTTCTTCCAGGTTTCTTGCAGTGAGCGAATCAGTAATAATCCCTTGAAGAAAGGGATTCTTAATTACCTTATCTTGGTAAAGTATTCCCTCCGTAACCATTACTGCTACCATTGCCGAAAAAGGGCTCTTGGCAACAGTCCAACCAATCAAAGGCTTTCACATAATCCTAAACCCATACAAATTGTTGACCAAGCCACCAAGCACGAGCTAGCAGTCCCGATGGCTAAGGTACCTTACGGAGGGCATTCGAAAAGAACTAATGTTTTAATTTTCTTCGGATCAACAAAGGCGAAGTTGCAGTCGAATCAGGCTGCGATGAACGATTGCCTGCCTGCAACCTGCAATCGCTTAGCTGACCGCGCGGGGGTTCGACCGCCGCGTCACGTGCGCATTCACGGTCGAATTTACGGTCGAATCTCATCTCGCATGTTGTACACAGTCCTTGCGTTGCATCACAAACGAATCCTATTTGCATGCGCGCAATGTATTCCTTTGGGGGTACAGATGAGGATACAGACACTCATGCCCAAGCCGAGACGAAGCGGAGGGTCCGGAAGGGAACCCGCAGCTGTTGGGAGTGCAAACGGCGGAAAATGAAGTGTACATTGGACCCGCTCACTGATCAAGTTTGCAACGGCTGCCAACGACGGGGTTCCAAATGTGTCAGTCAAGAGCACTCCGAAGATACCTCACTCTCTATATATACGAGCACCACTTTGCATGGAAGAACACCTACGACGCCCGGTGAAGATGGCAGAAAGAAGAACGGCATTCTCACTCCAGCGTCAATGAACTTGGAGCGCTTACAGTCTCTTGCCTTTTATCAAGTTGCTACCGGTGCGCCAGCCTCTCGAGGCAAATATGAGAGGTTGTCTCAGTTCTTGCATCAATCACTACCATCGCGAGAAGATACGGAGAGGATATGCAATGCCAATCGTCATCCTTTCGTCCCCGTCCTCGCCCACGAAATATTGACCCTGCCATACACTACCCTCCACCAAAACGGTTTGAGAACGCCCGAAAGCTTGCTGGAGACCCCTAAACCGAATCTGCATCCTGTTCTGATAGCGAGACACATGCTCCAACTGGCCGTCTTCCTACAGCATGTTCACCCTGAGATTCACGAGGAGATGAAAGGTCTGTCAGAATCGCCACGAGCCATCAGGGAACGATTAGCAGATCTTGCTATTAGTCTTGTCACGACAAACAACGAGCTTCTTGGCAGCATCGAAGGCCTGGAGTGCGTCATGATCGAGAGTATGTATGAAGCGAATGTTGGTAATCTCCGACGAAGCTGGGTAGCGAGTCGGAGAGCTATTAGCATTGCACAGCTGATGGACCTTGATCGATTGAATAATCGGGCACAGTATAAGGTACTTGACCCCGAAACGAAATATCACCCGCAGCATATGTGGTTTCGAATCATCTTTCTGGACCGTCATCTCAGTCTCATGTTAGGCCTTCCCCAAGGTCCCCTCGAATGCAGCATGGCTTCCGATGTGATGCTTGCAAATGAAACTCCTACAGGACGTCTCGAGCGATTACACTGCGTTCTCGCCTCGCGAATCCTAGAGCGCAATGAATCCGGCCGAGCTTCCGATGACCTCGCCTTGACGCGAACCCTCGACGTGGAGTTGCAGAGAGCGGCTAGAAGCCTCCCCAGTAAGTGGTGGTTAGCACCGAACCTGGACAACGTCGCCTCAACCGACTCGAAAGCTCTGTTCTGGGACACGAGACGGCTGTTCGCTCAGGTACTCCACTACAACCTCCTCAACCAGCTCCATCTACCTTACATGCTTCGCTCCTGGTCGGCAGCCGAGCACAAATACGAGTATTCCGGAAATACTTGTGTGAACGCCTCGCGGGAGGTGCTCTCGCGCTTCATAACACTACGCAGCTTCAACCGGATCGCCTACAGTTGGAGCTGTCGCATGGTCGACTTCCTCGCACTTATGGCCGCCATGACCTTGCTACTAGCCCACCTAAACAGCCACCGCTCTTCAGAACCACAGAATCTCCTTGCTCACCAGTATCTTACCGATCGCGCCATGATTGAACAGGCGCAGGAGCATATGAAAGAGGTAAATCGCCTTAATTCAGACGCACTCAGTGCGCAAAGTGCTGACTTGCTGCGCTGGCTGCTGGCTATCGAGGTTGGGACGGCGGATGGTCACTCAAATTGTGCCAGGAGAGTAAGCGTGCATGAAACCAGGATCGAGACGGCGCTACCAGATCCAGATGATGATGCCATTGTGAGGGTACATATTCCCTACTTTGGTATCATCAAGATTACCCGCGAGGGTGTGAGCAAGGAAGTCCCCAAATCACAAGCTACTGCGACACATAGTCGCTCGACTCAGTCGCAAGTAGTGGACAAGCAAAGTCCCTCTGAGCTTGCTGGGGCTAGTGGATATTCAACTAGTGAAGTCATGTCACCGGCCGATGCTGGCGACGGCCATGTCGAGGCACTTTTAAGCTCCTCTACTGGCGCCAACAATGTTGACACCACATATTTGACACCGCAATTTCAGAACGACCTTTTTGATTCTTTATTGCAGCATGAAGAGTACCCTGAACTAGCCGCTGTGGGAGCAGACTGGGCGTTCCAGGGCGTCGATATGGCTTTCTTTGATAGCCTGATGGTGACTGCTGGGAACGAGGGAAATGAGGATCGTGCAGAGTGTTCGACGGGGCAGAGGTGAGCGTCAACATGCAAGAAGTAGCGAAGGTCATCCATTGACAAGTGAAGAGGTTGGGGATCTTGTTGATGTGGGTACTGTTGAGTAGATGTGTTGAATACTCGTGTGAGAGCTTGATTGGAACTTACAATAAGTGAATTCAAATTGTTGAGCAAAGGCGGAGAAGAAGTTCAACACCGATGCGAAGCTATTGATACAGAGGCGTGGCGGCTCTGTCAAGTAGCCATCTCGAATCTGTAACGGGCCGAGCGCCTCCTGGCGTATATTGGAAACGACTCGGAACTACTAAGCGAACTCAGTAACCTAAGGTAGGCCGTTAAGATTAGGATCCGGTTCATTATCCGGACTAGCTACTTCTCTAAATCGAAAACAATATCTTAATCCGATAAATACTCGTGGCCGCGTAATTAAATAACGGATTAAACGAGGCGCTAAATTTTGAAATATATATATCTAGGTTTCTTTATTAAATAACGTATATATTATTTATTTTAATAAAACCTAGATTAATAAATTTAAAGTTATATAGAAAACCTATCGTAAACTAAAGATTTAGAATTATAAAGTTATTATTTAATCGAGAAACTACGGTTTTTAATTAATTCTCGATATTATTTAAATATAGAATATATTTATTTTAATTAAATTTATCGCTTTATTAATTAAAATTATTTATATTTCGTTATTAATTATTTATCTTTTATTTTTTAATATTAAAATTATTCTTTTATATATCTAGATTTTCTATTTTATTCTTTTATATATATATTTATTTAAGTTTAAATTAGAGTTATTTAATAACTACTTTAATATCTCGATACTATATTCTTTTAATTAATATAATATCTTTTTAGATCTATAGATTCCGGCCTCGTTTTATATAAATATCGAATATAACTCTATCTTTTCTAATTCTCGATATTAGAATAAAATAAATAATACTAAAATCTCTACTCGATATAATTTATATCTATAATTAATTTTTTTAAATTATCTCTATTTAACTTTAAAATAATATATTTAATATTATTTAAAAATAAATAAAATATATTAATTTATATATTTATTATCTCGTTTTAAATTATAAAAGTTTAACGATTAAAATATTTATAATATTATATATATTTTAAATAATAACGCTCGTTAGATCTTTTAATAATATAAATCGAATTCTATTAATTACTCTCGAATAAACTTTTATTCGAAAAAATTACTCTTATCTAGTCTTTTATTATTTAATATAAATATTTATATATTTATTTAAATCTTTTCTTCTAGTTTATTTACGAAATAAGTAATTTAAGGTAAATAATATATTATTAAAACTCTACTCGCCGAAGAGTTCTCTATATAGTTATTTTATTAATTTAAATCCCTAGATTTAAATTAATTAATTATATATAGAATTTATATCTATTTTTTTTTAATTAATAACTACTCGGATTAGAGATCTAAATGTTCGTTCGTCGATTTTTCTAAATATATTAATAATAGAGTTTTTCTAGTTACGCGCGACTTTAGATTTCAATATCCTACGTATTATTAAATTTAGGATTCCGGTAACTATCGAGATTTCTAAATATTAATATATTATATAATATTTATATCGATAATATATTTATATTATAGGGTAATTAAGTATTTATTTAAAAAGTAAAATATAAAAGAGATAAAGAATTTACGGGAAAAAGTCGCGTAAATTCACTATTTAATTACGGGTTTATAAATCTAAAGTTAAATTACTAAAGAAATAATTTTACTATTATTTAATATAAACTCGATTTTATAACTAAATATAAACGAAGAAAAATCGTTTATTATTATCTCTATTATAGTTATAACTCTAGTAAATAGAGAAAAATTTATACGAACTATTATTTTTAAATTACTATTAATTTAAATATTTTATATATTATTAAAGAAACTCGGTAGTATATTTAATAAATATTTATTTTATATATTAATTTTATAATTAATTTAATTAAATATATATAAAATAAAGTAAATTCGAAAGTTATATAAAGAGTATATATATATATATTAATAAAGTACTATTTATTTAATTAGAATACCTCTTTCTATTTAAATTAATAAGTCTCGAATAATTTCTATTTAACGAATTAGAGTTAGATAATATATTAATTAAAATATAATTTTAACTAAACGATAATTCGCGTAATATCCTCGACGAAATTAAAAAGATTATAAATAATTGATTCGAGTTTATTTACGCGATAAGTACTTGATATTTAATTAAATTTAACTCGAATTAATACGTCGGTAAAACGAAAAATAACTCGATCGTAGTTTAGAGCGCTCGACGGGCGCCTTAAAGACCTTAAATATAAAATTTATTTATTAATTTAAAATACGCTCGAGGTATATAGTTAAGGGGTTTTAAAAAATTACTCGGGTATATATCGAGTAAATTTAAAATAACTACTAACGGGCGCTAAATTAGGGGTATATTATTAATTTTAATTTTTATTTATAACCCCTATTTATAACCTAGGCCCTTATATATAACCCTATTTATAGTCTCTATTATAGTTATAGTCGCTGTCACTATCGTACCTCTATAATTACCGCTATTATATATTATAACGATAGTATATATTATAACGATAGTGTATATTTTAATATATAGTCTACGCGTTACCCCCGCGAGGATTTCGCCTAAATCGATTAATTCCGGGGATTAAAATTTACTAATATTAGAAATCGTTCTAGAGGGTCGCTATCGTCGATAAAAGTAATTATAAAATATTAAAATTTTAGGTAGTAAATTACGTGATTTTCTAAAATTAAAACTCTTAAAATTTAAAATTTAATTTATATTTATAGGGAGCCCGATATTTATTTTATAATAATTTTAAATATTTATCGAGTATTTATTAAATATAAAACCGTTTAAAGAGGCGCTCGGTATATATTTAAAATTACTCGGGCGCTCCGAGTTTATTTTAAATACTCGAAATAATTTATTTTTAAACCCCGAGTTATTAAAGCCGGTTTTCGATTTATTAATATAAATTATTATCGAGTATATTTTAAAATTTATAAATTATTTCGTATAATTATATCTTTAAATCTTTCTATAAAATTTAGAGTTACGATTTATATACTCTAGGAACTTCTCTTATATCTAAATTCTAGATATTTCTATTATTAATAAACTTCTAAAAATAATAGTAAAATAAATTTATAAAATAAATTTATAAAATAAATTTATCGAGAATACTCGTTTAAAATCGAGTCCCTTAATATATATAGATTATTTTATTCAGGTTTTTTACGAATCTCGATATAAGTAAAACCGATATTGAGTTATTATAATATTACGTTTTTATTATCAATTTAATATAGAGGAGTTTATTTTTTCTTAAAGATTTAATTATTAATAAAGCCCTAGTATATAATTTATAATAAAAGTAATAATAGATTAATTATAAATTTGACCTTTAGCGGGCTATATTTACTATATCTTATTATATAAAAATAGTTTAATTTAGTAGGCTAGATTTAGTTGCCTCGATATTATTATTATTTTAATTTATTTATTAAAATATAGTATTTAGAGTATATATAATAATATAAAAATAAATATATAAATTTAATAAAGATCTCTATTACTCGATAGAAGAATTAATCTCTAAAGAACTCTAGGAGCTAGGAGTAATTAGCTAGTTATATAATAATATATTTAATTATAATATTAATAATTTATCGGCCACGTTATTAAATAAAAAGATTCTTATAAAGATTATATATTATATACGTTATTTTTAACCCGAACTCTAATTATTAAGATTTAATTTTAATATAATATAATAATTACCTTCTTCTCTAAAGAATTCGCCTCGAATTTAAATACTAGAATATTTAAAAGAACTCTTTAAAGTTATAGAGAAAATAAGAGAAAAAATAATAAATAATAAATATAAATAGAATATATATTTCTCGATAAATATTAATATAGAAAATTAGTTACCTTCCGTAGTTATTCTTCTCTATTAATAATAATTATTCGTAAATCCTCTAAACTTAATTGGATAAATAAGAGAAAGAATATTATAATTTTAATATATATAGTTTAAAATTAAAGTATAAATAGACTACCCCTATATCTTTATAAAAATTATAATTATATATATTCGTATAAACTAGTAGTTATTAATATATATATTAATAAATATTTAATAAAGTCTTTTAAATTTATTACGCGAATAAGAGAAAAAATACTCTCAAAATAAATATTATTAACACGTATATATTAAGGCTCTCCGTTTAATATTTTAATATAATATTAATAAAATCTAAATTAATACTCTTAAAGAGAAGGAGTATTAAGAATTAATAAATAATAATCTTTATATAAATAATTAAATATAGTTAAATAAATTCGATAGACTTAATTAATAATTTACTAAATATCTATATTTAGAATTTATAATTAAAACTTTTAAGGGAAGTTAAATACGAAGTTCTTATCTATTAAGAAATATACTATTTTATATAATAAAAGGAAATTATATTATTCGTTATATTCGACTCTATTTATTTTACTAGTTATTTATTTTTTATTATAAACTAGGCGAGTATTTACCCGTTTATTAATTTATAAAATATATTAAATAGTAGATAAACTCTAAATTTATTAAATATATTAATTCTATTAAAATTCGAAGTAAAATTTAATTATAATATTACTTCTTCTTTTTAATCTTTTTTACTTTTAAAGATAATTTTATATCTTTTTATTAATCTAAAAGTAATATTACGTTTATTAATTATATTTATTAAATTAACGTCTTTATAATAATATCCTATATAATATATATTTAATTATAAACTAAATATCGTTTATTTTTTCTTTTTTAGAAATATAGTAAATATATTTAAAAAGGAAAAAAGTATAAATTTATAAAACTAGTTATTAACTTCGCTAGTATTAATAAAGTAATAATTAGGTTAAAATAAAAATAAATAGAAACCGAGAATATATTAAATTAATTTAAATAAGGTAATATTATATTTTAATTTTAAAATAATATAAATATAAATAAATATAAATAAAAATCTAATATATTTCTAAAAATATTTTTAACTCGTGAGAATTTTTATATTAGGATTTTAGCGTAGGATTAACTAAACCCGCGATAAAAGTAACTACGGTTATAATCGTAGTACTAGTCGAGCGACTATTTATAGTAACTCTTAATAACTATACTATTATAAAAGACTATAGAGGTTTTAATATAATTTCCTTTTATTATATAAATAACGTATTTTTAAATAAATAAGAACTTCGTATTTAACTTCCTTTAAAACTTTTAATTATAGATTTTAAATATAAAAGTTTATTAAACTTATTTAGTTTTATTTTATATTAATACGAAATTTATTATTCTTTAATTCTTAATACTCCCCTCTACGAGTATTAATCTAGGTTTTATTAATATTATATTAAAGTATTAAACGGAGAGCCTTAATACTTTAAATATTTTTAAAATAAATATTTTAAAATTAATAAAGGCCCTAGTCTTAAATACCCAAGATAATATTAAAAAATATAATATTATAGAAAACGGGGACTATATTAAAGTCTCCCGCCTAGACTATTACTATAAAGAGCGCGAGAAGTTTAATAATTAATTTTTATAACTCTAGTTATTCTTTATATTTAACGAGAATACTATACTAGTTATTAAATAAATAATCTTTATAATGATTTATATAAGAGGTAATATATAGAAATAGATTAAATTATTCCTAAAATATTATATAAAAGTAGTAAATAATATTAATAACTTATTAATAAAACTTTAAATAGAGAATTTCTCTAGGTTTAAAACCGAAATTCGTTATATATTTAGATTATCTAACGAAAGTAATATAATAATTCGTGTTATTTAATATTTAATATAGTATAAATCTATATCCGATTACTCGGTATAGTTCTAATATTATATAATATTAACGGACTAGGATAATACTACTTTTATAATAATATATCGACGAGGACTAAAAGATAATATAAAAGACGAATTTATATAAATAAAAGTCGTTAAAAAGGATCTCGATATATTTATAAAATAAATAATTAAAATTAATAATAAACTATATAAATATATAATAAAGAAATATTATAACGGAAGAGTTAACGGATAAAGACGTTTAAAAGTTTATAATAACGAATATAATTCGGCTAGTTATTACCGTTATAAGAAACTTAACCCGTATAATTATATATTAATAAAACTCGATTTTACTAAGAAGAGACTTACGAAAGAATTTTAAAAAAAGAGTAAATAATAATAAAGAGGTAAAAAAGTAATAAATTATTATAACTATAATAAACCGGGCTATATCGCTAGGAACTATTATTCGAAAAATATAATAAATCGATAATAATTAAATATATTTAAGAAAAAGATACTAGGTAGTATAATCGAGTTCTTTAAAGATCTAGTATAGGACGATACTACGCTTAATAATTTACTAGAGAAATAGGGGGATATTAAAAAAAAATCGTTTAAAGAATTTAAAAACTCGAAGAATTAAATAATAATAATAATAAAATTCTAGAGGAAGATTTAGAGGAAGGATAAAGATAAGAATAAAGTATAATAAATTTTAAAAAATAATTTTAAGTAATAAACTACCTCGATAGTTTTAAAACCTAATTTATTATATTAAAACAAAAACCCGAAGAAAAGAAAAAAGAGAAAAGATAACCCTCTAGAATTAATTATATTTATAATAAATATTACCTAAAGTATAGAGAGATATACTAATTAGTATATACGAACGAATATTATAAATACTATTACGATAATTTAGAGGAGCGAAAGTATATCGTAAAATTAAAATATAATTATAATTAATAGAATAATTATACTAGTGATAATTATTCGTAGTATTTAATTAAGAAAAGAGAGAATTAAGTCTTCCTAGGTTATAATAAAGAATAATAATTATAATTATAAAACTAGATAAAATATAGTAAAGAAACGAAATATTATAATTAAAATAAATAATATTATTATTTAGCCGAGGATTATAAAAGGTACTTTAAGTCTAAAGAGTACTATAAATTCCTATCTTTATCGGGAAAAGACTAGTTCCTTATATTAAAGAGAAATATAAAGAGATTAATATACTAATTTTAAAATAATATCTATACTTAATTTAATATAATATATATATATAAATACTAATAAAAGTTAACGGATATAAAATTATTATAATAATAAATTTAAAAATAATTAATAATTTTATATCTCGAATAATAACTTGGGTAACTAGCCTATTAGTTAGTAACGAGATCTAGGTATATATCCTATTAGTTACGAATCTTTAGCTACTATTTATAATAGTTTAAAAAGTTAAAAAATCTTATATCGCGACGCGTTAAACCTATTTTATAGCGGTATTTATATTCTTAACGCGACCGTAATATTAATAAAGAGAAATCTTTTTTTTTCTTCCTTCTCCTCCTCCTCCCCTTCTTTTTCTTAACGAATTAAAACGATAAAGAACGAACCCTCTACGATAGAATCGATTAAAAAAATAACCGTAATCGCGGCCCGATACGTTAGAAAAAGGGGACTATAAAAAGAATACGTTTATTATACCTATATATAAGAAAGAGTATAGAATAAATATATATATATAAAATCGAAACTTTAAGTTTAAATAAAGGCTCCCGTCTAGTTACTTATTAAATATTAATAATATTCGAATTATAAAAGGCTTCCTTTACTTTAAGAGTTATAAAATAACTACTATATAAAATCTTATAGGATTAAATATTTTCCTCCGCCGTTAACGAGTAGATAAAGTATAGGTACGTAAAGTAAAATTTATATAAATAAAAAAACCTTTATTTATACTCCTAAATATAAATATTTATATAGGAGTCGTAACCCTAGTAACCGGGTAGTTATATTAAAATACCGGCGGGACGTAAAGTCCGCTATAATAAAGAAATAACTATATATATATAATTAAGAATAAAGGCGAAAGAGTATAGAATAATAATAAAAAGAGATAATAGGGCTAGTATACCGGTATAATAAAATATATAATATTTAGTTATAGTTATACCTACGTATACTATAAGAGTTTAGGCCCGTAACGGAGATAAATAACGAGTTTTAAAAAGACGGGTAAATATAAAAAATAAGATAACGAAGTTATTTAGGGTTAATATAGAATCGTTAATTTTAAGAATTTACGCGAAGAAGAAACCTAGAAGAAGAACTAGTAGTATATAGAAAGACCTACTAGTTAGTAGGCCAAAATATTTAGAACCGAGATTAGGGATAAACTAAAGTTTTTATTCTTTTAAAAGATCTCTTTAACGGTTATTTAGTAATACTATCGGGTATTATATATATTCTATAAAACTTCTTTATAAACGAAGTAGTTTTATTTAAATAAATATATAAATTAATTAATTAATTAATTAACTAGTTTATTAATTTAAAAAAAAGAATAATATAAACTTTAATTAATTAACGAGTCGAAATTATTAATAAAATAAATAAATAAAGAAACGTTCCCGTTATTAATTATTATTTAATACTACTATAAGGAAATTATCTTCGATATAATAAGAATAATTATTTACTATATTATTTTAGGAATACTTTAATTAAAAAAATATAATCTAATAATTAATTAGAAAATAAAAGTATTTATATTTCCCTATATTAAAGATATTATTAATATAATATTTATATACCTAAAAAGAATAATTATAAATAAAAAATCGAACCGTAGCCTAGTCGAAGTTTATAATACTTTATCTTCGAATAAAAATAACCTCGTATAAGGATCCGATTCGATATATATATTAATTAAAAAAATTAATAGGGCGAATAAATTAAAGTTTTTAAAAATAAAAACGAACCTCTTAATATCCCTAAAGAGTATTAATAATAGAAGTATCTTTTTTAAAAAGAGATAACTATAAAAGTATTACCTAAATATTAATTATAAAATTATAAAATTAAACTCGAATTAAGTAAATAACCGATATTTAAACCTATTTATACTTTATTAAAAAAAGAACTCGGAGTACTTCGCGGGTATATTAATAGAAATTTTAAAAAAGATTTTTATCACGGGGTAGACTTTAGTAGGAGTATTATTATAGATATTTATTGAAACGGCGGGCTAAGCCCTACCGCTAGCCCTATCGAGACTAGGGTAATATTAGGATTTTAATATATTAAAGCCAAATCCTTTATAGAATAATTAATATTTTTTATACTATATACTATTATACTAACCCCGTATTAAATAGTAGTAACGACGATATTAACGTAGAACTATACCTTTTCTATATTAGTGAGAATGATTATACTAGTTATAAATAGTAAAATAACTTCTAAAATAATTAATATACTCCCTATTAACTACTATATTTAAAATAATTTACTCTATATCGATAGCGAGCTTTATTTATATTATATTTATTTAGTATTTCCGTACCGTACTTTACTACCTTAAATAAATACTTTTAAACTCTTTATTAAGTTATTAAAATAAGTTATTTAATACCCTTTTTATTTAAGGTATTTATAATAAATATTAATCTAAGTATTTAGAACGTCCCTTTATTTATTTCTCTTTTATTAATATAATTATTTATTTTAATAAATTACTTATTAGGTAAACGTCTAGCCTAGTAAATATATTATTAATTATATCTCTTACACTTCCGCTATAGAAAAAGAATACTAGAATACTAGTTTTTTAATACTATTTTTATTATTCGCCTAGTATTACTACCTTTAATATTTATTATTAATTATTACCCTAGTTTTTACCCTAGAAGAAACTTAGTTAAATTTTATTATAGTTAATTTTATTTTCTATTTATAAAAATTCCTATTATTAAGTAAATATATTTTAAAATAAATAAAAGTTATTTTTAATATTAGACGAGTAGTTATTTAAATAATTATATAGTTTTCTTATCTTCTTATTAAAATACCCCTTTAATATTTATTAAAGAGGGGCCGGAAAGCGAAGTAATTTAATAATAATCTTTCGGAGTATATTAAATTTAAATAGCCTATTATATAACTACTCTAGATTATAAATAAAATATTCGTAATACTATTTATCGGTATTTTTTAAAGAGATATTAAAGAGTTATATTAATACCTATAAAAAGAGTAGCCTTTAAAGAACGAATTTAAAAACGAAGAAATTATAACTCCTCCCGAGCCCGAGTAACCTATTATAGATTCCGAATAAATAATATAATTTATAGAATCGCTAGAAATTTAGGTCTTTATTATTAAGTTAATAAATAAAATAAAGAAAGACCCGGTAGAATTTTAAAATTTATTAAAAGTAAATAACTTAATTAGTCAAAATAGTACTAGTATTAAAGTAAGCGCCTAGAATAAGTTAAAACTCGAAGAGATTAAATTCTTCGATTTTAAGGGCGATAAAAAGGATAATTTATTTATTTTAAAAAAATATATTATATATAAAAACGTTTTTAATTTTAAGGATCGCGTTAATAATATAATTAAATAATACGGCGAAGAGGAGGTACAAATTTTTTATTTTTATATTTTAAAAAGATAATTCTTAAATAGTTCTCGAATAAATTAAGTATTAATATTAAAGTATTAATACGTACCTTTATTAATTTTAAATAAATAAATCGTTTTATTAAATAATTCAAAATAAAGATACTAGAAATTATATATAAACTTTATTTTAATAAATATAAATTCGTTTAGATATATATTAGTAAAATATTTAAATAATATCTAAATAAAATACTTAACTTAACTAGGGCCGCCGATATTCCTAGTATATATTAATAAATATCTATAATCTACGATTATATTAATTTTAATTTTAAGTCTTTTATTAATCCGCCTAAACCTAGTATTTTATTAAATAAATTCCTTAATTTATTTAACGTTAAAGGAAGAAGCCTAACTAGGAATAATATAAAATAATAAAATAACTAGGCCTCTACCGCCTCTTAAACTAAAGAGTTTATAATAAAGTTAGTAGAATTAATAACCTAACCAGTTCCGGCTATAATAGAACTAGTTATTTTAAATTACTTTCTATTAATCTATTAATCCGGCCTATTAAAATATACTAAGTATTTTTTAAATATAGTAGTAACCTCGTTAAATTTAACCGTTACCTAATTAACTATAAATTATTAATAATAATACTAGGAATATATCTTTCCCTCTGAATAATATTATATTTAATATTACCTTTTTTAAAGAAACGGAGAGTCGGATTTTTAAGAAAAAGAAAAAGATAAGACGAAAGTTGGGTCAATAGGATTTTACTACCCTAAAGGGTTACGAAATTAATTAAGATAAAAGAGAATAAAGGTAGTAAAGATAAAACTTAAGATATTAAAGTAAAATATAAACTACTAATATATTCTAATATAACGAAGATATCGTAATAATAAAATAAGATTAATAATTAAACGAGAGGGTATAAAGGCGGTATAAAAGTTTTAAAAGAATTAATAATAATTATAATAAAAACTATAAAAGATATAAAATATAAGGAGGTATAATAAATAATATATTATAAATTATAACTAATATAGATCGCGCTAGGGATAATTTTTAATTATATATAAAAATCGGTAGAAGAGCGTAGGTTTTAAAGAGCCTAAATAAACTCGCTAAAATAAAAAATTTAGAAATTTAGGGCGAGGAGTATATTTATATTATTAATATAAAACTAGGTTAATATTACCCGTAGATATATATTTATTTTATTAAAATATATAGCCGAAACGAACCCCTCTCCCCCGGTAATAGTGTAATACCTAAGGCCGCTAGCGTAGAGCTAGCGGCTTAGTAATAGTATAAAAGACGTAAGGTAGTTACGGGGTTCATTACTAAGTAATTCTTAAATCCTAGATTTAATAGTAGAACTAATCTCTAAGGATTCTAATAAAACGGGGGAATACTAACTCGATATAGGATTATTAAGAGTTAGAACCCCGCGATATTAAGACTAGAACCCCGTATCGATAAGTAATAATATTATAGAGGTAGCGGACCGAAGGTATATATAACGTACTAGCGCCTTATAGCGGGACGTAGGTGTATATAATATATTACCGCTTTATAATTACCTCCCTCTTTAGGCCCTAGTCCCTAGGTACCTAAATACTTTAATTAAGAGATATTTATTAAAAAATCTTTAAACCCTTAAAGGGAAATAAGGGAAAAGAGTTATCTAGTATAACGGCGTTATCGTAGCGGTAACCTAAATATAAGGCTGCGTACTTAATCTTATAATATATATAGTACTAGTTACGGAATAGTATTTAACTAAATAATCGAAGTTTATTAAAAAACCTTTAACCCTATAAGGGGATAAGGAAAAAGAATCTTCTAGTTTATACTATCGATCCTATAGCGCTAATATTTAATACTAGTCGCGGATCGATATAAAACTATTCCTATAGTACTATTAAATAGTACTAGTAACGGAAGAGTAATACTACTATACTACCTCTACTATATAGTAGTACTAGTAGTAAGCGAATAGTATATTTATAAAGCTATCTCTACCGCGTTAATATATAGTAATAGTAGTTAATTAAGTAATGTTTCTTTCGTCCCTATAATACTATTATATATAATAATAACGGAGCGAAATAGTATATACTATCGTTCCTATAGCGCTTAAAGTACTTATAGTAAATATAGTATATTAGATTATTCTTATAGTACCTATAGTACTAGTAACGGAATAACGGTAGCTAACCTTATTATATACTCCTACTATACTATGAAAACACTAGTAGTAAAGTATTATATATAAGCGGTACAGCCCCAATATTATGCCCGGAGATTAGTAATAATATAACTATTATAATAACGGTAATAACTATTAATAAGAGTAAGGTAGCGGAGCGGAGGCGTGTATCGACGTATAATAATACTGAGGTATTTAGCGCGACGGTTTATTATATAAATAAACTCGCCCGCCTATTACTTTCTCTCTTCGTAACTCCTTTAGCCTCTTTTATATATTATTACTCTAGCTCTATAATAGTATTCTAGTATTATAACTAATATATAGATAATATTCTCGTTATATATAGCTTTTTTCTAACTCTATAAATAACTCCTATTTACCGATAGTATTAGTTTATTTATATTAATTTATTTTAGATATAAATATACTAGTAAATATAACTAGTCCGCTATTAGCGCGACTATATAATACTAACTATAGTAGTAGTTTACTATACTTCGTCCCTCCCTTACCGAGTCTACTTCTATAATTTTAATAATAATTATATTCGAGGTACGTCCCCTCCTTATACGCTTTATTATATTAATTACTACGGAATCGACTATTACGTAAAGATAAATCATAACCGTAAGTTTTAAGACGGTGTATATTAATAGTAATAAATCCTTAAGCCTTTCTAAAGGAAGGTAAGGAGATTTATATATTAATATACCCGTATCGGTAATAAAACTCCTAAAGAAAAACGTAAATATAAATTAATAAATAAAGAAATTACCTAGTAACGTAAAGTATATAATAAAATAATAATAACTAGTAAATAAACTCCTACTATAATCGCTAACCTATAGAATTAATTAACGGCGGCGAATTAGTATATTAAGGAATTAAAGGCGATAAATAAGGTTCTCGAAGAAGAGGCCGAGAGTTTCCGTTAATATAAACGGGACCTAAAGAGTCCCGAGGAAGATAATATCCTTAAGGACGATACTAAAGAGACTTCGTCTTCTTCTAGTAATTCCGATAATAATTGAATCTTTTATACGATATAGTAGCGATATCGAATTCTTTTTTTCTTAAATCGGCGCTGGCTAAACTTACTTAAATATATTACTTAATAGTATATTCTAGGTATTTATATAGACTATACCTAAAATAAAAGTATTTTTATAAATACGATATCTTATCGCTATCGTATATAAATAGTTTAATAGTAAATTAAATTTAGTTATACCTTAAAACTATATAATAAGGTTATAAATATAAAGGAGAATATCCGTTATATAAGTACTAATATAAAAATAGTAATATTTATTTTTAATATCGGCTCCGTTTACTCCGCCTTATTATTTTATACGGCTAGGTAACCTCTTTAACTATATTTATATATTTATATTTACTACCCGCCTATTTAAAGGCTTTAGTTAATTTACTAGTACTAGTAAACTCTTCGTTTAATAACTATTAATTATATTCTTCGCCTTAATTAATTTATTTAACTTTATATTAGATATTTTCCTTATTTTTAACTTTATTAATTACCTCTTCTACCTCCTATAACTTATTATTATTAATAAGTTCGGGGGCTTATATAAAAGATTCCGCCGTATTAATATAATCGCGAAGATAATATAATTTAAGTAACGATATATAAAAGGTATTATAGATTCTATATATAAAAAGTAGTAATAGGCGGTAAGTTTATACTCTTATTTTATTAATAATCCTAAAGGGCCTTATAAACTTATAGAATAATTTCTTATTTAGGCGCTTTTACTTTAGGTTCTTTATTATTAATATAATTAAATTACTAACCTTATAACTTTATAGTTTATACGTTTTATTATACTATTTAATTTAATATTTAGTAGCGCTTTATAAACGCTTTATAACTTTATCCCTTAGAGTTTATAATTATCGTATTTTATTATTTATAACTAGTACTCTTTCTTCCTTAAAGTCGTCCTCGACCTCCTAGCGGATTTTAAGATAATAACCGTATATACGGAAAAACGACGTCGTTCCGACGACGGTACTCTAATTATTATTTATCAAGAACTCTACTATAAGTAGTAATCTAGCCTAATTAATTTATTTATTATTAGTAAATATACGTAAATAATACTTTAGTACCTAATTTTAATACTTTATTTACCTATCCATTTAAGGGTAAAAAATAGTATTTAGGCGTTATTTAATTTTCGAATAAAAATATATAGCCGACTAGAAGGCGCTCGTAAAAATAAAACCTCTATCGCTAATAATACTATTAAGTATACTATAGCGGTAAATAATTTTAAAATAAAATACTTCCGCTAGTTAAGCGGTATTGATTTTAATAGTTATAAATATATACCTAACTATTTTAATAAATTAATTTATAACGATAAAGATAGCGTTATAAACGGTACCTCTATATTTACTAGGCGGTAAATTAATTATAAAATCTATAGAAATCTTCCTTTAAAGTTAAATAGTAATAGGAAACGAATTTAATTCGCTATATAAATAATATCGCGGCGCCTTCGTCCGCTAATATATATCGTAAGTTTTAATATAGTTCGTAATTTACTTTAAGTTACCCTCCTAGAAGAATTTTCGGGTAAATAATTTATACGACTTTATAGCGCTAAAGTAGTTTATTAGAGGATTATTATAATACCTTTTTATAAACTCTTCTTTTAGAACTTTATCCCTTAATATATAAAGGCGACCGTTATATTTTAATAATCCCTCGGAGTTTATAACCTATATTTTATTCTTTATACGACGGCGGTTCTTTAATATATTCGCTTTAGTTCGAAAAGAGTTTACTTAATTATTATAGGTTTATAATTCCCGAATTAATATTTTAATAGGCCTTTTAAGATTATTGTACGTAATTTTAAATATTATTATAATATCCCGCTTTAGAATTACTACTCTTAACTCTATAATTTAAAAAGTAGAGGTTATAATTACCCTTATTTCTTTATCTTCTTCCGATAATTAACTACTAGTCTAAAGAGTAAGTTTATTCTAAAACATTAATAATAATTTAATATTTAACGGTAATACTCCCTTATAATTAAGGCGCCGCGACGATATATTAATAAGATTTAATTTTCTAGCCCGATAAAAGATTTTAAAATTATAAGTAATTAATTTAAATACCTAGTAGGCCTACCTAAAGTTTAACTCTTTTTATTTCATAAAACCCTTTAAGTTATTATAATTAATCTAGACTTTAATATAATAGGGGCTACCTTCTAGGTAGTATCGCTATTATTTTATTACCGCTATAATAACGAGTAATTCTTAATTATAGGTCTTATAATTCTATTCTAGGGGATTTAATTTCCGTAACTAGAACGTTATAGAGTATTAATAACTATCTTTATTCTACTACGATAGTATAAAGCTAAGGCCAAAGTTAGAAGTATCCGTCTTTATACGTAATTATTTAATTAGATCGTAATAATATAGAAAAGGCGCGTTTACGAATATATCTCGTAAAATCTAAAACGCTTCTATAGCGCCGTTTATTTATTTAAACGGATTTATTTTCTTACTTACTTTATTACTCTTAAATAGGCTAGTAAATAGCGTAGCTATATTAAAATAATTATAAATAAACCGTTTATAGAAGTTAGCGAAGCCTAAAAAGATTTATACTTTTTAATATATTTTTAGTTAAGGCTATTCCTTAATAGCCCTAATACGTTCCGGGTTTATAACTACTTTATTAATAAATATAATAAAACCTAAAAACTCGACCGTTTCGGTATTAAATTAGTACTTCTTAAAGTTAATAAATAACTAGAACTAACGTAATTATTTAAATATTTATTTAATATACTATTAATACTCCGCCGGCTTAGTACTATAAATTAGGATATTATCTAGATATATTATATACGTTATATCTATTAAACCTATAAGCGCATGGTTAATATAAGTTTAAAACGTTACTAGTATATTAGCGAGCCTAAAAGGTATAACTAAATATTCGAAGTAACTATAACGAGTTCGGAAAATAATTTTCTATTTATCGTCTTTCTTAATCCGGATCCTATAATAAGTATCCTTAAGGTCTAATTTCGTAAAGATTTTAAAACTATATAGGCGGTTTAATATCTCGGTAATTAAAAGTAACGGGTATCGATTCTTAATAATTATTATATTTAAGTCTTAGTAATCTACGTAAAGACGTAGCCTATTATCCTTTTTAGGTATAAAAAGAATAAATACTCTAATTAATAAAATTAAATAACGGATCTAGCTCTTATAGAATAAGAATTCTAAATAACGCCGTAGCTCCGATAATTTAGTTTAAAATAAATTATAAAGAGGTTTATAGGGCGGTTCCTTATTAACCTTTATTTTAATAATATAATCCCTTTATTTAAAAGTAGGTAGGGTACTCGCTTTCTTATTAGAAAAAATATTATAAAACCCTATAAATTCTTTAGGAATCTTTAGATTAGGAAGTTCTTCCTATTCGCCTCGCGATACTATAGTATATACGACCGCGAATATATTCGGTTCATTTTTAAAATTACTAGTGAATTTAACCGGTTCCTTAATTTATAAATTACTAGAATTAATTTTAAACCGCTATTAGTCCGCCTTAAAATTAATTAATATCTTTAATTAACGTAACCTAAGTATACCTAGAATAACGTTTAAATCTTTAAGGTCTATAATATAGAATAAAGTACTATATTTATACCTTTAACCCTAACTATCGACTATTTAATAATCTAATTAATACGCGCTATAATAATATATACTTTACCCGTTAATTACTTTAGTTAATAGTAAAGTAGTATTATAAAGTTCTAAATCAATTTTAACGACGAACCGCTATAAAATTAAATTAATCTATACTCTTAAATTAATTAAAGTAATAAGTTACTTAATTTTATCTTAAAGGGTAATCTAACCTTTAAAAAGAATAGAAGGGTATACCTCTATTAATCGTTTTTCTTACTCTTTTTCCGAGGCGTAAATTAGGCTTAATTATTTTTTACCGATACCGCGCCGATATTTATAACTAGTTTATTTATATCGGGATATTTAGACTTAATATAACCTTCTACTCTATAATAATAATAGATAATCTTATCGTACGAAGAATTAATAGTATTAACTTTACGCTTATTACTCTTCTCCTTTAAATACGCTTATTTAATATTATCGCCGGTATTAAATTTAATAATTCGGTTTATTATAAGTTTTTCTTTATTAAGGTTCTTTAACTAGGAACCCGAATTAGAATTAAAACTACTTATTAATTATATATACTTTAAATTCTTTTCTTATATAATAGCCTAGGTAAGAATTTCTTCCCTTTAAATAAATATACTACCGGTATTAAGAATCTTATTCTTAAATTTAGGCTTAAATTTAATTAAAAAGAAATTTACTTTATACTCCTCCGAAAACGGGGGTAACTAGGCCTTTATCTCTTTAAAGTAGGCCTTAAATAACGATACCTTTTAATAAAACTATTATTTAACTTCCTCCTACTTTTTATAGGCGAGGAGATAATAATTAACTAAATTTATTATTAAATTAAAAAGAAACTTCTTAAAAAAGCTAAACGTAATACTAGTTAAACTATATAAATCGTAGTATCTATACTACTACGTTAAAGGGTTACCCTCTAACGAGTTTATATAATATATAATCCTTAAATAGTCGGTAGTAAAATATTTAAGATTAATTAAAAATTTAATATTTACGTCGCGGAACTAGCGTAAATATTTACCTTCGCTCGTACTTTTATAAAAACGTATTCTATTAAGGCGTAGCGTTTTCGCCCTAATAAAAATATCCCTATTAAACGTAGTTAAATTTATTATTATTCCTCCGGTAGGTATAATAATTAAAGGACCTCTACTATAAATAATAGATTTTATTAACGCTCCGCTAGCGGGCGTAAAAGTAGTAGGATTACGTAGTTTTTAATTTTAAACTTATAATACCCTTAACTTTTATTATTATTTAAGGCGATAGTTTTCTTCCCTAGTAACTTTAAGTTATACGTCTAAAATCTCTTCGGGGGTAGTAATACCTTCGAATTTACTACTATCTTTACGGCGGGGGTTATCGGAGGGGGTTTAATCGATATTATCGTCGTTAAGTTCTTCTAAACGTCCCGAGGTTAAACCCGATATTATAACGATAATAAGCTTTTTCTTTAGAAAGATTTAAAAGATTAGAATTATAATACCTAAAGCCGCTAGCGTAGAGCTAGTAATTTAATAATAATATAAAAGACGTAAAATAGTTACGGGGTTTATTATTAGGTAGTTCTTAAATCCTAGATTTAATAATAGAACTAATCTCTAAGGATTCTAATAAAACGGGGGAATATTAACTCGATATAGGATTATTAAAAGTTAGAACTTTACGATACTAAGGCTAGAACCCCGTATCGATAAATAATAATATTATAAAGGTAGCGGAGCGAAGGTGTATATAACGTACTAGCGCTTTATAACGGGACGTAGGCGTATATAATATACTACCGCTTTACAAATAGCGACTAGCGCGAAAGCGAAGTAATTAATAATTAAAATAAATAATACTAAGGTTAGAGGATAATTTAGGAAAGTAACTAACTTTTAATTAATTAAAATATTCCGGAACGGAGTTTACCCGGTAGCGGAGTCGATCGTCGGAGTAAAATAAATAATAAAAGGAGACTTCGTTTTATACTATATAATAATAGAGGTAAGGTAAGAGTTAGAGAAAATAATTAAATAAATAAAAAATATTAACCCCTCGGCGAGAGTATTAAAATAAACTTATATAATAATAATATATAATATAAAAAAGAAGGCCGTCGATATAAGTAATTAAAAAATAGTAATAAAGATATTAAGGAAAAATAATTATAGATTATACCCGGGATTAAATATTATAAATATAAAATAACTAGGATTCGCCTTTAAATTAAACGAATACGATCGTAAAAAAATATATTTAATACTCCTTTTTAAGATCCCGGACCTAGATATAATAAATAAATTAATAACGGATAAATTCTTAGAAAGCGAATAATTATTATTATATAAAAAGTAGGAGAGAATAAATAACCCGAGATAATATTTTAATTATTAAAAATACGATTATATAACCCTAATTTATAAGAACTAGCTTAAATACGGGATATATATAAAATCTTATTAATTATATAAATATAATACTAAAAGCCCGAAGGAAAAATATTATATAATTTACTTTAGATATTATAAATCTTAGAGTAAAACGTACCTAATTAAATAAAAAGAGATATACCGAATCTAATAAAGATTAAAGAATAAATTTAGGTAGTTCGCGGTATTATTAAAAATAATAGCCCTAAGCTCCTAGGTATAATTAATTAGTGATAAATTTATATTAATACCGACTAGGGGTATAAAGAAGAGGAAAGCGATAATAAATATAATTAATAAAGTCTAAAATACGGTTATTATACCTAGGAAGATAAAGAGGCCGAGATAAAATAATGAATTAATAATAATATTTAAATAAATAATTCTTTAAATCTTAAATAACTTTCTAATAACGGTATTCGATTAATTAAATAAAAACCGGCTAGAATTAATACTATTAAGTAATTAAGAAATAAACGAGGAATTTACGGATATAATATTAATATATAATAAATTATAATACCTAATTTAAAATCGTATAATATAATATTAAAAAGGAGTCGAAGTTAATAATAAGGTTACTTTAAAATAAATAAATTAAAAATATCGATATTATAATTATTTAGGAGCCTAGTTAAAATCCTATTATTTAAGTATTATATAATAATAATATTAATTATTTCTACCTAGTATATAAAGGAGGCCTAAAGACCCGTATATATTTTTATATAAATAAAAAGATCGATACGGGTAATTAAAAATTAATTTATTATAAAGGCGACCTATACTTTATAAGAATTATATTAAACGAGCGAAGAAATAAAAAGGAATCTCTATTAGATAAAATTAAAGAGGAGGAGGCTACTAGTTAAAGAATCCTCTATTATAAAAAGGTATAAATTTATAATATATATAATTTATTATTAATATAATATACCTCGATTAATAATCCGTTAATATTACTATTATTAAAGGAAGTATTAACGGAGGGAGGCGAATATATTTTTTTTAAAAATTTTAACTTCTACTACCCTAACTAAAATAATATTAAGCGATATATATATTATATTATAATTAATTATCTCCTAGAAATAATAAAGTCGAGAGAAATAAAATTAAAGTTATTAAAAACGTTTATTATATAAAAAGCTTAAGGATACGAAAATATAATAAATTTATTATTCTTTATAAAAGGAGTATACTAGGTTATAAATAACTTTATAATCCGCGAAGATTTATATTATAATTCCGATTATAGGCTAGTAATAATAGAATTCGAGTAAATATAAAAAAAAGTAATATTATATACTCGGTATATTTAAAAGAAAATTAAGAATAACGTTATTTAAAAGGAAATATAATAAGGTATAAAATCTTTTTATTAAATATTAAAGAGACTAAAACTCGAGAGTAAAAAAAATATTAATTAATACCTAAATAAAATAATAAAAGATTTTTAAAAAATTATTAAGTTTATAATTTTATAGGCCCGTTTATTTTAAGGAGTTAAATCCTATTAAAACTCTAGTTATATTAATATTACGTTAAAGGTAAAGGAATATATAAAGGAATATAAATAAAACCGAAATACCCGGACGGAGGAGGCCTTAAATACGGTAAATAATAAAAAAATATATATAATTTAAAGAACGAAAATATTTTTTTAACGGGAGAGTATATATAAAGTTTTATTAAAACCGATAAAAGTATAAAAGCTCGTAAAATAAAGAAAAGAGAAAAATAATTATTTTAAAAAACTTCCTTAATTCCTAATTATTAAGAATAATAAAAAAGGAAAAATTAAAGACTTCGAGGGTAAAATAATTTTTTTATAAAGAGTATTATTTCCCCCTCTACGGACGGTAAATTTAAATAATATCGACGGAATAAAGTACCCGGAGCCCGTTAAAATAAACTAGAAAATAATTAAAATAATATAATACCTAGTTACCGATAAGATACTAGGAATAACTAAAATCTTAAACCGATTCCTAAAAACTATAATAGAAACGGAAATAATAAATATTATTATTTATTTATTCTAGGCCTACTTTAAATAAAGATACTACCCGAGGTACTTTAAAGAGACTAATATAATAATTTTTAAAAAATTAAAAAAAGGCGATTATTTAGAGCTAAAGTTATATAGGTTTATTATATTCCTCGATATATTTAATAAGGCGCTAGAAGTAGTTATCTCTAAAAAATTAAATAATATAATAAAGAAATATAAATTACTACTATTATAATAAATAAGGGTTAGACGAAAGCGTTTAATAAAAACCGCGCTAAAGACCCTTATAGATATAGTATATACTATATAAAACTATAATAAGAACGAGAGGGGAAAGATAGTAAACCTACTATTATTAAATATAACGGGAGTATTCGATAACGTCTCGTATAAGAGACTATTATATAATTTATAAATAAAAGGTATACCGAGCCTAATTATCGACTAGATAATAAACTTTCTATCGGATAAAATTATATCCGTAATATTTAAAGGAAGAACGAGTATAATAAAAATAATAATAACGGGTATTTTATAAAGATCGCCTATTTTACCCGTACTCTTTCTATTCTTTAATATACTATTAATTAAGGAGTATACTAAAATAAACTTATTAATATAAATTTAAGAATTCGTAAACGACGTCTATTTACTCGCTTATAACGAGAGTATAAAAAAGAATTATACGAATTTAGGACGGGCCTACGATATTTATCTAAAATAAATAATTATTTATAAAGTATTATTTACCCCCTAAAGTACGAGCTAGTCTATATATCTCGAACGCCGAAGAAGTTTAATATAGAAATAACGATAAATTTTAAGAATATAGTTATCGAACTTAAGATAAATATTAGGGTTTTAGGATTATATATTAACTTAAAATTAAAATAAAAACTATATTTAATCTAGATTAAAATTAAAATAATTAATTAAAGCCGCGCTATAAAGTACCTAGTTAATTCGATATAAAGTACTACTTTCGCGAAGTATAAAATAGTATATAATATAATAATTAAATTAATATTAATATTTATAACTCCGATATAGTATTAATTAAGGGGAACGACGGAGGCTATAAAGAGATATATAAAAATATTAATAATTATTTAAAATAATTACTTTAGGACGGTTTTAGGAGTATTTAAAACTACCCTAATTTTAATATTTAAAACTAAATTAATAATCGTATTAATCGACTTTTAATTAGACCGTTTAGTAATATAATATTAAATAAATCGGGGGACCTATTTAATTACGATTATAAAAAATATATAAATCTAGAATAAACTTTAGCGTAGAGGAGGTAGGTAACGATAAATACCTTTAATATTATTAACGAAAAAAAAAGCCTAGGTACTTCGCGCTTTAGGATTTAAAAAATAATATAAAGTAATTATAATTATAAAGAGGAGAAAAGACTAAATAAACTTAATCGAAGATATCGAAGAATATTAAAATATTAAAATTATTAATTAAAAAGTAAAAAACTAGGCCCGCTAGCGATAATTAAATAAATAAAAAAATTATAAAACGATAATCTTTATATAAACTATTAACCCGGTTTAAAAGAGAGATTTATTCGGGGACTAGTTCGATTATTATAATTAATTAAAAAAGATTGAAAACTTTATAATAATATAATTAAAATATAGTAAAATCGGATTAAATAAGTTTTTATATTGAATAAAAGTATTTATAGTCCGTAGCGCTAGCTACTAGTATAAATAAAGGAAATAAAATATAAAGTATATATTATTATTTTACTCGGAACTAGCTAGGGATAAAGCGGAGCTAGTAGAATAAATAAATATATATAATTTTAGGAAGATATTAATATAGGCCTAAAATATATATATAGCCGCGCGGTAAATAATGAAAACGGGATAACTCGGTCAATTCTTTTTTATTAAAGACTAACTAGTATAATTTAAACTACCGTTAAGACCTAGCGATATACCTAGACCTATAAAGAAAAGGAAGAAAAGAAAGAAACTACTAGCCGGAGGGCCGTAGGTATCGACTATTTAATAAATTTATAATAAAGCGGCTTATAGGTTTATAAAATAAGTAAATAAAATCTAAAACTAAAATAAAAAGGAAACGGAGGGAAGGATAAATAATATTTTAAAATAATTATAATTATCGGCTATTAACTAGTAAAAAGAGGAAATAAATTATTAATAAATTAAAGTTTATAACCGACGAGGTTTCTTTAATAATTAGTAGGCGTCGCTAGTAGCCCTATTAAAAGAGTATTCGCGGAACTCCTTTATTAGTAAAATAGTTTTACTAGAGTAAATATATAAATTAATTAATTAATTAATCTTTCCCTCCTAGAAATAAAAATCGTTTTAACTTTTAACCGCGCTAAGAAAACCGCGGGCCTATAACCGGTAGTTATAATTTTAATTATTTCGGGTAATAATAAATACTCTTTAGATATATAATTATTTATTATAAAACCGAGGTATTAAAGAATTATTCTTAGGAAGATAATATTATAAAATAACAAATAAAAGAGTAATTTATATTTAATATTAATTACGTTAATAAATAGAGTTAGGATTAGTAATAAAAGAATTATTATAATAAATAAAACGAAATAACCGGTTATTAAGTAACTATTATCGATTCGTTTAAATAAATCGAGTATTGTATTTATAAAGAGTTATTCTCTTCTAAAAACGTACTATATATATATTTTAAAAATTAAAACTTAGGTAGGAACCCTATTAAAACCTCCTACCCTAAATATTTAATTATAAATATTATTTAGAAGAGTAAATAGTCTTTAGTAATAAACGAGAATACGGAAACTTATTACTAAATTAAAACGAATAACGAATTACTAAAATAGAAACCTATTATTAAATTAAACTACGACTCTTCTAAAAATACGGGAATAGAATAAATATTTAGGAAATACTAGTATACTAGTATTCGGGTCGGCTTAAACTTTAAAATTAAAATAAAAAAGAGTTATAAAGATATTAACTATAAAGTAACTATCGTTAATTATAAATTTATAGTATATTTTCTTTTAAAAGTTAGAATTCGTACTATAATAACCCTACTCTAAATTACTAGTATTAGTATTAATTATTATATTATTTCTAAATATATTATTACCTCCTTATATTTCCTCGGGAAAAATAAGAGCGGTAATAAAATAATAACCGAAACTACTCTTAGGGAAGTCTATATTATAGATAATTTTAAAGTAAATATATTTATTAATATAGACATTATAGCCCCTAAAGGAATTAATATATTAATATCTCGTTAAATAACCCGTATCGGTAGCTATAATATAGAGTACTCTATTAACGTTTATTTAAAGAGTATAAATATAAACCGGCCGATATATATTACGAAAATAAAAATTATCCCCCTATAAATTATTATAATTATCGAAGTCTATAAATTTAATCTATTAGTATAAAATTATTTCTTTAAACTAGTAGATATTATCCTATATCTTTTTACTAGAATTATTAATAATAGGATAAAATTAGTATTTATAAAGAATAAAATGAATAAATTCGTTAAAATTCTAAGAAATATAAAACTTAATTAAGTATTAGAGGTTTAATTTAATAACTACTATAATATTATTATAAACGATAATAATATTCGCGAGCTCGTTATAGGAAGGCCTCTTTAAAAGTATAAAGAAACTTTTATTAAAAACGCTTTTAATAGTATAATTATTATTAATATTAATATAATATCTAAGGCCGCTAGCGTAGAGCTAGCGGCTTAGTAATAGTATAAAAGACGTAAAATAATTACGGGGTTCATTACTAGATAGTTTTTAAATTTTAAATTTAACAGTAGAACTAATCTCTAAAGATTCTAATAAAACGGGGGAATATTAATTCGATATAGAATTATTAAAAATTAGTTTTATTATTAAATCTAGGATTTAAAACTACCTAATAATAAACCCCGTAATTACTTTATATCTTTTATATTATTATTAAACCACTAGCTCTACGCTAGCTTTAGATATTATAGTTTTAATTTTTTAAATCTTTTTAAAAAAAAGATTTATTATTATTATAATATCGGGTTTAACTTTAAAACGTCTAGAAAAACTTAATAATAATAATATTAATTAAACCCCCTTTAACGATCTTTATTATAAAGATAATAATGAATTCGAAGATATTACTACTCCCGGAGAGATTTTAAAAATATAGTTTAAAGTTATTAAAGAAGAAAACCGTCGCCTTAAATAATAATAAAAGTTAGAGGTATTATAAATTTAAAATTTAAAATTATATAATCCTACTATTTCTATACCCGCTAGCGGAGTATTAATAGAATTTATTATTTATAATAAAGGTCCCCTAATTATTACGCCTACTAGTAGAATAATAATAAATTTAATTATATTTAATAAGGATATTTTTATTAGAGCGAAAATACTACGCCTTAATAAAATACGTTCTTATAAAAGTACGAGCGAAGGTGAATATTTACGTTAGTTCCGCGATATAAATATTAAGTTTTTAATTAGTCCTAAGTATTTTACTATTAATTATTTAAGAATTATATATTATATAGATTTATTAGAGAGTGACCCTTTAACGTAGTAGTATAAGTACTATAATTTATATAGTTTAACTAGTATTATATTTAGCTTTTTTAAGAAGTTTCTTTTTAATTTAATAATGAATTTAATTAACCGTCGTTTTCTTATTTATAAAAAGTAAGAGGAAGTTAAATAATAACCTTATTAAAAGATATCGTTATTTAAGGTTTATTTTAAAGAAATAAAAACCTAGTTACTCTTATTTTCGGAGGAGTATAAAGTAGATTTCTTTTTAATTAAATTTAAATTTAAATTTAAAAATAAGATTCTTAATACTAGTAGTATATTTATTTAAAGGGAAGAAATTCTTACCTAGATTATTATATAAAAAAAGAATCTAGAGTATATACGATTAATAGGTAGGTTTAATTCTAATTTAAATTCCTAATTAAAGAACCTTAATAAAGAAAAATTTATAATAAACCGAATTATTAAATTTAATACCGGCGATAATATTAAATAAATATATTTAAAAGAGAAGAGTAATAAAGGTAAAGCTAATACTACTAATTCTTTATATAATAAGATTATTTATTATTATTATAAAATAGAAGATTATATTAAACCTAAATATCCCGATATAAATAAACTAGTTATAAATATCGGCGCGGTATTAATAAAAAATAATTAAACCTAATTTACGCCTCGGAAGAAGGATAAGAAAAATAATTAATAAAAATATACTCTTTTATTCTTTCTAAAGATTAGATTACTCTTTAAGATAAAATTAAATAATTTATTACTTTAACTAATTTTAAAGCGTAAATTAATTTAATTTTATAGTAGTTCGTTATTAAAAATAATTTAGAATTTTATAATATTACTTTACCGTTAGCTAAAGTAATTAACGGGTAAAGTATATATTATTATAATACGTATTAATTAGATTATTAAATAATCGATAATTAAAATTAAAGGCGTAAATATAATACTTTATTTTATATTATAAATCTTAAAGATTTAAATATTATTCTAGGTATATTTAGGTTACGTTAATTAAAAATATTAATTAATTTTAAAGCGGATTAATAGCGGTTTAAGATTAATTCTAGTAATTTATAAATTAAGAAACTAGTTAAGTTTACTAATAGTCTTAAAAATAAACCGAATATATTCGCGGTTATATATATTATAGTAGCGTAAAGCGAATAGGAAGAACTTCTTAATTTAAAAGTTCTTAAAGAACTTATAAGATTTTATAATATTTTTTTAATAAAAAGACGAGTACCCTACCTATTTTTAAATAAAGGGATTACGTTATTAAAATAAAAATTAATAAAAAACCGCCTTATAGGCCTCTTTATAATTTATTTTAAATTAAATTATCGAAGTTATAACGTTATTTAGAATTCTTACTTTATAAAGGCTAGATCCGTTATTTAATTTCTTTAATTAAAATACTTATTCTTTTTATACCTAAAAAGAATAATAGGCTACGTCTTTATATAAATTATTAAGACTTAAATATAATAATTATTAAGAATCGATATTTATTACCTTTAATTACTAAAATATTAGACTATTTATATAGTTTTAAAATCTTTATAAAATTAGACTTTAAGGATATTTATTATAGGATCCGGATTAAGGAAGGCGATAAATAAAAAATTATTTTTTAAACTCGTTATAATTACTTCGAATATTTAGTTATACCTTTTAGGCTCGTTAATATACTAGCGATATTTCAGACTTATATTAACTATACGTTTATAGGTTTAGTAAATATAATATATATAATATATCTAAATAATATCCTAATTTATAATATTAATCCGGCGGAGTATTAATAGTATATTAAATAAATATTTAAATAATTATATTAGTTCTAGCTATTTATTAATTTTAAGAAATATTAATTTAATACCGAAATAATCGAGTTTTTAAATTTTATTATATTTATTAATAAAATAATTATAAACCCGGAATATATTGAAATTATTAAGGAATAACCTTAACTAAAAATATATCGAGAGATATAAATCTTTTTAGGCTTCGTTAATTTTTATAAATAATTTATTTATAATTATTTTAATATAATTATATCGTTTATTAATTTATTTAAGGGTAGTAAAATAAATAGAAAAATAAATTTATTAAAATAAATAAACGGCGCTATAGAAACGTTTTAGATTTTATAAAATATATTCGTAAATACGCTTTTTCTACACTATTATAATTTAATTAAATAATTATATATAAAGATAAATATTTCTAACTTTAACCTTAACTGTATATTATTATAATTTAATTAAATAATTATATATAAAGATAAATATTTCTAACTTTAACCTTAACTGTATATTATTATAATAGAATAAAGATAATTATTAATACTCTATAATATTCTAGTCGCGGAAATTAAATTCTTTAAAATAAAACTATAAAATTTATAATTAAGAATTACTCGTTATTATAATAATAATAAAATAATAATAATATTATTTAAAAAATAGCCTCTATTATATTAAAGTCTAAATTAATTATAATAATTTAAAAGGTTTTATAAAATAGAAGGAGCTAAACTTTAAATAAACTCGTTAAGTATTTAAATTAACTATTTATAACTTTAAAATCTTTTATCGGGCTAGAAAATTAAATTTTATTAATATATTATCGCGGCGCTTTAATTATAAGAGAGTATCGCCGTTAAATATTAAATTATTATTAATACTTTAGAATAAACTTACTCTTTAGACTAATAATTAATTATCGGAAAAAAATAAAGAAATAAAAATAATTATAACCTCTACTTTTTAAATTATAAAGTTAAGAGTAGTAATTTTAAAATAAGATATTATAATAATATTTAAAATTATATATAATAATCTTAAAAGGCCTACTAAAATATTAATTCGGGAATTATAAATTTATAATAATTAAATAAACTTTTTTCGAACTAGAATAAATATATTAAAGAATCCGTCGTTATTATATAAAGAATAAAATATAGGTTATAAACTCCGAGGGATTATTAAAATATAACGGTCGCCTTTATATATTAAGGAATAAAACTCTAAAAGAAGAGTTTATAAAAAGATATTATAATAATTCTTTAATAAACTACTTTAGTATTATAAAATTATATAAATTATTTACTCGAAAATTTTTCTAGGAGGGTAGCCTAAAGTAAATTACGAATTATATTAAAATTTACGATATATATTAGCGGACGAAGGCGCCGCGATATTATTTATATAATAAATTAAATTCGTTTCTTATTACTATTTAATTATAAAAGGAAATTTTTATAGATTTTATAATTAATTTACCGCCTAGTAAATATAAAGGTACCGTTTATAACATTATCTTTATTATTATAAATCGATTTATTAAAATAGTTAGGTATATATTTATAATTATTAAAATCAATACCGTTTAACTAACGGAATTATTTTATTTTAAAATTATTTACCGTTATAATATACTTAATAGTATCGTTAATAATAGAGGCTTTATTTTTACGAGCGTTTTCTAGTCGGTTATATATTTTTATTCGAAAATTAAATAATACCTAAATATTACTTTTTACTCTTAAATAAATAAATAAATAAAGTATTAAAATTAAATATTAAAGTATTATTTACGTATATTTATTAATAATAGATAAATTAATTAGGCTAGATTATTATCTATAATAGAATTCTTAATAAATAATAGTTAGAGTACCGTGATCGGAACGATACTATTTTTTTATATATATAATTACTATCCTAAAATCCGTTAAAAGGTCGAGGACGACTTTAGAGGAAAAAAAGTACTAATTATAAATAATAAAATATAATAATTATAAACTTTAAAGACTAAAATTACGGAGTATTTTTAAAACGCTACCGAGTATTAAATTAAATAATATAATAAAATATATAAACTATAAAATTATAAAGTTAATAATTTAATTATATTAATAATAAAGAACTTAAAGTAAAAACGCCTAAATAAGAAATTATCCTATAAGTTTATAAAGCTCTTTAAGATTATTAATAAAATAAAAGTATAAACTTACTATTTACTACTATTTTCTATATATAGAATCTATAATATCTTTTATATATCGTTATTTAAGTTATATTATCTTCGTAATTATATTAATATAACGGAATCTTTTATATAAACCCCCGAACTTATTAATAATAATAAACTATAAGAGGTAGAAGAAGTAATTAATAAAAATAAAAATAAAAAAAATATCTAGTATAAAATTAAATAAATTAATTAAGGCGAAGAATATAATTAATAATTATTAGACGAAGAGTTTATTAATATTAATTAATTAATTAAAGTCTTTAAATAGGCGGCTAATAAATATAAATATATAAATATAATTAAAAAGGTTACCTAGCCGTATAAAATAATAAAGTAGAATAAACGGAGCCGATATTAAAAGTAAATATTACTATTTTCATATTAATATTTATATAACGGATATTCTCCTTTATATTTATAACCTTATTATACGGTTTTAAAATATAATTAAATTAAATTTATTATTAAACTATTTATATACGATAGCGATAAGATATTATATTTATAAGAATATTTTTATTTTAGGTATAATTTATATAAATATTTAGAATATATTATTAAATAGTATATTTAGGTAAATTTAACTAGCGCTAATTTAAGAAAAAAAGAATTCGATATTATTATTATATTATACGAAAGATTTAGTTATTATCGAAATTATTAGAAAAAGATATAATCTCTTTAATATAATTCTTAAGGATATTATTTTCCTCGGGACTCTTTAGGTCCTATTTATAATAATAGAAACTTTTAATTTTCTCTTTAAAAACTTTATTTATCGCCTTTAATTCCTTAATACGCTAATTCGCCGCCGTTAATTAATTTTATAAATTAGCGATTATAATAGAGGCTTACCTATTAATTATTATTAATTTATTATATATTTTATACTACTAGGTAATTTCTTTATTTATTAAATTATATTTATATTTTTCTTTAAGAGTCTTATTATTAATACGGGTATATTAATATATAAATCTTTTTACCTTCCTTTAAAAAGATTTAGAGATTTATTATTATTAATATATATTACTTTAAAATTTACGGTTATAATTTATTTTTACGTAATAGTCGATTTTATAACAATTAATATAATAAAGCGTATAAAGAGAGGATATACCTCGAATATAATTATTATTAAATTAATAAAAGTAGATTTAGTAAAGGAGTTATAAAGCGTAATAAATTATTATTATAATTAATATTACGTAGTCGTATTAATAACGGACTAGTTATATTTACTAATATATTTATAACTAAACTATATTAATATAAATTAATTAATATTATTAGTAAATAGGAGCTATTTATAAAGTTAGAAGAAAACTATATATAACGAGAGTATTATCTATATATTAGTTATAATACTAGAACGCTATTATAAAGCTAGATTAATAATATATAAAAAAAGTTAAAAAAATTACGAAAAGAGAAAATAAATAGGCGAGCGAGTTTATTTTAATAATAAACCGTCGCGCTAAATATTTTATTATTATAATATATTAATACGCGCCTCCGCTCCGCTACCTCGTTTTTATTAATAAATATAATTATTACTATAGTAGTTATATTATTATTAATCTCCGGGTATAATATTAAGGTTATATCGTTTATATATAGTATTTTACTACTAGTATTTTTTATAATATAATAGGAGTATATAATAAAGGTAGTTATTACTATTCCGTTACTAATACTATAAATATTATAAGAATAATCGAATATATTATATTTACTATAAGTACTATAAACGCTATAAAAACGATAGTATATACTATTTTACTCCGTTACTATTATATATAATAATACTATAGAGACGAAAGAAATATTATTTAATTAACTACTATTACTATATATTAATACTATAGAGATAATTTTATAAATATACTATTTATTTACTACTAGTACTACTATATAGTAGAGATAGTTTAGTAGTATTACTCTTCCGCTATTAATACTATATAATAGTATTATAAGAAATAGTTTCGTATCGCTCCGTAACTAGTACTATATATTAGCGCTATAGGACTAATAGTATAAACTAGAAGACTTTTTTTCCTTATTTCTTTTAGGAGGTTTAAAAGTTTTTTAATAAATTTCGACTAATTAATTAAATATTATTCCGTGACTAGTATTATAAGTACTAAAGAATTAAATACGTAACTTTATATTTAAGTTATTATATAATAACATTATTATATTAAATAACTCTTTTCTCTTATTTCTCTTAGGGGGTTTAAAGATTTTTTAATAAATATTTTTTAATTAAAGTATTTAAATACCTAGAGACTAGGGCCTAAAGAAAGAAGTAATTATAAAATAATAATATATTATATATACCTACGCCCCGTTAAAGGCGCTAGTATAATATATATATTTATACTCCGCTACCTTTATAATATTATTATTTATCGATACGGGGTTTTAATTTTAATATTATAAAGTTTTAATTATTAATAATTTTATATCGAGTTAATATTCCCCCGTTTTATTAAAATCCTTAGAGATTAGTTTTATTATTAAATTTAAGCTTTAAAAACTATTTAATAATGAACCCCGTAATTATTTTACATTTTTTATATTATTACTAAACCGCTAGCTCTGCGCTAGCGGCCTTAAGTATTATAATAATATATTATTATTTTATAATTATCTCTTTCTTTAAGCCCTAGTCCCTAGGTACCTAAATATTTTAATTAGAAAATATTTATTAAAAAATCTTTAAACCCCTTAAGAGAAATGAGGGAAAAGAGTTATTTAATATAATAATATTATTATATAATAATCTAAATATAAGGCTACGTACTTAATTCTTTAATATTTATAATATTAATCACGGAATAATAGTTAGTTAAATTACGAAATTTATTAAAAAATCTTTAAACCCTTTAAAGAAAATAAGAGAAAAGAGTTTTCTAATTTATACTATCGATCCTATAGCGTTAATCTATAGTACTAGTCGCGGAGCGATACGAAACTATTTTCTATAGTATTATTATATAGTATTAATAGTAAAAGAGTAATACTACTAAATTATCCTTATTATATAGTAGTATTAATAGTAAATAAATAGTATATTTATAAAACTATCTCTATAGTATTAATATATAGTAATAGTAACTAATTAAATAATATTTCTTTCGTCTCTATAGTACTATTATATATAATAATAGCGGAGCGAAATAATATATACTATTATTCTTATAGCGCTTATAGTATTTATAGTAAATATAATATATTAGATTATTCCTATAGTACCTATAATATTAATAGCGGAATAACGATAATTACCCTTATTATATACTCTTACTATATTATAAAAATACTAGTAGTAAAGTATTATATATAAATAGTATAACCCTAATATTATACCGGGAGATTAATAATAATATAATTATTATAATAACGATTATATTTATTAATAAGAGCGAGGTAGCGGAGCGGAGGCGCGTATCGATATATAATAACAATAAAGTATTTAGCGCGACGGTTTATTATTAAAATAAACTCGCTCGCCTATTTATTTTCTTTCTTTATAACTTCTTTAGTTTTTTTTATATATTATTAATTTAGCTTTATAATAACGTTCTAGTATTATAATTAATATATAGATAATACTCTCGTTATATATAATTTTCTTTTAACTCTATAAATAGCTCCTATTAATTAATAGTATTAGTTTATTTATACTAATATAGTTTAGTTATAAATATACTAGTAATTATAACTAATCCGTTATTAACGCGATTATATAATATTAATTATAATAATAGTTTATTACGCTTTATAGCTCCTTTACCGGGTTTATTTCTATTAATTTAATAATAATTATATTCGAGATACGTCCCCTCTTTATACGCTTTATTATATTAATTACTACGGAATCGACCGTTATATAAAGATAAATTATAACCGTAAGTTTTAAAGCGGTATATATTAATAATAATAAATTTCTAAATCTTTCCGAAGGAAGGTAAAAAGGTTTATATATTAATATATTTATATTAATAATAGGACTCTTAAAGAAGAATATAAATATAATTTAATAAATAAAGAAATTATTTAATAACGTAAAATATATAATAAAATAATAATAATTAATAGGTAAACCTCTACTATAATTATTAATCTATAAGATTAATTAACGGCGACGAATTAATAAATTAAGGAATTAAAGGCGATAAATAAAGTTCTCGAAAAAGAGTTTAAAAGTTTCCGTTAATATAAACGGGACTTAAAGAGCCCCGAGGAAGATAATATCTTTAAGAATTATATTAAAGAGATTACGTTTTCTTCTAATAATTCCGATAATAACTAAATCTTTCGTATAATATAATAATAATATCGAATTCTTTTTTTCTTAAATCGGCGTTAATTAAATTTATTTAGATATATTATTTAATAATATATTCTAAATATTTATATAAACTATATTTAAAATAAAAGTATTTTTATAAATACGATATCTTATCGCTATTATATATAAATAGTTTAATAATAAATTTAATTTAATTATACCTTAAAGTCGTATAATAAAGTTATAAATATAAAGGAGAATATCCGTTATATAAATATTAATATAAAAGTAGTAATATTTATTTTTAATATCGGTTTCGTTTACTCCGCCTTATTATTTTATACGACTAGGTAACCTTTTTAGTTATATTTATATATTTACGTTTATTACCCGCTTATTTAAAAATTTTAATTAATTTATTAATACTAGTAAACTCTTCGTCTAATAATTATTAATTATATTCTTCGCCTTAATTAATTTATTTAACTTTATATTAGATACTTTGTTTATTCTTAATTTTATTAATTACTTCTTCTACTTTTTATAATTTATTATTATTAATAAATTCGGGGGTTTATATAAAAGATTCCGTCGTATTAATATAATCGCGAAGATAATATAACTTAAGTAATAATATATAAAAGGTATTATAAATTCTATATATAAAAAATAATAATAAGCGGTAAATTTATATTTTTATTTTATTAATAATCTTAAAGAGCTTTATAAATTTATAAAATAATTTCTTATTTAGGCGCTTTTACTTTAAGTTTTTTATTATTAATATAATTAAATCACTAATCTTATAACTTTATAGTTTATATATTTTATTATATTATTTAATTTAATACTCGGTAGCGTTTTAAAGACGCTTTATAACTTTATTTTTTAAAACTTATAATTATCGTATTTTATTATTTATAATTAATACTCTTCTTTTCCTAGAGTCGTCCTCGACCTCTTAACGGATTTTAAGATAATAACTATATATACGGAAGAACAGCGTTATTCTAATAACGATACTCTAATTATTATTCGTTAAGAATTCTACTATAGGTAGTAATCTAGCCTAATTAATTTATTTATTATTAATAAATATACGTAAATAATACTTTAGTACCTAATTTTAATACTTTATTTATATATTTATTTAAAGGTAAAAAATAGTATTTAGGCGTTATTTAATTTTCGAATAAAAATATATAACCGACTAGAAAGCGCTCGTAAAAATAAAGCCTCTATCGTTAATAATACTATCAAATATATTATAGCGATAAATAATTTTAGAATAAAATACTTCTATTAACGAAATAATATCGATTTTAATAGTTATAAATATATACCTAACTATTTTAATAAATCGATTTATAATAATAAAAATAATATTATAAACGGTACCCCTATATTTATTAAATAATAAACTAGTTATAAAATTTATAAAAATCTCCTTCTAAGGCTAAATAATAATAATAAGCGAATTTAATTTATTATATAAACGATATCGCGGCGCCTTCGTCCGTTAATATATATTATAAGTTTTAATATAATTTATAACTTACTTTAAATTACCCTCCTAGAAGAATTTTCGGGTAAATAATTTATATAATTTTATAACACTAAAATAATTTACTAGAGAATTATTATAATATCTTTTTATAAACTCTCCTCTTAGAGCTTTATTCTTTAATATATAAAAATAACCGTTATATTTTAATAGTCCCTCGGAGTTTATAATCTATACTTTATTCTTTATATAACGGCGGTTCTTTAATATATTTATTCTAATTTGAAAAGAGTTTACCTAATTATTATAAATTTATAATTCCCGAATTAATATTTTAATAGGCCTTTTAGGATTATTATATATAATTTTAAATATTATTATAATATCCCGCCTTAAAATTATTACTTTTAATTTTATAATTTAAAAAATAAGGGTTATAATTACCCTTACTTCTTTATTTCTTTCTAATAATTAATTATTAATCTAAAGAGCAAGTTTATTCTAAAGTATTAATAATAATTTAATATTTAACGGCGATACTCTTTGATTTTCTAGCCCGATAAAAGATTTTAAAGTTATAAGTAATTAATTTAAATACTTAACGAGCCTACCTAAAATTTAATTCTTTCTACTTTATAAAACTCTTTAAATTATTATAATTAGTTTAGACTTTAATATAATAAAGACTACCTTCTAAATAATATCGTTATTATTTTATTACTACTATAATAACGAGTAATTCTTAATTATAAATTTTATAATTTTATTCTAGGGGATTTAATTTCCGTAACTAGAATATTATAAAGTATTAATAACTATTTTTATTTTACTACGATAATATAGAGTTAAAACTAAAGTTAGAAATATCCGTCTCTATATATAATTATTTAGTTAAATTATAATAGCGTAGAAAAGACGCGTTTACGAATATATCTCGTAAAATTTAAAATACTTCCGCGGCGCCGTTTATTTATTTTAATATATTTAATTTCTTATTTATTTTACTACCCTTAAATAAATTAATAAACGGTATAATTATATTAAAATAACTATAAATAAACCATTTATAGAAGTTAATAAAATTTAAAAAGATTTATATCTCCCGATAATTTTTAGTTAAGGTTATTCCTTAATAATTTTAATATATTCCGGGTCTATAACTACCTTATTAATAAATATAATAAAATTTAAAAACTCGACTATTTCGGTATTAAATTAATATTTCTTAAAGTTAATAAATAGCTAGAATTAATATAATTATTTAAATATTTATTTAATATACCGGCTAATACTCCGCCGGATTAATACTATAAATTAGGATATTATCTAGATATATTATATATTATATCTACTAAATTTATAAACGCACGGTTAATATAAATTTAAAATATTACCGGTATATTAGCGAGCCTAAAAGGTATAACTAAATATTCGAAATAATTATAGCGAGTTTAGAAAATAATTTTCTATTCATCGCCTTCTTTAATCTAGATCTTATAATAAATATCCTTAAAGTCTAACTTCGTAAAGATTTTAAAATCGTATAAATAATCTAATATCTCGGTGATTAAAGGTAGCGGGTATTAATTCTTAATAATTATTATATTTAAATTTTAATAATTAATATAAAGACGTAGTCTACTATTCTTTTTTAATATAAAAAGAATAAATACTCCGGCTAAAAAGATTAAATAACGGATCTAACTTTTATAAAATAAGAATTCTAAATAACGCCGTAGCTCCGATAATTTAATTTAAAATAAATTATAAAGAGACTTATAGAGCGGTTCTTTATTAATTTTTATTTTAATAATATAATCCCCCTATTTAAAAATAAGTAGGGTACTCGTCTTTTTATTAAAGAAAATATTATAAAACCTTATAAATTCTTTAGGAATCTTTAGGTTAAGAAGTTCTTCTTATTTACTTTATACTATCGTAACGTATATAACCGCGAATATATTCGGTTTATTTTTAAAACTATTAATAAATTTAGCCGGTTCTTTAATTTATAAATTATTAGAATTAATCTTAAACCGTTATTAATCCGTTTTAGAATTAATTAATATTTTTAATTAATATAATTTAGGTATACCTAGAATAATTTTTAAATCTTTAAAGTTTATAATATAAAATAAAGTATTATATTTACGCCCTTAACCTTAATTATCGATTATTTAATAATTTAGTTAATACGCGTTATAATAATATATACTTTACCCGTTAATTACTTTAGCTACTAGTAAAGTAATATTATAAAGTTTTAAATTATTTTTAATAACGATTTATTATAAAATTAAATTAATTTACGCTTTAGAGTTAATTAAAGTAATAAATTACTTAATTTTATCCTAAAGAGTAATCTAACCCTTAGAAAGAATAAAAGAGTATACCTCTATTAATTGTTTTTCTTACTCTTTTTCCGAGGCGTAAATTAGGTTTAATCGTTTTTTATTAATACCGCGCCGATATTTATAACTAGTTTATCTATATCGGGATATTTAGACTTAATATAACCTTTTATTCTATAATAATAATAAATAATTTTATTCTATAATAATAATAAAGAATTTTATTATATAAAGAATTAGTAATATTAATTTTACGTTTATTACCCTTCTTTTTTAAATATATTTATTTAATATTATCGCTAGTATTAGATTTCATAATTCGGTTTATTATAAGTTTTTCTTTATTAAGGTTTTTTAATTAAGAACCCGAATTAAAATTAAAGTTACCTATTAATTATATATATTTTAAATTCTTTTTTTATATAATAATCTAAATAAGAATTTCTTTCCTTTAAATAAATATATTATTAATATTAAGGATTTTATTTTTAAATTTAAATTTAAATTTAATTAAAAAGAAATTTATTTTATACTTTTTTAAAAACGGGGGTAACTAGGTCTTTATTTCTTTAAAATAGGTCTTAAATAACGATATCTTTTAATAAAACTATTATTTAACTTCCTCTTATTTCTTGTAAACGAGGAGATAACGGTTAATTAAATCTATTATTAAATTAAGAAGAAATTTCTTAAAAAAACTAAACGTAATACTAGTTAAATTATATAAATCGTAGTATTTATATACGTTTACGCTGCGGAATAGGGAAGGGAATTTCGAGTTTTTCGAAAATCGGGTAGAGAATTAATAAAAAAAGAGGGAAAAATAAATGTAAAATAAATTCCCTACCCGGAGCAGGGAAGGGAATAGGCCAAAAAAAGCAAATTCTCTTCTTTATTCCGTAGCGTAACTACGTTAAAGAGTTACCTTCTAATAAGTTTATATAATATATAATCCTTAAATAATCAGTAGTAAAATATTTAAGATTAATTAAAAATTTAATATTTACGTCGCGGAATTAATATAAATATTTACCTTTATTTATACTCTTATAAGAATATATTTTATTAAAGTATAATATTTTCGCCCTAATAAAAATATCCTTATTAAATATAATTAAATTTATTATTATTTTACCGGTAGGCGTAATAATTAGAGGACCTCTATTATAAATAATAAATTCTATTAATACTCCGCTAGCGGGCGTAGAAATAATAGGATTATATAATTTTAAATTTTAAATTTATAATACCCCTAATTTTTATTATTATTTAAGGCGACGGTTTTCTTCTTTAGTAACTTTAAATTATATATCCAAAATCTCTTCGGGGGTAATAATACCTTCGAATTTATTATTATCTTTATAACGGGGGTCGTCGGAGGGGGCTTAATTAATATTATTATTATTAAATTCTTTTAAATATCCCGAGGTTAAACCCGATATTATAATAATAATAAGTCTTTTTTTTAAAAAGATTTAAAAAATTAGAATTATAATACCTAAAGCCGTTAGTATAAAGCTAGTGGTTTAATAATAATATAAAAAATATAAAATAATTACGGGGTTTATTACTAGGTAATTTTTAAATCCTAGATTTAATAATAAAACTAATCTTTAAGAATTCTAATAAAACGGGGAAATATTAACTCGATATAAAATTATTAAAAATTAAAACCCCGCGATATTAAGACTAGAACCCTATATCGATAAATAATAATATTATAAAAGTAACGGGCCGTAGGCGTATATAACGTACTACTACTTTATAGAAAATAAAGAGATTTATATATTAATATACCCGTATCGGTAATAGGACTCTTAAAGAAAAACGTAAATATAATTTAATAAATAAAGAAATTACTTAATAGTATAAAATATATATTAAAATAGTAGTAATTAGTAGGTAAACTCCTACTATAATTATTAATTTATAAAATTAATTAATAGCGGCGAATTAATATATTAAGGAATTAAAGGCGATAAATAAAACTCTTGAAAAAAAGATCGAGAGTTTCCGTTGGTATAAATAGGACCTCAAGGACTTTATTAAAAATAATATTTTTTTTTCTAAAGATTCCGATAAGAACTAAATATTTTATATAATATAATAGTAATATCGAATTCTTTTTTTTTCTTAAATCGGCGCTAGTTAAATATAATGTTTAAGGTATGTATTAATAGGCTAAAAGAGCGGCGCGGGGTATTCGGGCCAACGCTAGAATACCCCTATTATAGTACTTAAGCTAGAATATACTATAGCGTTATAATTACCCCCCCCCCTAGAGCCACGTCCCCGTGGCGAAGGTAGGTAGGTAGTTATAGTATTAAAAGTAACTAAACTCCAAGGGTACGACCCCGAGTATACGCGGCTATTTTAGGAATTGAAACCCGAGTTCTAGGGCCCCCGAAGGGCGCTACCGGTACGCTATAACGCGCGGTTTAGTTCCAAGGCCCCCGAAGGGTACCTATAGAGTACGTATATAGGCGCGGTTTAGTTCTAAGGCCCCCGAAGGGTACCTTTGGAGTACGTATATAGGCGCGGCGTTATAGCCCTTAACGGGCACTATTAATAGGTTTCAGGGCTAATTAGATACCTATAAAGTTTTTTCTAAGGCCCCCGAAAGGTACTACCGGAGTATGTATTAAATATAACTTTTCTAGGGCCCCCGAAAGGTACTACCGGAGTACGTATTAAGTACGACTTTTCTAGGGCCCCCGAAAGGTACTACCGGAGTACGTATTAAATACGACTTTTCTAGGGCCCTATATAAATACTACTAACGGTTTCTAAGATATTTAAACGGGTGTTACCGGAGCTCTAAAGGAGTGACCCCGAGTATATATATATAGGCGTAATTTATATACGAATATAACTTATCTAGGGGTCATATAATAGGCGCCCTATAAACTTAATTAGTTCGGTTATAAGGTTAATTAGGCACCCTTAACCTAGAAGATCCCTCGAAATTTAATTATTCCGGCGCCGCAGCGCTAAGAGCCGAAAATAATTTGAATCCTCTAGTATTCGAATACTCTACCTTGGCACAGCTAAGACCCTAAAATAAAGTTTATACAGCTCTCTCTAGCGGCCTACTCTTGGGTAACTAGTCTAGAAGCGTGGCCCGAATACTATTATAATATATAAAGTATGTATTAATAGGCTAAAAGAGCGGCGCGGGGTATTCGGGCCAACGCTAGAATACCCCTATTATAATACTTAAGCTGGAACGCACTATGGCGTTATATTAAACTTATTTAAATATATTATTTAATAATATATTCTAGGCGTCTATATAGATTATACCTAAAATAAAAGTATTTTTATAAATATAATATCTTATCGTTATCGTATATAAATAGTTTAATAATAAATTAAATTTAGTTATACTTTAAAACTATATAATAAGGTTATAAATATAGAGGAGAATATCCGTTATATAAATATTAATATAGAATTAGTAATATTTATTTTTAATATCGGTTTTATTTACTCCGCTTTATCGCTTTATATAATTAAGTAATCTCTTTAATTATATTTATATATTTATATTTACTACCCGCCTATTTAAAGACTTTAATTACTTTATTAATATTAAAAAACTCTTCGTCTAATAGTTATTAATTATATTCTTCGCCTTAATTAATTTATTTAACTTTATATTAGATATTTTTTTTATTTTTAATTTTATCGATTACTTCTTCTACCTCCTATAGTTTATTATTATTAATAAATTCGGGGGTTTATATAAAAGATTCCGCCGTATTAATATAATCGCGGAGATAATATAATTTAAATAACGATATATAAAAAATATTATAAATTCTATATATAGAAGGTAGTAGTAGGCGGGAAATTTATACTTTTATTTTATTAATAATCTTAAAGGGCCTTATAAACTTATAGGATAATTTCTTATTTAGGCGCTTTTACTTTAAATTCTTCATTATTAATATAATTAAATTGTTAACTTTATAACTTTATAGTTTATATATTTTATTATATTATTTAATTTAATATTCGGTAGCGCTTTATAAATACTTTATAATTTTATTCTTTAAAACTTATAATTATCGTATTTTATTATTTATAATTAATACTTTTTCTTTAATAAAGTCGTCCTCGACCTCTTAACGGATTTTAGGATAATAACTATATATATAAAAAAATAACATCGTTCCGACGACGGTACTCTAATTATTATTTATTAAGAATTCTATTACAAGTAGTAATCTAACCTAATTAATTTATTTATTATTAATAAATATACGTAAATAGTACTCTAATATTTAATTTTAATATTTAATTTATTTATTTATTTAGAGGTAAAAAGTAGTATTTAGGTATTATTTAATTTCGAATAAAAATATATAACCGACTAGAAGGTGTTTATAAAAATAGAATCTCTATTACTAATAATACTATTAAATATATTATAACGATAAATAATTTTAGAATAAAATACTTCCGCTAATTAAATAATATCGATTTTAATAATTATAAATATATATTTAATTATTTTAATAAATCGATTTATTATAATAAAGATAATATTATAAATAGTACCTCTATATTTACTAGGCGGTAAATTAATTATAAAATCTATAAAAACCTCCTTCTAAAATTAAATAATAATAGGAAGCGAATTTAATTTATTATATAAATAATATCGCGGCGCCTTCGTCCGTTAATATATATTATAAATTTTAATATAGTCCGTAACTTATTTTAAGTTACCCTCCTAGAAAATTTTTGGGGTAAATAATTTATACGACTTCGTAGCGTTAAAATAACTTATTAAAGAATTATTATAATATCTTTTTATAAACTCTTCCTTTAGAGCTTTATCTCTTAATATATAAAAATAACCGTTATATTTTAATAATCCCTCGGAGTCTATAACCCATACTTTATTCGTTATATAGCGGCGGTTCTTTAATATATTCGCTTTAGTTCGAAAAGAGTTTATTTAATTATTATAAATTTATAATTCCCGAATTAATATTTTAATAGGTCTTTTAGGATTATTATATATAATTTCAGGTATTATTATAATATTCCGCTTTAGAATTACTACTCTTAACTTTATAATTTAAAAAATAAGGGTTATAATTATTTTGATTTCTTTATTTCTTTCCGATAATTAACTACTAGTTTAAAGAGTAAATTTATTCTAAAGTATTAATAATAATTTAATATTTAACGGCGATACTCCTTTATAATTAAAACACCGCGACGGTATATTAATAGGATTTAATTTCCTAATATAATAAAAGATTTTAAAGTTATAAGTAGTTAATTTAAATATTTAATAAATTTATTTAGAGTTTAACTCCTTCTATTTTATTAAACTCTTTAGGTTATTATAATTAATTTAAACTTTAATATAATAAAAATTACTTTCTAGGTAATATTATTATTATTTTATTATTATTATAATAGCGAGTAATTCTTAATTATAGATTTTATAATTTTATTTTAAAGGATTTAATTTCCGTGACTAGAATATTATAAAATATTAATAATTATTTTTATCTTATTATAATAATATAAAGTTAAGGTTAAAATTAGAAATATCCGTCTCTATATATAATTATTTAATTAAATTATAATAACGTAGAAAAAGTATATTTATAAATATATCTCGTAAGATCTAAAACGCTTCCGTAGCGCCGTTTATTTATTTTAATAAATTTACTTTCTTATTTATTTTACTACCCTTAAATAAGTTAATAAATAATATAATTATATTAGAATAATTATAAATAAACCGCCTATAGAAATTAATAAAACTTAAAAAAAATTATACTTCCCGATATATTTTTAGTTAAGGTTATTTCTTAATAATTTTAATATACTCCGGGTATATAACTACTTTATTAATAAATATAATAAAATTTAAAAACTCGAGTATTTCGGTACTAAATTAATACTTTTTAAGGTTAATAAATAACTAGAATTAATATAATCGTTTAAATATTTATTTAATATACCGTTAATACTCCGCCGGATTAATACTATAAATTAGGATATTATCTAGATATATTATATATATTATATTTATTAAATTTATAAATGTATAGTTAATATAAATTTAAAATATCGCCGGTATATTAGCGAGCCTAAAAGGTATAATTAATATCGGCAAGTCCGGAAACCCCGATTTTTGCGTATTTTGTACCGAAATTGTACAAAATGCTGGAAATGCGTATCTGCTCATGTCCCGCATTCTAAGCATATTATGCACCGATTAAGCAGCGATATTACACCGATTTAGCAACTTTTTTTTTTTTTTTTTTTGAACTTTAACTTTTTATAGTATCTAGACTAGGGCCCCCATATAGGAATATAAATAT
>JAABUW010000209.1_pt1 | contig 125929 bp, 67 predicted proteins | sample 5560081 | NCBI WGS metagenome assembly JAABUW01 (sample SAMN10711882, study PRJNA513363) | rock metagenome | isolation source: Antarctica rocks | place: Antarctica: Victoria Land, Knobhead sud
TTACCTAGAATCCTTAACTAAATATATCGATATCTTTACCGGCGCTGGCCCGATTTAGATAATTTTTATATTTTTGAAATCAGCGCTAAAATACGTATATTTCATATATATAAAGTGAATTATTATTTCGAACTTTATTTTTTGATATTCCTCGGGCGGAAGCGCTAAACGTTAAACCTAGTATAGGAATTTCAACTTTTAACCCTAAGTTAGTAAATTAATAACTTTATATCCACTCTACGGATTCTTATCAAAGTGGGCGCGTTTAAAAGGGCAGACTTTACTTTATAATCGCTGAAATTATTATAATTTTTAGTTCTATTAATATTAAGTAATTTAATTTAAACGTATATATGGATTCCGCTCGAGAGAGTATATGGATTCAGGTCCCCCCGGCCCGGAAAAACTATTATTCCTATATAGATCCAGCCTGGATCCATTAGGGTATTTAGGTTAGGAATTTTAACTTTTAACCCTAAGTTAGTAAATTAATAACTTTATATCTACTCTATAGATTCTTATAAAAGTAGGCGCGTTTAAAAGGGTAGACTTTACTTTATAATCGATGAAATTATTATAATTTTTAGTTCTATTAATATTAAGTAATTTAACTTAAACGTATATATAGATTCCGCTTGAGAGGGTATATAGATTTAGGTCCCCCCGGCCCGGAAAAACTATTATTCCCATATAGATCCAGCCTAGATCCATTAAGGTATTTAAGTTAGAGACTATTTTTAAATAATAAATTAATCGTTATAAATATATAATACTTAAGGTATATATTAATAGATTAAAAGAGTAGTATAAAGTATTCGGGCCAACGCTAGAATACCCCTATTATAGTATTTAAACTAGAATATATTATAGTATTATAATTATCTCCCCCCCTAGAGCTACGTCCCCGTAGCGAAGATAGGTAGGTAGTTATAGTATTAAAAATAACTAAACTCTAAGGGTACGACCCCGAGTATACGCGGTTATTTTAGGAATTAAAACCCGAGTTCTAGGGCCCCCGAAGGGCGCTACCGGTATATTATAACGCGCGGTTTAGTTCTAAGGCCCCCGAAGGGCACTTATAGAGTATATATATAGGCGCGGCGTTATAGCCCCTAACGGGTACTATTAATAGGGTTTAGAGTTAATTAGGTATTTATAAGATTTTTTTTCTAGGGCCCCCGAAGGGTACTACCGGAGTACGTATTAAATACGACTTTTCTAGGGCCTTATATAGGTACTACTAGCGGTTTCTAGAGCCCCTAACGGGCGCCACCGGAGTACGTATTAAATACGACTTTTTTTAGGGTCTTTAAACGGGTATTACTAGAGCTTTAAAGGAGTAACCCTAAATATATATATATAGGCGTATTTTACGAACCCTAATTAATTCGGTTATAGGGTTAATTAAATACCCCTAATTTAAAAAATCTTTCGAAATTTAATTATTCTAGCGCCGTAGCGCTAAGAGCCGAAAATAATTTAAATCCTCTAGTATTCGAATACCCCGCCTTAGTATAGCTAAGACTTTAAAGTAGGGTTTATTCTACTCTTTCTAACGGTTTACTCTTGGGTAATTAGTCTAGAAGTATAGCCCGAATACTATTATAATACTTAAGGTATATATTAATAAACTAAAAAAACGGCGTAGGGTATTCGGGTTAATACTAGAATACCCCTATTATAATACTTAAGCTAGAACGTATTATGGCGTTATAAAATAACCCTTTTAACGCGCCCTTCCGTTAATTTCTAAAGAGAGGTAGAAGAGCGGAGGGTTAATATTATAAAAATATTAATTCTAGGTATATTAAACGAGATAATTAATATTAAAATAGACCTAGAAACTTACCCGTTATTATCTATTAATAATAATAAATAATTATTCTCCTATTTATAGTATCTTTCTATAGGCGCGATCTATAGTATAGGAGAGACCTTAAGGATATTATTATATTAGTCGCTACTACCGCGAGTAGTACTTCCTAATCTTAGTTACTTTATTCTCGAATCCGTCGATCGTTAGTGTATAACTTATAGAGTTAATCCGCTCCGAACGAATACGTTAGGGCTACGGTATAAAGTACCGTCGCTCTATACTTCGGATAATATACTAGTATAGTTAAGGGCCTAGATAATTATATTTAATTAATTTTATCTAGTAATACCTTTATATCTTTATTTACCGCCTAGGTTAAAGAGTTTAAATATATTAAATATTTATTACTATTTAGGAAGCCGCCCGTTATTAAAGGTAACCGAGGTAATACCCCGAAAAATGTAAAGAATATTACCTCGGTCGGATATCTCTTATATAGAAGGTATTTCGGTCGCTTTTATTTTACTATTAGGTATTATAATCTTATTACTCTAGAATTTACCGAGTATATTTTTAATTATATCGGTATCTAGCTTTTCGTATTCCTAGAGAAGTTCGTTAATCTATAGTTCTTTACTCCTTTTATAATTATACCTAATTTCGAAATCTATCGTAAAGTAATAATCGGTGATAGGTTTAATAAAATCTATTACCTTTATAGTAATACTACTTCCTATTTCGTCGTTCTTCTTTACTACGGACTTTAATTTAATCTCGTTAATTATATTCTCGGCTAGATAATTAAGTATAAAAGTAGTTTTTATATTTACGTAGGAGATATTAAAGTCTTTAAGTCGTTCTTTATCTTTATCTAACGCGCTATTATTCTACCTCGATCCTATATATATAGAGTAGTCCATCGCCTCCCGAGACGTATTATATAGAGGTAGAGGGTTTATTTTAATCCTCGGCGACGGCTTTAAAGTATTAGAGGTCTACTTTAAAACTTAGTAAATAATATTATTATTAACTCGGTATTAATCGGGCCGATTTACCGTTACCGTAGCCGCTTTAATAATATATATAGATATATATATCTATTATAATATATATATACGAAGAACTTTAAGGCTAGTTATCTCGCGGTAGTCTTCGCGGCGATAAACTATTTAATAAACTCCTTTACGGGGGTTAGCGCGTAATAGGGTATTCTAGGTTCGCCCTCGCCTTTTACTCGCTCGTATCTAAACTTAACTCTATCCTCTATAAAAAAGTAAATCCTAAATCTAATATTATCCGGGTTATTTTTAATACCTTTTTAGGTCTTCTTATTTTCGGGTTTAATAAAAAATACCCGCCGAGTCCTTCCTAAAAAGATATAGGCCCTTTATACTAATTATTTAATAACTACCTCGTATACTTTAAATATTATAATATTATTAAGTTTAAGGGAGGAGGGAAGCGATTCTTTAAACTCGGAGCTCTTTATAATCGTATTAAGGCTTCTAATATCGGGCGAAGGATCTCGACGGAGTTTTAAAGACTAGCCCCTTAAAGAAGAAAAATAAAAAAACGAAGAAAGGAAAAAGAAAAAGGATAAGAAAAGAATAAAATATTTAGTATATATAGTATATTTATATCTAACGCGGGTATAGAGGTAAAGTATTTGGATAGTAGGACTTATCGTCCCCTAGTATATTTATTAATATTCGGAAGTCTTCGGATTAGGGCTAAAGTAAATAATAATAAATAAGGATATAGAAAATAATAAATACGGGCGTCGAGGAGAAGCGAAAATAAAAAAAAAGAGTTATAAATTTAAATTCTTTATTAGATATAACGAGGGAAAAGGAGTATAGATAAAAGATTTTATTAAATCTATTAGAGGATAGACGACGTTTACGATAAAACGAATAATAGATCTCTTATTTAGGTAGAGAGTATCGAGTATCTTTAAGATACTAGATCCTACCTAAATAATTAATTATATATCCGAGATATCTAATTAATACCTATATAAGGGATAAGAGGGTTAATTACGGTATATATATATAGAATATAGTATAAATAAAGACGATAGAGGATCTAGAATTATATAAGAGAAGAAGGATAAAGAAATATAACTTATTAATAAATTTAGCGTTTAGGTTTTCGAGAGCTCGTCTATTTAATAGGGGGGTTAGATAAGTTATTATTTAAATTAATAATAGATATAGATTTATAGGGTTACTATAAACGTCTTATAATTAAAATAATTAGCTTTTTATCTATAGATAGAAAGTAAGTTAATTTACTAGTAGTATTTATTTAGGCTTTCTTCTCGGTAACTTTTTATTTTTTAAATTACTCGGTATTCGCCTAAACTTTCCTCTCGGTAGCCGTTAATCTTTTAGGCCTCTTAAGACGCTCCTTTATAATATTAATATCCTTCGCTTTAATAGATTTTCTAGGGGGAGTCGAACTCGAAGCCTTAATTAAAAGAGGCGTATATCTAAAACGGTCTACGATAAGAACTCGGTTCTATATACTAGGTAATATAACTAGACTTTTTCTTACTTTAAAAGAAGGCGTCTTCGTAAAGAGAGCCTTATTAATAGTATTTAAAATAATTAACTTATTATCTATAGATATCTAACTAGATTATTTATTAAATAATCTACCTTTTTTACTAAAACTAGAGGGAGCGATTAAAGGTACGGAAGTATTAAGTATATTACGATATTTCTATAATTTATCGAATTATTTAAAGATACTTATCGAGATATTAATATAATAAAATTTATAAAACTTATAGTCGTAGTATTAGAGATATTCGATTCGTTAACGCTCGATAGAGAAGAGGAAAACGTATTAACTTTAAAGGAGAGCGGCTTTATATTATCGTTTATAAAGGGGAGGCTATCGACGAATAAAAAGATTTAACCGCCTAGGAAAGACCTTCGGTCCTCTAAAACGCGCGTAAACCTAGAAGTAGAATATCTATATTAATATTTTACCTAGAACGTCGACGTAGGCTAGAAAAAGAAAGAGGTATTTATAAAAGTTAACGTATCGTCTAAAGATAATAATAAAGTATTATTTATAATATTTAGGACTATGACTAGTAACTATAAAAGCGATATAACTAGAGGTAGTAGAGAAAGTAGGGTTAGAAACTTTAAAGGAAACGTAATTAGGAATAGTAGACTCGATATTACTTTATACTTCTAGAGAGTAGGGCGCTATTACTATACTTTTATCTAGGATATCGATATTAGTAGGGTCGGGGTTATTATTCTCCTAGGATATTTTACTTTTAATATTACCTTTAGTATACTACGCGGCTTTCTTCGCTAAGATACGATTTATAATATAAGTTAACTAGTATTTATTAATTAAGGTAGTTACGAATAAAGTCGTAAAGAGTCGATATTAAATATAGTTAATATAAAGAGTAGGAGGGGTCGATATTAAATATAATTAATATAGAAGTAGAGAGGAGTCGATATTAAATATAATTAATATCGAGGAAGGTATATATTAAGGAGGGAAACCTCGCCGTCCTTAAGGCCTCGGAATCTAGGCGGTTTCGTATTAATATAAAACCGATTAGCTTCGCGGAATACCTTCTTTAACGGGAGTTTATTTTTACGAGTAATATTATAAATATCGATTTAATAACGACGAGATAAACGTTATCTAAAGAGTTACTAATAAAGCTCGGTATATTACTACGATAAAACCTCGCCGGTTAATTCGTCCTCCGAGAGAGCGTCGTTATCTAGATTCTCGCTAAGATAGGGGCCGACCTCTTAATTCGAGAGAGAAATACTACTCTACGCGGCGATCTATTTAATTATTTTATTCGTCGCGCGCGCCGATAATATTTAGTTATAGGTATAGTCTACGTTAAAAGTAATAATACTTCCGAAGAGTATTTACCCGAGTTTAAAAATATACTTAATATACTATAATTATTCGTTAACGTTATTTAATATATTTATAAATAAAATATCTATATAGGCGCCTTATATATTAGACGATAAAGACGATATTTATATCGTAGTAACTAAAATCTACGAAGGATCGTTAGGGTTATTAAATTATAAACGAGCCTCGTTCCTAATAAAGGGTTTATACGCGGTACGGATACTAATAACTTTAAATCCTAAATTAATTAAATAGTACTCGGTAAGGAACTATATTACTAGCTATATATAAAAGATTAATAATTTACGCCCTAATTATAAATAAATATTAGTAGTATATCTAGCGGCCTATTTTAACTTTATATTAAAATATAATAAATAGAGCGCTATAATTTTATAAATATCGTAAACTAGTAGATATAGAGCTAGTCTAGTCTTTTAAAAAAATATCGTTACTTTATAATCGGTATATCGGTCGTATATAGAATTTACCTTTTTAACTTTCCTACTACCTTTATATTTACGGATAAACTATTCTAATACCGGATTCAAGATAGTATATAATAGATAGCGATATTTATTTATATTTATATAGACCTCGCCGGTATTCTCGTCCGAACTTTACGTTATTACTCGAGCCGTTATTTCGTATACTCGAAAATATATCTTTAATTACGTAACCGATATTTATAACTCTACGGTATAGATATTATAGTATAGGATCACCGTATTAATATAAACCTAGGATTTATTAACTTCGATATAGTCCGCTATAATATACCTTAACTAGAATATACGGAGGATAAATAATAAAATATAATAAGTAATTTATAAATTAACTTATTCCTCTACCCTAGGACGAATAAGTTTCTAGAATTACTTAGGGTTAAGGAGGTATTAATAACGGTCAATATTAATTATAATTAAAATAGAGTCCGCGGAGGTATTTATTACCGTCGTAACTACGGTATAATTTACTTCGATAGGGTCGGTATTTCGGGCGGTATAAATCTCTAACTTTTATATAAAATTAAGGAGACTATATAAATTAATAGGACGATTAATTATAGGTATACCCGTAAAGAAAATAAGACGCTCTAGCTTTAAAAGATAAATAACGCGGTATAAAAGAGTTCGTATACTTTTTAGTATATATACCTCGTTAACGATACTACGTCCAAAGATATTCGGGAGGTATAATATTTATCGATTTAACTCCTCTTCCGATACCTCTTCCTTTTATTTATAACCGGGCTCAAGGTTACCTTCGCCTTCGTAGTACTTTATAACTTTACGGTATATTACCCCTACTATCTTTTTAACCTCGATAAACTCGGTAAATAACGAATATTAACGTAGGGTTTAGATAGTAGTAAAAATAATAATATACTCGGTTAAGAGCTCGTTAGGGAGACTAGCGATATACTAGTAAATAACGGCTATATTATTAAGGAGGGTATAACGCCGGTATTTAACGGAGCCCGTAGTATCCGTACTATATTAATATTATATTATTAGCTATAGGAAGCTACTCTTTAATTCCTCTCTCTATATAATACTAATATTAGAAGGGAAAATAATAATAATAAATTTATATATACGACTTTAATAGGTATTAAAAGTTTTTTCCCCGTTAAGCGGCTTTACTTCGGAGGCTACGGGCTCGGTCGATTATTTATCCTCGTTATTATTACTAGCGGTAACTATAGGAGGTTAAGTTACGTAGATATTAATTATAATTAATATTAATTACTAGTTACTAATACGACTATTAAGAATTATAAACCCGATAATAATTACGGTTTTATTTAGGCCTATATTATCGGCTAGAAGGGCGGCGGTAAATTAATTATTTTTTATTTACGAGAGTTAAATAATAGCCTAGATTTATTAGAGGTAAAAGATAATCTCTTTCCGCTCTTTACTTATCGGAAGATTTATATACTTTATAAATAAATTCTTATTTATAACCGTCGTCGCTTTAGTATTTAATTAGACTAGGCCGTCCCTATTTATCGCTAGTCGGTAGGGGTCTAAATATAAAAACTTATAAAATATTATATAAAAGGGTAGAATAATAATAACTTTATTTAGACGCCTTTATAGATTCTAGAAATAATCGCGGTCTTTTTAATTCATTTACTCCGGCTCTTTTAAGACTTCTTCGGTTTATATATAAATATAGAGTTCTTACTAGTCGGCGGGGAGTTTAGGCGCGGAGGCGGGTTCTACTCTAATAAATATATATAGTAAGATATTAATGTCCGTAGGCGGCTAGATAACCTTAACACTCTAGTTTAGAAATTTATATAAGTATTATCGTTCTCTTCCCGTTAACGGAGGATATTTATTATAGTTATTTTATAGGTTAAGGTCGTATTTTACGGATTATATTTCTTTTTATATAAAGTCCTCGACCGCTTTAATTAAGGCTTCCGCCTCTTCGGTCGTAGGCTCTTCTTTATAACTACTATCTTCTTTACCCTCTAAGGGATAAAGTAGATCTAGATCGAGGTTTAAATTAATTTCGGCGAGGAGGTCTTTATCGGAGATAATAGGTTCGTTATTAATAATAAAAGCCGGCTTTATAATAATATAATTAATAGGTTTCTCGACTTTACCCTATTAATACCTTTTAGCGTCCGTATTCTATTAGTACTAGTAGACTTTTAAATATTCGAGAGCGCGATATTAGTCCTCGGCGGAGAAACCGTAGAGTTTAAAAATATAAAACTTCTTAATATCGGCGAAACGATAATCGGCGCCAGAGTTAGTAAAGAGGGTATATATAATAATAATTTAAAAGACGTAAATATAGTAAAGGCCCTACTTATATAAATCGATAAAAAGTAATAAAGAGTATTAAAAAGCGTCTTTAATCCCGGCTATATAAAGTTCCTTAAAAATATTAATATAAAAAGGGTTCGCTCTAGCGCTAGGGTTACCGAAATTACGCGTATAACTAATCCGCCACGATTCGAGGGTAATAAGGTCGGGCGAGGGTTCTTTAAACTACTATTATAACTAGAAAGTATTTAAAAACCCTAAATATCCGGCGAGCTCGGCCTTAAAATCGATAAGACTCGCTTTAACGAGGAAAATACCTAGAGGATTAAACTTCTTCGCTTAAATAACCGCCTCTCGTATTTTAACTACGTCTAGCGAAGTAATTTTCGGAATAATAATAACCGGCTTATAACTATTTTACTCGTTACTTTATTAAATAATAACCTTCGCGGTCTTTAGGCGCTTTCCTAGTCTAGGACTATAAACTATAAAAATATTCTACTCGTCCGACGCTACTAGTATATTAGAGCGTTTACGTAATATAGATATATTCTTCCTAAGGGTATTCTTAGCTAGGGTCGTAGTATTACTCTCGATATTAAAATCGATATTTTAGACGCGATTACGAGATAATATAATAAACTCGATATTAATTATATTAAATTTCGGCGCTCGTAGTTAGTTAGTTAGAGGTACCTACGAGGGTCGATAAAATACGATATTAAATATAATTAACTTCGGCGTTAATTACTAAATAACTAGAAAGATAAAAAGAGTTATAATAAAAATAAAAATCGAGTAAATCTATTAACGATTCGGGAAACCGATATTAACTATAATTAAATTTTTATATACGGTACCGATTAGCCTAAGGTATAATAATCTCGCTTAGGTTTATAATACTAGAACGGTAATAATCGTAATAACGCGATTAGCGGGTATAGAATAAAGGGTATATTAAATAGGTTAGAATAATAAAGGTAGATTTTAACTATAAATATTAAATAAAATAAAGATAAAATAAAAGAAAAAAAAGATATAAATTATATTAAAACGTAGGGTATATATAGAGGATATAGGAAATAGGGGGGGGTAGAGGGTTTTTATAATTAACAACGGCGTTAATAACTAGGGTATTTCTCGATAATAAATACCGCGAAGAGAAGTAAAGTAAAGTAAAATACGGGGGGTAAAATAAAGTAAAATAAATTAAATCTTACTAGAAATCGCGAGTAAAGTAGAAATCTCGGGTTTATAACCGTTATTATTATATTCTTTTCGACTTTTAATACGGTAAAGGTATTAAATATATTTAATATATATAAAGGAACGAAAGAGCGCTAGGCGAAAGTAAGAAGTTAAATAATAAAATAAAATAAAATAAAATAAAAGTAAAGTAAAGATAACTAGACGGATATTAATAAATATAGGAGTTAACCGAATTAGGGAAAGTAGCGATTCTTAAAATAACTATAATTATAATCGGTATCTTATTAAACGGAAGATTTAATAAATTAGGTCGTCGTAAAGCTCCTTTTCGTCGCTAATTAACCCGATAACCGCGATAGTTTTATAGTAGTAGCGAATAGGTATTTAATAGGCCTTGGATAAAATATATTTATAACCTACGGCCGGGAAGATAAAAGAGAGGTATTTATTATTATATAATTTAAGCTAGTTTTATCTTTTCGCGTCTTTCCTCGTCTAGTTATTTTAAACTAGTTAATTTATAAAACTTTAAAAGGATAAATATATAATAAAACTCTAAAATATAATTAGAAAAGAATTATTTAAAACCCTTATAATAGTATATATAATTACGCACTAGTGGTTATATACTAAATATATACTATTTAACGGATCTCGTTATTATTTATCGATATTATTTATAGTTAATATCGCCGCGTTTAATATTACTTATAGTTAATACTAATATATTAGAGATTTATATTTACTTATACGAAGCTCCCGCGTATTATAGTGAAATTTAATTCTAGTTTAATTTTATTTACTCCTTTTTATCCTACGTCCTTATAAGAGATAACGGATATTAATAGTAGTTAATATCGAGTATAATTATAGGTATATCGCGAGGACTAACCCTAACTCTACGTAGTTTCTTAATACCGGCCGCTTGACTTTTAGGGTATATCTAGTTTTTATTCTAGTTTTAATTCGGGCTCTTATAAATAACGGGACGTATCGTAGAGTTTTAAAATTTAGCGTAGAACTTTAAAACTTGGCGTAGAGCCTTAAAGCTTGGCGTAGAGCCTTAAATATATTCTATCTTTAATAATAATAAGGGGCTACGATAAGGAGGTCCTAATATAATATATATAAATATCGGCGATAGTTATTAATTATAGGGATTTAGTATAAATACTAAGGTTCTTTTAATAGTAGTAGGACTAAGGTTTAAATAAAGTTAAGAATAATCGTAATAATAACTATCTTGGCTCTATTTTAGCGGTAATTTAACTAGTTCTAAATAGTCGTAATCCTTACTATTTTATTTATATAGTCTATACTCTTACTCCTAACTACTAGTTATTATATATTTATACTCTTATTTTTACCTTAATCCTTTTTTTCCTATAATCTCTAGAATATTAAATAAATATAGTAGGTATAGAAACTAAATAACTATATATTAATAAAACGAATATCGAATAGAATATCTATAATGACTGTGGGTTTAGTATAGTTTATCGATATACTTAATAATAAGGTCGGTAATTAACTAGTTTAGAGTTTGGATAAATATATAATAAATAGGGTAAAAAAAAATTTCGCGACCCTACTAGTTAAAAGATTAATTTCTATTAATTATTATAATAATCCCTTATAAATACGTATTTATAGCTACTACTACCTCTATAGATACGTGTATTCCTAGGCTATAATTATAAACGGAGGCTATAGTTATAAATAGGGTAGAGTAAATAAAGAATAATATAAAAATATATAGAGTATAGTTATAATAGAAGACTATACTCGCCGATCTTTAATATAGTTTTAATTACCTCGTTCTATCTCTTCTAATTTATAACTTTAGATACCGGGTTTCTTTATTCCTATTTTTCCTCTACCTTAATAAGAAGAGAGAGTAGTTATACTATTACTAGAGAGAGGGTAATTCTATATTATTATTATTATCGCCGTTATCTAAAGATTAATCGTCTTTAGCTTTGATACGGCGGTAGAAATCGGCCGTATAATAAAGGGTTAAGTTTAGACTATAATATATAGGATTTTTTAAAATACCGGTATTTATTAACCTAACGTCCGACTTTACCCGGTTCTTATTATTTAATACGCGCAGCCTAGGCTAGAGGAGGGCGGTTATAATATAGTCGCGATACGATTCTTTATATTCTTTATCGTCGCTCTCTACCTTAGCCTTTATTATCGTTATATATAAATCTATATTTAAACACGGAACTAGCTAGAGAGTATACTAGAGTATACTCGATTAAGCGATCTTTTACCTCGTCGATAATAAATTAAATAAATAACTCTTTTAAAGGGTAGAAAGAGTTTCGTTATTATAAAGTAAATAAATAAAAATATAGCGAGCGGCGGTTATTTTAAGGTATTTTATTATTTTTAGCTCGGTATCGTCGCCTAGCTCTATAGTAATAATATTACGAAGGCGGCGAGTTAAAGTATAAAAAAGAAAATTTACCTATATCGCTCTCGATTTTATTAATTTATTATTCTTTTATATAAAGAAAGTAGTAACTTTATCCGCCTAGCGATTAATATTATAATTAATAAAGTAATATATTACCTACCGAGTACTACGCCGGTTAGGGTTAGAGGCGAACGCGAGGTAAGATTCGGCTTTAATAATAATCTAAAGTATAATAAAGATTAAGCTATATAAACTAGAGGCTTCGTCCGAAGCTAGAAATTATAAAAAAGTTTCTAACTCGTTATTAATAACTAAAGAAGAATTAAAGTAACGAGTAGCGAGTAAGTAGAATATATCTTAGATAAATACCTAAATAAATAATTTAGTATTAATATATAGAGTTTTATATCGAGCCGAAAACGACCCCGACCCGATCTTTTAAAGATTTTCGCGAAATTTATAATAGATTTAAATTTAGTATTATAATTTATTTTAAATACCCGCCGTCTTCTTAAAGGACTATTAGAGGGAGTTCTAATTAATAATAAAATACCGACGGATTCGGCGAGTAAAGGTAGGGATAAGGTCCTAAATAAATAATTTAAAGAGAAATTATATTATTCTTTATCTTTCTAGATATTATTAATATCCTAAACCCTTTTTCGCTTTCGCCTCGCCCTCGCTAGAATTATCGTTATTAAGTAGGTGAATCTTATATTACTTTATACTCTCTTTCTATAAAGCCTTTATTTTTAGTAGGTATTCTTCGACGACGGTAAGGCGTAAAGAGCGGAGGAGGGTAGATATTATTATCCTATATAAAAACTATTATTTAGGCGATAATAATAATAGAGGTAATAAAGTAGGAGTAACTAATATAATTATAATCTTTAGATATAAAAATTAACGGCCGGTCTCGTTAGTAGTAAAATCGATTATAGAGGTAATAAGTAGGATCTAGAATAAGCGGTATATAATCGAGTAGGCGGCGGCGGTATTATTTATTATTTATACTTTTTTATCGGGTTCTTAAATCTAGGCGATAATTTTAATTATAATTAATATTATTTACTCCGCGTCGGGTACTTTTTACCGGTATTTCTAATTATCGAGGGGGAGCGCGCGAAGAAATTCGATATTAATCTAATCTTCTTTCTTAACGCCGACGTTTTTAATAGGAGTTACTATACTTATAGCGGTAAATACGATACCGAGGCGTTCTTTCGTAAAGAGGTAGGATTTAATCAAATACTAACGGAAACTCTTTCCGTCTTAAATAAATATCTTATTTAATTAATATTAATCGATAAATAGGGTATCGGAGAAGATTAAAGCCTCGAATTAATAATTATTAAAGAATTTATATTCTTTTAGAGGGGTAGAGTAAAGGTTTTTAAATATATTATAAACCTTATTAAATATTATCTTCCCTTTACAGCGGAGTATATTCTAGGAAAGAAACTCTACCGCTATAAACCCGGTATCTCGGGTTATGACCTACGGTTAATATCGGACTCGCGTATATACCGCCGGCGTTATTAGATATCGGAATCCGTCGGCCTAAAAATATAAATAGAGTATTTTTCGGAGGAGTATAATACCGACGGTAACTTTATTATAAAGAGTATCTTCGTAACCGAAGTCTAGTTACTAATTAACTAGAGGGAACTAGTTATTATTATAATAAAATATAATATCGAGCTCGCCTAGGAATTTATCGCGAGCCTTTTATAGAGTATCGTTTATTATATAGAGTTTTAAATTATAACCGGAGATAACTAGGAATAAATCTCGGTATATTAAAAAAGTAGTCGCGGTATCGCTAGTAGTCCGTTATAGTATCGCCGCCTATACTTCCTATAGATCCTTCTCGGGAATAAAGTAAAAAACGTTAATATTAACCTTAATACTAATTATAGATAATTTCTTATATTTAACTCTAGTTTTAACCTAAATATCGGTGAAAATATAAAGATAATAATATTTAATAGAGGCCTTATAGACTTCTTCGATAATAAGGAATATAATATTATTTATTTAATTTATTTACTTTTTATCGTTAAAATAAATTATAAGGTCGATATTAGGCCTTTTATTAATATTTATATAGATTTCCGAGGTAAATTAAACCCTTCGACGAGGTATATAAAGAAAGAAGATATAATAATAGAAACCGAATCTTTATAACCGAAGACTACTCCTAAAATATATTTATTTTAAAGTATAAATAACCTCTCTACGAAACCGAATATAAGGGTTAAAGGTAATCGCTTAAAGATAAATAAATTTTATTAATAAAGTAAAAGTAGTTTTATAAATAACGAGGGTAGTTATTTATACGAGAAAGTTATCTATACCCTAATTACGATTAATCTTTAATTATCGAGTATTATCCGATTATAGGAATTAATCCTTATATCGGGTAAAGTTAAGATTAGGATTAATATCGCCGTTATTACTCCCGGCTAGAAGACGTTCTTATATCCCTCGAGTATAAAATTACTCGCTCTTTTTTTAATTTATTAAATATCCCGATTCGAAGATAAAAGGGATTAAACGATCCGATAAAATATATTTAGAGACGAGATCGCGCTAATACCTATTTATTTCGGTTATTATATATTTAATACCTTCGAGGGTAAAGAGGTCGTAGATTACTCGTAATATTAATAATACCTAAATTATAGTCGGCTTAACGTATTATCGTTATAATAAACCGCCTAACTTTAAGATAGGATTATATTAATATAGGCTAGTTAATTTATAAGTTCTACGTTTATCTTCTAAATCTTAGATAGAATTCGGCGAGAACGGGTACGCGACTAGAAAATAGAGGGGGAGGAGGTAATATTTAAATTATTACTCGTTTTATTTATAAAGTTTAAATAAAATAAACCTTTATCGCTACTATTTATTCGGATAGAATCTCGGTAAATCTATTTATAAAAGAGTAGGGATACTAGATACTCCCGTTATAACTATATTAATAAACTATTATTAACTATAATTAATATCGGGCTTTTATATTCATCTTTAATTAATTCGGTTAATTATCTCGATAATTTATAGGATCTTTATATACGAGTAAAATATCGTAATCTTTCGCGATCGCGAATACGGGACGTGGACGGTATCTAGATATCTTTAATATCGGTATTAAACTATATCTCGTTATCGTTACTATCGAAATAAGGTCTTCTCTCGCTACCTTTAATACTAGAGATAAGTAGTAGGCCTAAACGGACCTTTAATAAACGGGAGATTAACGATATTATAGATAAATTACCGTAGTAGGGCTTTTAAGGGCTAAATAAAAGAGTAGGCGGTTCGGCGGTATCGTTATTAGAGTCGAGGGTTTCTACGGGAAGTTAATAGATCGCTAAAGTAAAGTATATTAATAAATTAAAAAGGGGGGAGGGAGATCGAGCCTATATATACTTCTTCTTCTCTTAAGTTTTTTATACTCGGCGAATATTATTAACCTTCCTTTTAACTTAAGATTTTTAATATATAGATATTAAAAGAGAATTAGAAAGAAACTAACTCCGAGTTAATTTATAAATAGACGGTAGTCGAAATATATATATCGTTAAATAAAAGAGAATTAGAAAGTAAAGGGGGGATACGGAAAACCTTATATAGAGTATTTAAATTATATCGGATCTATTAATATAGTTAAGAAAAAGACGATATATAATTCTATAATAATATAATAGTAATAATAGGCGAGGTAGTTAATATTAGGTCTTTAATAATCTTAGAATAAACCTAATTTATTATAAATTAAATAGTCGAATTTTAAAAATATAAATATTAATAAAGAATAGGGGTACCCCGATATAAATTTTATACCTTCGGTAAATAAAAAGTAGTAGAGGGAGCTAGCCGAATTAACTAAAATACTTAAAGATATTTTATAATAGTGGACGTATCTAGCGGGTAAAGCTTAGCTATATTTTATTATAATAATTCTCTCTTTTTTATACGGTATCTTTATTATCGAGCTCTTTATTTACTTTATTTATCCTCTCGGCTTATAGTTAAACGGCCTATAATATACCTACGATACCTAGTTAAACTAGGATACTAAGGGCGTTATATAAAAGAATCGGATAAAAATAATATAATTAACGAGAGATCCTAACGACGGAAAAGATAATTATCTACCGAATTAGGCTTTAAAGGCGTAGCTAGCGCGTTTTATAATCTAATAATTCTAAAAGTAATATATCGCCCTAATTAATCGATTATTACTACGTTATTTTATTAAATACGTTACGGGACGGCCGAGGCCGATAAAGCCTCGGTAGTAATAATAACGAACCCGTTATTATCTTCTAAGATAGAGGAAATTATTCGACTAATAAATTAGTCGGATACCTATTAATACGCTAATTTAATCTCGGGATAATATTATATTAATAGGTATCTAACTAATTAATTAACTCTAAGAATTAGAGTACGAACGGGCCGCGACTCGAGCGCGAATATTAAAACTTAATACGGGGATTATTACTTTACCCGATAACAAAAGTAGATAATATAAATCTAATAATACCGTTCGATTCGCAGCGTAAATACGTATCTTTTATATACAGGAACTTTCTTAATCCGACGTAGTTATATTTACCCAGAATCGTGATTTTTTAACTAAGTCCCTTATATTCCACTTTAACTAAAACTAGTAACCCTAATTTACGGTTACCTATAATATTATTAATATAACGAACTACCCTATTAGGGCGTCGGTCTTAATCTCCGATTAAATAAATTACTCGAGTTTAATAAAGGCGCTCCGATAGTCCTAAAATTTTAATTACCTAGTTTCTATACGGAAAAGCGAATAATTAATAAATTTTACTCGTAAAGCGAGGAACTATTAAAATTATCTAAGATTTAACGAAAGTTTAATATTTAATAATTCGTAGAGAGAAGATAAAGAAGATTATAAAAATATAAAAATAATTAAAGGCCTAGGGATTAAACGTTAATTAAAATAAACTCGAATAATTTATATAAAAGGAATAAGTATTTTACTATTTTATTAACTAATTTTTCGTATATAATTTAGCGCGTTACGACTTAGCGCTAAAGTCTATAATAACGCGGGGAATTACGCGGGGAGAATAATAAATAAATAGAAATTTAACCGTCGCGCTATTACAATATTATTAATATTACTACTACCGGTATTATTAAATCTCTTTATTATACTGATACCTAGTCCTATTAAAAGACCTAAAGGCGAGGTTTAATAGCTCGATTTATATTTAAAAATAACTACTCTTTTAATAGAAAAGTAACTTTCTCTCGATACTTTAAATACCCTAGATAACGGTATAACGGAATAAGAAGAGCTAGTATACGAGATAACCGAATATATAATAAAAGGAGGAGTAATAAAGTATCGTTAATAAACGAAATAAATTAAGGAAATTATACGAATATAGTCTTTTATCGACGAAGTATCCTCTCCCGAAACGGCGATAAAGATATTTAAAGATTTAATCGAGAAAGATAAATATAAAATCGAGATATAAAGTACGGAATCCTATACTCGAGTCTTAAAGTAAAGAGTATTAATAATTAATAATCGGATAATAGCCTCTATTTTTACCTACTACTCCGAGAAAATATAAAGTTATACCGTTCGATAACGAAGTATAGATATATATAAATCTTTATAACCGTACTTTTACCTTAAATACCGGAGGCGATAAAGAAATAATTAATATCGGTAGAATAACTAAATATAGGAAGGGCCGTACGGTACCGAGCTTCGAAAAATAAATCGAAATAATTTAAACCGGGCCCGATAATCGTTATTAAATAGTAAATATTAATATTTAAATCGCGGTAAAGAATACCTACTATTAAATACTCGACGAGGCTATCGCGAGGGAAACTAAAAAGATAAAAATAAATAATTATCTTAAAGGAAAGCGGAAGCTAATTAAATCTAAACTCGTATAATAACTCGATATTTATATTATTTTCTTCGTTAAATTATTTAGTACCGATAACTAGAAGCGGGTCTAGGAATTATATAATATCGCGTAGAATTTAGCTAGGTTATCGAGCGCGGGTAAAGATCTTTAACCTCTTATAATAAATATCTCTATACTCTATTTTAGGGACGAGTATTTAAAGGCTTTAAATAAATAAATTATTATTTAATATAAAACGATTATAGAGTAATACTTATATTTTATATAATTAGCCGAGTTAAGTCGGGTATTTAAAGAACTATATAAAGAGATCCTAATTAAAGGTAGTAAGATACGAATAATCTTTAATAAAAAAAGGTTTATTTTAACGAAAAGCCGTAAAGTAAAAACGTTAATAACCGTATATATAATATATCGTAAATACGGCTACGATTTAACGTATATAATTAAGAAATATAACGCGATAGGTAATCGAAATCTTAATTATTATTAAACGAATTTAAATACCCGCCGTAAATTTAGCGAGAATCTAAATATCGTAAAAAAGATATCCGGTATCGGTTATTTTACTACCCTTCCGGACGAAGAGAATATTATATAAATATTAAAGACCTCCCTAACCCCGTACCCGGTTAATTAATATACGATTTATAAATTTATAAACTGGCCTAAATATTAACTAGAATTCATCGTATAAAATATACTCGAAAATATCCTTTAAATACGTAGATAATATAATATCGTTATTAAGAAAATCGTATAATTATTCTTAACTAGTAAACCCCTACCGGCGCTTTTATTCCGTAAAAGTTAGAAAACTAATAATAATAATTTACGATTTAAGATTATAGAAGGCCCTAACGGATTAAATACGAATATTAATTATAAGGAAATTTAAACTCGAAAGTTTCGAGCGGGAAATTAAAATTAAAATATATAATAAATTTTATATCGGACGTAATATAATATAACTCTAGGAGATAACCGATATAGGTATAATAAAGGCTTTTTTATTATAAATTATTTAGTATAATATATAATAGACTTATAACGCGTTCGGAGGTATAAGTTTATAAATTTATAATTTACGTATATTTTATAGAACTTAATACGCCTTTCGCTAAATAGAATAAATAAAAAAGTAAAGAGATAATATATAAGTAATATATATATAAATATTATTAATAGACCTCTCCGGTTATTTACGAGATAGTATATATTATAAGATATTTATAGTTTTAATTACGTCTTTTTTTCCCCCGTTATTCTTTTTCTTTAATTATTTACTTTCTAATTATACTCGACCCTATTAACTTTTCTTATAAATATATACCTTCCGATCGTACCCGACGATTATTATCTCTTCTTTATATTTACTTAAAGGATTTATTTTATATAAAGTATATTTAGCGTTAAAACGTCGTCGCGAGATCGGATAACTCGGTATAATAATTCCACGATCTATATATATTAATGGGTTATATATATTAATAGGAAAACCCTAAAAGATATAAATTACTAATATTATTTAATACGCGGTCTCGTATAGGTAAAGGATATATAAATATCGTAACCGGTAGGTTACCCGATAATTATTATTCCTTTTTTATATTTTCCTTAAGGAATTATTTTATATAAAATATATTTAGCGCTAGGACGTCGTTACGAGATCGGATAACTTAATAAAGTAATTATATAATTTAAATATATTAATAAAAGGATATAAAAGTATATATACTATTAATATTATCTAATACACGGTCTCGTATAGGTAGAGGATATATTAATATCGTCGTTAACGGGTTAGGCGGGAGAGGGCGGTAGATAAAAGGGGACTTAAATCGACGTAATATCGATTAAGATATTACTAACTTCTTAAACTTAATAAATTTTTTATAAATTAATAAGAAATTACTTTATTATAGGAGGTTTACGATTCTTTAAAAGATTTATTAATATTTCCCTTTAAGCCCCCTCTAGTAGTAATATAAACTATAATAAAGATATAGTATACTCGTAATAATACGAGATTAGATACTATATAATGGATTTTAGGCTAGATAACACGATAAATACTAATAACTACTAGGACTAACCGGAATAGTAAAGATATTTTATTAGAGATCGACTATAAAAACTCGCTATAGTAGTAACGGGGCTTAGTATTACTATTTAATAAAGTCTATAATTAATAACCTTAACTAGCCTAATAATTAAGGTAGTTAAAATTAAAGTATTTTAACGATAATTATAATTATATTATCTACGCGCTTTTAACTACTTATTATAACCGTTATAAAGATAGAATACGTAACTAGTTAAATTAATTCGATTTTTACGAGGTAGCTAGGTTAACTACTAACCTAAAATCGTAAATTATAATAATAATAATAAAGAGAGAATCGCGTTAATATTACTTCGTAATATACGTCTTAATACGGGTCCCTAGGCGAAAATCCCCTTTATATATCTATCTTCGATAATATTATAATAAAACCTTCGAGGGTAATTTAATACTATCGAGTAGTAAAAAGAAATTCGGTAATTATAATATGTAATATAAGTCTTCCTCTCTACCTATTATTATCTACGTCGATTTTATTTAAATCTCGAAAAGTACTATTTTTATTTATTAATAGTATCTTCGATTCTCTACTTTAATTACTACCTCAGTATTTTATATATATATAAATATATCGATTCCGCGACCTTACCCTAATTCGCTCCTCCGTTTAGATTATTTATATTAATTTTATTATCTAGTTATCTCCTCCTCTTTCTCTTATTTTAATAATTTATTATTATAATTATTAATTTTACCTTATTAGTTATTATAAATAAAGATTTATCGGATTTATTATACGCGTTCTAGTTTACCCTATACGCCGATATAATAAAGAACGATTTTAAGCTCGCGTTAAAGGGATTAATCTACTTTTATATTTTATAAATAATAAATATTATAAATTTTAAATAAAGGTATATATTTATAAAAGTATAGAGTAGGCTTTGAGTACTTTAAATACTTATAAGCTAGTTAAGCCGGTTTAAACGGGGTAATACTATATCCTAACTCTCGAGCGCTATTAATCGATTTAAGTATAAATAAGAATCTAGCTCGCTTCTAAAAATAGTTCTAGCTCGCGAGAATATTTGAAACTCGTATACTTAATTTATAATTTATACGTAATTATTATTTAGAGTACCTTCCTTAATATTTTATTTAATATAATTTTATCGGTCGACTAAAGCTCTTTTTAGGATAATTTAACCTATATTACTTTTCTATTTTAGATATAACTTTATAGTTAACGCGAATTCTTAACGTAGATAATATTTTTATTTTAAATTTATACTAGGGCTAATAATAACTTATACTCTCTTTTAACTTTTATTACTATTACTCTATTTATATTCTTTAACGTAAGAGATATATAAGTTTATATATTAGATCTTTTATTATAGATATATTATTATAGCGATAGTAACTTCTAGTTACATTTAGAACCCCGGGTAACTTTAATAATTTTAACTATTAATATATATTTTAAAAATTTCTAAAAACTTTAGTTATTATCGAATATAGTCTAAGCTAGTAGCTGGTACTAAATCCTCTCGTCCTTTTTTACTTTATATTTTACTTTAAATTTAGTATATATAATATTTAAATATAGGGTATCTTCTCTCCTATCGAATCGAAGTATAAAACCTATTAAATTTAATATATCTTTTAACTCTTTATCCCGCGTTATTAAATCGTTATTAATTACTTTTATTTAATAATAGTTAGTATATATAATATAATATAGTGATAAGCGAATATAACTCCGTTATAGGCGGTTACGTACCTCTTCTATATAGTCGGTTATAGGCGATTATAACGGTCGACTAGCTAGAGTCCTAGTCTAACTTTTATTCATAACCTAGTATCTTATTTTAGCCAGCTATTTCTACGAAAAAGAGATTATTATTACTCTTTACGATAGCTTTCCTTTCTCTTTACTCTTATTTTTATTAATTTAATATTCCCGTTAATAGGCTAGATAGTATACGAAGAGAGTAATATTATTATATCCGATAGTCGCTCTTACTCGTTACTACTCCTGATATTTACTTAATATCTATATTAATAAATTATAAATTATATAGTCGACGAGTATTATTATATCTCGTTTATTTATTATTTCTTATTCTATATTATCTATATTATTTTATATATTATTATTTTCGTTAATAGTATTCTTTTAATATATACTACCTTTATTATCGTTATCGCTAGGTATTTATAAGAAGTTAGTAAAGGAATAAAATTAAATAAAATTTATAAATTTATTATATCCTACTCTCTTTCATTCGTATCCTTATCGAATAAATTATAATTATCCTCCTCTCTAGAGGAATCCCGGACTACTTTAATATTATATTTATCCTCCTTTAGCGGATAATTAATTTATATTTTAATCTTCTCCCGTAGTACCTATGGGATTAATTCGCGGTATTTTAATCTAAATCCTTCTTAACCCCTTTATATATCTTCGTATATTTCTATATATAGAATATTAGTGTTAGGTAAAAGGATCGGAACTACTAAAGCGAATAATATACTTTTAATTTATTTCTTTATAAATACTATCGTCCTCTTAAAACTAAATTCGTAGTCTTTTATTATAATATATATTATTAAATATATTAAATAAAGCGTCTTAGCTCGAATTAATTCGAATATATACTTCGTTATATCCTTTATTCTTAATACGTCTACCCCCTTTAAGAAGAATAAAGAAATATATACTTTTACTATAATTTTATTTAGGAACCTATATTTACCTCTCGACTAGTTACTATATAAATATAATTAATAAAATAATAGTTATTAATATTAATTATAATAGGCCTATATATAATTATTATTATAATTAATTATTTATAACTTCTAAGTTAAAAGTCCTCGTACGGTTTCCGCTATATCTTTTCTAAAAATATAATAGTTCTAGATATATTCGCGGATCTTTTTTATTATCCGAATCCTCTTCTCGCTAATTAAATCTAGTAGTTAATATAGTCGTTAATATATATCGATAATATATTAAATTAATAACGCGTTACCTTTCTTACCTCGCTTAATATAGAGATATTATTAATATCTTTATTAGGCTCCCCTTTCTTAACTATCCTATTTTTAACCTCGAGTTATATTTACTTTATAAAATTATCGAGTTTAAGTTTTATTTTAAGGTCCGCCTATAATCCGTAATTATAACTTTTTTATTTTATAAAAATAATAGTCGAAAGGTATAAAAGTATATTTAATAAAATAACCTCGTAGCCCGCGGTACGGTATATTAAAGTATCTCGCCGCTTTATTCCTACCTAGAGATACTATATTCTATCCTTATAGAAGTCGTAAAATTTAATATCCCGGGAGTATCTTTATTTATTACGATATTTATATCCTAACTAGCTCGACTCGTAGGCGGAAGAGGATAATTAATTATTATTAAGGCGGGAGTTTTCGGACCGGAGTAACAAGGGAATAAAATTACTAGTAGAGTATATATACTCTTTAGATAAACGCGCTTCTCTATATATAGAGTAACTACTATTATATAAAGAGGGTATTCTATAAATCGAGATACGGTAACCGCGTAAAGAAGATACGGGAGGCTATATTAATTTAGGTTAATAAAGTATTAATTTAAATTTATTTATGAGCCTACCCCCCGATATATTTACGATAATAAGAATATAATATTACGTTATTAATCGTACGTCCGATCCTCTTATAGCCTCTTCCGAGGTCGCGACGGATTAATAATCTCGCCTCCTCCGTCTTTAGATTCGTCCTCGTCTCCGTCCTCGATAATTATATTTAACTTCGTTTATAGATAATTATCGTCTTTTAAACGTATTTACTCTTAATTCGATTTTTAGTAGTTAGGATAACGACTCGATAGAATAGTATTTAATTTAATAGTTAAGATTTTTAGCCGTTTTATACTATAAGAAATAAACTAGGAAACGGATATTATAGGATATATTTAAGATTTAAGGCGCGATAATTAAATATAGAAGTAATTTTAATAATATAATTTATAAAGGAGGGTATTCGAGGAGGAAATTAAAATAAAAGACTATTTAGCGTATCTATACACGTTTAAATTAAAACTAGCCTAATTTATCTTAAATCTAAACTAGATAAAAGTATTATATTAAGACTAGATTTCTAGTTTTTATAATACCGATAAAAGTATTTTAGATTAAATATTAACTATTTAAAATTAACTTAAGAATAATTATTTATATATATTTAATAAGATAAAAAAGAGTAGATATAATTATACTTTATTAATTCTCTTTTATAAAACGATCGGCGACCCGAATCCCTTTAAATAAAAAATCCTAGTTATAAATAATATTATATTAATCTTAATTAGCGAAATTATTTACGTAGAATATCGTCTTCTCCCTACCTATAGGTACTAAATAGGTACTACGAAGGATATTATATATTTTAAAGAACCGCCGAGAATTTAAAATTTAAAAATTAATTACTTTACTTTTAAGGATAGCCTCGACTTCGAATATATTATAGACGGGGTCGACTTCGTTATTATTTCGCTACTAAAGTATCTCGATAAAGGTATTAATATACGTCGCCGGCCTACCCTTTTTATTAAACCTTTCAATATTAATTATAATAATAATAGCCTTAAGTTATCCTAATTCTCTTTTAAATTTCTTATTTTCCTTTTTAACTCGGTCGTCGTTAACGGGATCCGATTATATTTATACGTAATCTTAACGGCTTTTAAATATATCTCGTTAATTAAGTATATATCGAATTATAAAGTTCTTTAAACGCTTAATATTACTCCTATCTTTACTATTAAGGGCCTAATAAATTACCGAAATATATATACCGATATAGTATTCTTTTATCTAGGATAAGTCTCGTTTATATCGAATCGTATTAATTAAATCGTATTTAGTACTATCTAGCTTTTTACGATTCTCTCGGATAAATATAATAAGAGTATTAATAAAATCGCCGGAATTAACTTCTTAAGTCGTTACTACCTATTTAATTTACTACTATTATCGCCGATTAAGGCCCTACCGGGTTATATATTCGATATTAAAACCCTCTTTAATTAAGTCCTATATAGACTTTATACACGTTAGTTATATAATATAAATATTTAGTACTACTTTAGTAATAGTACACCTTCGGTTATCGCGAAAATCTAAAAGATCCTATATAACTAGTATATTAATTCGACGGGTATTATATTCTAGGATTTAGGTCTCGAATCCTTTATTCTTATTAATTTTAATATAGAATTCTTTTAATAAGAATTTATAAATTACTTCGCCGTAATAAATATTATAGTTTTATATACTTTTATAAAGCCGAATAAAGTCTTCGTAATAAATAATACCGTATAGTTTAAATATATTAAAATAATATTAATTCTCTTTATTATCCGCGGTCTCGTTTAAAATTATAATAGGTCGATATTTCTTAAATATTTATTTTAATTTATTAATCCGATATATAGCCTAGCGTATATAGCTTAAGGTCGTTTTATTATATATTATATACGACGCTAACGTAACGAAGTCGAGTATAGCGCGAGTATAATAAAGAATAACTGGCGCCCTCTAAAGGAGAGGAGTTATAACTATAATAAATTATTTAATAATCGTTTTTTATTTATTTTTTATTTATTAATTTACGGAGCTAAAGCGTAGGAACTCTTTAAGACTAGTAAAATTTAGGATTTAATAAAAACGTTTATTTAATTAAAGAGTTATAAATACTTCGGTTATAGTTTACTTTTAATCTTTTCTCTTTCGAGTTATAAGAACTATATTTTAGATTAAATATTCGAGTTATTTAAAGAGGGTTATAACTATATCTTTTAGGAGTTAATAAAGTATATCGACTATTATCGTCGAATATATATTAACGAGTATATAATTCTAAGCGAAGTTTCGAATATAGCGGATATTTATCGGGTTATTTAGAGTCGGGTTTATTTACTAATTATAGAGGCGTTACTAGGTATATTTATATATTCGAAATAATTATTATATTATTATATTTTCCTTCTATTAAGGCGGAACTTAATAGATAAGGTAATACTAGTTACTTTTAACTCCTATTATAAGGACCTACTCTAGATAATCCGTTATTATACTAACTATAATAAAGTAATACCGCTAGATCTATTTATTAATATATCGAATATTAAATCCTAGTAGAGTAAGTTATTCGAGTATTAATAATTATTAATAATCGACCGAAGTATAGTATATATTAGGAATACTAGAACGTACCCTTAAATATTATACCTATTATAATATAGTAGAGATTAAATTAAACTTTCGGAGAGAGGCCTATATCTTTATTAATTTTAACTACCGGTATTAATTTAAAAAGAATTAGGCTTAGATATAATTAACTTTTACACGTAGCGTAGTTTAAATTATTTATCGTAATATAGATAAACTATAGTAAAAGGTCGCCGCGATAATATATTATTAATATCTTATTTAAAGCGAGTAGAATCGGTATAATAATACTACCTTTAACGACCTCTCCTTATTTTAACTACTATTAATCTCTTATATATATCTCTATATAGACTCTTTCCCCGCCTAGATTATATATACGGATAGAAGCGTAGACTAAATTATATTAGAAGGCTCGATAGCCTAATAAGAACCGTAAAACCCTAATAATATCGCGATAATAAATATTATACTTTACTTCTAGAATACTATTAAACTCTCTATAAATTAAAATTAATTCTACTCTTTATATATCGTTAGGGATACCGTATAGAATACGATATATTTAATAATACTACTCGTCGATATTAATATAAAAGAAACGTCGTCGATTAAAATTAGTATATAGATTCTTTAAGAGACTATTTATTTAAGATTTATTAATTTTACTACTCGTAAACTAGGAGTTAAAATTATAGTCTTTACGGCCCCTAAATAACCGGTAAATAATCTGTTTATCCTTAAAAGTTAATAAATTATATATAACCGATAACCGCTCCGAATTATCCTATTTAAATTAATTATCTACTAGTAACTTAACGCCCTTTTATATTACCTTTAAATAGGTCTCCGTCCTTAACGATAAAAAAGTAGATATTATACTTATAGAGGAAAGTTTATTATTAACTATTATACTTTTATTATCTAGTTCGACTACCTCTATATCCTATTATCGGCCGGCCCTATAAATAAATATAAATTATAATTTCGTTAACTAGAGTAAGAGACGTATATATTCTATAACGGTGTATTATATAGTAGGCTAATAGCTTTAGTTATTATATCTTTAACTTTAGCCGTATTTAAATTTATATTTAAATCTATATTAGTAGAGGTTAAAATATAAAGCCCGCGCTATATCGACTCTTATTTACTACTCGTATAATATAATAATCTCGTATATAAAATCTACGCTTCGTCTTTTTTATTAAACTCCTCGTTAAACTCCTTATCTATATCCTTATTTATATTTAAATATATAGTTTTCCGTCTATTTCTATATCCGGTCTAGCGATAGCGGGTTAAGCCTAAATAACTTTTAGTAATAAAACTATATATATATATAAACTCTAGTATATTAATTAATTAAGGATCTAGATACTAGGTATTACCTATAATTACGATAAATATACGATCTCGTAAATTTAATATATAACTTTGGGTATTTAGATATTAAGTTATTCTAGATTCGTAATAAAATCTAAATTAATAAATAACGTAGATCTATAATAGAGACCGATAGAATTCGAACTAGATATTAGTTTATTAAATAAATATTAATCGAGACTATATTATAGTAGAAGTAGGAGGAGTATACGCTAGAGGTAAACGTAGTAATACTAGCCGGGCGATAATAGAATTAGGCGGAGAAGTATTAAAAAGGGGATAAAAAGTATCCTTTTAAATATATAAAACTCTTATAATTAATTATTTAAAAGGGGGTAAATAAGATTTAAAGGTAGATTAGAGATAATAATAAAAATAATCTATAAATAATTAATATAGTTTAAGATCTAGTTATTAAATATAGAATCGCCTTATAATATATAGTCCTTTTTTATAGAATCTATATTAAATAATTAAAATAAAAGTAATTAAATACCTAATATAAAACCTACTCGACTCTTTATTTCTAAATTAATATACTATAATTATAATATATCCTCGTCGTTATTCTTATCTTTAATTAATCGCCTATAATTAAAATAACCCGACTAAATTATAAAAGTATAACTCCCTTCCCTTTAAGGTTAATAATACCCGTAGCGAATATATTACGAGCCTATACCTTCTTTATTATTACTACCTCTATTATAACGCCGTCCTAAGGATCTATATATAATAACTAGTAAATAGAGAGAGTCTACTCTTACTTATCCTATTTAATTATTTAATAATTTAATTTATATAGCTAGAAGCGTCGATAGAATTAATTAAAACTACTACCGTCGCTTTATATAGAGTATAGCCGGTACCTAAAATACTTAATATATTAATAAATACTTATAGGCGGAGCTCTTAATCCGCGACTTCGGGAGAGGTATTCGACTCGTTTTTAATATACTCTTCTTAGAATCCATTTATTAAGCCCTAGCGGATTCGATTATTTAAGTTATTATAATATAGCTAAATTATAGGATAAAGAGGATATTTAATAATATACTAGGAGGCTTTTAATATAGGTTTCTATAATAAACGAGCGTATTTTTATATAAAAGTTATAGAAGCGGTAGTTAAAAGGGAGTAAAAATATTTATATATTAAATAAACGACGTAACTATAGTATAGTTCGAGAAGGTTAAAATTATTCTTTCCTCCCGCCTCTCTTTCCCGAGAATCTTATCTAGTCCTTTAAATCTTAAGATATTTTTAATAAAAAAATTAATCCCCGTAAATAAATATATAGCCTCCCTTATCCTATTATCGAAGTTAAATATATCGCGAGTAAAATCGGTACCGAGCGACTATTAATTTATATTATCTTTTAATTCTCCTTAATATTTTAAGAGTAAAGGGAATATCGCGGCGAAGATAAATTATCGAGTTATAGTCTTAAGGAACGAATTTCTTAATATAAAATATATATCTTTCTTCTTATTTTATATTTATTTTCGAAGTAATATTTAAAATTTATTAACGAGCTTCGAGGTAGAATTATCGAGTACTTTACGACGGCCGAGTAAAAAGTCGACGGGGATATTATTATATACGTATTTAGCGAGATTAAGGATATCGTATCTAAACCTTTTACTCTTCTTAATACGTCGTAGTATAAAATTAATTATTTAACGGCCGAATATTAAAACTAAGTTTTATAAATTAGGATAGTTATTACCGTCCCTAGTATAGGCCTTAAATTACGATTAAACTATAGAACCTTATTCGTAATAAGGTCGTATAAATCTTTACTATTAAATTTAGAATCTTTAAGATAATAAACTACGCCTTCGATATCGGTAGGCCTAATAATAATAAATATACTATTTATAGTAAATAGTAAAAGAACTCTTATTTAATAGTATATTTATATAATTTAAATAGCCCTTTATAATCCCTAAACTATAGACTTTAATAAATAGAATTCGTCGATAATTATTTATATAGGTATAATAGTAGAGATAAGGCCTTTAGACTACCTTTATATAGCCCTACTACCTAATTTACTAAATAGTAGTATTACGTCCTTAATTTAGTTATATAAGATATTAAGAGGTTAAGCGATATACGCGTTATAGGAACTAGGAATTATCGAGATTATATACTACTCCGCTCCTTTAATAGTTACTCCTTTTCTCTTTTAAAGATCTAAGGAAAAAGGCTTTATAAATCTTTTATTTTCGTAATAGGCGGGCGCCTAAGAATATTTCGGTCGTATTATATTAAATTCCTCCGCCGTTAAGAGATTACTAGTATTATATTAATTATAGAGGACGCGAAAAAGAAGCCTTACGCCTACGTAGGGCGCGTATATCTTCGGTTATTAATTAAATTATACGGGAATAATTCCTTTTACTTTATATATAAAATAAAACCTCTTTTTAGGGATTAATTTAATAATATCGGACGAAGGATCGTATAAATATTATTTAGAGAACTTTAGTAGATTTAAGTAATAATTATTACTATCGGTAACGCGATACTTCCTCCGCTTTTTAACGTCTAACGAGTAACGATATTATTTAATAACTATATATATTTCGTAGAGAAGATTTTCGAAAAGGATAATATTAATAATTTAAACTATCTGCGAAATTATTTAAAGTTAGCGATTAATAGTTTAATTTAACTCTAAGATAAGATATATTTTTCCGAGGTTTATACCGTTAGCGAGAATATTACCGTTAAAGTCGTTTCTAGTTTAGAAATATATAATATAAATACTAAAAACCTAATACTAGGTAAGATAAATTTTTATACTAGATATTTTAATATATTATTAATCTTAGTATTAATAGGGTCGAGGTTAAGTAAACGGTAATACGATTCCTATATATCGAGTTTATATATATATATATATTCCTTATTATTAAGTTACGCTTTAATATCGAGAAAGAGATTAATAAAAACTACTACGAATACAGCGAAGTATATAGACTTATAGTTTTTACTAGCTTTATTTCTTACCTAGCCTCTCTTTATTTTTTAAATATAATCGCGTCTCCTCGTTAATTTTTTCTTTAATAAATTTATTCTTTATATATTTATTATCTCTCCTCTCTTTATTATTTATTTAAGACTACCCGTCTTTTCTTACGTAATAAATATACCTCCGATAGAATAATTATATCGTTAGTAACTTCTATTTAATTTAAAGGTTATTTACGTTTATACCCTTCTATCTCCGGCTCTACGACGTATATTACTAGAGTTACTAGATTAGCCCGTAACGGCGGGAGCGTAAAAAGTTAACGCGAGATAAAAGGCGGGCGATTAGATAAAGATAGTTAAGAGGAAGGAATAAAGTATTAAGGCGGAGGGGGGAGTATTATAAATATTAAAGAATCCGTTACTACGAAGATTAAACGTAAATTATAAACTTTACGAGTCTTAGGGAAAGAATAAATACCTAGTTTAATAAATATTTAACTCGGTTTTATTCTTTATAATACCGAGACCTAAAGATTTTTACTAGCCGGCGAGTAGTTAAAAATAGTAATAAAGTATAATTAAGGTATATTTCGTAAACTCGGTCGTTTTCTAAATTTATAATCTACTCTTTAATTAAGATTTAAATAAAAATTAAATAATTAACGAACTCGAATTTAATATCGCTACCTAGAAGTCGCGCGGGATTAGTTTTAATAAACCTTTAAATTACGTATTTAAAGGCCTCGCCCCCCTAATAACCTACCTTTAGTAATTAATATATTAAGTTTCTCTTTAAATATAATATAAAGGACCGGTATTAAAATATTAAATATTATACGACGGGATAATTAAGATATTAAAAATTAGTTAGGTATAGGGAATTAGGCGGGCGTAGAGAAAAATATAAATATCTTTTCTTTAAAATAGAGTATATTATTATCGCTAAACTTTACGATACCGGGAGTATACTCTTTTACCGAGACGATATTATTTAAGACTATCGCGAATAATAATAGAAAATTCTTCGTAGCGAAGGTATAAATAATATATTTATTAATATATATTTAGGGGTCTATAGTTTCTAGCTAAGTTTATTTTAACCTAGAATATTCTACGATATATTTTAATATTATACGATATAAAGATATTATTTATATATAAAGCGGTAGTAATAAAAATTAAAATAGGTATTATCTCTATTATAAAAGTAAAGCGATCGATAAAGGGTTAATAATTAAAAATGAAATAGAGGTAGTAGGAAGGGAGAAATCTAATAGTTAAATAAAAATTTGATTTAATTTAGATTATTTTATTTTAGAATCTATAATAGGTCGATTTAAAATAAATTTTAAGAATTTATTTAATAATAACTCTTTTACCGGGGATTTAAAAAAAAGAGAAATATTAAATTAAAATCGCTTTATTTATAGAATATTATAGTAAATATAAAGTAGAGTAGTATACGTTAAAATAAACCGGGTTAAATATTCTATTATATAGAGTATTAAAGATACGCCGAGAGTTTATTAATATAAAGTAGTTACCTACCTCTAGCGATAACCCTATATAATATTATATTTAATTACGTAAAGCCTAAAGTTCCCGCTTAATTATAAAAAATATAATATTACTAGCCTCTTTATACTCTACCTTTATCTTTAATTAAACCGCCTATATAAATAGACTTTACGATATTATAATAAATATTATTTATAGTAGTTATCTTCGTAGAGTCTTCTTTAAAGGTAAAACTCCTAGATTAATAACCTTTAAAATCCGTCCTTTATATCTAGGTATAGGCTTTAATAAATTTCCTATTTTATCCCTTTACCTCTTTTTTTATACTAGGGGAAAGACCGGTTCTTAAAATAATAATATAGATATAATAAATACCTACGCGATTTTAATAAGGGCGAAAATTACGTAGGTATATACCTTTCCGTTAAAAGTAAAGCGCGGGCTCGAGATTAAAAGAAATAATTTAAATATAATTACGGGATAAATAAATAGAAGCCTATTAAATTAGTAAAATTATAATACTCGCGGGGAAAATACTTACGTACTATAGCGGACGCTCGTTTACCGCGTTAATCGGTATATTAGATAGAATCCTCGGGTAGATTATTTAATAAAGAGGGCGCGGGATTTAAGGCGGCGATATAACGGTAGTAAAAAAAATCGCGGCCTAATAAATAAACGTAATAATATAGATAAAGTAGTATTATAGAGTAGTATAAACCTATTATATAAATATAAGGGAGATAAGTCGAAATAGGTAAAAGAAATTACTTTATTAAATATATTAAGTAAATAGAAGTAATTATATAAAATAAAGATAGAGTTTAGAAGGTTAGAGATAGGAAGAGAAGTAATTTACTAATAATTAATATAGTCTAAAATTCTAGCTCTTAAGTATAATATCGCTTTTTAAATTTAAATAATACTATTTAAAATCTAATTTAAATATCTAATATAGAAGTAATTTACCCTTAATTTAGAATATACCCGATATTTACTTCTTAACGAAATTATTAAAAATTATCCTTTAATTATTATCTAGTATATTCTTATTATCTTCCGTTCCCTTTAAACCGTCGAGGTTTATTATATACCCTACGATATTAAAGATACCCGTAATAAATATATTACGAGCCTTCGCTTTTTTTAGTATAACTACCTCTATTACGATACCGGCTACGGGATTTATATAGGATAATTAATAAATAGCGACGGGGTACTATTACCCTATCCTATAAACCTATTTAATTACTTAATCTTTATCGTTAGGTTTACCGGTAGGTTCTATAAAAACTACTATCGTCGATTTATATAAAGTAAAGCCGGTATTTAAAATATTTAATACCTTAATAAATACCTACGGACGGAGTACCTAATCTAGGACTACGAAAGAGTTATTCGGATTATTATTAATATACTCTTCCTGAAATTTATTAATAAGAGCCTCGCGGATAACTTTATTAAGGCGTTAATAATAGAGCCGGGCGATTATAGGATAGACTAGGTATTTAATAATATACTAAAAGACTTTTAATATAGATTTCTAGAATAATCGAGGGTGATTTTTATATAAGGAAAAATTAAGGCTATAATTAAAGGAGAGTAATAAGATTTACGTATTATATAAAAGACGTAACCGAAATATATTTCGAGAAGATTAATACCTTTCTTTATTTACGGATCGCTTTCGTAAAGATTATATTTAATACTCTATACTTCGGAAGCTCTTTAGTAAAAGGGTTAATTACCGAAAATAAATATATACCCTCCCTTATATCGCTATCGGGGGTAAATATATTACGAGTATATTCGTCGATAAGGAACTACTAATTTATATTCTCTTCCGAGTTTATTTAATACTATAATAATTAAAGGATCGTAGCGGCTATAAATAATTATCGAGTTATAGTTTTAAAGAACGACTAGTTATAGTTTTAAAAAACGACTAGTTAACTTTAAAGAGTATATTATTATTCTTTATCTTTATTTACTTTCGAAGTAATTTTTAAATATTACCGGCGAATTTCGAAGTAAAATCCTTAAATACTTTACGACGGCTTTATAGAAATTTAACGTTTACGTCGTTACATATTAATTTAAGGAGATTAAGAATATTTTTCTTAAACTATTTAATTTTCTTAATACGTCGTAGAGTAAAGTTAATTATACGAAGGCCGAACGTTAAAACTAAGTCTTATATACGAGATTCTTATCTATTATTCGTAATATAATCTTTAAACTTCTTATTATAATCTAGAACCTCGTTTATTATAAGATCGTATCGATTTTCGTTATTAACTTTAGGATCTTTTAAATATCGAATAACGCCTTTAATATCGCCGGGCCCTATTATAATAAATATATTATTTATCGCGAGGAGGGCTAGTATTCCGGTCCGAAAGTATTTCTATATAATTTAAATATCCGTTTATAACCTTTAAATTATTAACTTTATTAAATAAAACTCGTTTATTATTATTTACCTAGGTATAATAACGGGGATAAAAACTTTAATCTACTTTTATAGGGTCTTACTCCCTAGCCTATTAAATAATGATTTTTTATTTATAATCTAGGTATATTCGATATTAAAAGGCCGAGCGATATACGTATAATAGGATTTAGGAGTAGTTAGAATTATATACTACTCCGCTCCCTCGATAGTTTTTTCTTTTCTCTTTTAAATATCTAGGCGGAGAGGGCCCCCTTCGAAATACTAGTTTTTATAATTAACGAACTATTAAAGATAAATAAATCGTATCGCCTTAATAACCTCCGTCGTTAAGAGATTACCGGTACCGTATTAACTATAAAGGATAATAAAGCGAAGCGTTACTCCTTCGTTAGGTACGTATATTTTAAATTATTAATTATATTATACGGGAAGGATTACTTTAACTATAAAGTATAAATAATACCCCTTCTTAAGAATTATTTTTATAATATCGAATAAAAGATTATATAAATATTACGCGAAGAATTTTAATAAATTTAAATACGTCCCGTTACTATCGACGGCGCGATATTATAACTACTCCTTCGGGTTTAACGAGCGACGATAATATTTAACTACGTTATATATTTAATAAAGAAGACTTTCGAAAAGGGAGATATTAATAACCTAAACTATCTACGAAGTTATTTAAAATTAACGATTAATAATCTAATTTAGCTCTAAGATAGGATATATCTTTCTAAGGCCTATACCGTTAGCGAGAATACTACCGTTAAAGCCGTTTCTAGTCTAGAAATATATAATATAAATACTAAAGACTTAGTACTAGGTAAGACTATATTTTATACTAAATATTTTAATATATTAATTAATCTTTATATTAATAGTTTTAAAATTTATTAAATAGTAGTAAAATTCCTATAAATTAAAATTAGTTATATATTCGTACTTTTTATTATTAAGCTACACTTTAATACTAAGAAAGAGGTTAATAAAAATTACTACGAACGCGGCGAAGTATATAGATTTATAGTTTTTACTAGCTTATATTTTCGCCTAGTTCCTCGTTATTTTAAAATTAATAATCCGTTTTAATATTAATTAAATCTTCCTCGTAACTAATTTATCCTTCCTACCTATCTTCCTTTAACTCTTTAAATATAAATAACTTTAATAACTAGTCGCTTTAATAACTATCGTCTCTACTATTTAATACTACCTTCCGAAGTCGCCTTTATCGTTTTCGCCTCTAGGTTATATATAAATCGCCTTTTCCTTCGGTTATAATAAATTTACGACGATATTTATTTATCTTAGGCTTTATAAAATAAAGTAGTTTCGTTATTTAAAAATACTTTAATAGTTTAAACGTAATAATTAAATATTTAAAAAGAGTAATACGATTAAATAGAGGTAGTAGAGGGGAAGGAGTACTTTTTTAAAATAAAGGGGGAAGTATTATAAGCGTTAGAGGATCCTTCGCTACGAAGATTAAATATAAATTATAAAATTTATAAATCTCGGAGGAAGAATAAGTACTTAATTTAATATATAAATTAGCTCGGCTTTATTCTTTATTATACCGAAACCTAAAGAATTCTATTAACCGGCGAGTAGTTAAAAGTAGTAATAAATTATTATAAAGGTATATTCCGTAAAGTTAATTATTTTCTAAATTTATAATTTACTTTTTAACTAAGATTATAATAAAGATTAAATGATTAATAAACTCGAATTTAATATCGCTACCTAAAGGTCGCGTGGGATTAGCTTTAATAAATTTATAAACTATAAACTCGATTATTTCGCCGTTTAGTACCGCGTCTTTAGCGATCGTAATATTAAAGTTTTTATTAAGCGTGAATTAAGAGACTAGTACTAGAGTAGTAAATATTATAAAATAAGAAGAGAGAGATCTTAAAGAGTAGTTAAATATAAGGAGTTAAACGAGCCTAAAGGAAAGTATAAACGTCTCTTTTTTAAAGACGGTTATATTATTCCGATAGAATCTTATAATACTTCTTATATATTCTACTCTCTAGGGGGTATTTACTAGAACTTTAATAAATAGGGAAGGAAAATCGGTTATTAATATCGTAGCGAATACGAAAATAGTATCTTTATTACTCTACTTTTTGAGGTCTAAAACCTCGAGATATAATACGAGTTATTTAGTTATAGTATTTAGTACTAGTTAAAGCTCTACCTTTATATAATTAAAACCCTCTTTTATATACTTCTTCGTCTAATTCGTTAAGGCGGTAGTATAATTAAAATTTAATATATTAAAGTAATATCTAATAGACGATATAGTAATATAATATAATAAGAAGTAGGTTTATAAAAAAGAATAAGATATAAATTTATTAGAAATAAAGTAATAAATATACTAAATTAATTTAGATTATATTTATAAATAAATTATAAATTAGGAAATAAAAAGCGAGAGTAGAGACTCCTTACCTAAATTTTAATAAAAAGAAGAGTATAGTTTTAAAATAACTCTACCTATAAACTAATATAGTAAAAATATAATTAAATACGATACGTAACGATGAATTAAACTAAATATCATATTATATAAAGTATTTAAGGTCCGTTAAGAGCTTACTAGTATAGAGTAGTTATTTATATTTAATAATTACGTTATATAGAATTATATTTAATTATATAAAGTTTAAAGCTCCCGCCCGGTTATAAAAAGCGTAGTATTACTAGCCTCTCGATACTCTACCCGTTATCTTTAACTAGACCGCCTACGTAATTAGGTTTTATAATATTATAATAAATACCGCCTATAGCGGGTACCTTTATAGAGCCTTCCTAAATATATAACTTTTAAAACCCGTCCTCCGTATCTAAATATAGGCTCTTATAAATTTCTATTTTATTAATATACCTCTCGGTTAATATTAAAGGAAAGGCCGTTTTTAAAAATAATAATATAAATATAATAAATACCTACGCGACTTTAATAAGGGCGAAAAATATATAAATATATATCTTTCCGTTAAAAGTAAAGCGCGGGCTCGAGATTAAGAGAAATAATTTAAATATAATTACGATATAAATAAACGAAAGTTTATTAGGTTAATAAAGTTATAGCGCTCGCGGGGAAAATATTTACATACTATAATAAATACTTATCGACCGCGCTAATCGGTATATTAGATAAAATCCTTTAATAACTCTAAAAAGACGGCTAGGATAAATATCTAAATTAATAATATTAAAGAGGCGGTAGGGGCGTTAAAATCGGGAGTAGTTTTTTAGTAATAATTACGATAATATAAAAATAATAAATATCCTAAATTAGAACCTAGGTTAGAAATCTAAGATAGATTTTATATATTTAATTCTACTAAATAACTATAAGCGACTAATTTATAACGTAGGATCGAATATTATATATACTTTAATAAGAATCGGTATATATCTAAATAACTTAAACGAGACGAGGAATCTAGGCTACGTTAATATCGTAAAGATATAATTTACGAGCGCGATTAATATATAATAACTAGTAAGCGCTCGTAAGTAATAAATATTCTCGTAAGCGAGTCTAAGAATCTTAAGCGGCCGCGAGCGCTTTTAGCGCTTATAAGCGGGCCTAAATACTCTAAATAAATTAGGATTCTCGGAGTCGCTTATACTTTTATAGATATAGTTAACGAGTCTAAAATAATATATTTATATAATATAAATAAAGTCGTCTAAGGCGTCGAGGACGTTAGAAGGATTATATATTATATTTTTAATTATAAATTTTATCGTTTTTATATTACCCTATAAAGAGGTTAATAGGTTATTAAAATTAGAAAAAATTATTAATAGGGTTAATACCGAGAGTCGGTACCGCCTAGATATCGCGCCTATACCTACGCCGTCTAGTTACGCCGACTCTAAGGACGTCGTAATATTTAATATTATCGACGAAAATATAACTCCGGTTAAACCGCCGTCGGGTAAAATAATAAAGAAACTTAATTTAAAGAAGGATAAATAATAACCGGTTCCCGAAACCGAGAAAAATAATCCTTTTTATACCGGGTCCTCGATCTTCGAAGAATTAAAATTAATAAGAAAATTAAAGGGTAAGAGTACTCCTTTATTTATTTTAATAATAACGGCGTTAATATATATTTTTAAAGGGGGCGGAGAAAATTAAAATTTAATCGAAGAAAGCTCTAAATTAATAAATATTCTAGTAGTACGAGTTACGTATATTAATTCGTAATATAAAGTTTAAGCCTACGCCTAGAGATAACGGAGATATATTCTTAATTATAATCGGAGCGCGCGACCCTATACGAGCGAAAATAGGTAGTAAAGACTCTACGGGAGTCGGTACTAGTAAAGAGTAAAATAAAACCGGACTAAAGAGTAGAAAATAACGGGTAACGAATATAGCGGCTAAAGTATTACGGGCGTAGCTAGTACTAGTAATAAATAATTATAACTATAATAATAGACGTAAATATTAGGTAATAAAACGGAAATTTAATATTATATAATTATATATAATAAAGGTTTATTATTAACCCGATTATCTTAAACTTAATAATATTTTACGGGTAAATTAGAAATTATATAGAGTTAATCTACCCTAACTATTCGAGTAGGGTATTTATACTAGTTCGTAATCGCGCTTTTAGACTTAATATAAATCGCGTAAAATTATTAAACTAACTTAAGTACCTATAGCTAGTATTTCGATTATATCTTTAAATTAAGTTATATCTTACCGCGAATTATTACTTTTATATCGGGTTATAACGGTATCTTATAAAGAGCTAATATTAGCGGCGGCCTAAAACTTTACGGATTACTTAAGGACGAGTAATAAGAATAATCGCTTCGTAAATATTATTTACCCTCGATAATTAATCCGAGTAAAGAATAGAAAGGGAAAAGGATAGAAAAGTTATCTAAATATTTAAGGCGAGGAGAGTTAATACTAAATATATAATAATAAAAGGCTAGTACTATTTACGGATCTCTTCTTTATATTATTTATAATATTATATAAACTATAAGATAAAGAAAACTAAACTCTTTTAAACTATATATAGTTTACCTACTATATTAAGAGAACCGATATAATAATAGTAGTTAAAATATAGTATAAATATAATCTTAATAACTTGGATCTAAATAATACGATTATATAAACGGCTACGGATAGATTTAACTTCGCTATAAATTATATAAAAATATATATTTATATAAACGATATAAAGGGTCGTAGTCTAAAGAGTAAAGGGTCTAGGGAAGGCGAGTATTTTAAAATAGAGCGAGATTAACTAACTACGGTTTCTAGGTTAATACTAAATAGAATTAATTATAATATTATTTTAGTAAAATTACCGAGTAAAAACCTTCTAGGAGCGCTATAAATAGAAGATATAAAGAACGAAAATAACGAGCGAGGACTATAGGAGAATAATATAATTCTTAATACGTAATTAATTAATTTTTCAAAATTATTTATAAGCGAAAGAGATACTAATAAGGAAATATAGGATAATTTAACTTTTATCGATATATTACTAAAATAAGGCTATAAGAGTAATAACGACGTAGAAGTTTAGGTATAAGATAACTACCTTCTTTTTAATTCTATATACTAATCGAAAAAATAGAGTAATTATATAATATCTATATAGGGTCCGGACTACGCCGTCGGCGGTATAAATACCGAAGACTTAAATAACTAACGAATAGTAGATAATAATAATTAACTCGATTATAATATTAGGTCTCCGGATAAAGATTACGGTCGCTACTCTTCTTTTTCTTCGGAGCGGGAAGAAAGTCTAATAAAAGATATATTAATAATAATTAAATTAGATCGAGTTAATAAAGAAGTTACTCGTAAAGAGAAATCTATATTAAATTATCTCTTCTAGCTAGGTTATATATACCGGAGAATATTCTTATCTTCCGCGCTAGTATAATTTCGGTTAAATAAGGTACGAAAATATATTTAGGTATAAATCTCGAAATAAAGAGCGATATTATTAAATTTAATAAAAACGGGTATACCTCTAAAAGACCGAATAAATCGAGGTACGAAGCGGTTAATATAAATTAAAGAGTAAACTAATAGGCGGAGACTAAATTCGATTAAACGAATAATAAGGATAGTTAATAAAATAATATTCTTATAAGTAAACCTAGGAAAGGAAGGAGCCTACGAGAAAAAATAAACTAAGAATATAAAGAGGTTCTAGGTTATTTAGGCTTCGCTAGTAAAAAGAGGGCCGAAATAAATTAAAATAATAGATAAAAGCGAGTCGGGAGATAATAATTCTTCTAGTAATAGTAATTCGTCTATAAAATATCGATATAGAAGGATAATAAATTTATAAAATCGTAATTAAATATAATAAAGATTAGGGAATTTATATAATATAGGACGGCCGACTTTAATAGAGAATAAGGCGATAAAAATAATAAATTAAGAATTATATAAATAATCGCGATACTAGAAAAATAGCTCCGAGTATTAACGGATAACCTTAACCGTCCTAATTATTAGAGGGGTTAGGGCTATCGATAATTAAAATAAAAACTCGCGGCTTTAATCCGTATCTAGGGAATATTATAATAAATAATAAGAAATACTTTATAAATCGTATCCGCGCCTTAAAATAAATCGAGAGACGAAAATACTTATTATTAAAACTATCTAATAACCGGTATTAGAGAATAGGATTTTCGAAATAAAAAAGGTTACTACTACCCGGTTAAAGAGTTTTATAAATTACTAAAATACGTTTTATTAAAGTCTTTAACTATCGACGAGTAAAATTTCCTAAATAAATAAAACTCCTCTCTTAATATTTTATAAATTTAATAAATATTAAAAACTCTTTTAAACGCGTTTATATATCTTTAAATTCCGACTACGAATTAATAACTATATCCTCTTTATCTAGCTCCGAATATTTACTCTTTTATAATATATCTTTATCTTTATTTAAACTCCTAGAATCTAGGGCTAAATATAGTTTAAAAGAGTATAAAATATATTTACCGTAGCCTCTCGAGGAGGTAAAATAAAAATTAAGCTACCCGCCTATACCGAGTTAAACGTATTAATATCTAGTATATTATAGATAGTTTATTTTAAACGATATAAGGAATACCTTTAAAGAGAGTCCGTAGAAAGATATAAAAAATACGGATATAATTAAACTTTTAGGCCCTTTCACCTTTAATAGATTTTCTCGAATAATTAAAATTTAATATAACTACGAATTTAATTTAAAATATATAGGTTACGCGCTTAAATTCCGTTAAACCCGGCCGGATTTAACTTTAGATATTATTACTCGGAATATTATCCCTAACGCCTCGATCTATTAATTCCCGCTCCGCTATTCTTTTTTAGTTATTAAAGTCGGAGTTTCTAAAGATATCGAATATATAAAGGAGAAAACGGAGGCCTTTATTATTAGAAATAAAAATTATCTTATAATTTTAATTATAATTAAATTATAAGAAGATAAGTTAAAGATAAAGGGAGATAAAATTACCGAATATATAATTAAAATTAATATTTATCGGATCGTATAAAAATTTATAGGCGGTACTCGTTATTAATATAAACGCGAGGTTATTATAAATATAAACTCTAAGGTATTTCCTAAACTATTATTAACTAAATTATACTAGGAAATTATATAACGAGATCTTCTTAGGTAGGACGGGCGTATATAATTTAATATTTTATAAAAGTAGAAAGCGGCCCTAAAGGCGGCCGAGAATAATATAATTTAAATCTTTATCTATATATTAAAATATTTAATAATAACTATAATTAAGCTTAAAAAGGGCCGCGATCTTTTTCTAAAAATAAAGGCGAAGGGACTAAAAAAAGATAAACCTACGGAGGACTTTTCGAGTCCTCCGTATTTATAATAAATCTAGACGAGTCCTATATTATCGCCGTAAATATAATACTCTACTATAGTAGGGTCTTTCTTAACGGGGGCTAATTATAATAAGGAGGGAGATAAGAATTATAACTCTAATAGGCCCGAGTAACTAGGTAATATTTATAATAAAAATAAATAAAATTAAAACGATAGAATAAAGGGCTAGGCGATATAATATTTATTAAATTACTAATTTATATAGAGACGAAAAGCGATATAATTTAATACCTACTACTTTATACTCTAGTCTAGAATGGGTATAATAATTAAAATACACTATATTTACACCTATAATTAATTTACTCTACGTCGATAACTAGATTATATCTTAGGTAAATTACTAAATATAAATTATTAAATATTAGGGACGTTAATCTTAATAATTTATAATAAATAAAGTATTAATAAAGGCTAGAAAATATTAACCTCATAAATAAGGATATATAAAGTCGTTTTAACCGGAGTTATATTCGTAGTCTAGATTAAACTCGACTACCCTAATAATTAAAATTATATCGTCGCGATAGTAATCTATTAATCTAGGAAAGGTCTTTTACGATTTTTTATAAAAATAATATAAGAGTTAATATAAATATAAATAACTTTAGTAGAGAAACTTAATACGTAATAATTAAAGAATTATATAAATATAGATAGATTTAGTAGAGAAACTTAACGCGTAATAATTAAAGAATTATATAAATATGGATTAATTTAATAGAGAAACTTAGCGCGTAATAATTTATTATTTATATAAATATAGATAAATTTAGTAGAGAAACTTGGCGCGTAATAATTAAAGAATTATATAAATATAGATTAATTTAGTAGAGAAACTTAGCGCGTAATAATTTATTATTTATATAAATATAGATCGATTTAGTAGTGAAACTTGGCGCGTAATAATTTATTATTTATATAAATATAAATCGATTTAGTAGTAAAACTTGGCGCGTAATAATTTATTATTTATATAAATATAAATAAATTTAGTAGTGAAACTTGGCGCGTAATAATTTATTATTTATATAAATATAAATCGATTTAGTAGTAAAACTTAGCGCGTAACAATTATTACTAAGCGATAAAAATTTAATCGCGGTAAAGTTTTAAAATTAAAATAGTAGCGGGTAATAGTTATTATCACGAATATTATATTTTAAAATACTATTATCTAGTATAGTAGCTTAATAATATTAGATAATAATATTCTAAAACGGAGAAGTTAATTATAATACTATTAAATAAAATATTTGAAACTTTAGAGAAATTTAAGCGAAGCGTCGTCTAAATCTAACGTAATCTAGGGTAGTAGATTAAATTTATATTATTTTAATAATTCTAATTATTTAATTTACTTTCGATTTGACTATTTTATTATTATAAAGTTAAGAAGATTTTTAAAATTTATAAAAATAGTAAAATTTAAATAATTTTCTATATATATTTATTATTATTTTAATATAAATACTACTATTAGTAATTCTTTATTATAAATATTATAGTTTTATTCTATTAATAATATTTTCTTAAAATAATATATAATAAGGTATTATTTATCGTTTTTTTATTAAAATATATAAACGCCTATTATTAAATTTAAAATATCGGTTTTAATTCGAGTTAATTCGTTATTTTAAAAGGAATATAGTACCGGCGGCTTTTTATAAACTTTTTTAAATATTTTAAAAAATCGTTATTATTCTTTTCTTTATTAGAAAGCGATATCTTTCTTTATAATATTTATTAATAATAAAGTTTTTTTAAAATAGTCTTTAATAAATCTTTTATTAAAATTCGTAAATTTTAAAAAACTTTATATTATTTTAATATTATATAATATAAGTTATTCTTTAATACTTTTAATTTTTTTAAAATTTATATAAATACCTTTAATATTAATTATAAATTTAAGAAATTTAATTAATTTTTTATAAAATTCGTATTTCTTTAATTTAAAAAGAAGTCTAGTTAATAATAAATAAATTAGGATATTTTATATATATTAGATATATTCTTCCTTATTAATAGAGTAAATTAAAATATTATCGAGGTATATAATTATCGTTATATTTAAATATACTCGTATAATATTATTAATTAATATTTAATAAGTTATTAATATATTAATAAATCCGAAGGGTATTATTAAATATTTGTAATAATTATATCTAGTTCTAAAGATAGTCTTCTACTCCTCGTTTTTTTTTATTCGAATTAAATTATACGCGCCTCGAAGATCTAGCCGCGTAAAGATTTTTATTATTATAAATTAATCCTATAACTCGTTAATATTTAATAGAGAGTACCGATTCTTTATTATAATATCGTTTAATTTATTAATAATTTAAATTCTCGAATAAATTCTTTTTTAAAATTCTCGTCGATATACCCGCGAAGTACTCCGAGTTTTTTTTCTAATAAAGTATAAATAGGTCTAAATATTAATATTTTATTAAATTCGAGTTCGATTTTATAATCTTATAATTAATATTTAAATAATACTTTTATAATTATTTCTTTTTAAAAAAAGTACTTTTATTATTAATATTTTTTAAAGATATTAAGAGGTTCGTTTTTATTTTTAGAAAGTTTAATTTATTTACTCTATTAATTTCTTTAATTAATATATATCGAGTCGGATTTTTATATAAAACTATTTTTATATAATAATAAAATACTATAAACTTCGACTAGGTTATAATTTAATTTCTTATTTATAATTATCCTTTATAAGTATATAAATATTATATTAATAATATTTTTAATATACGGAAATATAAATACTCCTCTCGTTTAATTTATTATTAAATTATATTTCTTTAATTATTATATTCCTAGAATAATATAATAAATAGTTATTTTTATTATATCGAAGGTAATTTCCTTATAATAGTATTAAATAATAATTAATAGTAGGAATATTTTTTTATTTACTCTCTTTATTAATAACTTCGACCCGTTAATTAATTAAAATTTATATTATTTCTTTTTTTCTCGAGTTAATAAATTAATTATTTAAGTTATTATTTAAAATATAAAATTATTAATTATTCTTAAATTTATTATTATAACGACTCTATATCCGTTAACTCTTATTAGTATTCGTATATATATATTATATTAAATTAAGTATAGATATTATTCTAGGGTTAATATATTAATTTCTTTATATTTTCTTTTAATATAAAGAACTAGTTTTTTCCCGATAAAGATAAGAATTTATAATACTCTTTAGACTCGAAGTATCTTTTATAATCTTCGGTTAAATAATAATATTATTTATTTTAATTATAATATTTTATCTCTTTATTATATCTTATCTAGTTTCGTAATTATAATTATTATTCTTTATTATAATTTAGAAAAACTTAATTCTCCCTTTTCTTAATTAAATACTACGAATAATTATCTTTAACGTAGTTATTCTATTAACTATAATTATATTTTAATTTTATAATATACTTTCGCTCTCTTAAACTATTATAATAATATTTATAATATTCGCTCGTATATATTAACTAGTATATCTCTCTATATTTTAAATAATATTTATTATAAATATAATTAATTTTAAAGAGTTATTTTTCTTCTTTTTTCTTTTCCTCGGGTTTCTCTTTTAATATAATAAATTAAATTTTAAAATTATTAAAATAATTTATTACTTAAAATTATTCTTTAGAATTTATTATATTTTATTTTTATTTTTATCCTTCCTCTAAATCTTCCTTTAGAGTTTTATTATTATTATTATTTAATTCTTCAAGTTCTCGAATTCTTTAAGTGATTTTTTTTTAATCTCTCTTTATTTTTTAAATAAATTATTAAAAGTAGTATTATTTTATACTAGATTTTTAAAGAATTTAATTATATTATTTAATATCTCCTTCTTAAATATATTTAATTATTATCGATTTATTATATTTTTTAAATAATAGTTCCTAGCGATATAGCCCGGTTTATTATAATTATAATTATTTTTTATTTTTTTACTCTTTTATTATTATTTACTTTTTTTCTAAAATTCTTTCGTAAGTCCCTTTTTAATAAAATCGAGTTTTATTAATATATAATTATACGGGTTAAGTTTTTAATAGCGGTAATAACTGGCCGAATTATATTTATTATTATAAACTTTTAAACGTCTTTATTTATTAACTCCTTCGTTATAATATTTCTTTATTATATATTTATATAGTTTATTATTAATTTTAATTATTTATTTTATAAATATACTATCGAGGTTCTTTATAACGGCTTTTATTTATATAAATTCGTTTTTTATATTATTTTTTAATCCTTATCGATATATTATTATAAAAATAATATCGTCCTAGTCCGTAAATATTATATAATATTAAAATTATATCGAGTAATCGGACGTAGACTTTTGTTATATTAAATATTAAATAATACGAATTATTATATTATTTTCGTTAGATAATTTAAATATATAACGAATCTCGGTTTTAAACCTAGAGAAATTCTCTATTTAAAGTTTTATTAATAAATTATCGATATTATTTATTATTTTTATATAATATTTTAAAAATAATTTAATTTATTTCTATATATTACCTTTTATATAGGTTATTATAAAGATTATTTATTTAATAATTAATATCGTATTCTCGTTAAATACGAAGAATAATTAAAGTTATAATAACTAGTTATTAAATTTCTTATACTTTTTATAATAATAATTTAGGCGGGTAATCTTAATATAGTCCTCTTTTTCTATAATATTACGTTTTTTAATATCGTTTTAAATATTTAGGGTTAAAGTTTTTATTAATTTTAAAATATTTATTTTAAAAGTATTTAAAATATTAAAACTCTTTATTTAATATTTTAATATAATATCGATAAAACCTAAATTAATATTTATAAAAAGAAATATTAAGAATTAAAGGATAATAAACTTCGTATTAATATAAAATAAAACTAAAGAAATTTAATAAATTCAATTAATAATTTAATAAATATTTATATTTATAATTTATAATTAAAAGTTTTAAGGAAAGTTAAATACGAAGCTTTTGTTTATTTAGAAAATATATAATTTATATAAAAGAAAGAAACTACGCTGTTTATTCGTTTACTCTCTTATTTTAATATCGAGTAAATAAGCGGTTAAACGTTTACCTGCTTATTAGTCCACGTACTGCGTCGAGTAGTGAGTAGTCCCTTGGCGTGCCAAGTATACTAAGTCTGCCAAGGTTCTCAGCGAACCTTGATCGTAACACTATAGCACTACCACTTATGGTTTTTGAGACGGTTGCGAGTTCAGCCGTCACTCGTATTATTCAAGCCCTACACTATGTGGCGGACATGGACAGCCACAGCCACAGCTACAGCCACATTACACTTCACCAAATCAACCCTCTGTCTGATATACATCCATCCATCCGTCCATCAGCAGAGCGCTTCCTCTCTTTTCACACTTCACATCATATTCCTCGCCCGTCTTGCTTACATCCTGAATATACCAACGTTGAAGCTTAACAATTGTCTTCGCGCTCGCCTCAGCTGATGGCTTTGCCCTCGACAAGTAGATCGAACCCAAATGCGAACCTCGATTCCCCGTTTCGCTCAATAATAACAATAGCATCTGGGGCCTTGATACCCTTTCTCTTCAATCTGGCTCTTTATTAACTTTGACCCAGCGTGCCAGCTCAGCAGTCGCACCATGTACTTGAAACGTTACTTGAAACGCAGCAGCCGACCCGACACAAGGTATCTTTGTGATCGTCTGTTGAAAACGTCTTCCTCATGAGTCATGACTCTCTGGGGCAATGGATTCCAGATGTTTGTTACCAGTTATCGTGGTCTCTTTGGTTGCGCGACTGCGGCTCTGCGACCACGGCTTATACTCGATTCTCTTCACTTAACCGACTCAATGACTTCCTCGGTCTGCCCCCATTGCCTTTTCTTCTATGGCAACGTGGTTTCTTCGTCTTCTTAGAATCGATGATGCCTCGTAATGCGGCTGCAAGAAACTTTACCTGCTATCTTTAATTTTTCATTGGCAGCGCTTCAATGGAAACATCCACATCCCACTTTCCCGCCCGCCCGTCATCGGGAGCGCTTCAGCAGAAGCCTTTGTATCCCCACACTCCGCCCACCATATCTCCCCTCGATACAGGGAGCGAGAAGTCCGGAGAGAAATATATAAGGATCCTTGACAACCCTGCTATTGATGTAATTCGCTGCATACTTACCTCTAAAAAAGGAGGACACGCTCGATCCTCTCGCTCCTTGTCGAAATTCACCCATCAAAATGTATTCAAACCTCGTGAGCGCGGCACCTTTGGCTCTGACAATCCTTTTCTGTTTTCTTTTTTCTCCTATCCGAGCGTCGAACGTACCGTACTCGGGTCAAACTATAGCGCATCTTATTGCATCGTTAGATGCAAGCACAGCTTCCGACCCAAGCTACTCTACAGACGCCAAAGCGAATAGCACAGACGCCCAGCATAAAGTAACTAAGAGAACATACGAACCTCTTCAGCAGGGAAAACTCTTTGCTGCATCGTACAATGCTAGCGATGGCAATGGAGGCTATAACATTAGCATTCCAGGTGACATATGCGCGGCCAGCGTCGTTGGTGATCTTGAGGCACCCAGTGGCCGCCTAATCCCGAATGCTACCTTCATAGACGTCTACAATGCCATGGACCTTCCGAGTACGCAACTCACCAACTATACATTGACCCGAGCATTGGCTCTGCAGTCCAAGCTCAACACCACTTTATCCAACGTCATTTGTGCGCCCCTGCCCGACAGAGAGCTTCGTTTTCGATACGATCCTGCCAGCGTAGACGGATTCTGGTCGGCCTTTATCCTCGCCGGATTGGGTGTTGCGGGGATTGGTTTCGCCGGCCTCCATGAGGCCATCGTTAAACAGTCCCAAGGGTTGATTACTGTAAATGAAGAAGTATGGATACTTGCGGCAACGGCCCTCAGCCAGTACATCATCGTCACCATGATCTTCCGGCTGCAACATCTCAGGGCTTTCAGCAGAGGCGAGGCGTTTATCTTCAACACATTTATCGTGGTTGGGGAGGGAATCGCAGCCGGGTGTCAGATTACGTGGTCAAGGACTTGTGCGGTGGCGGCCACAATGCAATTAGGTATCATTAGATTGGCTCGGGCTACTGTCAAGACGATACAAGGATTTGAACCGAAATTTTTGGGCTCAAGCGGTGCGTCCTCTATCAACCTTGTTGGACAAGATCTCGAGCAGGGTGAGTCAGCTGGTGAGGGCCAGGTGTGCTCATGATAGCCTTCTGAGATATTTGGACAAGTCATTTGTTCTCCTTGCAGATGTAAGGAAATTGTCCTGGTTCTGGTGGAGTCTGGTACGGGACAACGTCGTTCGTTATGCCTCTATGCCAGTGTACTGGGCAAACATGTTTTTCCATCCACCACCGAATGTTTTCTCGCCGCTGGAATATTTACAAATACATTTCAGCTGAGTCACTTTCAGGAATAGTGGGTTCCCCAATTGAAATGAGTATAGCTGGCAAGCTTTGGCCCAGCAATCGCACGAGTATTGACATTTCGACTTTTAATTGGTGACCTTCTTTTCACTGGTTGATCTAGAATGAGGGCTAAACCTCACCTCGTGAGTTTACGATGACAAAAAACCACCTGTGTACAAGCATCAGCGTTTTCTCGAACTCTTGTATTTAGCAAAAAACCCACAGTTCCAGTCCTAGCTCCATTCATAACACTACCTCTAACCCCATCTCTAGATCGCGCTTTATAAAAGGCGCAGGGATTGTCTATAAGGCTATCTACGTCCAAATAACATCTAATAGCGTAACGAGAGTAGGTACTAAATCTGTCTTTCGTCTCACTTCCCTCTACGTTCATGAGCTAGTAGGAGAGGATTTTACCATCTCTATCTTAGTACCGTCATGCCAACCATATCTTCTTCAACTACCTTACCGCAGTTATATCACAATTTGAGCACCCATTGCCACGCATTCAACGATCATCTCGAAATCATCTGAGTCTCTCTCGCAAAGATCTCAGCAGCAATGGAACTTACTTTGACAACAAGATCCAACCCGCTTCAGAGATACACCCAAGTACCGGCCTTGGCTCTTCGAAAAATGTCTGATCTAAGGGGAAGAGTCAATGTATTCGGTAATGCGCAGATTTTAGCATTGCCAATGCGAGTTAGCCTGCTGGGAGATTCTCGGATGATGCTTAGCACAGATATGGTACCCCCATTTGCAAGGAGTTGTTGGAGGAATTCGGAAGACGTGGTCCGATAAGGCGAGGTTGCTGATGGTGCCAACGTGTTCCATCCGACAGTGCGCCGTAGCTGGGTGATATGCCCAGTAGCCCTGATGGATTAGCCCGCCATTTATCAAACAGGTTGATATGTGGACCTTTTTTCAAGAATCTCTCTTTTCTGGGCGGTCAAAGAAATAAGGACGCCTATCACATACCGTCGCTCCAGACTGTTGCATAAAACGATAAGCCAGATCACTGGGGGGTTACGAACCCCGGGTTCCCACCTGGTTGCCTAAGCAGTAACAAACGTTCCACTTCGCAACATCTCCTCAGTCCCTTTCTTGAACCGTCAGAACAAAATGTGTGAATCACTTTGCCCTGACGAGTATCCTGATTGCTCGAGGGACAGCGCTTGGGATGTCAGAAGCCATAAGCTGTAAGTTTCCCTGAACAGTTTGACCCAACCACGAGCAGCTGCATGATCTTAGCGTTGTTCATCGTAGAGAGCACATCTAAGACGTCAAGGCACGGGGTTGGCCACCCGGGAGGCCTCACTACTAACCCGGGAGCTGCTGATAGAACACTCCAGATGCTATGTGGTGCACTCTTTGCTCTGGGGAACGGCTGCTCACTGTGCTAGTCAGGTCAATAGTCCCTGACCCCAGATTCCACCCTAAGACATAACCAGATTGAAATCTGAATGGCGCCAAGGAGCTCTTGTGCTTAATCTCCTCGAAATTTCGTTGAGCACGGAAGATCGCTGAAAGCATATGACAGGCTCGTACGGGTTGCTAGCTGAACGAAAAGTCTGATATAGTAATATTTTTTCAGTTCAAGTTGCGCAGATGCGTCAGGGTCCAAAGAACATGTTTTACGTGTGCACGAAACGGTGAAAGGTTTCCAAAGAGCCATTGGATCTATAGCAGTTTGCCTTAGCAGATCCGCATCGCTAAAAGCTTTAATATTGTCCTGGAAGCCGAAATGGTGCCATCTCTTCTCAGAAACTTGGAATACTATCTACCTGCAATATGCAATATACAGTCTGAGTTTTAATTTCCTGACTACGATGAATACAAGAACTCTGCCAGATGTTCTTGTCAAAAGGAAACTGTAGGGGTAAAAGTGAGTGAAGCTTTAACCGATAGACCACACTGCCGAAGCGAATTCAAAGTGTCTGCACTTATACGTGTCAGGCCACTATCTAGGTATATAATCACTTGGTCATATCTTCATGTCGCTGTGATTCATGACAGAAAAGGACAACGTCGCTAAGAGGGTACATATCATCCCCAAATGCATGTTCGATGCTACCAACATGCAAGTCATCGTGGCGTTCAAGTTTCCACATAATTGGAAAAGCTAGAGCTGGGTTATTGCTTTAATTTATAAAGGGCTTGAGTTATTTCCGCTTTTCCCAGAAGGGACGTACATTGCACAGAATTTACAAACCTTGCTTGATACCTGTCAATATGATTCTGCTCAGCTCGTATTTGCAAGAGTCATTATTCGAGACCCTCTAATAACGCCTTCGTCAATCCAGGACTCATCGCAAGTTGGATATAGTATTCGCCAAGTTGCACGCGTCTCTCCAGTGCTGTTCGATCCCGGAATTTCTTATCATTCGTATGTCCGGCCCGGTATTGGAGCACCCACTAATCTGCTACTGAAAGAACAGTGCCCTATACCGTTCTTAGTGCTCACAACTCCCCACTGCACCGGCAGAACAGATGCGTCAACGTCGTCAGGCGGTCGATGACATGCAGCAGAGATAGCAGCGCTATATGTAGAAGCAAGTGGTATTCCCGGCGGGTACCTTCTAGCAGCGGTTGCAAAAGTTCCTAAGACTATCATACTTCCCACCACCATAATTAGAATGATTGCTTCGGGTGAGTAGCCGCAACTCGAGAGTATTCTTTCTTTTAGAATATCACGAGTGAGGTCGACGATACCGATTTGAATAGGAAATAGACTCTGAGATGCCAGCCAGCTCAGCAAACTGGAGACTATAAGAAGAGGCAAGGAGTATGTATAGGAGAGTTGAAGCCAGTATATACTTCGCTGTACACCCTTGGCCGAGGTAACTCGAAGCGTGCTTCGATGATGAGCGTATCACATCCATTCTTTACCTGTCAGAATAGTCAGAGTATTGATGTGCGATTGAAAGACTTGTTTTCGCGTACCTGCAAGCATACATGTGAACAGACCGTTGAATATCAGATATAGATACGAGATGATGATTTGCGGCATGTTTGCCAGTTACACTGTAGATACGAAAGGAAGTTTTAGAGGAAGGATTTTATTTCCGACAGGCTTTCCAATACCGATGCTCCGTAGGGGCTGCGAACTTCGACAACAACCAGTATCTGCATTATGATACATGTAATTAAGGATGGGAAAACACTCAGGGACTTGTATTTAGCTCCATTATACCAAGACAAGTCGACATTTGGATGAAGTGACAGTTTGGGGTGACGGGAAGCTTACATAGCGAAGCAGACAGCCCAGCGCTTGCGAGTCGCCGCACTTCCCCAATACCAACGTTTTTGTTCCCATTACTTGGATCCCATCTCCATAATGAGCTTTTCATAAGGTAAGGTCAACTTTGACATGTTTGTGGATTGAATGTCTTTCCAGTTCCACAGGAGTTGTTACGATCGGTCGAGTAAATACTTAATCCACGAGTCGTGACATCTTCTTGATCCAAGAAGCTCTCTATCGCATCCCCCAACGTAATCAATACCCCCTGCTTATGCGTCTTGAATGTCATAACCATGCTAATAGCCTTGACGAGATTACAGATGATGACTGTTCTTGCAAAGTACAGATTGAAGCGAACTTCGCAATTTTCCTTAGCTTTCTCGCTCCAGCAATACTGGACTATATCGCCGTAGGGTTTCCAAACCACAGGATCAGGTTTTGCGTTACATGGAATCTCACTATCCGAAGTGCACATCCACTCGTAGGAAGGATTGGTAATAGGGAGACTGACGTAAGGGAGTCCAGTACGTTCTGAATAGCGGGCGTACGATTGGCTAGAAGGGCTGGGAATTGCGTACGAGGTACTATCCAAAGGGTCAACGATAGAGTAGTTACGAATTCCATCGCGATAGTAATCTGCCCCTAGACGATTCTGCACTAGCAACAAATCGCCTCTTGAGGATACATATTGCGTCGAATATGCTTGAACGCAATCCCAAGTACTCAATCTTTCAAAGCTCGCCGTTCTGTCGATTCTGTCTCGGAAACTCTTCGCAGTCACAATAACCTTGTGGTAGGTATCGTTCTTAGGGAAGAAGTCATGAAGATTGTTGGTATCATAATTTCCGCCTCTCAGGTAATCTTCCGATGCAGCCATTACAGTATAAACATTAGTCTACGTTGTCAGAAAGGCCACGGAGTTGTATCTGTAAGCTATATCAACATTTTGTAAAGAGTGCGCTCGCAGAAATAGTCACGCACACCAGATGTAGAGGGAATGCGCTTAGTCCAAGATTTAGCCAGAGCAATTTACGGCTCAACCATAATGTTGTGCATTGACGGTACTCCGAGATGTAAGAAACGCCCCTTAGAGTGTGCTTTGTCGACTTCTTCTCGAGTCGGTGAACCCAAACACTGCATGCAATAGTTACTCGCACCCAGCAGTATTGTACTCAGAACGTTTACTGCGAGCTGTAGCCATGTGTTGATAGTGTTGGCCCTTGCACAGTCTTCATGGAAAACCGTGCCAATACCATTATCAATTGGATATGACGCAGCTGCGTATATAGTCACATTGCTGTTGATTGCTAGGACGACGAGAGCCGTGAGACAGCTAGTAAATGCTCCAGCATACCAACCTGACAGGTTCTCTTGTTTCCAAGTTGTTCTTCGGTGTACTGATATACTTGATGGTGTCGAATTAGGGGATTTAGCTCCATCTATGGTCGTAGTTCGCTCGCTATCGTGAGGCGCCGAGTCCATTGCATATTCGAGACTATAATTAGGAACAGTGTGATCTGGCAGACTGCTAGCCGAAACATTATTATTAACGAAAATCCAGCCGAGATTAGAACGGCCTGGGTGGTCCAGGCTACCAAAGAAATCAGTAATCTTCTGATCTCCGCTACTTATGTAATGAGAGAAAGGGCGGTCAACCACGTCCCTTGATTGGAAAAAGGTTAGCTCACCTTAATTCCTCTATCGGTTCCAGCAAATGATCGGGAAGAGAGGCTAGAATTGTGTTGATTAGAAGCCACATGTGAGGAGCTTCTGTGGAAGATTGAGACTTTGGCATAACGGCGATGAATGAAGAAGGGTATGAGGACAACTCGACAGCTTAGGTACCTCAGCGAAATTATATGGGCTTTTTAGGCAATATGTATATGGGGTGGATGTGTCTTTTCTGAAAAGCCGTCAGGTGCGATTTGGATAAAAAAGAAGCAATGATCCTCATAATTCATCAGCGTCAAATATGTATCAAGGCGTGACACTCACTGCATGCATGAATGCAAGCACTAAAGGTGCAGCACACGGAGCACAGCATTCGACACAACTTGAAACTTTTGCTCGTAGGTAATGTAGATCACAGCATAAGAAGGGAACACGCAAGTAGAATTGATTGGCGAGAAGCGAATGGGCTGTGCACCGTGCACTCCTTGCCTCGTCTCAAAGCTTTTAGCCGAAAGCCTAAAATAGCCACGATTGCATATATTGCTAGGGGTCAAGTAGGACTGGCACAAGGACAGCGGAGACAGAGTTGTGCATTGCGCCCCCTTCGCCACATTCTGAATAAACCAGCACCGATGGTGCTTGCCGGTATCGACAGCAATCAACGGCAATTGACGGTTTAATGGCAATAGCACGGCACCGAAAAGTTACAGGCTCAGAGAGAATGTAATGCGACTGCTTGGCCGGGAAATTTGAGACAGCCTCAAGAATGCCGATCGAAAGGAGCAGTCAAGAAAGCGGTGACTATTAAGTCATGTTACGAAGACAAGCGAATGAGGTACCCACATTTACCGTGCATGCGCCGCATCGGTGGGTAGCAGAAGTTCACCCTGAACAGCGTAATTGTGGTGCTTCGATCTTTGCCTTCGCCCATGCATCATATCGCTCCTTTTGCTTTTCCCATTCCTTCCTCAATTTCTTAGCTTTGCTCTTGGTAATTTCCTTGCCCTCTTTGTCCTTTGTGGGCAGTTCCTCATGGATAGCAAGATACCGGGTGACCTAGTAACCGTGCGGGCCACCTCGCAAACTCGGAAGAGATGCGTTACTTCAGCGCTCAAACCAAAAGGCTTCGATTCGCAGTTTAGCCAACCACAACGGCTTCATGTAACTTCATCCTGGAGTATGTGCGAATGGTTGTGGTCATTTCTTTTGCCACTCTCTATCCAAGAGGAATTCAAACTCATGAGTCGTCATCCTGTGACTTGCCATATGAGGTCGCTGTAGCCAACGATTTGCGTAAAAATCTCATTTCTCGTCTTGAGTCCCATGACTCTTCGTTCAGTCGCGTCCATATGGGCAAAGACGAGTCCGTCGCCAGACGTGGTCTTTTGGATCGTCTTAATTTCGTCGTATTGTAGCCTCCACAAGACATTCGACCTCACCGCTGTCACGTAACGAATATCTCTAGAGGTCACGTAGAGATCGCCATGATGGTTTTGGCTTGTGCCATGGTACTTTCCGATGTCGATTGCAGCACCGGGGTCACGTTCTTCTTCTGTGATCTGCAACGGTGAAAGTTCTCCGGTTGCCGAAGACGGAAAGCAATCGGCCTGCTTCTGTGACATTGCCTCTTTACTATGACGAGCCTCCACTTGCAGGCGAGCGATGGCCCACTCGGCTAAGGTAGCGGAGCGAAGAATCAGCAAATCTGTCCTGGATGACAAGCAGCCTCAATTTGAGCATACCATCTGTGGGAATCTTCCAGAAGAGCCAAGTCAAAGGCGACACTACGAGGCGATAGTGCGGATATCGGCTTGAGATCGGAAATAGTGCGAAGAACATGACACCGGCGCTGAATTGAGTTGACTTGATCACAACCCAGAGCGGTGCTACAGCGAGATATAGCCAACAAAGAGCGAGCATGGAGAGCGTAAGTATGGTTCTTCGTGGACTGCGCCACTCATAACAGCTGTACGAAGAGGAGTATCAGAAACGTTCCTTGGTAGTGACTTGGAGCTGGGAGACATGCCACGATCAAGAAAAGTGAGTGTGGGCGCTTACTTTCTCATGATCTCCAAAGCGTCTGCCGTGTCCTCTAGTTGTAGTAGCGATCTTGGCCCTAGGTCTTTGATCAATGCGTCCACCCATCCGCGAGTCCCATGCTGCTCTATCAACTGAGTGAGATTTGTAGCTGTCTGCTCAAGATCTTCAGATCGATTGATGTTTTCACGGAGATCTTCAGTCGTCGGAGGGTAGAGGCGGCGACTTAACACCAGCCATACGATGCCCAGTATCTAAAAGATTCCGTCAGACATTGTTTCTTACTAAGATAAACGGAGAGCCCCTTACTGCAGCTCCCGCTAGATGTCCAATGAGCCAAAAGAAGGAGTAGGCCCCAAGGTATATGGCAGTCTCCATTGGGTCATCCCAGCGATAAATGTGGCGGATCTTCATCAGAAGTACCTGATACTGCATTGATGTCATGAGGAGTCTCTCAAAACTGGTATTGAGAGCATCTTCGGAAGCAGGAGGTAGATTGGGGGATTCGTCGATGTACTGGTCTCCGTACTGCCTAGCATAGAACAGAGCAAGCTGGATATTCATTCAGCAATTGTGTCCCCTTACTATATCCAAGTGACCGAGTAATACCGAGAGACATTCAAGTATTGAGAAGGAAACGCACGTCTTGGCCATACAATGGCCAATTTGTCCCAGCTTTCCCATTCTCACTCGCCACGACATAGTCCTTCTTTCTCGGTCTTGGGAGATTGTGTGGCGGTATCCTCCTGACTTTCAGTACATGCCTATCCATTGTCCACCTTACGTAGGTATCCTGTCTAGCCTTCTTCAAATTCTCCAAATCATCCAACGCTGCATTTTTGTCCTGCTCGTTTTCGGCGGCCGCCACCTTGTCGTATGTCCGGACCATGTTCACATCAGCTCCATGCGAGATGACTTGATTGTCCATCGTCTCTGCCACTTTTGCCCCACTTGCGCCATGAAGTAGGGACTGTACCGTATTGACTGGGTTGTGGAGGACATCGTTGATTGGGGGCCCTTTGTGTTCGGGCACAGGTTGGAAGAGGCGGTCGTTGTCAGCGACACTCGAGGGAGCTGGAGCCAAGACTGGGGTGTTGGGAGTGTCGTGATAGGTGCCTGACCTGCTGGAGGCGTGGAAGATTTTGTCGGTCTTTGCTTTCGTCCTGGATCGTACCTTCTCTGATACGCGTCGGATCTTGGCAAATCCCCTTGGATTTGTAGTAGCTGCCTCATTTTCATTAACACTGTTGCTTGAGGTGGAATCGGCCCGTCGCTGCTGCACGGGGCTAATGAGATGACGCTCCGGTTTGTTGTAAACCTCGAAGGCTTCGCGATCGAGCCCATTTGACGCGGCACCAAACAAGGTAGGCTCGGTAGGCGTCTTGGCTTCACTAGACATTACGCCCTTTTTTCAAAAAAAGGAGACCCGATGTCAATGGTAGTCGAAGTGGGCCTCAAGCTCACTACCAAGAGCAGACACCGCAACGTGCAAGGAGTATATTGTAGAGTACAGGCGCGACTAAACAATGACGTGCAGCCCCCCACCTCAACCCCGGACAAGGCGGGGAGTTATTTGCCCACATTCTCACCACACCGTTCTGCTCCTGGACCCCGAACATGCCCGGCCCTGCTGACCCCATTGACTGAAATTCTCGGCGACTTTGACCACTAAATCGTCTACAATGCACAACCAAGTTGCCTCACCAATCGGCAACGAGTCGTGCTCAACTCGTACAAGCCACTCACTCCAGCGAGTCTGGACTAGTGTCGATGTACTTTGCTAGTATACAGACAACTGGCAAACTATAATCTGTGAGGGCTTTGGAGGATAATGTTTGAGGGTGTCGATTCCGAGAGGAGTATGTTCGTGTACGTATATGTGTCGGCTTCAATGCTCACAATCTACGTGACACATCTTGCCACCTCTGATACGAAATCTCCGGCGTTTGAGTCACAATTCTGGCCTCGTCCTAATGCACAAACGTGCTGCCACGATGTCCCCTACATTAAACTGACTGCGAAGATGTTGTTTTGATAGTTTGGACAAGCCAGGCGGCAGGAAATAGGTTATTCAGGTGGACCGAAATCAGCTCCGTATCACCATAGAAAATCAATGGCGAAAGCTTTTGGTGGACTATGCAGCCCTTCTGTTCATACGCAAATAGACTGTGAAATGCCCGTCTCAATGTTCAAAATGTTGCGCTTGTCGGGCTCAAGATTTAGATAAAACTTATCAGCATCATCTTTCAATTTTCAAGATCTCTACCCTTTCGCGCTCAAGTTCACTAACAAAGTCGCCGCTCCAAGCCTCAAGTAACGGACTATTGGCAGTCCTCGATTAATGTTTGTTGCCCATACCTTGTCAGATTTGCGTGATTCTATTTACTTTACATTGGAACCATCAAACCCTCTCTCTTCCCCCAACTTTGTGCATTTCTTGGGCAGGTAGATCACTCCAACGAGCGTCAATGCGATTTCTATGAACCAGCCAAACAAGACTGTCACAGCTCTGCTGATGACTCAAAAGTACACCAAAACAATTAAGACGGTCGCCAAATCTTGAAAGCCGTCCGGTCAACCCCATGATACCTGACAAGAGTACACCTCTCCTTCTGGCACCCTGGCTGATCCAGGCAAACATGGCCGTACATGCATCCGTATCGGCGGCATTTGGAGCCGATTTCACACGGCTGCTTTCTGGCGAAGCCCCTCAAGACCACGAGCTCTCCCGGACTGAGCTCGGGACCATGGACGTATCTGCAGGTCTTGCCATTAGTAGCGGTTACACAGCTATCAAGGATGTGATAGAAATTGCAGAATTTGCGCACTTCTATGCGATCCAGCATGCTTCCTGAGACTTCGTCATCGACCTCTTCCAATCTTGAGTCCACCCTTTCGTTGTTTACATTGAGCAGGATTGCCCATTCGTTCAGACCCCAAGTCAATTTGCGAACAGGTCGCTGTATAGGAGTCCGCTTTGGTGGCGACGGGGAGCTGGTTACAACTCGCGTGGCTGGTTGGCGGTCAGCTCGTCCGCCCGCCGCAGCCTGCCAGCTGGCTATTGCATTGTTCTCCACCGCGGCTTCCTGGGAAACGATGTAAGCGCTTGGATTGCCAGATCGAACTGGAGCCTCTTCTCTCGATTGAGCCTCTCGTACGGCCTTGATGGGTATCTCTGTTCCTTCGGGATAAGGGCCAGGTCCGAAGACGAACGGAAAATCCACGGTCTCAAATGGCAGGTGCTCGTTCAAGCCATCAATGTGCGAGGGTCTTAGGAGTGTAATACGAGGAACAGCCGCCGAATTGTTGACGTAGGGTTCGAGTGCGTACCCATCCTCGCAACAGTAACCTAGAAAGATGTGGATGCACTGTGTATCGTGGAGGAAGAAGTGTAAGAGGCCTAAAGTCGAAGATCGAGTCAGCTGGGTTCCCGCAGCATCAGCAGATGCTGGTCTTACCCGCAAGTTTTCGAGCTGTTTCCTTGCGATCGCCCCCGACGTCCACCATGTCAAACAACGGCTGAGCCAGGTTAAAAGCACATACAAAGTCCATGAGGCACTCCTTGCTTAGCGGCAAGTTGGCGCTGGCATACTTGACAAGTAAGCTGTTCACATCCACGTATATACCCACGACAAGATCCCAGTGTTCACCGTCCTCATAATTCGGCAGGTGGTTGCGAGCCTCCAACTCGAGCCGATGAGCAAATTCAGCGGCCCCTTTGGTGCCATTCTGTAATAGGTCCTCATGGATCTGCATACCCAGACAGATGTTATGTTCGACATGGCAATTACAAAAGTTTTCTGGGGGTGGCTAAGCTTACGTTGAAGTCTTCACAATCAATCAGGACGTACACAAAAGCTCTGCTCTGCGATTTTCCCAACTGGTAAGTTATCAACTAGCTATCCTACGGAACTTAGCTCACCCTGCCGTCTTGACTGTCCGCGAGGCGCTTCGTTGCTCCTCCTGCTCTCGGGTTGTCATTGTGGCCATTTGGTACTTTCGAACCATACCCGCAATTCATCAACGCTTTGCGCAAGTCACGAACCTGTCTTTGAAGAACCAAATTTTCTTGGTGGAGATCCTGTACCCATGTCAGATCATATGAAAGGTCACAAGGCTTTGGTAAAGACTTACATTGATCAGTCGATCCCTCTGCACGTCATGCTGATGGAGGTTTTCTAGGCGTCGAGCAATACTGTCCTCTTCGCCGGGGTTGGAATTTCCGACGATATGCGACGCAGCTTCCCCTGGGGACCTAGCCGCTCCCTGAAGTCCGTTGATCACTGGGTCGTGGCCCGAATTGCTTGTTGCCGCGTATTCGCTACCATCGTAGAAGGGGTCAAAATCATGACCGTTGCTGTCTGCTTGCGCCTCTGGGAAGACCTCAGTCTCGTACCGGGACCATACATTGAATGACCCACCCTGACTATTGGCCTGGCGGTGAAAACCATTATGAAAATCTTCATTAGAGCTGTTGCTGACGTCTCGTTCGTTCTCAATGCGGGCGGCCTTGTATCCTTCAAGGTGCTGATGGCCATTGCTTCTGACATGTGGGACTGTGGTATCAGGTACGTTCTCTGAATTGCTGACACCACTGTGCTCTTCGGAGCGGCAAATGTGACCCAAGTGCGCAGAGCTGTTGTGGCGTGCAGGTATGGCGGTATTACTAGATGTAATGCCAGTACTGCCATGGTCTTGAAAGTGGTGGATGTATCGGGATTGGTAGTCCTCCTCGTCATCAGAGAGCTCCTTGTTTCCAGGATGTTCGAGGGTAGAAGCTGGTGGTAAGCCTTCAATGTCGTCGAGTTGAAGGAGAGGAAGCTCGATGATGCCGGTGTTCCCAATGCCAGAGAGCTCTTTGAGGTCCTCCATCTTGGGTGCTAGACAGGTCGTTCGCAGCTCCATGCCATACAGCTCTTTGAGGTCCTCCATCTTGGGTGCTAGGCAGGATGTTTGCAGCTTAGTCCTGAGTGCTTGTGAGATGGAAGGAGCGGACAGCAGGCGAAAGTGATTTTTGTTTTTCGCAGCTATCCCGCTTTGGGTTAGAAGTAACCACTAGCTTCATTTCCTTTCTACGCCCACTATCACTTTCATCTCATCTGCATCGTTGGGTCGAAACTGTTGTAGACCGCGTACTCCAGTCTTTAGAAAATTCGTATCGCATCGTGATTTGGGAAGTGGGCTTAGACCGCGTGCTCTGGTCTTTAGCCGTCTCCGTATCGCATCGTAGCATTGACAACCGCATGTGCCTTTCTTGCCGCAGCGACATGCAATGGCACCAGTCCTCTCACCTCATCCACAGTTCCTCTTACCCTTGCCAATAACCCCAATCCCGCGTACATACCCAGCACTTCCTTTATGACCATCTTATGACCCATCTGCCCACTCAGAAAATTCAAACCAATCCTCACCAACCCATCTTCATCTCTTGGTCCAGCTCGTTTGATGAGATATGCACTAGCCAGGGGCTTACAGCTATGTTCCATAGCTAATAGTGAGTTTGATGATGAGAGGAGAGTAGTGCTCATAACTACGCCCCAAGTCTCGTCTGTGATGTCGATAAGACGGGCGTTTGCATCATGGCTGTCCCCAAAGGCATTGCTAGCGGGTGGTGTGCTGACCTGAATGGAGCCGGCTGTAGGTGTAGAGCCGACGTCAGGCGAAGGGGCGTTTGGCAGTGGAGTCGCGCCAGGGGTTGCTAGGGCGTTGGCAGCCATCTCGGAGAGGTGGCTGTGAGTTTCGAGCAGAGGGAACCGGAGAACAGGATCGCTGTCAAGGCTGAGGAACGTGGAGATGATCGAGGGCTTAGTGTGGTTCATCAGTAGAGCTTGCCAGGCTGATTCCACGTCAGTCAAGTCTTACATTGAGGATTTCGTATACGCTTACTGTCCAGCTCTTCCCTATGCGCGGCGCTATCCTTGCATATGAAAAGCCGCCAAGGCGCACTTCGCAATCGCATCATGTCACAAGTAGTCTCCCATATCTCCTTTGCGATATCAGAGAAAGACTGCCATGGCGTTCCCTCCTCTTCGCTAAAGTAGTAGCAAGCGTTCCATGAAACTACACCAAGATTATCTGTCCAAGATGCTGTAAGCCAGCGGTCTCTGATGTTCCAAGCGTAAGCAACATGAAGGCAGTTGTCCGACTGAAGGATTGGGCTAGACTTATCCGGAGTGAGCCGGAGATCAATCATTTTGGGTATAGCTTTCGCAAGACGTGTTGCAGGTGCGGAGAGATACTGCGGAATCCGCTTGTACTCGTCGATACGGCTTGGTCCGCAGTGATCGTATACTCCTAAAGCAAACCTTCGGTAGTCGGATGGCGAGGGCAGTATGAGTTTCTCCGAAGAGTATATTAGATCGCACGGTATGATTCGAAGCACCAAATCATTTGGCCTATCGATCTGCAGTTGCTTTACAGCCAGGTTATACGACTCGAAGAGCTTCAAGAACCCTGCACAAAGTGTTGGAAGGTGTTGCTGGCCGTAGAAGTTGATCATAAAGATGACTGAATTACCGCGTCGGAGCCTCTGTTCTCCAAGGCGTTTACCGAATTGGCCGCACGACGATTGCACATGAGAAAGTAAGTCTCGAGACCCATCGAGGTCATTGCTAAATACAGGAGGGAGAATTTTGGCATGATCCAGCGGACAGGAACCCAATTCAAAGGATCCCAGATTACAAATCTGGTAAGCTCCTTTGATCATGTTAAGGAATGTCGTCACGGTGTCATCGGCAACGAAATTGACAGGGTAGATGCAGAACGCAGTCATATTCTTATTGTCATGCGATGGCGCAAGACTGAGCTCCTCCCAAAATCGAAGCGCAGACGCACATACGTCAATTGAGGTACCAGTACGCTGAACGCGGGTGTAAGGAGATTGCAGTTTGAACATTGGCTGTATCGCAGCTGTGGAGTGCCTGGTAGCATATGTTGACTTTTGCATCTTCTGGCTTTGTGGAAAGCCAATCTGCTCAAGATTTCCTTGAGCATTGCTTGGCTCGCCGTACGAAGTGAAGTCTTTTAGGCTGCAGCGTTTGCTAGTTTTGCCGGCATTGGTAGCTAGACTAGTCAAGATAGTCGCGATGTACTGGTCTGATCCTATGAGCTTAGCAGTATGCTCTGCCGGGAGACGATCGTCCACCCGGTGTAAGACTCCAAGTCCAGACACGGCTTGGTCTGTGAGCGTTTGTGCGAGTTGGATGAAGGCCCTGCCTTTCCCAACGAAAAAGGGCTTGCGGGGAGTCTGGGACAAGAATTGAGCTAAGGATGGCGGCTCTGTCTCTCTCCCTGTCGTCGATGAGAAGAGTTCGGTCGCTGGTGGGCATGGTTCCTGGAGTATCTGTTGTGAGCACTCGATGTCTGTAGGATCGAGTGAATTTGGTGTGGCTGTGTGTTGCACATCTTCAGACGTTGTTCGTTTCCTTTTATGAGAGGATACCGACGATGGTTCTTCCTTCGTACCGAACTCAGGGTCGTCCTTTGAAACAACTGGGGTGTCGTGCACGGGCTCTTCGTCTGTCTCGTCCACTTCAAATAGATCAGCAATCACCCTCAAGATCTTCTCCATTCCGTACTGACCTGTAGTCATATCACCTTCGCTTGAAGATTCGTTCGGCTGGGGGATGCCAGTTTGCGGGAGGACTTCGATATCATAGAACGATAGTCCTCTGGACTCAGCCGGATTGGTCGACTCGTCGAGATCAAAGCCGTAGCGGCCCTTGAGCGCATACTTGGCATCAAAATCGAAGCATTTTCCCTGGAAGAGTACAGTGTCAAACGCTGTAATTTGGAGCTGCTGGTGATCTTGGTCTATATCGTCAAGGCGGACGCCATTCTCGCTGGGCGTCTGGTGTTCGATCTCCATGGGGCTGTGATTATCTTGCGGGGCGCTAGTGGGCGAGGTGGCTTGAGTCTCTATTGCGTTGCCAATCTCTCCTACAAACGCTGTGTCTAAATATATCAGTAGCCACAAGATGAGCTGAGCAAAGTCTACACCGAGGAACACATACTTGACATCTCGGCAGGCACCTTTGGACCCAAGGCAGGACTAGTGGTCTTGACACCGTCTCCGCTTTGCGTCAACGTGGCCATTGAACTAAGATCGTCCATCGGCAAAGTCGTAGGTGCTATCTCTACCATACCGACGGACCCAGACCTAGAGCCGTCACTCAGTGCCATCTTATCCCCATCATGTCGTACTTCCAGACAGCTTGGACTGGGCTCATCGTCAAAAAAGCTGAAGTCTGCGTCGGTGAGTCCATTGGCTGTGAACATGTCCATCTCTATTTCGTCGAACAAATCTCCATTCGCATGATCTGCGTAGGGCCGAGTCACCGCGGCGGGCATCGATTGGGCGTTCTGCTCAGTCTCCAGGTCGACATGGTTTGGTATGTTATTGGGCGATGACTCCGGAAGGGATGATCGTATTCCATCTGGCGGTGTAGGATAGATACCGCTCACATCTTGCGGCGTGATGCCCCGGGTGACCTGGGATTCGACATCGGAAAGAGCATCCTCTTCGTCAGTCTCCTCAGACGCTTTCGATTCTAGGGCTTCAAGCTCCAACTTTTGTCGCTTGACTTCCAGAGCCTTTCGGCGTACTTCTCCTAGGAGGAACCAAGCTTGCGCATTCGCCAGTGGATCGGGAATATCATCCACTGCAGCATGGATCAGTTCGTCGGTACAGGGTTCTTTGACGGGGACTGCTGAGACTTTGCAGAGGCAAAGGTGTGCCGGCCAAATTGTTATCGAAGAACCATTCATCGAAGTCTGAATCTGGCTGGAATCTCCTTCGTCTGGATGGCTTCCCAAGAGTACACGAAGCCAACGCGAATCCGAGGGTACCAGCATCCCAGCCCTTGCAAGACTGGCAGAGGTAGAGGCTTTGAGCTCTGCTCTTGACTGATACAACGGATCTCGCCTTGACATTGTGTCAATTCCGAAATACTGGCCAGTCATGCCAGAAGGTGACAGTATGATCGGTGTCCCAAGAGGCAGCTTGATCGAACTTTGGTCGACCAAGGGAAGCTGAGAAACTCTGGCTAGGCTGGCTATATCGTAGCATGCGTATGTCATTAGAATAGCCCCTGACGAAAGCCAATCAATACCGAAAGACGTATAGGTTGTCATTTCAGTAGCCTTCGATGCCTCCATGCCTTCGAATGCTGCACCTGTCAAGGAACGCACATCGATACAAGTGTTGCTGCCAAGTTGTAAAAAGCTCGACTCACTTGCTAGAGCATGGCATAAAGACTGGGAAATGGCGGAAGCCAACTTAGAACGGAGTTCCACGGTCTCAGCCTTGAAGACCGGTCGGACCAGGACCTTCGTCTCCGGCTGCGAGATCGGTTTTAGATTCGCGACATATGCTTGAGTATTCAATTGTCCCGTATCTCCAGGATCGGCGGCTGATGCTACCCCATTGCTTGATCTGGAAATCAACGTAGTAGGCTTCAAAGCTGTAGTGGCATCTGACGCATGTTCCGTCCCGGTAGACAAGCAATCGAAGCCACCGGAAGTCAGGATTTGATGGACGTCTTCTTTATCAGCCTTCGACAGGCTGAAACTCCAGATGCCATGCTCATCCCCAAGCACATGCTTCCCACGAATACGCAATGCCCCCTCGGTGTGTAAGCGAATCTCTAGATCGACTGGTTCCTCACTCAGTGCTATATCCAGCTCTTCGCGTTTGTCCTGCTTCCAAGCGTAGAATGCCCAGTATATTTTTTTCACATCGTCCTAAGCAATAATTAGCCGTGAAAGTCTAAAGCAGGCAGAATGCCAGCTTACAATCCTGAAAACATTTGTCCCTGTATCACTGGGAAAGTCCATCCCCCCTTATCATGCAATGGCAATGCCGTTCGACGCGGCGATCTGTAGCTGCTCATAGATGCCGTGCGAGTCTCTCGAGTTTGTACAACGGTGTTCATCCTGATCAGTTATAAAGATGACAGTGGAACGCGCGAGATCTTCTTTTCGCGTCGCCAGGATCAACAGGGTACCGTCGAATGCCGCCGTGAAGCTGAGTGAGCGCCCTGCACGCCTTGAGCTCCCCCAGACCCTGCCAAGCCCGCACTTCTTAGCTTCGGGTGAAGCCGTCGCCTGACGATTGGCGTCTTTAAGATTCTGATTTTGGCATGTCGCTCAGCGTGAGATGAATCTTTCTTGGACAGTATCGCATAGCTGATCTTCGATTACTATGAAGATCAGCAATCATTCAGCTGTGCCAGTATATACCATCTCAGGCTCATCAACAGCACGTCCGCTTCCAGAATGGCTCGCCAGAAAACGAAAGCGAAGTCTCAAAAACGACCCGGAATATGCCAGTCGCATCGAGCTTCTACAAGACTTCGAGTTCGAAGAAGCCAGCCAGTGCGTCAGAGTCAGCGATGATGGACAATGGGTGATGAGTACTGGTATGTAGAAGCTTGTCGCGTGCTTGCTGGCTGTATGCTCCCAAAAGGCGGATTGTCGACCCTTGCTTACTGGCTATAGGAACATACAAACCGCAGATCCACACGCATTACCTCCCTCATCTATCACTTTCCTTTGCCCGACATACCATCTCCCTTAACACAACCTTCCTGCTCTTATCCTCTGACTACTCAAAATCTCTCCACCTACAATCAGACCGATCCCTTGAGTTTCATACTCCTCTAGGATGCCACTACACTACAAGGCTACCACGGTACGGCCGAGATCTCAAATATGACAAGCGGTCCGCGGAAGCACTGATACCCGCCGTCGGCGTTAACGAGAGTGGCAATGGCGAGGTCTTTCGGTTGAATCTAGAAGCTGGACGATACATGCGAGGATACGAAATTGACGTTGGAGGCGATGACTTCACATCTAGTGGTGGTGGCGCCTTACAAGGAGGAATTAGTACGGGAAGCGTCAATACAGCGGCCGTTGCAGAGGACAGTCACAACCTGCTAGCCTTTGGGACATCGCTTGGCACTGTGGAATTATGGGATCCCCGAGCAAGAGGTCGAATAGGGATAATCTCAAGCCCAAGGCAATCTGGTCCTACAGAAGGGAAGCAAGAAGTCACGGCGCTGAAATTCGATCGCTCCGGCCTTAGCCTCGCAACGGGATCCAGCACAGGCCTCGTTTACCTCTACGACCTTCGCAGCCCCAATCCAGTCATGAGGAAAGATCAAGGCTATGGCTACCCTATTCAGACCCTCATCTATCTTACCTCCTCAATCTCTTCTCGAGCCCAGACTTCCGACCCCAAGATTCTCTCAGCCGATAAAAGAATCATAAAGATCTGGTCACAAGGGGACGGAGCCCCATGGACGTCAGTCGAGCCGGCTGTCGACATCAATTCTGTCGCTTGGTGCAAGGATAGCGGAATGTTGCTCACGGCAAACGAAGGCCGTCAACAGCATTCATTCTTCATTCCACAATTAGGGCCAGCGCCAAAATGGTGTTCCTTCCTAGACAACCTTGTAGAAGAAATGGCCGAGGACCCCAATGATCCCAATGCATTCACTAGTCAGAAGGCAGGAGATGTATACGACAACTACAAGTTCTTGACTACGCAACAACTAGAATCTTTGAACCTATCACATCTGGTAGGGACTACGAGTCTGCTTCGGCCTTACATGCATGGCTATTTCGTCGCGCATAGACTTTACGAGGAAGCAAAGATGATCGCTGATCCATTTGTATGGGAAGAGGAGAGGAATAAGAGGGTCAAAGACAAGATCGACACAGAGCGCGAAAGCAGAATCAGAGGAAATAAGAAGATGGCCGCCAAGGTTAACAAGCGCCTCGCAGAGAAAATGATCGAGCGAGTCAATCGCGAAGAGCGGCGACAAGCAAGGAGGGTGCTCGAGAGGGGCGGAGATGACGAACATGCCGATGAACATATCAATCCAGCGGTCGACGCCGAAGCGAAGGAACAGCCAGGCGGACTCCTGACGGACCCGCGATTTGCCAGATTGTTCCAAGATGAGGACTTCGCAATCGACGAACGATCGCGCGAATTCCAGTCGTTGAACCCCAGCACGAAGCTAGAAGCAATAGAAACCTCAGCTGGGCATGAGCGGGGGCTTACAGCTGTAGAGGAGGAAGCGCTTGCAGAAGATGTCAAATCATCAGAGTCGGAAGGATCAAGCGAAGACAACGAAGAATCAGTAGCCAAACCCAAAGACAATGGCCGGATATCCTCGGCTTCCTACAAGCGGTCTGGCCATAGAGGTCAACAGCAGCCACAGATGCGGGTCACATCTTCATCAAAGAAGCCTCAGCAGGCAGGAGACCGGTCCTTTGGATCCAGAGCTGAACGAAGCAAGTCGGCAAAGGCTACCAATATTAGGGTGGTTGGAGAGCGTGAGATCACCTTCGAGCCGGAGCGTCAAGACAAGCTACAAAAGCCAGGGCCTGCAGAGCGACGGCGAGATAAAGGAAGGCGGAGTGCAAGCGGCAATGTGTTTAGGAGTATGTGAATAGCGATAACTAGATACCCAATGATAGCTTTTGCGTTGATCCACTACTACACGACTTCCTTCGAGCCACCCCACATGAATCGCAACGGGTCAATTAATAAATGTAGTACTTGAAAATCTTGCAATACTTCACAAGGTACGTGCTTTATATGGGCTTCATTGACTCCTATTCTGCACGTGACCGTGTCTTCCATCTAGCCGAGGTCCGTCTCGTAACCCACCTTTGTCCGCGACAGCGACCACCGACAATTCTTTCTCGATGAAAGCTCCAGTCCCGCCCTGACAGCAGCTCACACTACCTTTGATACCCCGGCCCTTATTCACCGCCATCATGGTCGTAGACGCACTCGTGTACCATCCCACGGTAGCTCACTACCTTCGCTTTGTCGCGACGACCGGTATTCCACCCGCTCACGCATCTCCTCAAGCGTCCAATTGCCATTGAGCCCGCAGCTTGTTGCTGACGATTATTTCCAGTTGGCCGTGATAAGCTCCTTCGAACTCTCCAATACTTCTCCCGCTTCTACGCCTGGTACCTCTTCCGGACCAACAATCCAGCCCGCCTGATTGCACCATACGAGGCGATCAAGAAGCATTTCGGGCTTACGCGAAAGTGCCTACGTATAGGGAAGAATGTGGAACACTTCAAGGCGGCAGCTGTGGCGGCGGACAGTAAGAACATGGATGCGGTGCTCAAGTATTGTGCCGTTGGGCGGCAGCTAGGGTATGCGGGGTACTTGACTTTGGATACGATTACTTTTGTGGGTGTCAATCGTATCTGGAGATGTCTGAGTATGCTGGCTAATCTCTCTGGTTGGTTAGCTTGATGCTGCTGGTATACGGCCATTGGCCAGTGCGAAGCGGTTGCAGCAAGAGGCTTACAAAGCATGGTTTGCCGGCTTATCATTCAACGTCATTGCGGGACTCTACACCCTGTGGCAGATACGGCAGAAGGAACAGAACATCGACAGAAACGACGGGGAGGGTGTTGTCGAGAGCAAGAAGCTTGTGAAGTAGGTTCTATGTCCAGGATTTCGTGGGAGTCTTAGATGGCTGACTGGTAACTTTAGGGAGCGTAACACCACTAACCTTCAACTGATTTCAGACCTCTGTGATCTTACCGTTCCCTCAGCTGCCCTTGGCTATGCAAATCTGGATGATGGCATTGTTGGGCTCGCTGGGACGGTGAGCAGTTTGATCGGTGTCTGGTCTACGTGGAAGAAGACTGCCCAATAAAGGCGCAGGCTATTTGAGGCAGAAACAGTTGAATTTGGGTATGGGTATAGGGAGTGTGGATATTCCGCAAAGAAGGTCATGATATACTCCGGTATCTCCGAATTCCCCTTAGGGGTTGGAACGCTGCGAATGCTAGCAAATGGGGACTCGTTCGCCCATTCAGAAGTATGCTTTATTGTCATATACCTCTCATGTCTGAAAGCTCTAAGGATTCCTAAAGCGAAACGGTGGAAAGCGGATATGTTCGATCCTTCGTAGAACGCGGTAAGCTCCTCTAATTGACTCGCAGCTGCCCTACCTGCCAATGACCCTCTTTCCATTGGCCCGTCAATTGAACAGAGGCTTGCCTTAACTGACTGTCTGAATTGAGGTCTTGGCAACCCTGAAATCTCCTGCCTGTTGTATGTTCTTGAACTTCTTCTTCCTCCTCCATTGCTCCTTCTCTCCTCCTTCCTCATCAACCTGATTTTGTTCAAATTTGGAACAGTCATGAAGGCTTGATCCCCACTCTCTATAAGATCAACGATCTATAGGCTGCGTTACGCGCTCTTTTTCCCAATCATTGCTCCTAAGTATCGAGGAGCCTTACTAAGGTGAGTGGACCTGCTACTCTATAGACCAAGCAGTCTTTTCTAACACCATCGGCAGCATATTCCATCGACCTCTCGGCGTCTGCTTTGGTATGGCTGTCACCGCGACCTCTCCGCCTGCACAGACTACTACGCTCGAGGTTGACAATGCCTCGGATGATCAATGGAGGATGGTGGAGGATCAAGACTGGCCCAGCCAGCTAGTCTCAAGCATCGAACAGGGTAGGGGTGCCCCAAATCCCGACCTATCTGTGTCTAACTTGGGTCAGACACCGATGCACATCTAGCTAGTCTTCACGGTGATAACGAGAAACGATCTCCTCTAGACGAAATTACATTTGAAGATGGAGACTCTGCTACCATTCAGCACCGTTCATCTCAACAGATACCCATAAAAATGCTTACTCGGCCCACCTCGTCTCATGAAGATCCAGCAGCTGGTTTCTCCTACGCCAAAGCGAAGCCTGTGAAGCATCTCGACTTCACCCGCAAGCCAAAGCAGAACCCTCCCGGCCAATCCAACGACAACGGATCTCCATCGGGTCAAGTAGTTGCAGAGACGAGTCTTCGCGTTCATGCAGCAGTCGCATCGAACGTTGCAGACACTGTCCACAATATATCCAAAGCTCCTGGGAAACTTACGCCTTCTCCCAAACAACTCCATGTTCCGGTGACAGTCCTAGCTGTACCGTTTCCCAACGTAGAGTACACAACGTCTCGCGAGCTCGAGTATCCGTCGCAACAGACCTCAGCCGCAGCCTTGGAGCAAGATGTTCAGTCCCCTCGAGTGCTGCCAAACGATGTCACCATGATTGGGCTCGTTGAGCAGCAGCTTTCGGAGACAGATGGTGCTTATCAACAACACAAGCCTGACCCATCCTGCACCAAGGCCCATCAAGAGCCTACTTCATTCGATCCTATTATCCGCGAAGTGCCAAATCATCGTCCTCCATCACACAACGGTCATTCCTGGCATACCGCCAAACCCTCTCGTGCACCTCAAAACACATCTCACCCTCCTTCCAAAGTTACCAAATCCCAACGAAAGAGGCCGACGGCAGGACCAAACAGCAGTGGAAAGCTTCATATCCTCCGCGCGCAGATACCTTACGAGGAGGAAGATCTTTTCAAATACTTTCAAATCAAGTACCAGCAGGGGTTACGAGAGCGTCAGATGTTTCAAGCAGCTCAACAGGCCAAAGACCTCGAACTACAGCAGCTCAGGGACGTTAGCAACGATCTCTACACCCAGGTCCAGGACATGGAACAGCGTCACAATGAAACCGAGTCGCAATTAGCAAAAATGAAAGCGGCCAAGCCAGGATGGGAATTGAAAGTCAAGAGGCTAAGTGACTATCTCAAGGGTCTTTCGAACGATCACAACAGACTACGAGACAACTCCAGAGACCTCCGAGAACGTCAGGTATCTGTTATCAAGGACAAGGAAGCATTGGTGGAAATTCTGCGAGAAGTACATCAGAACGCGGAAGATCGACACGTCAAATCTAAGCAACTTGTAATGGAAGCACGCCAGGACCTGAAAATGCTTGGACAAACTGTGCAGCATCAGCAGTCTGAGCTCCATGGCAAGCATGAACTCCTGCTAGTCGAACAACAGAGATGCTCCCGGCTACAGGAGCAAATCTCCAAGTCCTCCGACGGCCACAAACAGCTGGTGGGAGTTCTCTCGGGTCACCGCGAGACTATCACCAGCAAGATTGACGAGCTCCTTAGCAAAGCCGAGAAATTTCAAGCTGCTGTTCCATCGGAATCTCAGGACTACCTCAGGCCCATGATGGAGCAATGCATAACATTGCTCCATAATCTACAAGGCTTGGAGACAATCAAGCCGAATGATCTTGAGACTCTCAAAAGCTGTATGCGTGGGTATTTTGACGGGTATGCTTATATTCCCTACAATGATATATTCAGTCTTCATGCTCACAACGAGATAGCATCACTCGCTCCATTGAAGCTTGCGAACATAGCACGACCATGACCGAGGCCGGCCACCGGCAATTGTCTGTCTCAATGCAGAGTCAGCTTCAGGCACTCGGTGACAATATCATGACCGAGCATACGCTCACTGAACAGGTCATGGACCTACGGGAAATAAAGGCGTCACTTAGGGAGCGTGTATCAGCCACCGACTCAGCTCTGCGAGACGCACGTCTTCGAATTGTAGCCCTTCATCATAAAGACCAGGAGCAGTCGTGCAAAATCATTACTCTGGAAGACAGACTAACTCAGATACCCCCACCTGTCGACAATTCACTTACCCTGCTTCGCCTCCAAGGCCTTGATGTACGCAACAAAGAGCTTGAAGAAGAGTTAACGAATGTGAAGGCAGAAGCGACCAAGCTTACGAATCAATTCGAAAAGGCATCCAACGACCTCGAGGGCTTGCAGAGCCGCGTGGCGGATACTCAATCTCAGCTCGAAGAAGCACACCGCGAGACAGAGATCGTCAGAGAAGAGAAGCTCTTGTGCGAGCAGCAAGCTGCTGCTCAGCTCGACCAGCTTGGGAAAGATTTGACTGAGAGCGCCAACAAAGAGCTAGCGACTCTTAGGAAGGAGCAACAAGCCACGCCCAAGAAACCTCTGATTGAAGACAAGCTCAGTCATGTTACGAAACAATTCATAATAATGAAGGCAGACAAGGAGAAAGTTGAGCAAGAGACCGCCCAAATGAAGGAGTCTATGGAGGGAATGTTGAAAGAGAGACAGCGGGAGGTATTTAAATCTCCAGACATGTTCTCTTTTGCAGACGCTGATAGAACGCAGACTGCCTTCGCCGGACGCCTCCACTGTCGCGTTGCTGAGCTCGAGGTCCAAGTCCAAGCCCAGAACCTCGCCTTAATCGAGGTTAGAGGGAACCTCGACGCGGCAAATGCCGACAATCATGCAAAAGACGATTACATCAAGATTCTACAAGTTGCGCAAGCCAAGAGAGAGGCCGAGAAAGAGGCTGAGGCTGCGGCGAAGTCAGCACAGACACAGGTTCCTAGTCCCTCTGTCCGGCTGTCGTCTCAGTCCAAGAATTTCACGCGTCCTTCGAGAGTGGTCGAGGATTCCCAGCCAGCCGACAACGCAGTCGTCGCCCCCGCAGGTTTGCTCAGTGATCCGTTTATGGGCAATGAGTATGGAGGTTCTCAACAACCTTCAGTAACGGATGCAGATCTACTTTGTTTATTTCCCGGGACGCCTTTAGCACAAACGAAGACTTTGAACGTCAACCCTCAGTTCTCCATGTCGAGAGGGAGCAAGGCTTCGCCACAAGTAGAAGATCCCAGAAAAGAGCAGCGTAAGCATTTCTCACGTCATGTTGGATCGGACGCACCAACAAAAGGGACCAGTAACGCCGGGCAACAGCCGATAGGATCTGCTTCTGTCTTCCAACGCCCGTCAGTCAACATACCCCGGAGCATTCTCAAGGATCCAAGAGTCGAGAAGCGCCCCGCAGCTGCCGCAGGTATCGCTAACACAAACATGGCTGCGCTCAAGAGACGCAAATCTTCACTCGCTGATCTTGGCCCGGTCATCGAGGACTCTCAACCGCAGGATCGTCGCTTGCTGGGTAAAAGCCGGAAGCAGTCAACCAAGGGCAAGAAAACGGCGAAAGGTGAGACCGAAGGACGGGGGCTTTGGACTATGCTAAAAGTAATATTCTAGATGAAGAGATGCTCCGCCGCTTCAATCGGGAGCTGCGTTGAATGGAGAGAGACAGACATTGTGTGCTATCTTCATGATACAGGCATGTTTGCTATGTTGGGGAATATGAAAAGCTTTTTTGGTCTTGAACTGCTTCGCTGTTCCCGAATTTGCTCAAGAGTCCTTACCGATTTGCTTCTACTTAGTTGACAAGTTCTAGGGATTCCGCTCTGTCATCTCTCGCTAGACAAACAGAAACCTCCAGCTTTGCAAACGCTCGAGCTCGCACTTCCATAGTCATTGGCCCAAGTGACGCCTTTGTAATTGTGCATAATGCGCCGTTGTAAATGCTCACAATGCCCCATGCGACCCAATGTGTAGCTGCTCTATCCTCTAGCTGTGCCCCCTCCTACTCCTCAGCGCTAGAGAAGAGAATCGGATTTGCAGCCGAGGCTGCATGTAGTGCTTCTGTTCTCCCACATCCTCCGCCTTCGTATGTAGACCTCCGCAGCAGTGGCCCTCACTTCCCACCTCCACGCTTCTGCTCCAGGAATAGGACCTGCTTTTTCACTGGCATGAGGTTAGCCAACATTCCTGTGGATTGTGATTGGCCCCTATATTTGCGTCGACAGGCTCTCACTCTCCCCTTGTGGCCCAATCCCATTCGCTTCCATTCCGTATCTTCCTTAAACATCCCGACAGACTTTTTCGCATATGAGAGAAAGGTATAGAGGGCGCGTCACGTACCGACTGGATCGTATTTCATCATTGATAGCGGTCGGTGCACTCGAGGTCTTCGTAGAGTGCGGTAGTAGCCGGTCAAGGCCATTGAGACCAAGCGCACAGCTATCGTCCGTGATTTGGCTGTATGGAGGAAAGGCGTTAGCGATTATGTTGTTGGATGAAGTGGACGAGGATTGAAAAGCTGGGGAGGGGAGAGGACTGCTGGGTAAAAGCTCAAAGCTAAGCGGTAGGAAGACTCACCTTTCTTCGCCATAGTGGCCGAGCAGATTGTGGAAGCAATGGGAAACAAATGTAAGAGAGAGACCAGGACTGATCACGCGAATAGCGTCTTGGCAGAGCAAACTTGTTCTTTCAGCATTGCGCCATTGATGTCTAATTATAATAATTTATGTTCCAACTCAATAATCCAGCATAATGGTGCAATGGTCGCCGGGGTGTATGTTTAAGCTTAGCCTTTTCGAAAGTACACCTCTAACATCTTATTTAGAGCTCAATCGGGTATGCACCAAACTAATACCATTACAATATGCAATTATTCACGACTACATAGTAGAGCGTGGTATGTAAATTTACCGCTACTCATTAATACGTTCTGAATTTGTTACAGTGGCTCTTAACAAAGATCACCTCAAGGTCGCGGGGTAATTATATCACATTACCTTTGCACCCTTCCAATCTAATTCGTCTTATCTTAGTTCGAGCCCCGCCTTCGGCTTTTCCAAATCTGAGTGACAATTTCCTTTTTTGGCTATATGGGAGCACTGAGATATGTCTTTAGAGTGCATGGTTCTCTAAAAGGGATTATATTGAGGAGACAAAATTTCACAATGTGCGACAACCAAGTCGGCCTTACCGGATTGAGCTAGACTTTACCGGACTTAACTAGGCCTTACCAAACTTAGCTCGGCCTTGGCAGTGCGGGAATGATTGGCTCTTTTTCTTAAGGGTCCGATGGTGGATCCGCATCGCATGAACGGGTGTCACAAAGGACTAAATTAGTAGGCGCTGCGTAGATATCAACATACCTCACTTGGACAATTACTCGCATAGCTGATTAGGTGGGCAGGTAGCAGTAGAGCTGTTTGCTAGGTCATTTGATAGGCATAATGGGTGATGATTTACCTATGGTACGGTGTGCGTCTAGCCGATGGCAGGAAAGTGAGGTAGGAAGCCTACATTAGTTCCATTAACCAAGTCATTGGGTGCAATATAATATCGCCTCCTCCACGCATCTTGATCAGTGAGACGGGATGGACATATCAGGCTTCGACCCAAAGCGCCTCGAGCCAGAAGAATACAAGACTTTGGGGTACGCTGAGGGACTCAACCAGGCTTCAACGTGCAGTCATCGACTTCGTGAGTATTGCAAGAAGCAATGGATTTAAAAGCACAGAATACGAGCAGCTTGTACCTTAAGTATCAACACTGCTGACTTACCTAGCCCTATCTTCCTGAGTATAGCTAAGATTCTTGTCTGAACCTTGGCTAGACAAGTTGCCGAACATTATGATGTTGATGGAGATAGTGAGGATATTGCAGCTGTAATGGGAGTCCGCGCTCGGCTCAAGAAGACATCAGGATATATGTTGGTAGATTAGCAGGACACGAAGGACTTTTTCTGTTGGCATTGTTCGTATTAAATGGACTGCTCAGAATCTTATGTTGTCCAGCTCCTACAGGTACCCATAATATTTCTCTGTTCTTTGCGTGCTGTGTTTCAGTTTGCCTTCCCTTTAGCTCATTTGGGTAATCACAAATCAAAGATTGTCTTATGTCAGCATGGAATGCGTCCATACAACAAGTCATGGTCAAATGGAAATTTCGATCCTTTTCTACCCAATTAGTCTTAGTCTTGATAACCTCATCTTAATGAACCGGAAGATTGAAGTAGACAATTATAGCTGCATACAAACAGCGCCCGTGGTGCTATCTTGTTTTACCATAAATTTCCTTGCAATTTGTCTGATTCATTACTTATTACTCTCCCCAGTACCTTGGAAAAAGCTCGACTCGTTATCACAAGGGATATCTAGGATCGTACAGCGGGCTAAACTAGCGACATGCATAACATACTTTTCACTTGAGTACAAAGGAGAATGAGGCAAGCTTCTTTTATATCCTGCATCTCGTTGATTTCTCAAAAGGTAAAAGGATCTATTGCTTTATCCTAAGCTGATCTCATTTCGCGATACCAGTTAATGACAGAAAATAGACATTAACCGGAACAAACGGCATTCATACCAGACCTTTCTAGCTGTTCAAAGAAGCAAAGTCGTTGTTTTCAATTCCTTTACCGAACGTATAATCTAAGCTCGATCCTACCCTAGATATCTTTACCATTTTACTTCTCTCGGTCAGAGGTAGAAAAGTCCCAGCTTGAAGCATTTAAGATAGGGCCTGACCCAAAGCATTCTAGCGAAAGCTATGACCAACACTGATACTCCACAAAGTCCACAAGCAACTCGCCAAGCAGCTCAAAAAAATCCAAACCCTGAGACGAAAGAACAGCGTCGTTATATTGATCACCAGCCAAGCGCGCAACGCGTCAACATTGATAATGATAAGGGGCCCAACCAAGTCCATAAGACTAGCTCAGAAGACGACTTCCGGGGTTCTTTACAACAGGTCGAATTTGAAAGCATACCAAAGCGAGGCTTCTTAGACCCTCAGCCCAGCGCCCAACGAGTGACCTCCGACGACGCTAAGGACAGTCAAATAGGCCACCAGTTAGACCAAGCTGACGAAGATAGCTCAGACGACTATAGCTCACCTTCTTCGACAGGCTCCCAGTCAAAGTCCGAGGCCCAAAGTCCTAAACAGGGAGGTGACTGCAGTGACGAATAATGCGACCAAGATTCCGGAGAAGAATATCAAAGCCCAGCAATACGTCATCCTGATCGACCGAAAGCTATATGTAAGGAGTATAAGAAGGAGTGCCTGTCCGAGTCTGGCTTGAAGCGGTATCAGAAGGTCCACCAGAACGAGAAACAAGTTGCTACTTCCAAGGAGACAAAACACGCCGCTACTAATCGCAAGGGTGACTTGGCCCTTGCGGTTAGGACAAGGGCCGGGCCAAGTCTCATTGTCCAGGATTCAGACAGTGATTCGGAAAGCGAATCCTATCCTGGTAGCATATCCACACCTATTTTTACCGGAACGAGTCCGAATCAGGACGGTCCTACGCCTCCAGCATCCTTACGAGCTTCAATATCGCCGCCTCCACCTAGGGCCACGAAAAGCACAGCTCCACGTCCCAACCAGGAGGGTGGCTCAGGGGTTGGCTCGTCCCCAAGCGGGAACTCTTCTTCCCCAAGCCTTGCAGCCCGCTAGAGCCCAGATCTCAAACGCGACCGAAAGCGAGGACGAGATGGCGAAGAGACAGAAGCCGCTGAACGACTAGGAAAGCGTACTAGGTACCATGTCCCCGGTTCAGACGATGACGATTCTATGAGCGAACGATCAGCACAGGTATAGAAAATGCCTCTAAGGGAGGGAATCGGGTCTTTTCAATGCTACTAGAATGTGATCAGCATTGGTATAGGAGATGGTTTCACGGGAGGAAGTGTGAGTCGTTCGTTCGGGCTGCGACCGCATGCCATTTCTTTGGCTTTGGAGTTATGGTGAAAGATCAATCCAATAATCTCATAGCAAATGAAGTATTGACAGTGAGAGCCAGAAATATGTGTACTTTTCAATTTGCGACAACTCTCAGAGTAATGTACTATTCCTAGAAGCTAGTTTTGCTAGCGTGTGCGAATACAAATTGTCCAAGTCAACGAGCTTCCAAAGCTCTGAGGCCAATTCTTCAATATCCTCTTGTGAAAGGAGCTAATTGTCAGTATTATCTCAATGATCGATAGCACGAACGAGAAATGCTTACCTCAATGTCGTCCTCTTTCATCTTGATAGGCTGCTTCCCTTTTCCTTGCTTGTTACATTGCTCCTCCATGGCAAAGTGATATCGACCGATGAGTATCCCAGTATCGACAAGAAGTCCTGCAAAATTCCGCCCCTGAGAATCATACCCGCTATTGATAGCTTGCGGTCTATTTTCATATGTATTAATGACAACCTCTGGGATATGTCTTACACTATTTGGGTGTCCAAGTTGCTCCTCGCCAATGCCCGACCGAAGTTGGTAGGTATCATTGCCAACGTCAGTCGAGGAAATGGATGCCGCCGAAGGAGAACAGCCGTCGTTTGCCCTGGTGTGTAGAGTCTGGGTATCTTTTGGCTTCATGTGGCATACGTCTATTGATGGCCGTAGTGCGTTTCCAGCCTCAACGACCTCGCTTTGTCGCCCTGCCTCTTTGGTTTCCTGTAAAATGGACGGAATGCTATAGCGATGACCGAGGCTGCGATGGCTGCGATTTTGATTGATCGTTCTGTCGGTGGGTGTCATGGTATTTGCACCACTGGGGCTGAGTGTAGGATTAGGATTGGCTTTGAGAGGGTTGGAAAGGTCGGTTTGGTAGGGTGCCATAGTGGAGCCCCTGAGAGGGACGCTTTCTGAGGCTTGCACCTGCCCTGAGCCGACTGTACTGTAGGTCACTGTGAAAGTTCATCCTGTTCAAGGACACTCTAAAGAGTTGACTATCAGCCACAAGAATCACGGCTTCGCACACAAGGATATACACAGAAGTTCGTTCAGCTTAACTCTCTGATGTTGGCACAATACCGCTGCTACTTTGGCAAATTGTGCATATTCGGGCATTCTCGGTGTCGCATGAGTCGATTGCTCCATCGTATTCTGAATGTTCAGCTCGCCTGGCGTCAATGAAGTTCAACCTGGTTGGTTATGTTACAGACCAACAGTCTTTTCGACTCATCCCTATGGTTTATACACAGTTGGTACTGGAGTTTAGCGAATCGTGTGTTTTGAAACGTTGATGATGTCTTTTTATAGGGCACTTTTCTCTGAGGGCATTGCATACAGTTGTCAGTGACGGCTCTGCATCGTTCCCCAAGATCATCGATGAACGTTGCTCCATTTGGCTCAATTGAATTGGACATAGAGCTGTATTTCGAGGCTGTTATGACACAAGATACAACTCTTTCATTGACAAGTACGGAAGGTATTGTAGCGGAAGGTGTTTATGTTACGGCGGACGATAGGCCAGGGTAGGACATAATCAAAAATCCAAAAACCAAAATTGTAAAAACTAAAAATAATCTGCGGCCCTACCGCGCAGGCTGTAAAACCAAATAATCCATTAACTAAAACTTTATAATTATATAATAAATCGTTTATAATATAAGTTACGTACGAGTATAAGTCGATTTTAATTATTTCTTATATAAGTATAAATTATTATTAATTAATATTAGTAAAAGTTATTTTATATAATTTACTTTAGGTATTATTTAAACCCTTATTCTTTAATTAACTTTAGGGCCTTATATAATAATATTTTAAAAATATAATATAATTTTAAATTATATACGAAGAACTTTCTATTCTCGGTATTTATAGATTTATTATATAATACTTTAATACTAGTTAGAGAACTAGGGTTTAAATAATATTTAAAGTAAATTATATAAAGTAATTTCTATTTAATTAATTTTTAAGAATTATATAATAATACTCTAAAAATATACTATAACCGTAGATTATATATTAAGAAATATATTATTCCTAGTATTTTATAGATTATTATATAATTCCTTTAAATTAACTAGAGAGTTATAATTTATACAATAATTAAAGATAAATAAATAATATAGATTTTATTTAACTAACTTTAGAGTATTATATAATAAATCCTCTTTAATATAAATTATATTATACTCGAGTATAAAGTATATCCGAGGATAATAGCGTAATTAATTTATATAATATGAATCGTAGAGTTAAAGATTTATATTAAGAATCCTATATATAATTCTTTCCTCTTCTTTTTTTTCTTCTTTATTATATATACTTATTTTTTATAATATATATTTCTTATCTTTTAACTTTTCTTTATATAACTCTTTAATTTTATTATATAATAATTTATAATTATTATATAAATATCTTAAATTAATATAGTTATTTTCTATTATTTTAACTACGCTAGCGACTATATCTAGTTTAATATTATTAACTAAAGTCTCGGCCCCTTTATATACTCCGTGTTAAATTAAATTATACTCGGTTTTTTAAAACGAAATATCGCCGCTCGGCCTTTAATTATAACGATAGCGCGAATTTATATAAACCGCCCGTCGTATATTAACGTGATTTTAATATAAAGTTATAGATATTTTTTTTTCGTTACTTTTACTCTCCGCCGAGTAGCCGGGCCTTATATAATATTCTATACTAGGATAAATTAATATTAATAGAGGGAAAGTATTCTTTAAATATTAATATTTACTCGGTTACTTTAACGGGTTATATAATAATTATAAATAATAAGATTATATAGTTTATTATTTTATATATAACGGTATATTTAAAATACCGTCGGATAAATTATTAAATAATAACGAGGATAAAGAGAGTAAAGAGTTATAAGAAAACTACGAGGACTCGGAGTCGAAGTCGGCGGGTATTAAAAATAATAAAAGTATTATTATTAATTTATCGAGTAAAGTAATCTCTATAGTAGTTTTTATATAATAAATAATTTACTTTTTTTCGAGCCTCTAAAAAGTATATAAACGGGTATAACGAGGTATTTAGGCGAGAGTATATATAAATATATTATTTAAACGGGCTTAATTATAGTCTATATTTCTATATAATAATTAAAATTAATAAATTATACGAGTTAATAATATTTTAATAAGTTATTTATATAATTAAAACGAAGATAAACTAATATATATCTTATTTAATTAAATAATTCTAATTTATTTATTATACAAGAGGTTAAATTCTCGAAAAGTATTTCTCTAATTATTTAAACTTATTTATTATATAAGAGGTTAAACTCTCGAAAAGTATTTCTTTAATTATTTAAATTTATTTATTCGTTTTTTTAAATTAATTACCCTCTAAGAGTTATTTTATTATACGAGTATATAAAATACTTTTAAATAATTTATATAAAATCTTATTCTTAATTATTTAAATAAGAAACTATTTATTAATAGGAATTTAATAATCGTAGTATAATTTCCGAAGGTATATTCGCTTTAATAGAAAAATATTTTTAATAAAATTGGAATAATTTTAAATTTCGCGCTATAAGATATAAATAACTACCGAATCTAAGAAATATATAATATAAATATATTATATAATTAAGAAATTAAAGAGCCTAAATATTTAAGTATTTAATATCGAGTTAATATATAATATTATTATTTAGGATACCTCCGATTAAAGTAAATTATACTTTATATAATTATATTTATATATTAACCCGAGTTTTTTAATTAGTTAACGAAGCCTTCGCTTTTTAATTTAATAGAGGGTATCGAGTAAAGATAATTTATTATTCTAATTTAATAATATAATTTTAAATATATAACGCGAATCTTTTCTTTTATTTTAACCTCTCGTATATATAGAAAGATATAAATAATTATTAAGAATTAATACTCCGTCCGTTATTTTAATTAACAGAGGTAATTTTAGTTAATATATTTACTATTTAATTATTATTCGAATTTAGGTAAAATCGGTTTTAATTATTATATATAAATAGGAGACTCGTTTATATAGCGTTTAACTTTATAAATAAAAGAGTCGATTAATAATAAGATAAATTAAATTAAATATAATTTAATTTAAATAAATTATCGATATTAATTATTTAATAAATTTAACTATATAATAATAAAAAGATAAAAATAAAACTCGTATTAATTGAGGATTTATAATATCGTAGGCTTTATAATATCGAAGATCCCGAGTATATATTTATTAAAAATAGGGATATATACGTATTTATATCCGAGATTTATTTTTATTTAATAAAGTTATATAATAAAGTTAAAAGGAAGTTAGAGAGAAGATAAATTATTATATAATAGAATTTAAATCTTAAAGATTATTATATAAAAAAGTTTAAAAATTACTATATAAAAAAGTCTAAAGATTATTATATAAGAAGATTTAAAAACTACTATATAAAAAAGTATAAAGATTATTATACGAGAAGGTTTAAATATTATTATATAAAAAAATTAACAAATAAAACGAGAGACTAAATAAATTATTATATAAAAAAAAATTTATATAATATTTATTGAAGTCTTTAATTAGGCCTCGAAGGATTCGGATAAAACTTCTTTATATAATAAATTCCCCGATAATATATTATAAATTAATCGTTAATTTAGTTTATTTTAATTAAATCTATTTTTTAATTTCGAATATTATTTTAATTCTAATTTATATTTATTAATTTCGTATTTATTAATTATTATATAAAGGGTTTAATAGTATTTAAATTAAAGTAATTCGCGTTAATATTTAAAAATTATTAATAGTGAGTAGAGATTAAAGCCTCGATTATATAGAAAACTATTATATTATATAAAGGTAGATAATAGAAAATATATATTTTTATTTATATAAGAAAGTTAACCTCGTATTATTAATTTAGAATAACAAGAATTTTTATAATTATTAATTATATAATTTAAATATTTAAACGAAAAAGATTTAGTATTTATTATATAATATATATATAAAGATAGAAAGGATTAAATATTATTATATAATATAAATCTTAGAGACGAAAGACTTTAATTATAATTATATAATATATATATAAAGATAAAGATAAAAAGGGTTAGATATTATTATATAATATAAATTTTAAAGACGAAAGGGCTCGACCGTAATTATATAATATATATATAAAGATAGAAAGAGTTAGATATTATTATATAATATAAATCTTAGAGATAAAAAGTTTTATTACTATTATATAATATAAATATTTAAATAAAAGAAATTAATTTATTTTAATTAATAATATCCCGCCGAAACTCTTTAAATTTCTTAATATTTATTTTAAAAATATAATTTTTAATCTTTATTTTTAGTTATTAAAATAAATTATATAGTCTCCCCGAAATTATTTTTAGGCGGTAGAGTTATTTACGAATTTAATAAATATTTTAATTATCTATAAATTACTCGATTTATAGACGGATAATAAGAAAATAAATTACGAGGAGAGTAATTATATTTATATTTTTATCCTTCGAGAATTAATTTATTATATAAAGATTTTCGAAGAATTAAATCTATATCCCGGTTATAATTTTAATTAATTAAACCTATTATAATTTAATCCGTTAATTCGAAGTATTTATACCGTATATATAATATTATTTAAATTCGAGGTTTAGCTCGAAAACTTATTATAATATAATATATATTTATATTATTACTTTTATTTCTAATTTATAATTTAATTATATAAAGCGAGGTTATAATTTAAAGTTAAAAATAATATTAAAATAATCTCGTAAAATATTAATTTATATATAGTTTATAATACCGTATTAAAACTAAAGGATATAATATATATAAATATTAATTTTAGTATAAATCTTAATTCTAAAATTAGTTAATTTATCGTAGTTATCGATTAACTATATAAGATTTAAATTAGGGACGATAAATTCTCCCTTTTTTTATTATATATTTTATAATTATTATTTTATAATAACTAGAAATAGATCCTAGTATTATTTAAATAATTAATCTCTAAAATTATTAATATACGATATAAAAAGAGAGTAAAACTTTATTATATAATATAATTAAAGACTAGTTAATCTTTCTTTTAGAAATATTTTATTAAATACTTTTATTTTAAATTTTATATAATATTTTTCTTAAGTTTTTATTATATAAATTAATATATTATATTATATTATTTATTTTTAAATCTCTCGGTTATTCTCTCTTTATTATAAATCTATATCTAATTAAATTTATATAAGATTATCTTTTAATATCTTATAACTTTTATTTTTTAATTAATTAAATATCTTTTAATTATTAACTCCGAGTCGATAAATTATATACCGAATATAATCTCGTAGCTCTTTTAAGTTTTTTATATAAATAATTTATAAAGTCTTTTATATTTAAAGGCGCCGGCGGAGTATACGAGGATTAATCTAAATTAATTTTTAATTTTTAAATTATTTAATAACGTATAGTTATATTTCTTTTAATATAAAAAGACGATAAAGGATCTTATCTTTATAGTCTTTAAGAAGTATAATTATACGACCGCCGGTATTATATTTAAGTATCTTATTCCTATTATATAATAAATAAAATAAATATAAAAAGAGGGAATTATACGAGTAACGATTGACCTTTAGCGTTAGTAATAGTTAATAAAACTGGATTTTAGAGCCTGCGCGGTGGGGCTGCAGATCATTTTTGGTTTTTGCAATTTTGGTTTTTGGATTTTTGATTGTGTCCTACCCTGGCCTATCGTCCGCCGTATTATGTATGAAATAAGGAAAGAAACATGAGGTTTAGTGTTGGCGTTGTATATTAGGCGGCGGAAATACCCGCAAGTCATGGACAGGGCACCCCCGAGACCCCCGCACTCTGGATCTATACGATCTACTACCTCATCTACTCATCTTACGCCTCTCATCTCAGGATGGCCAGCTAGAGCATGAAACAGCTATATGGGAGCGGGGAGTTCTATCACACACCCTTGATGTGATATCTAGCTACCGGACTTGGTCAAAGACCTTTTTGTTGAACTCTGTCTTCTTCAAATCCCACGCTTTCAATTCCTGTCCGAGTGCCACGGCACCTTTTTCGAGAATAATAGGCTGCTCTATGACCCAATCTGATGGGCGTAGTCCGCGTCTTACCAAAGACTCCTCCTCTAAAAGGCACTCCTCCAACGCATCACACGCCTGAAGTGCGAATCCTAATTGCAGGTCGGCGCGACTCAGGTAGTCGATATGGCCTTGATAGATCCGCACTATTGACTCGAGCGCCTGTAATCTCTGCTCCGTAACATAGTCACTGAGGTTTGGCTCCCCGATGAGCTTCAAAAAGCTGTACCACCTCCGATGGCCCCGGATTATTCTGCTAGTTTCTTCCTCGTCCGTAGCATATGCAGCTGCCGTATCCAAAGCGTCTGCTATTTCTGCTAAGGTTCTCAGTTGAGCTTGCAAAGTCAAGACCGCCATTTTGTCGTCCATGAGACGTTGTCGGGTAGCATGAACAAAGAGTCGCATACGCATGATGCTATTTTGAGCCAGCGTGTTGGTAGTCTCCTGGAAGGGCTCGAGTCCCACTGGCAGATACACTAAATAGTGTGATTCCATCCATTGTATCCCCGTCGCTATGAGACTGTTGCCTGGAACGTCTTGCGCAACTATTGCGGATGAGAATCCAGTCTCGTTCAACGATCCAACTAGCTTTTGTGTTCCGTCGACGAGGTAATTGACCGTACTGTGTAAGTGACTGAATGTGCTTTGCGAGCTAATCACTGTGTCTTTGCTCAGCTCCATAGACTCCGTTAATTTGTTATAGAAGAATTCCTCATCTGCGGCCGGGAGCTTAGCACTTCTGAGATACGACCGCAGATATCGGTATTGTGATTGCCAGTTGCTAAGATAATATGGTAGCGAGAGTGCGGATCCGAGATTCCCGTCCTCAAGAATAGTTTCAAAGCCCTGATTGATGTCTGTTGCTTCTTGAGCACGGTACCTTGGCACCCATTCTGTATCCCAGTCGGAACATACCCAGTCTCTCACCAGGGGAAGTTTCATCTCACAGAACGTGTTCATGAAAGTATTGCTGGTAAATGTGTAAACAACAGCGAAGATCTCCACCGAGAAAAGCAACATAAGGACCACCAAGATTGGCTGCTTGAAGGCCCACCAAAGGAATCCTAGCGTTCTCCATATTCCAGTGAGAAGATCTTGGGCGAATTCCAAGGCGCCCTTCCACGGGATACTGATTGCCTGGACATTGCAAACGAGCCAGGTCTTTAGGATTGTGCTACTTTCCAACCCGACTAGCCTAGTCGTTAGTGTGGGATCGGGGTTGAGTAGTGTTATCGGGAGAGAAGTGTCTACCACTGCCTGCTGCTTTGATCGTAGTGATATTGGCCAACGCGGAAATCTGCGAAGTATGAGATCGTAAAACTTGTTCCGCCGGCTAGTATTGAATTCGTGAAACTTGAAATCAGCAGGCTCTGATTCTCTCCTTTTCACGTCCCTTTTAATTCCATACTCCCGTTCCCAAAAATTTCTGAGGTAGTGAGCATCGTTGGCGCTACGCCTCCTTGGCCCCTCTGACTTGGGATACCAATCTGCTGGCAGAGAGTCGTTGGGAGTAATGTAAGTGACGAGGGAGTCATTCCTTGCGGTTTCTTCCATCTTCATGAACATTCAGTACTCACATATAGCGCGTCGCCGGGAGGTATACGTTCGAGGCGCGAGGATGCTGCTGTTTTACCTATCAGATTGTCCCTACTGTAAGGGGGAATGGTAGAAGCAATTGAATTGGATGAAGCCATACCTTTGGAGATGTTATTACCGAGCTGACTTCGGAGATGGGACTTCCTTTTGCATGACTTGTGAAGGCTCTTATCCTTTTCAACGCGAAAATATGGGAGTAATTGGTGGCGTATTCTTTGTCCTTTCCCCCACCGGAGGCGACCGAGGGTACAGAACTGGCCTGTTGGCACGGGATCGACGCAAATATGTGACAGCTCGAGGATTTTCCCGACTTTCTGGCTGACTTCGGAAATGGACTCCCGTTTGCAAGAATCGTGAAGGCTGTTATCCTTTTTAATGCAAAAAGATGGGAGTAATTGGTGGCGTATTCTTTGTCCTTTCCCCTACCGGAGGTGACCGAGGGTACCAGAACTGGCCTGTTCGCACGGATCATCGACGCAAATATGTGGCAGCTCGATTCAACGTGTATAATTTCAAACTAAGATTATTGAATAGAATATTAGCAACAGCGAAAGTGAGAAGAAAGGGGAAGATGGGAATTAGGGTGACGTAGGGCTTCGGCCACCTGCAGGACGAATCTTCCCCGATTCTCCTATCCCTCTCTTTGAGTACACTTTGACCCTGCTACTTCAATTGAGCCGGCATTTTTCGCTATTCTGAGTATGTACTATGTATATTGATGACGCGAATCTTTCTCGTCTCCTCAATGTCTTCGGTGGGCAAGTATTCCGGTCCAGACACGGACGAACATGAACTCTCGAACGGTGGGCTGGATAGACGCAAAATCAGCACCTCTGGAATGAGTTCCGTATCCAAAGACTTGCCCGAAGGTAAGTTATGGCCCTCTTCGTGTGTAATAATATACTTTCGCAAGCTAAACTAACTACACACTCATTTCAGTGCAGCAATTTTGAGCTGCCTACTTCAAAAATGGGAACAAATGCCCTTATAAGGCGCAGCCCGGGCTCAAGACATGTGACTTCAAGGGACACAGCGCCTGGGAGGGTAAGCTACCCGAACTGATTACTTGCAAATGGAAAGTCCTAAGATGTGTCACAGAGCCTGCAGGGTCAGCCAAAATCAAGACAGAGATTGCTGTCGGTGTTGGCATTGATCCTACAGACCCTACCACAAATGCTGGCGCACAAGAAGGTCCATCAGCTGGGGTTCCCGGAGAAATGGAGGCCAATCCCACCGAGCCAAGCACCTCCGTCAAACCAGTGGGACAAAAGCCAATGAGAGATGACGAGGAACTATCCAGTCAAAGTGAGCTGTCAAAGTTCCCTGCTCACCATGTATATCGTGTCGATCACAGCTGCGTCTTTATACTTATATCTCAGTGTATCAGGGACCAACGTGTATTGCTAAGCGAGACTACAAGGACGAACGCTGTAATCACCCCCCACCACCTCATAGTAGTCTTTGAGCTGTTGCTTAGTATGTAGCATGTCATTTTACTCACTCACACGATGTAGCTACTCCCGAATTACTCCCATATCACTCCCGAGTTACTCCTATAATAGTCCCGATTTACTCTCGAGTTACTCTTAACTAACTCCCGGTTAGTACTATAATAGGGAATTATCGGCTGGAGAATATCGGAGGCTTTTCCAATATTGGAGGATCATCTGCTTTTTTGACTATGTGGGAGCACTGAGATATGTCTTTGGAGTGCATGGTGGTCTGAAAAGGAGTATATTGATGAGACAACATTTCACGGCCTTGGCAGTGCGGGAATAAATAGCTATGATTTCTTCTTACGTGAATATTTATGTTTTCTAGTGATGAGATTTATAAGGAAACCATTGAACTTGCTATTAAACTTTTTTTTGTACACTATTAGCCTTGATTAGGCTAAGTTTTTTATTTATTACTTTTTTGGCCCTGATGTCTTGGCATTCGTGCTAGACTGAGTTGGGTTGGATTCCACGCGTACCAAACAACGCTGCCTAAGATAGAGCATAAGGTACTATTCCAGAGAAAGATTGAGAAATCGTGGAACTTGTAGACTTAGTAGCTAGCCTGGCTACCTTTGGATGACCATCACTGTCTTCGCTCTCTTCTTGTCCCACCAATTCCATTTCTCAACATGGGTGGGCTTGTTATTATACGACTTTTGCAGACAATTGCAATAGCTGCTTTCTGCATCGTTTCGGCTTCTGCTGTCCTCCCATCAATCACCCTTCCAACCCTCAACAGCACTCCTAGTGTTGGAGTCATCGTGCTTCCAATGGTGGACCGAGCCCGCCTAGATCCATTCACGAATTATACCAAGCACAGGGAAGTCATGGTCTCGGTTTTCTACCCAGTCGAGGTAGCTTCTTCCGAGCTTCTATTCAACCAGCAACTGCTTGCGTACCCGAAAGAATATATTTTTCCCTATATGCCGCCGGGCACAGCTGTTTTCTACGACTCGACGTTCGCTCAATACGGCCTCCCCAACGGCTCTTTCGAGCGACTGTAACGGATTGCCAGCTCCACGCCCCGATGTCAAAGCAGCGCGCCGGAAATCCCCTTGTGATGCTCTCTCACTGCGGAGGAGCTTCCCGCCTTCTCTACACAACCATTTCAGAGGAGCTTGCTCGCCTTGGCTACATTGTGGCTGCCATAGACCATCCCTACGATACGTTGATCGTTGAGTTCCCTGACGGCCACATTGTCAAAGGCGGGAGCGAAGAGATTGACAGAGACCTCATAAAGCTATTAGTCAAGACACGAGCTCAAGATGTCTCCTTCGTCATCGACGAGCTAGGCCGACCTTCTTCGAAGCATCCATTCGAGATGAACACTACAGATGTCATCGCTTTCGGTCACTCACTCGGCGGCGCTTCAGTGGCAGAAGCAGCGCTGAACGATACCCGCATCAAAGGCGGCATCAACGTCGATGGCCGACTATTTGGTTCACTGGAGAGGCCCAACACCACTCTTTCCAAGTCCTTCATACAATTCCAATCAGAAGAGTCTGCACATGGTCCTCCCTGGAATTGGGATGAAGAATGGCAGCACCTATCAGGCTGGAAGATACAGCTGTTGCTTGAGGGTGCACAGCATGCTACCTTCACGGACATGCCGTTGGTGATAGAAGCGTTGGGACTAAGAAAAAGGTGGGGAAGAAGAGGCGAAGAGATACTTGGCAAACTGGATGGACGGAAACGGCGACGGCCGTTTTCCAGAAGTCAAAGTCGTTAGGACGGAGTGATGCCAGAATGTAGCGTACCGAAGCTGCATCAATCTCAATAGCTTGTAGAAAAAATCATGTCCAAGCTCAACAAAATCTGGCCAAGAAGGTCTCATTCCGTTGTACACTGGCATGGGGTCACACACCATCTCGGGGTCCATATCGCTTTCAGGCATCAACGACAATTTGGCCTGGCAGGACAAGGCAAACAGCACGAACCCGTATAATCTTTGCCACCGATATGGACGGGTCTATGTCGCACTAAGACCAGGCAAATATCACGCAAGCTGCGAAAGGGTCGTCAGCCAGGCTAGAATTTCGAGGAAGCATGGCGACGGTGATGGGGAAGGCTCACAGCAACAGCGCCACGTGGACATTGGGTGAGTGGACAACGGATGACAGATGACGATGACAGATTTAGTGGGCATGAATGTCAAGCAATGGTCCAGCAGGAGGTAAGAGAGGATCGGATCATTGAATGGCAACTCGTAGGGTTGATCAAAAGGCTACACTGGAAGGCTCTCATAGATCGGGCGTAACCTTATCGAAGGAGACCTCCCGGGAGTTAGCCGATCCGGCCACTTAACATAATCAGGCTATCTTTTAAGGATTTACGTAAACCATGAGAGGATAACATTGAGGCAATGAACAGATATACCTTCAACGAAGGCCAGGGTTGGTGTTCCTGCAAGCACTTCTGGAGGCCACGGTGGCCATAGCAAGACACATTGCAGGGTTCCCACACCCTCATCAATTGGTGATTGCCATGCAATCCAAGAGAACACAATGCACGTCTGGGACGAGGACGATTTGATTGGTCTTGAAAGCTGTCCGCTGCCGTAAGCTGCTCGAGACGGACCTTCAATTTCCATGCAAGCCCGCCGTATACCGAAGGTAAGAAGTTCGTTCTCAAGCCACTTTCATGCACAATGGCTACGAGCGGCAGGGTCGGCTGAGATGACCCGCATCAGAGCGAATGAAAGAGGGTCTGACGCGTATCACAGCGGCTTTCATGTGAGCAACCTGTAAGGCTACCGATGCAACAGCATGAGAACAATGTAACAACTCGCTCACTCCACCTGCATTTGACGCCACCACAAGAGGCAGAGTAAGGCAAGGTCTGCTTTGGATTCTCACATTTTTCTTGCAGACGTCATGAGATTCGTCAACGCAAAGATCTTTCGATCCCTAACCACACAGAGCAGTACCATGACTGTGCTTGGCCACAAAAAGAGGATCTCAACTAAGCCAAGACGTCACATAAGCACAACTGCGGCGGGAGTCGCATAAGATAATGGGCAGCAGCAGCAGCCAAGGAGCTTAATTCGGAACTCATTCGACGCGGATGTCATTCTCGTGACGTTTGTTCGACGAGCCCTGGAGTCTGCCCTTCGATATCAATTCAGCTGCGCAGGCATCTCTTGGCAAGGGAGCGCAGTTATCTCAACATGCGCTAAGGGCTCAGCCATTCCCAAAGCAGGAAAAACACTTCGCTTAAGGGAAACGAAGGATCTAGCGCAATCATTTACCCCACCCTCATCTTTGCACCGCCGTGGAAAACCCTCCGAAGAGAGCCTGAGTCACAACACACCTCTAACAGCTATAGCACCATGGCGATGCAGCTTTCCATTGATGAATCAATTGTTGAAGAGTCATTCGCAGATCATCCTTCCAACGCTTCCATGCACGACTTCTAGAGCTCCTAGGTGGGGTTACATCAGTCAATGGTAAAATGGAATGCGCAGTCAACAACCGTCCCCATCCTTCCTCCTTCCTTCTTCCTTGCAAACCGAGCCACAATCAACCGCAAAGCCACCAGCATAGCCATTGGCCAATTCTGCCACATCTCTATTTCCGGCCACGGGTCGGCGAGAGGTAGGTGTGGGTAGGGCCATGGTAGGCAAAATCTGACCAATTCGACCCGGCCTGCATTAGTTCGCCAAACTTAGGCAAACATGGCGTGCAGCGAAGGCGGATGCCTGTGACTCGAACGCTAGGCAAGAGCTCCCATTAACAATTGACGAACAGGCATCCATACATATATATCATAAGTAGCCATGTCTGCATACTTATCTTCCTTTTTACTCTTCATCAATCTATCATTCCACTCCCCTCTCATATTCCTTCTTTTGCAACGAAACAGAGACAAAACCAAGCCCTTGCCAACAGTGCTTCGCCTTCATCCTCTCTTCCTCTTGCAATCCCCCTTACCAACAGTAACATTGGTCTCGAAACACTTCCTGTTCGAAGGCAATCCTTCTATGACATCACTTGTGCTCAGCCGTTACTTAAACCCTCGACGACGACCACTTGCAAGGTGTCTTCCCAGTACACAAAGCGGACTTACTACCACATCACACCAACACCATCGCCGCCACCGGCCATAATTCGAACACAAAGCGAACCAATTATGCCTTCCGCCGCACCCCGCCAAGCGAGCTCTCCTCGCCAGGTCAGCTTCGCCAAAGTTCCCACCACTTATTCGCGCCTGCCCCATGACGACGAGCTCTATGTCATGAAAGCATTCGCCCGCCACGCCTCTCACTGTTCCGCCTGCGCGCATCCATATGAGGTCCATAAGAAAGGCGATTCCCTCTGCGCCAAAGGACACCAGCGCGCCCTCGATGTTACCGAATATGTCCTCAACAAAGCTGGCCAAGCTTACTCAATGGTCGACCTAGATGGCAATCAACGTGTGCAGCTCGAAATCCCAGCAGACTGCGGCGTTGTGCGTGAGCTATTGAAAGCACTAGAGCGCGGCCTTCGCCTTCGACGAAAGACCCCAGCCATCAGCTACGATGAGACTTACCCAATCGGCCCACGAGTACTACCAGCGGACTATGAACGTCGCGAAAGGGAGCCTCGGTACATAAGCAAGCCGATGCTCGAAACACCTATGCCACCCACCACACTCACCCGCAAAGCATCGCGGCATGAGAAGCCTTACTACTCTGGACGAGGAAGCCTGTTTGAGTCAGACATGAAGGAGCGTGAACGACGATGCAAGCAGCAGCGACAACAGTCGACCTACTACAATGTTGGTCCGCGGGGAGCGCTGCCTGTGCCGGCCAAGGATGACTACTATATTTGAAGGATGAGGATTTTACCAAAGCTATATTGATCACATGAGATGATGATCACGACTTCCAACAGCCCACCAAAAGGTTATGACGACACTAAAGTGGGCTTCTTGCGATGCGGTCCCGGACATCCCATTGTCCCGGCGTTGAGCATCTTTGCGTTCTTACGCTGCAAGGTCTCTAGGACGATCGATGATAATCTAGCTGGCATGGCAACCCGGGATCACGTACCCGTGCGTTCGCCTCAGCATGAAGGACATAATGGTAGCTGGTCTGGCAGCCTGGCAAAACCAGAGCGTTGGCCGCAGCATGGATATGACTAGTTGACGAGAAATGTACGAGAGTGGCTATTTCCAGCACGGTTCATATTTAGCGTAGCTAAAAATCGAAAGCGAGTTTTGAGCCATGAGCTTTCACGTCCACAATTTTTAGTGCCTCCACTTGCAATCAAATGCTATCTGCCAGAACTTCACCAGCGAAGGACTCGACTACCTAGGCGCTGATAAGCCCTGGTATGGGGTAGTCAGAACTTCGACCCTCAGTCGTCAACTCACGAACCCCTTTCCCAAAAACCGCCACCGAAGGATCCAAACCACCTCGGCACAAACGAGACCGAAAACAGATCTCCAGTCTCAGCCCTGTAGCCTGCATCGTCTGACGTCATGCTATTCCAGGGTACGGTAGATGGTGTTGCGATCCTGCGGCCGCAAGAAGGCTTGGCGTGGCGTAGCGTTTCATCTCCCACATTCCGTCTACCACAACGTTCACACGATGGGAATGACGTGTTTGAGCCTTGTTTTTGGGAGATGGTTTAATGTTGGAAGGCTGGAACAGGGTGGGTAAGGGTTGTAAAAGGGGGGGGGAGGTGGGGGGGGACAGAGAGGAATGTGGAGGATAGTGTTGGTTTGGGAGCTGGTACTGGATTTCGTAAAAAAAACGAAGAATGCATGCAGATCCGTTGGGTATCTTCCTATCTCAAATGCAGACAAACCTCGTGCGCCAAGATGAGATGCGTGCCGTGAGATTTAGATTTTGTAAAAACAAAATGCATGATAGAAACCTAGGTACTGTATTAGCAATGGTAGAGGTTGGTCCTCATGAAGACCACATACTCGCCGCCTCCATCTCCTCGTCGCTGACAAGCAGTGGACCTGCATCTCTTCCTCTGACGCCCATTCGTTCGCTCAACGGCCCGAAGACTCGATGGTTCTTTTCTTCCTTCCATATCTCAGCGAAGGGTTTGCGATATTGCAGTTCGAGATTATAGTCCTCCGCGATACTGAACTCACACCTGGGTCAGAAGTCGACAAAATAGAAGTATGAGAAAAGCGAAAACGTACGCTCGGAAAGCCTCCCATGGCACCACATACTCTGGTACCTCCTCTACTGCTTCCTCCATGAAGAAGCTGTATTTCCAGCCATATGGTGGACGGAAGATACCATCTTTAGGGGTCTCGCCCGGAAAGCGGATGCGGTAGATGCTGTTCCCCCACTCTGCAACCGGTGGTGGTGGTGGAGCATGACTTTTGGATGTCTCAAGGCCTGGTTCGAGCTGGATATTGGGTGCTTCAACGTCTTTCCTCTTCTCGCCGTTCCCATTAACATCTGCAGCCGGCTCCGTGAGCACATTGATGGCTGGTGTGACTCCGGGCGCAACCTCCGATCCCGTTGACCCCTCTACCCCATTCGTCTGGGGGGTTTTATGGGAGGACGCTTCCACTTGCTCGCCAATGATGTAGGGTGGGCTCTGGGGGGCGAACGGAGGAGTGGGTTCCTTGCCAATCATGTACGGTGGACTCTCGGATCCATCAGCATCCTCGCCGCTCTTGCCCTCAGACTCTACCTTTATGTCGTTCTGCACTGTCCCATTTACCTGGCGTTCATGGAAAGCCTCAACACCCGAGCGTATGACATCGGAGTTCGGTATCACCCCAATGAATCTTCCTCCCTTTTTGAGGCTATTGGCCACATTTTGTAGCATTCCCTTCGCTTTGACTTCATTCTCAAAAGCATAGTGCATGCAGAACATCATCGAGACGACATCGAATCCACCTCCTGGACCCCATCGTGATCCACCACCAAATCCAACGTTCCGTATGAGTGATATGTCGCCAAGGGAATTTAAAAAGGCATCGTCCACGAAGAATTCGGCATGAAACGTCCTTTGTTGCCTGTTCCCATGATACCCACCTCTCCCCCCACCCCTTCCCCCACGGCCACCTCCTGAGCTCATCTGCGCGTATCTTTCCCTTGCTTGTTCTATTGACACCTCCGCTGGATCCACACCAACGTAGAGCTCCAGGGACTGGGGTGCCTGTTGCCACTTGCCCAGATCTCCCCCTTTCCCACACCCAATGTCCAGAACTCGTAGTGAAGATGTGTCGCTACTAGACTCTGCAGGAGAGAATTTGTGTATCAGAGTGCTCTTGACCCAATTATTGAAGCTTCGTAAACCCTTGATCCGGCTGTCTGTCTTTCGCCATTCTCGGCCGCGTTGGGGCACTGCATTGTAATGTTGTCGTACCACCTCTTCTACGCCTCGTGAGGAAGCTGCTTTCCGGGCTACTTCAGCCCTTTGCTGCTGGCGCAGGAGGACGGCTTCTGACTCGGCTTTGGAGACGCGGGAGGCTCCTCCGGGGCGTTTTCGGGGGCGAGATGCTTCGTTGTTGTCGTCCTCTCGAAGTCGTTTCGAATTGTTTGAGCTCATGGTGAATTGCTCACTAGAAGTACTCCGGAAAGGTGATTCCATTCGAAGACGATGCTCTGTTGATGAAGATGGCTAAAGTCTGGGAAGTCTTGATCCGCCAGGAAGCTGTAGAGGTCGCAACAGTTGGAGAAAAATCTCTGCTCAGACATCAGTCGATGGGTGAAGTCGCCTTGTGAAATTAGGTAAAAAGCTTGTGAGCCCACTTTGGCAACGGCAGAGTGCCAAGCAACATATCGGCAAAATGTTGTTCCGAAGCGCAAAGTCGCTGTTTTCGTTTCAGGCATACTGAGGGGTGGTATCCATTCTAATATATCCAAATACACCGAGCAAAATAGGGAGTCCATCTGGACTGACCCTTGGCACCGAGCGGCCTGCTACTGTCAGTACTGGAGCTTACAAGTCTGGATGGACTAGAGACATGTCTATTCATATATATATCTATGCTACACTGGCTACCGCTGTCAACGTAGTCCTTACTCTACGGGGGTATGAATTGCTCACACGTCGCTTGATTCGCTCATGCGAGGCTTCTATAAAGACTAAGTTTCGTTGATGACAGCTCGAGAGTCCGGAATGAACTTTGTCAGATTGTGTACGTGCAGAAAGCAAGAATATGCTACTCACTTTCTGCACAAGCGTCCAACTTGGTACTCTTGCCTTTGCAAAATAGAGAAATTTCGATCTCTTCATGAACACAGCGCTTATCTTGCTGCGCTACACTCTAAAGTGTGTGGAAGCTATCATGTACCATGCTTGAAGTATAGATCCTGCTGCCTCACGTATCTGTAGTGTACTAAGACAGTCAGTCTTTACGCACATTGGGCTGCCTGATACATCAGCGGAGTACGGACACCGTCAGTCTTTTGTCGTTGCGCGTAGGTGTTGCTGCTTTCTATATCTCCGGGATCCAAGGTATCAATTCGTGCATGTCCTAGGTCCTTATGTTGTAGGTCTTTCTAGAGTGGGAAAACGTTCGCGGTCAGATTTGTTGAGCGTTGGTTTCAATGCTTTGATGACAATAGAGCATAATCCATGTCAAGTGTCGCTTTTGTCCAGCATCGATCTAGCGGGTTTTCACATCTTTGAACCACGAACGCTGTTATATCTTGCGTGTTGAGCATCGCTTACATGTTTGCTTTTCACGATCGCAGAGCGCGAAGCGCGTTGTCCCCTATATGAATTGAGCGGTGATCTAGCTGGTCGAAGTCATGCACAAAGATTGGATGCGTTGGATTTCACGTTTCTAGAGTATGAAAGGCAATATCACAGTTGGGTTGAGTGGTAGTCTAGCTCCTCTTGAACAAAGGTCCAGCACTGATCGAATCAACTCCACATCAACAAAGCGTGAAAGGTCTCGATATCCATCTATGGTGGGCGAGCAGCTAGCTATTCGACAAAATTGCACTCCATGGAGGGTTTTTCCCCTACGCGTTGAGCGTTGAATTCGTTACTTTGCAAGAATGCCAAGTGGGGAAGACGTGTTCCAGGGATTTCGACCTCTTCCTAACTTGGTATTGTCGTAAGTTCAGTGATGCTTGTAGCTAATGATATCTTCTTCTCCAGCATTGCACCCTAACAGAGCCATCACTAATTTGCCCCAGCGGCGAAAATTTTACGAATATCAGAAAGATAGGCTACATCACTGTAACTTCCCCTCTCTTTAGCTATCTAAGATATACATTATATCACTCTACATACCCTTCACTTTGCTTCTCCGGACGCAGTCACTTTCACATCCTACCAGTATGTATTTCTCTCTTTCCACCAAGTTTTCCCTTCTTCCCTCCATACTTCTGCAAAGTCTCCAAGACCTTCTTGCAATATCTTGAGCATCTCGCCTAGACATATCTCACGCCACGAAACTCTCTGGCAACCTTTGCACATACTGTCTCAACCGTCGCCCACATCAAATTGTCCTTACGCCTGAACTCTCAGCTCCGAGTCGACTATGCCTCCCAAAGATAGCGAGTCGAGCAAGAAAGAAGGCGCAAAGAGACCAAGTATGTTGGTAGACTCCAATCTCCAAGTGCCAAAGCTGACGCATCAAACGTCCGAACGAGCTCTCCGAGCTTGGTCCACATTGGAGGAACCTCAGGACCCAAGTTGGGGAAGCTCTCCTCAACAACGAAGATGTCAATATGCAAGACGCTCTGCAGAATGCCATTCCCAATCTGACTAATGTGCCACGGGGGACTGACGAGACTGACGAAGATGTCGCTGTCAGACTCACTGCAGTGTTCTTTGATCGAGTTGGCTCAGAGGTGAGGGCAGACGGCTTCGACGCGCAGGAAGTGCTTATGTACACGGCTGAAGCACTTTGGGATATCGAAAGTGCAAGAAACAATTTCCTCGCACAACGAGCAGAGGACAGTGCAAGGGAGTCAGAAGAGGAAACGGTGGCAGCCACCGGTCAGGCTGTTAGAGAAGAGGCCGAGATCGAGGAAGAAGTAAGTCGAATCTGCCATCGCTGCTGTCATCAATGCAGGGCTGATACCAACAAATAGTTGTCTAGGCCAGATCTCACCGCCCGAGATCTCAACCGTAACGTCGACCGACAGCCGGCCGTTAAGGGCATGAGGACGCCTTCGAAGCTCGTCCTCTCCTTGAAGCAACCAGAAGGCAATGGTGACAAGGTTGCGCCCTTCCGAAAGTACAACCAGGGAGCGGATCTAGGTTGGGCGCGGGGTGGGCACATTCGTGCTCTCAATCGCTGGTGTAACCAAGTCCTTTGGTGGGCCTTAAGCAACCAAAGCCCTGTTGGGTATCTTGCTAATTTTCAGCCACAGTCGAGAGCTCGGTGAAGCTCGACCTGCTCGGATTGGTTTCCATCCCGAAGAGATCCAGTGGCTGATTGACTATCGCCATCAGTACAAGCGGGACAGCGTTGCTAGAGACGGCGTTGTCAATTTCCACAAGATCCAGTGGGACGACGTGACCCGCGCTTTCCATGCGAGATTTGCCGGCCGCATTCTCACTGGTATCAACACTCCTCAACCAGCGAGGACCAAGCCAAGCTTGAAAACAGAGCGGTACAAGATCAAGGCGATCTGTGACTTGGTCGGGCTGAGGATGCGTAACATAGGAGCGAAGAAGGGCCGGAGTGGCGGTGATAGGAAAGAGGGAACCGGACCGGCTGAGGGGAGCGGAAAGAAATGCTAACATGCTAGAATTAGATGTTAGATATAGGTATTGGGGCAGTGATTTACAACGGAATTTGAATAACGATAGACCAATTGGACGCTTGGGGAGCTTATTAGATGTCAAATATCTTGCTTGCAAGAGATAGAAGCTGCTTTGAAATGTTCGAAGCTCTTCAAAAATATCCTTGCTACTTGCCTGCCATCAGTTTCACCTGCAAAGATAAGGAAATGCTAGACCGAATGCTCCGAAGATGTGAGCATAGCATTGGCAGCAACTCATCATGTGAATGACCTGATCTTGACGAGATCTTCAGGAAGCGTAAAGTCAGGCTCACGAAGTTGAAGTCTTGGCAGAAAACGCGCTAGATATTCCGCGCATCTAACTTGCCTGGAGCTCCAGTATTTTACCAGTATCAAGAACAATCTTCCAACGTACTCTACGAGACTTTACGCGGAACCCTAGCTCACAGCTGGATTGGGAGAGTCTTGGTCTACCTCATCACCACCATCACCCTCACACCCTATCACCAACATGGGTTCTGACCCGCAGTACGCAAAATACCCCAACCTCCCCCTCGCTCAAGACATCTTCACCCTCACGAATCCCTCCTCAACTCAGAGCTCACGGCAGACGTCTTTACAAAAGCTCCAAAATGCCATCTCCGAGCACAAGATGGCCCCTCTCTACCGCTATCTGGCACATCCGTCGGACGGCATTCTGAACGTCTCAGGCGAAGGCACAGCGCGAAAGACCTCGACATCGAATTCAAGAAAGCCTAGTGGAGCTTCGAGTATGATCGCGAGACGGAGAGGAAGCGGCTCATATGACTTTCCCTGGGACGACCAGCTATACGAAAAGCTGAAGGCGGAGAACGAGGAGGAGCTGGAGACTTTCCAAAAAGAGGAGGAAGAAGCAGAGGAAAAGGCTGGTGAAACGGAAGTCCAAGCAGCAAGAGGAAAGAGGGCAGAATTTTGGGCAAGAGTTGGCGATCAGGTCTGCCTGCCCAAGCATCAAGGTTTCAGATACGCTATAGGAACTAACAATGTTCGTATGTGTAGGAGAAAGCGCTCTCGGCCTACGAAGCTGTCTTCGAAAAGACTGGCATTCTGGGTACCAAGATTGATCTAGTCCTTGCTATTATCCGCGTTCAGATATTCTTCGGTGATAGATTGGGTGTGAAGAAGAATGTGGACAGAGCAAAGACCCTAGTTGAGAGCGGCGGAGACTGGGATCGTCGAAATCGACTAAAGGCATATCAAGGCCTACACCTGCTTACGACACGCTCGTACAATCTCGCCGCTCCTCTATTGCTCGACAGTCTCTCCACCTTCACGAGCTACGAATTGTGCTCCTACTCGTCATTGGTCGTCTACTCGGTCCTAGCAGGCTCGATATCGCTGAAGCGCGTCGACTTCAAGACCAAAGTCGTCGATGCTCCGGAGATCCGCGCTATCCTTGGTGATGGAGAAGACAAGTTATCTGCGCTTTCAGGTGGTGCTGCAGCTGGTCCTGGGGCTGGAGACGAAGAGATGAAAGATGCCTCTGCTACACCAACGCCAGCCCCCGCAGCCGTGAATCTCACTACACTGGGTTCTTCCACAGCACCAGAAGAAGTTGAAGCCCCTGTCGACTTTACACCTCTGGCGGGCCTAGTACGGAGCTTGTACATTGGCAACTACCAGGCTTTCTTCCTTGCTTTGGCAGCTGTCGAAGAGAATTTCTTGAGCCAAGATCGATATCTCTGTGAGCATAGAGGCTGGTTCGTGCGGGAGATGAGGTTGCGAGGGTACCAGCAGCTGCTACAAAGCTACAGGGTCGTTGGCCTTGGTAGCATGGCAAATGACTTTGGCATCTCGGTAGACTTTCTGGATCGGTATGTTGGCATAAAAGGGAGCATTTTCTTTGCTCACTCCACATGACTAATAATCTTGCCTAGTGACCTCGCGAAGTTCATTGCAGCGGACCGAATACCCTGCACGATCGACCGTGTCAACAAGATCATAGAGACGAACAGACCCGACGACAAGAACAAGCAATACGCAGATGTGGTGAAGCAAGGAGACGGGTTGATCACAAAGCTTCAAAAGTACGGGCAGGCCGTTCGATTAAGGGGGAGTGAGAGGGGTTGACCGGTTGAACAAGACGAAGGGGGAAAAGAGAGGACGTGATTGCATCTGTAGCATAGCAAGCATCACTGAGAGCATAATAGAAGTGGTCTCGTCCACACTACATGTCAAGCATTGACCGCTGGCTTGTAAAGTGGGGGGCCTCTCGGAGCCATCATGCGCCTCGTCAAATGTTTAGAGTCCCAATCCTTCCGACAATCATGCTCACACCCATAGCAGCCTCCATAGCACTCCGGAGCTCTTTCGATCTATCCAGACGAATGATTAATCTGGATAATTCCGCCACCAGAAGCAAAAGCAAACGAATCTAGTGGCTTGAGATCTCCCACTAGAAGTCGAAATGCACCCAATCTCAGCGTCATCCATTGTAACCAAGTCAGAGATACTCTCCAGGAGACTACAGCGCAACTGTGTAGCTTTATCCAAGTCTATCAGATCTGCGCATGAGACTTTTTCAAGCAGTAAGTCCAATCTCATCAATTCACTCCCAATATTGCACGGCGCTCGCCGATTGCGGAGCGTGTGGTATGAAAACTTCGCTCAACTTTGCTACGAGAGAAAGTTGCTGACCCAGTATTACAGTCCGAACCGAGAGAATTCTACAACTTAGCCAGTCCCAGAGACGTACTATGTCTACTACCAAGCCCGTACGGAGCCTCAATGTCGACAATATAAATCAGCATGTCCGCAGCGCCCAATATGCTGTGCGTGGCGAGCTCGCCGTACGGTCAGAAGAATACAGAGCCAGACTGAAGGAGAATCGCCCTCCAACACCACCAGACTCGCCCCTGCCCTTTGACAAAGTCATTAGTGCCAACATTGGCAATCCCCAACAGCTCGACCAGAAGCCAATCACTTTCTTCCGGCAGGTGCTGAGCATCTTGGAATACCCGCCCTTATTGGAGAATGAGGAGGCTCTGAAGAATGCAATGGGCTACAAGCAGGATGTCGTTGATAGGGCGAAGTGGCTGCTGAGCGAGGTCAAGAGCGTGGGGGCATATAGCCAGAGCCAGGGCGTGCCAGGTGTACGGAAGAGCGTGGCCAAATATATCGAAAGACGGGACGGATATCCTTCAGATCCGGCGAACATCTTCTTGAGCGCTGGGGCCTCGTCTGGAGTCAATACACTCATGAATGTCATCTGTGCAAAGCCAGAGACTGGAATCTTGGTCCCAATACCGCAATATCCTCTCTATACAGCCACTCTTGCTGTCCTGAACGCCCGCTGCGTACCATACTACCTCGAAGAAAGCAAAGCCTGGGGCACCGACCTCACGGCCATTAAAGAAGCGTACAAAAAGGCAAAGTCAGGAGGCACAGACGTTCGTGCAATAGTCGTCATCAACCCAGGAAATCCCACAGGAGCAAGTCTCCCTGCAGAAGATGTACGCAGCGTCCTTGAATTCGCCGCAGAGAATATGCTTGTTGTGCTTGGCGACGAAGTCTACCAGACCAACGTCTTCATCGGCAAATTCACAAGCTTCAAACAAGGCCTGCGGGATCTGCAGAAAGAGCAGCCTGGCAAATTTGATAATGTGGAACTTGCATCCCTGAACAGTATATCGAAAGGTATGGTCGGCGAATGTGGGCACCGAGGCGGCTATTTCGAGCTGGTGGGCTTCGATGAAGAGGTCAAGGCAGAGATTTACAAGTTCGTCAGTATCATGCTGTGCGCGCCTGTGATCGGGCAATGTCTTGTGGAGATGCAGGTAAACCCCCCTAAAGAGGGCGACCCAAGTTATCCGCTGTATAACGAGGAATACGAGGGGATTGCACAGGGGCTAAAGAAGAGGGCGTCGGCCCTGTTTGAGGCTTTCAAGGAGATGGAGGGGGTGGAATGTCAGGAGCCTCAGGTGAGTTCTACTGCAAATTTCCCGTTCCTATAGTACTATGCTGATCTGACTGCTGTACCAGGGCTCTATGTACCTCTATCCCACCATCACAATGCCCAAGAAAGCCATCGAACAAGCAAAGAAAGAAGGCCGTGCCCCTGACGAGTTCTATTGCTTCCGCCTGCTGGACGCCACAGGTATTTGCGTGGTACCTGGATCAGGATTCGGTCAGAAAGAAGGGACACTGCATTTCCGCACGACATTTTTAGCACCAGGAACAGAATGGGTGGGCAAGATTACGGAGTTTCATCGGAAATTTATGGATGAATTTAGAGGGTAGACCATATATTGGCACTTTGTGAGGGCTATCCAGAGTGGCATTGGCCAAAGACTGTTAAATGTAAATGTGGAATGAAGACATCTCCAATCACCCACTCCAAACTTGTGTCTGAGTGTATCTCCAATCGTTTTCCTTGTCTGCGCTTTTACAGCTCTACTAACCAATCATGATCATCTCGCTTCCTCCATCAATGGGCATTGCCCAAACCTGGTTCCATTGGACCCGCGCATCGCTCCTTCCTCATATGATACTAATTCCTCTCTTGCGTGTGGAAAGTCGTAATCGCTGTGATCACTAGGCTTCGCCCACCAACATGAAATCTTACTCAAGCCGCCAATCCAATTTCCCCTCAACGCCTCATATCCAGCCATGAACGAAATTGGGCTTTGCGAGTTCCGGTTTCCTGACATCAGACCTTTGCAAAGAAATCAACGAGAGGTTTCTGCTGAGATATGATACTGGAAATTCTTTGTTCTTGGAAAATGTAGAGAGTGGTTGTTGAGAGACGCGAGGCAGGCGGCTTTGTAGTGACTGATTGCCTTGACATCATTTGCCCTTGCCCTTTTGCTGGATATGCTTTGTTGGGTTGGTTTATTTCCATTGCAGACAGACTGCCGGTGACGAGAATAGACTATCTCGTATCTTCGGGTTGCGTAGTTTCTACTGAGCTGGTCTCTCCTCTTGAGAGTTGCGGTCACGAGTGCTGTCCACTTCATGGCTTGGTGCAGGATCTGTGGCTGCTTACATGCTGGACGCCTAAGGCATCGACTTAGGGGGCTGGAAGGTTGCGAAGGTCCTGTCGAAGCCTTTGTTGGACAGGGGTGAAGGATCGACATGTGGGTAGAATGATAGGGTTTTCATGTCTTGTGAGTCATTCCTTCACGTATTAATTCCCTGCTGATCGCTGAGTTGGCCTTTTGGGGTGGAGATTAGTGCTGTCTCAGGTGGTCGTGGAGTAATTTCATATTTTCGAGCTCCATGAAAAAGGATGTACTTGATGGGCTAGTAAGGGATTGTCGCCATTGTATACACGCCGAGAACGCAAGACAAAATCAATGCTGTTAGTAGAATAGTAGTGACAACGTACTGACCGAACGGTGGAGGCTTTTCTGTAGTGATTTGGACGTGAATTCCTCTACACGTGCCCACTTTTGTAATTTTAGATGGGTTCCAAAGCTTTTGGTAACGATCACTCAATGGTAGAACATTGGTTCTGCTTTTCATTTTGCCCATTTCTCTTGCAACGATATTTCGGTGCTGCACAAGTCTGAGTATGAAAGGAACTTTTGTTCGCTCGTCAAGAAATGCATTTGTTGGAAAAGACAGCGAGGTGCACCATCCGATGTGCGATGAGACTTCTTGTTTGCCTTCCTCGCTCTTCCCCACAACGACTTTCCATGCACCTCGCGATGCTAGGAGCGGTCTCAAATTTTTTGGCGACAAGCGCCTGCTCAACCAGTTCATGGACGTGCGCAACCATACTGGCAGTGAGCTTGGCAGCGTGCAAGGCGTCGCTTCTTCCTAAAGGGGGGATGCCAATGTGAAACAGAACTTCAGACAGCAATTGTGATGCGCATACTGGGTAGGTGGTCTCATGTCACACTTCGCATCGCATTTGCACTGTGCCATCTTGTAAAGCGGTTTCAAGTTCGAGGCGAGGCACTGCCTCCGGTCTGATAATGAGAGCACCGACGCACTTGCTGTTTGAGTACGCTTCAATAAACGCGCAGTACACAGAGGTCAGCACCATTTGATGCTTGGCCCCTTCGCCACCAAGGCGACAGGCAAAGCCATTTCACCGCAGACAGTGTCATGACTGCAGAAAATGTAGTCAGAGGTTTGCGAGACTTGCAATATGCAGACCTATTAGTACGTTGATCCAGATGCGCAAATGGGATCAGTATCACTACATCCTCGAGTCTGTGTCACGGAGCACCGCCTTGAAACAGCACATCAAACAGCACATCAAACAGCAAGAAAGATGCGCATCATGTCAAGTTTAGCAGAAATATGAACAACGATAATTCCCACCTCGATAGATCCAAATGCTCTCGGACCACTTGTCCTATACGTTACATTATGCTTACCTACCTCAATGCCGTCTCAACATACCTTCTTGTGTTTTTCTTTTACTCTTCTGTGGCGCTGGTAGCTGCAGTCCCGTTCAAGTCTGCTGCGAATTCAAATGTCAATATGACAAGTGACCTCATGAACAGCCAGAGCAAACGCGCCTCGCCAATTAACGGGCTCCCGCACCCATGGACCGGCGTCTTCAAGACCGTCGCCAGCATCCAACCACCCCTACCAGTAATAGTCTTCACGCACTTCTTTACCTTTGCAGCGAAGCAAGCCGCAGCCGGCCTTGTCCCAGAGCGACCCTACCAGAAAATCACCTACGGCTCCTTGGTACTCGAATTCTGGGCTCATAACAGTGGCGTCGTTACCAAGGAACTCATGCAAGCTGTAGCGCTGTGGCTATTGGATTCGGCGGAGAAGGGCTGGATGGGCTTCTTTGAAGCGCGGGTTATGGACAGAGCGGACCAGGAAATCATTCTCATCCAGCTGGGCACCGTGTGGGATTCTGTGTGGGGCCAGACGATAGATTGGTCGGAAATGGTTATGTGAACAGAACTTCCCACTTCGACCTCTCAATGCTATTCCTGAAGAATGTCGTAAGAGAGTAGGTACCCTACCAGTGCGCCAACCCATCCACTCTTGCTTGTTTCCAATCGCACGGCACATGAAGAGGATTTTGAAAGGGCGGCGATATGCGAAAACCCATTCGCCAAATGGGAGCGTCGAGGCAACAACGCAGCAGCAAGACCAAGTGAGCCTTACGAGAATGAGAGGATGATGATGAGTCAAACGGGGAGGAGATCATGAAGGCGAACAGTCAGGAGAGAGGAGCATCACAGTGGCCATTAAGGCTGCGAGGCAGACTCTGGCTGGTAGCTAGGTTCCTTCGTCTTACTCAGAGCGTCACTCGTATTAGCAATTGCGAACGCCTTGCCTACCCGGCGCAGTGAGGTGTCCGTCTTCAATACCCCCTATTGACTAGCGAGACTAATTTGCTGTAGCTTTTGGTAGCACATCCTCCTCACCAGTATCTTCGAGCTGCGGTGAGGCATTGCTGTGCTGGGCTGCATTTACTTTTGCCCGGTTATATTCCTTGGCAGAGACTCAAGATCTCGGCTGTATAATTTGTAGTTTCAGATCACGCTCTACGTTTTCCGCCCTCGGAAATCCAGCCTCAAGTAGGTAACACAAGTCAGATCCTAGAAAACCGCTAGAAGCTTGAGATTATATTGGAGCGTGCGGCCTCGAGGAGGGCGGCTGGGCTAAGAAGTCAAAGAGAGGATATGCGTAGGGCTCATTGTTTAGAACAGGTAATAATGAAATCATGATGTCGTCTCCGCCATTCCGTGCTAGCTGGCGTTTAGTGAAGGAACTTAATTAAAGGCCGCACCTAACGTGGCTAATTGAAATTCGATGGCGGTGCGGCCACTTTGGTATGGGATTTTGCCGAAAGCCTCTTCTATCTTCCCATGGGAATGATCGGTTTCGGACAAGATCATCTTCAACCCTAATCATGAGACTACAAAGCTTCAGAGACAGCAACATAGCGCTGCCTCAGGTAGCGCCGTCTTGGCCTATTGAGATGGAGATGAAGATGAACAAGATGAGAGTGTTCTAGAGTCTCGAAGTTTTCATACAAGTGAAACGGCCTGACTCATGATACGGGTAGGTCATGATCATCTGGGGTGCTGTTTCTTGGTCCCCATGGGATTTATGACCTCGTGAGAGGAAGTATTGAAGCCTTCCTTAATCAGTTTCCGGATGCGCTGAAAGGTTCGAGACATAAGTCTTTTGTGGGTGGGTTGGCTGATTGGTCAGGAGGTCGTTCCCAATCTCCAGAATGCAAGATCCCTGCACGGCTCCACGCCTCTTCTAGTTCCTCGGCTTAGTCTTCCTCTATGGTCCCCTAGACCACTTCTGGTCCGAGCGTTTTACCAACAATCGACCATCATCCAACATTAACGGTGGTACGGAAAACTTGCGACAAAGCATGATTGATTACCAGCCTCGTTGGTGTCTATTTATGGTGAGTACCCAGCCAAGTACTCCGTATAATCCAAAGCATCGTCGGAGGGAATTCCAAATAAAAGAGTCTGGTTATAGTACCTTACTACTCTTACGTTGCCTACTACTTCTCAAAAGGATCGATCGAAGACAAGTGCTTACGGCCAAGAGTGGGTAAAAGACGGGCGTTGGCGAGAGAGTGCGGGGTGGCTGCGGAGGATTAACGGTGGACACACTTACTCGGTTAGTTCTGTGGAGATCCTCTCAAAATGACTTCAACCTTGGGATTAGTAAAATGTTTTTGAAGGATCCAAAACCGATGGTGATGCCAAGAGTGAACCAATGAAATTGGCAATGTAACTAATTGGCAAGCAACAGTACAGTGAGTGGCAAAGTAAGCTGATGTCTGGTCTGGCCTGGAACAGGGCGAGTCGTGCTCCGTCTTATGGGCGACTCTACAGGAATTCCCCGCTTTTCCCCAAATCGAAGTGGAGGTGCGCGTACGATATGTTGTCGGAAGATGTATGGATGTTTGCATATCAGCGTCGCATCTATGTCCCTCTGCGGCATACAATATGCATAGGGTCTTGGCATCTGATGTAGGCTGCATGCAGGGTGGCCAGCCTGATAGATTGAGTCATATACTGGAAGCTGGGTTCCGGTTCCTTCAAATCACCAAAGGTACCTTACGGCCTGAAAACATCTCATGTGGCATGTGGCGAGCATGCTACGGCTAGACACGTGAAGCCGGCTTTCAGCCCCACTGTAAATTGCCTGCCTCGGCGAATCCGCTGGCACAAATCGCCAACATGTACTTTATCTAAAACAGCCACTAATGTGTTAGAGAAATGGTCGATGCCTGCATGTCACATTGGTCTTTACCGGATTAAGACTAGCTTGACTCGCAAGGTGGGGAAAGGGTTTGAAGCATTCATTCCTTAAAAGTCTCTCTGGGAAACTCTGACCCTCTCCGTCCACTGCATTTCGTATTACCTTACACAACCATACTCCTCACCGTCGCCCCTCTCCTTCCCTCCGTCTCTCACCATTTCCTTCTTCTGCTGCTACTCATACACTTCACATCGAGTATTATCAAAGATGGCGGAATACAACGAGAAGAGCGACTTGGCTGCAAGGTACGAATCTCGCACTGATAAAAACAATAACAACAACAACGAAATTTTGTTACTAACACTGACACCTTATTAGCCATGAAGAAGCTCAATATGCCAAAGACACTGAGCGACAAGGCTCTCGTCAGCAATCAGTCAGCTTGAACCGCAACGTTACTGCTAGGTCCGTAGCCTCACCCGCAGCCAACTCCCCGCACCCGCTCTCGCGCACTGTCAGAATCTAACACTCAACACACAGAATCCAGAATCCTCTCGCTGGTATTCCACGCGATACTCTCTTCTACAATGTTGAGCAATTCGCGCAAGAGGCGAACATGCAGGACATGATTCCTCTCTTGAAGAAAGGCGCCTTGGTCGCACAGGATCCACCCGCTTTCGAGCAAATTGCCGAGCTCGATGAGGTCGAGCGCGACGCTCTTCGCAACGAAGTTCTTCACAAATGGCGCCAGCCAGGTGCTCTCTACTTCACTGTCATTCTCTGCTCCATCGGTGCTGCCGTGCAGGGCTGGGATCAGACTGGCTCCAACGGGGCCAACTTGTCATGGCCTGTCGAGTTCGGTGTCCCTGATACCGCCCCTTCTGCGGCACTAGGTGGGCCTAAAGCTGGTGTCAATTACGATACCAATTCCTGGATTGTCGGTGTTGTCAACGCTGGACCTTACATTGGATCTGCCTTCATGTGAGTCTACCATTTGCAGTTGATTTAGACAAATTGGCATGAGCTGACAGGCGAACGAAGTGGCTGCTGGTGCTCTGACCCTCTAAACAACTTCTTCGGCCGTCGTGGCACCATCTTCTTCTCCGCCGTCTTTTGTTTCGTCGCCGTCATCGGCTCCGCCGTTACTCAAGATTGGGTCCAACTCTTCATCACCCGTATCCTTCTTGGTATTGGCATGGGCGCCAAAGCCTCTACTGTCCCAATCTACGCCGCAGAGAACTGCCCAGCTGCTATTCGCGGTGGACTGGTCATGAGTTGGCAAATGTGGACTGCATTTGGTATCTTCCTGGGATTCTGCGCCAATTTGGCCGTCTACAACGTTGGAGCCATCGCCTGGCGTCTTCAGTTGGGATCTGCTTTCATTCCCGCACTTCCACTCTTGATTGGTGTCTACTTCTGCCCAGAATCACCCCGCTGGTACATCAAGAAAGGCCGCTACGCTAATGCTTTCCGCTCGCTCTGCCGTCTGCGGAATACCCCACTCCAAGCTGCTCGTGATCTCTACTACATCCACGCCCAGATTCAAGAGGAGGCTGACATCATTGGCCGAAGCAACTACATCACCCGCTTCGCTGAACTCTTCACAATTCCCCGTGTCCGCCGCGCTACCGGAGCTTCATTCACTGTCATGTTGGCCCAGCAAATGTGTGGTATCAACATCATCGCTTTCTACTCCTCTACGGTGTTCGTCAACGCTGGCGCCAGTAATCTGACTGCCCTCCTCGCCTCATTTGGTTTCGGTCTTGTGAACTTCGTCTTCGCCTGGCCTGCCGTCTGGACCATTGACACTTGGGGTCGTCGCGCTCTTCTCCTCTTTACGTTCCCCAACATGGCTTGGACCCTACTCGCAGCCGGTCTCTGCTTCATTATTCCTCAAGAATCAAGGGCCCATCTTGGCTTGATCGCCTTCTTCATCTTCCTCTTCGCCGCTTTCTACTCTCCTGGTGAAGGTCCAGTGCCTTTCACGTATTCTGCGGAAGTCTTCCCACTCTCCCACCGGGAAGTCGGTATGGCCTGGGCTGTGGCTACCTGTCTCTTCTGGGCTGCTGTCCTCTCCATATCCTTCCCGCGTATCCTTCGCGCATTCCACCCAGTTGGTGCATTCGCCTTCTACGCTGGTCTCAACCTGACGGCCTTGGTGCTTATCTTCCTCTTCGTACCAGAGACTAAGCAACGTACACTTGAAGAGTTGGACTACGTCTTTGCTGTGCCCACGCGTACCCACGTTAAGTACCAGATCACCAAGGCCCTCCCATGGTGGTTCAAGCGTTACATTATGTTCAAGAAGGGCGCAATTTTGGAGCCTCTCTACCACTTCGATGGTGCAGTGGCTGCGGATCAGAAGATTGCCGTGGCGCAGGGGGCTGCAGCATACAATGCGTCACACAAATAGGCATTGCGATGGTGATTGTATTTGAGATATTAATGCATGCGGAATGTGGTGATGTGGTCATATTATAGATTCGATTCTGTTTAGTCAAATCAGTCTATACACAGCATACTAGTCCAATGAACAATGTCAACTCATTTGCATCCTTGATATAGAATTGTGCACAGTAATTGTATTCGAAGGCTCGAAGCCCACCAAATTTCGAAGTCTTGCTAGTGGAACCCGCGTTGAGCCAGGCGCGTCTTCATTCTTTGAAATCGCTCACACCAAACAACTCGTGTTCGACATCAACAATTCACATCAGCAATGGCATCCTCACGCTCCAGACCCTCGGTGACCGCAGCCCGACAATCTCGAGTTCACACAGCACTCCCAGCCTACCAAGCTCCACAACACCCTCTTAATGAAAACGCCCAACGCGCGCTCCAAAATCTGCCTCGAGACCACAAGCTCGACACACTGAAGCAGAGGCTCAGAGTCGCAAACAATCACTTGACACATGCAGCCGCTGACGTCAATGATCGATACCAAGTCAAGTACGCAGAGAATGACAAACGGAAAAGGAGACTCGAGAAGCAGGCTTCTCAAGAAGGCAATGAGGCGCAAGACGCGTTGTTGGATGCTATGAGGGAGAAGACGGGCGAGATGACAGACCGGCTTGAAGAGGGCATACGCAAGATTATTGATGCTGGTGCCGAAGTGGATGGCATGGAGAAGGCGTTAAGAGAGCTCCAGGAGAATGTAGCGAACGGGGGAGGAAGAGTTGCGCCTACCCAGAGTACGCTTGGAGCAAGCTACAACAGATCTGCTCGACGAAAGCAATCTCCCGGTTCCGGCGATGAGAATAGTGAACTCGAGGAGGAGGACAGTCAGATGGTAGGGGAGAATGATAGCGCGATGGGCGTATTGAAGAGGAAGATTGGGGAGCAGAGAGCTGCGTATCAGAACCTCTCTATGTCGTCTCGGTATGTCTTTAAAAAGAAGCCCAAACTCCAATTCTTGCTACTAATCCCGACCAGCTACGCGTCCCACAACGACTACGTCGGCTTCAAGAAGATCGTCCACGATGCACACTATCCAGAACAAGAAGCCCCACCCATGCCGCACGCCTCGACCTGGTTCCCATCTGAGTCGCCAGATCCCTCGAACCCGAATACACGCGCAGCAGCAGCTCGAGACGCGATTCAAGATGATGATGACGACCTTGCCGTGGCATCTGAGCGCGTCAGTATCAACTGCCCTCTCACCCTACGCCCAATGAAGGATCCAGTCACGAGTCAGAAATGTCCGCATAGCTTCGAGAAAGAAGCGATACTGGACATGATTAGTCGCAGCGACGTGATAGTCGGAGGATCTGGAAGACCAGGCGTGCATGACGGGCAGAAAGCCATGAAATGCCCTGTTTGCGAAGTGGTACGTCTAATCCCCAAAAAATCCACCTATACTGCTAACATATATCAATCTCACAGCTCCTCACCGCCAACGACCTCAAAGAAAACCCCATCCTCGTCCGTAAGATCAAACGCATCCAGGCTGCTGCTCAGAACGACGAACTCTCAGACGAAGATGATGATGGGCAAGGCAATGCAACTCTCCACGGAGGTAGCAGGCGACCAGAAGAAGTCAGTAGCTCTCCAGCACCCACTCGGACGCAGAGACTCAAGAGCGAGCGACGAAGTCAGGCGCCTGGTGGTCCAAAAAGGCAGGTGTCTATGGTACCGAGTTCACAGTTCGGATGGGATAGGAACGAAGATCGAGAAGAGCCGAGTCGCTCTCAGGTCGTTGATCTTGAGGACGATGACGATGACGAAGACATGTAGGGTTGGGCCCATCTGTTGAGGATTTATGCACTGGTGATCCCCAACTGCGGCATTTAAATGCCTTGCTGCGTTGGTGAGGGATTTATTGAAGGCAGCGAAGGCTTCGAGGCCTGAACATGAGTGCAATTGTACTGCTAAACATGATGCCCAGAGACCAATATTTACAAAAAGACCAGATCCAACACCCAGCTCCAAGGTCGTTCATGTGCAACGTGCAGTCGTACCCTGGATTCCATATACGAGTATGCCCAAGAACACACCCCAGCCGGGAACCTTTGCTCCATCCAAATGTTTTGAAAAGCTCCCTTGCTAGCCAGTCAACCCCTATTCAAGACCTCCATTCATCGTTGAGTGATGACGCCGAGCCAGTCAGCAACGATGAGCGTTATCATCCTACGCCGTGCAAAAGGTCAGCAGTTGTACCAAGTTCTGAATAAACAGTCCACCACTTCTCTCATCGCTCTCCTAAACCGGCAGATCAATCAAGGACAGGGTATCAACTCACGCATGCGGCGCAATTCTGATATAGTATGTTCCGAACCCCCTATAAAACCTCAACAGCCCCTCCTCCCTCGTAACCTTCCGAAAACAATCCGCCATGCCCTTATACGGCAGTTCGCCATTAGGCCCTCTACTCTGCTTCTGCAGCCTCGTCTTGACGAAATCAAACGGCAGCGAAAAGAACGAGGCAAAGAACCCCGCAATCGCACTCGCTGTCAACGTCTGTGTTTTCGCATCTAACTGTGTTCGTACTTTCAGTTGCGTTTTGGCCTCGGAGAAGAAGGCCAGTTGGCCAAAATTGAGAGCCATAGCCCGGACGATGGTGGGTGAGGCGCCGGCCCAGAGTGCGTATACGCCTTCTGATTTTGCAATCCTCGTCAAAGCATCGACGACACTTCTATAATTCGCTCTTTGCTCCTTGGGTTTCAGCCCATCACTCTGCATCCTTATGAGCGCCAAATCCGCCGGATTCCCCACACACGCCGCCAACCCTCCCGCCGTCAAGCCCGCGCCAGCACGTTCTTTGAACCCAATATCCAGCCCCTTGGTCTCAGCCCTCGCCTCCAGCGCCGTCATAAAAGTATCAAAGAACCCCAACCTCGCCGTCGTATACACCGCCTGCCGCAACAGCCCCGCACTCAGTCCAGTATACAAATCGCCAAACCTCCCCGCCGCAACAATCTCCCTCGTCACCTGCAGCGGCGTCGGTCTCGGTCCCGTCATTTTCCCTTCCCCCGCCAGTTGCAGACGCACTTTTACCATGTCGATGGGCTGGATAGTGGTCGTGGCTGCCATGCCGGCTAGGCCGCCGTTTATGAAGGGGAGAGCGGTGCGCGTGTAGGGGTGATGCAGGATGCCGCGGGCTGTTGGGGAGGTTTCGGAGGCGGGGCGGGAGAGGGCATCGGTGGTGGTGTGGGCGGTGGATTTGGCGGCGGAGGCGGCTTCGCCTAAGGGTTTGGACATTGTTGTTGTTGTTGGGTACGGGGATGGGGATGGGGATGGGGCTCGGAAAGGTCGGTGGTCTCGGGGTCTGGGTATGGGTAGAGGAGAGGGTCAATTGGGCGGTTGAGGGTCGAATGGTGGTGGAGGATGAGCTTCGGTCTGTTTCCGGTGGGTTCAGTCAGCGTTGAGGGTAAGCGTTGAGAGGTAGGAATGCTTTGTTGAGTGAGACTGCCGCATTTGATCGTTGAGGATGCAGCAGCGATTGAGTCGTGCTTGATAGAACATTCACTCTCAGACACCTTACTGCCTGGTGCTTAGGGTTCGGGAACAGGGAAGGAGCACCGTGATAGTTGCCCCGCGTAGCCTGACGGGTTGTAAACAACGAGCAAGGATGCACGCAAACAATATATCAATGCACAAAAGTTCAGCTGGGCTGTAGATGCGCTTGATTGAGTCATTGCAGGGCTATGTGAAGCTATATACAAGTCTCCCTTCCGTGCGCCTTAGGTTGAGTCGCCAGTGCCAATTATGGTCTCGTGCGGGGAAAGAGCGAGCGTTGGGTGACGCGTTTTTGATAGCGCTTGCATCAAGTGCATAAAATTGTGCAGGATTCATGACAACTGTGCTAGGTCAATTTCTGCCTCAGTCAGACATCCATAAGGATCGCTACCGGGGAAGGAATCGGCATGATATAAGCAGATACAACACGGACTCCGACACCGGCCCGTGGTTGCGAAGAGACTTCGGTCATCAGGGAGAGCTGCCAGTCACTATGGCTTTTTAGCTGAAGAGCCGCAACCTGCCCGCGAAAAGCCGAATAGCTGTAGTAATAATCTTGCCGACGAGTCGCAGCTTCCGCCTGAAAGCTCGAAACTTCCCAGTCTTCGGCCTCTGACTTGTAGCTGTGTCAAACCTCCAGATCCCATTAAAGCATGCCAAATCCTTCTTAACCTGTTGAGGGTCGACATCCTCAACATCTTCATCCCACCCGGCTTCGAGGAATGCGTCGTCCAGAAGGTCCAACTTGATTTCTCCTTTGATGTCTTTATACAGCGAGTTGTAATACCGCCATCTTATCCATTTTCGCTCTGTGTAGCTCGTTGATAGAAACTTGGATCTCCAGTCTGCCAGAACCTGCGAGGTGTAGGGACGATCTTGGCCCATTATGCAGACTGAAGGAGTAATGATCACAAGCCTTTGAGGGTAGATGGGCGTGAGGGTTGAAGCCGCAGTTGACTGTGTAGTAGAAAGATGGCAGACTTCGAAATCGAGCAAGTGTATCGCTGGAGTTTCAATGTGTCCATTCACGTTGGTCATAGTGCTCATTAAAGGAAAACTACGGAGTCAAATTGTGGTGGCTGCTCGCCAATTCAAAGCCTAATGCTTGATCTGGCTGCTATATGTGGAGAATACGCCTCTCGTTCCCCACACATGGGTTAATCTCATTTCCGGCCAATATGCCTTATAAGTACTCGTTCAGTAGCGTTATTGTCCCGTAATCTCAGCCCCTGTCACATTACTTGATGTATAATCCAGAATTACTGACGTCCTGTTGGGCATCTTCGCAGTCAGGTCGAATGAGCCTCTACTATTCTCCATGATTGAGGATTTACTTCTGATTGATTCCAAGCAAACGTCGACATTGACAAGCGGAGGGGTGCTCATTGCATGTCCCCAGTCCTGACTCTCCATGACACGACCCACGGGCGTCGATTCGTTGGCTTCGATGAAGTATTCTAAACCTTGCGCTTAGCCACAAACATCGATCATTACGACGTCAGTCCTTTAACGTCAAGCGACTTCAAACACCAAGTAACTTCAAGCGCTTGGGAGAAGCTAACTTACGCGGTTGGACAAATTGCCACCAGTCATCGGTGCGAAATGTCAACCTAGTGAGCTGCAGAGGCCAGGAATGGTCGAAAGTGGATTTGAAAAGATAACGTGCGTGCTTCAGCCAACCAATATAGACAACTGGATGATCTTGATTTCCGCGAAATTTAGTGTGTCTAGGGTCAGGGAGTGCAGCTTCGAGCGAGCTGGGCGATGTGTTTCAGTAGTCGTGATCGGCAAAAAGAAGACTGGCAAAGCTTACGATAGCGTCTGCTTGATCGATTACCAGCTCGTCGCCTGGAATCTACCATGCTGACTGATCAAAAGGTTCTCCGCACTCCACAGGCTGGTCTGGCGATCTCTTTTATAAGCAATCACTACGCCTTCCCAATCACTGGAAGTCCAACCAGATACATCAGCATACAGAAAACGTATCCGTCTCTGGGTGGTCCAACCTACAAGTCATGGCCCAATTCGACTGAGACAAAATGCGTTGTATCTACCCAAGCAATGGCCCCATCTTTTTCGTAGAACAGGTTCAAAGCGATCCGGATCTCCGTATCCGAGCAATGTCGAATCGTGTAGTAAAGTGGGAATGCGGGAGACGGGTTGCCAATATCAATGCCTGGATTTCGACAATTACAACCTACATCTGCGTAGTCGCAGCGTTTCGCGGGCTTGGTCCTGTGCTGTACATCATACGCATCAGGAGCAATCGGTGTCCCTTGGTAGGCCCATGTGGGGATACTTTCGAGAAGTGAAGTTGATAGCATAGATCCTATCGGGGTTTTCGGGTTCTTACCATGGCGGCTCCCTGGGCAACCAAGAAGGCGACCAAACTGACGCATGACGAGCTGTATAGCGAAGACACGAACAAATCATGCGGCCGGCCATTGCTCTTATGTAAGGATACCATGTCCCGCGAGAATGAGGCTGAATTTGCTTACATTTCGACTCATCGAAAGATTCTGCAGGGTGAGCGGGATAGGCGTCAGGGTTGGGTCAGCCAAAGCCGAACTTCTTTTACGATCGAGGTGGGATGCGGGAAAAAAGTACATGTGGGAGGGCAGCGAGTCAGGCTGCGGAACTCAGCGAATGGGTCAATACGATAGACCGTGGTTTTCAAGGCAAACGAAGGCGAAATTAAAGACTTCACCATGCAGACCAACGACAGCATATCCGTCTTCGGGAAGAATCCCCCGATTACACACCACGTGAGTGGTGCCAACAGCGCGTTTGACTGACTGGCTGACGTATTTCTGGCTACCCTCCCAAGTTGCGCGTTGGGTGTCATACTCAAGCTCCCACCGCTTTCTGCAGTCATTGAAATTCAAGGTCACGGACGAAAGGTTGGTACGAGTCGCTTTGAAAGCGATCGATATATCATGCTTGTGAAGATTAGCTATGTACTGCAGTGTCTGGTGCCTTGCTTCATTGATTTCTCACCAGAAACAACGTTGGACAAGTGCTAGAAAAAATCAAGAATTCAAGAATCATCAATTAGGCATTTCACATCTTGCTTGTTTATTGCAATTTCTCCTTTTCTATTTCAGACTGTTTTCGCTTCTCCGTTTCCATCCCTTCAATGTTATGACAACGATGGCGTTTACCCATCTCCAACAGCTCTTGACTGCATAGACGCTATGGGCAATCCTCTTTACGATGAGTCTTACAATACGCAAGAAACATACGGCATTCATGAAGCTGGAAAGCGCAAAGTCCCTCTGAATTGGTCACATAAGAGCTGCCTGTTCACAATAGACGTCGACGATGGCAGCAACACAGATACCTTCGCCCTTCCGTCAACAATGCCTGCATTTACTTTAGTGGAGCAAAACTGCATTCTGAAGAAAAAGATGGGACACGGTTTCGGAGGATACGTGCCGATTGGGAATGGCAAGACGTTCTATGCAATCGTGCAGTATAATCCAAGCTACCAGACACCGAGTGCGAACTCGCGATTCCTCATGTCTGTAAATGCGACGAATACCACATGCAACGGAACAGCTTAACCGGCCGCTTGAGGTTGGGTTCTGATAATTTTTTCACAGTAAGCTTCACCATGCTGTCAGTAGAAAGAATGCTGATGTTATGTAAGATTATATTAATTCGAGCAGGTTCATCATTCAGACAGGCCCTAGCGTCCTACCTAACTACAGATTCTAGAAAGTAGGCACTTGCAAGCCACTGTGTGGAATCATACGGTCCATAAAAACCTCATCGCGGCTTACCCCAATCTCACTCTCCACAAAAGACATCAAGGGCAACTAAGTACTGTACATTAGACATGTAGTCCTTGGAGCCCGCAAGGATTACGATGGATCGCTCTCTACGTCGAGGGGCTTACATGGGATCCTAACCCAATTGTAGGAGGATGGCAGATTATGACTAACTTTTCACAATTATGCATGGGTACTCTGTGGTCTGCGAGAGGGATGCCAGAGGAGCATTTTTCCTTGCGTAAGACACAATATTTGGTGACTGGAGTACGACGCCTATTTATTCGGCGTAGACAGGACGTTTTAATCATGTATACAATCCCAATACTCATTTTCAGCATGATTGAAAGTCCTCGTCTGTATGTTCAGCAGCCGCCGAGCCAAGGATTTCAGAAATTGTGGACAGCCACGCGGAACCCAGGGAATTCTGTTCTCAATAGCTTTTTTGGGTTGCTAGAGTTTGCAAGCCACAACCTATACTATGAGTCAAGCCAAGAAATGGGATTTCAAGCTTTTTACGGATGACATAAACTGCGATTTTTTCTTTCTACTGCACTCTACCTGTCTTCTCCTTTCACTTCAACGTCTCATCGAGACCTCCGACCTCCACATCCCAGCAGGCATTACATCTCAACGCAGACCTACATTCATTCGAGAATCAAGCGCCAGCCCGGAATCCGGATTGAGATAATGCCTGTCGATTTCATAACTCGCAAGACGGACAGGGAAGATTCCAAGAAGACGTGGATGAGTAAGAAATTCTCGGAGATCAAGAGGGTAAAAGAGGCAAAAGCGGACGAAAAGGCCAAATTGAAGGAAGCCGATGCCTTGGGAAAAGCAGCAGCCAAGGCGGCAATGGCAGCACGGAAAGCTTCACTAGCTGAGGCTGAAATAGAGTTCCAGAGAAGCGCTATTGAGAGTAAGGTATCACTCCATGCTGGAAGAAAAGTTCAAATGGAGAACGAGGAACGTGCGGCACTCCTTGGAAAGATTGACTCGTACGCGCACAAAGCGTTGAAAAAAATTCGACTTGCGGCTGAGGAGGAAGCAGCAATCAGCGAAGCCAGCGCTAACAAGAAGGCAGCCATGAAAAAAGAAGAGGCCGCCGTATTTGCAGCCGCGAAAGAAGCAGCTCTTCTCGAAAAGATCAAAAGAAAGCCGCTACCGAAAGCACATAGAAATCCTGCCAAACGATACTTCCGAAAACATTGCTCGACTCTTTGCGACATAGTGACGGTGGCGACGCGGCCTTTCGCACACAGGCCGAGCTGGGACAAACATTGCAAACATTGCATTCAAAAGCGTGACTCCGACTTGTCGCTTGAGGCCGAGCAAAATAAGCCGATTGAGACGGGGGTTGTGGATTTGTTGTTTGGGTCTCAACATGCATATCTGACTAGGAACGAAGGACGCCGTAGGATGTCACTGGATTAAGTGACAAAGGACTGACTATATAGTTGATCGTCTCGGAATACTATCAGCAAAAGGCAAGTCACTCGTTGGTATGTATTTTCAGTAGTTGATCTTGAGCTTGCATGAACTCTTCACCATGTAAAGAGACATTGTAAAGCTAATCTAAACAGGTATCTCTCGAATGATCGAGAACGAAATGACAAGATTGACCTTAGGATTGTGTCAGAATTTACGATGTACAAATCGTTGGAATGGGAGGAGACGAATGGTTCATTATCTATGAAGGGAGTGGTCTATTTATGCTTGTTCGGCTAATCCATAGGGCTGCGTGTTGAAATCCAACACAAATATCCTATGATGTACATATAACTGCGACGTACATATAAGTGAGATGTACATATAATCAATTGACAACACATGCCCGCGCATCTCTTGTCAAATTCATTATACAGCAATTTCGCTCTGGAGTTCTTCGATTTTAACTGGTGAGGTAGCCGAGATTTCTGCAGCCTACAGGGGCAAAACAGCGCCTCAGCTGTATCTGCAGGCATAGCCGCGGGATGCTTGCTAAGATTAATAAGTGTGTGAGGCTGAGAAGGGACTAGACATCTGACACGTTTATTACATGAAGCCTTCTTGCCTTGTAGCCTTTTCATCCCTTCTTCTCTTCAGTCTACTCTCAAAAATTGATTGTCTGCAATTTTTTTGCAATCGTTGCTCTGCTCAACGCTCTTCAGCAGCAGGAAATTCTATTTGTCTTCTTTCATGCTTGAACTTCGATAGGAGAGGGCGGTCCGACGATCTATTGACCGCACAATGCTTGGGGGAAGCAAATAGCAATTGGACGGGCTTGGACTGGTAAGGCAACAATGTTTACACATATCTTTATGACTCACGACAGTCATGACAGGACGTGCTATGGCCTCCTCCCGGTAACAGTGACAAAGATATGACGGTAGACATCATTTTTGTCCACGGCTTGGAAGGACAGAGGCATAGCACTTGGACGAAAAACAAGGTCCTGTGACCGCGCGATCTACTTGCAAAGGAATTTCCAAATGCGCGGAGCATGACTGTGAGTACTCCTATTGACAGCTTTGAGTTACAATGGCTGTATCATCAATTTTACCCTTTTTGTCATCTACTGAGAGGACATATTGCTACAGTGGGGCTACGACTCGCACATTATGCGCTTCTTTGGCCCTGTTGGACAAGGCAACATTCATGACCACGCGAGATCTTTGAATAGGGATCTATCACAGCAAAGAATCAAAGACCATCAAGTATTCAGGCCAATCATCTTCTTCGCTCACAGTCTTGGAGGTCTGGTTGTGAAGGACGTAAGTGGCTTTTAGTATGTTTAATGAGCAGAAAGTGTCGTCGCTTACGTTGCATGGCAGGCCTTGCTTCTGTCGTACCGAGAAGGCGTCAAAGAAACCCCTTCCAACAGCAACAACGCGAGGGTCGCTACCATCAAATGGTGTACCAAGGGAATATTCTTCGCAGGTACACCACACCATGGCTCCGAGAAGGCCAATTGGGCAATGACCGCTAGCACTCTGGCTGGGTTCGTCGGTAAAGATCGATCCACACATCTGGTCGAGGCTCTCAAGAAAGGTTCAGATATTCTCGAGATGTTGCAAGATACTTTCAAGGACATTCTAGAGAGCTTTGCCGTCTATACCCTCATCGGACAAAAGCCATTCCCCAGGATTGGAAATATAGTGGAGAAAGACTCGGCGCGCATTGGCTGGCATGAGGTCGAGATATCGATCGATGCAGACCACCGAGATATGGTTCGATTCGCCGACGCAGAAGACAACGATTACCAAAGGATCCAAAAAACTTTTAGCGAAATCCTGAGGGACAGAATTGAAGGGAGTTCGCAAGCGAAAACCTGTATTCCGAATTAGAATCGCTCTAATCTACTGGCCGCGTTGAACGCTTCACGACCGAGCAGTGGCAATCCACCACCGGGACGCTTGACGCTTGAGCCTCAGAGCAGTAGAGATTTCAGCTTTGGGCGAGTCAATACTTTGGCTCCTGACGAGCCAGACGAATGGCTTACGCCGCGACGCTCAGCCGAGCAATTGCCAAGTCGAGGATCTTCGGGATATTTCATGCATCACCTCAGTGGTAACTCAACCACTACCCTTGGTACTATGGGTTCAAATGGTAGCCGAGGGTCGGACCCGCGATCAGGAGTGTCGGATGAAGGTCGACGGTCTCCTGGCAACGACAGCCGCTTTTGTGAGTGCGTCCCCAACAATTGTCCGTAAGGATACTGACAGTAAGTGATCATTAGCGGATCTCATGGGGCAAGGCCTTTACTTTGTCCATAAAAAAGACAAAAGAAAGTACGCGCAAGACCTGATGACAGCTCGCCAGTACTTTGTGAACGCGCAAGCGACGTTGGCTTCATCCAGGCCAGATCCCGCGGCGTCCGTATCAGTGCTTTACCAGCTCATGAATGTTGAATTCGAAATGGCCTATAACCGCGACATGTCTGCAGAGGAGAAGATCTCCCATTTGCAAAAGGCCGAACAGTATGGGTGGGATGCCTCTGGATAGACACGTCAATCTAGCAACGCTGGGGACTCGGCCCACGTAAAATTATACTTGGCTGTTGTTAAGGGCAGGAAAGCAGAAGTGCATGCCAGATTAGGAGTTGACGCTCAAGACATCCGCAAACAGAAAGACGAAGCGCTATCCGAGATATTCATAGCAACGGAAGAAGTCCGCAAATCCGGTCACGTCAACGTGAAGCGAAGCATCGACTTCTCAAACACTTGGACCAAACGCCTTGAAAAACCTACGCCAGAATCGCATACGACTATTCCGTCACCTGCTGAGCTCGGCCCGCCTCCAGCACTATTCTGATCGTCCCAAAGGATTTTAAGGGGGGTAGATATTGGGAGCGTGCACTGGAGCCATGGACCCAAACGCGCTCCCGGGTGATGCAACCGATGAGGGCGCCTGACCTTGATGTGCAGTTGTTTGGAACTGGTTTGGTAATGGTCCCAATCCGCTACTAGGATGCGACGACGGACCGGAGCCTGGGGTGGAAGGTTGAGGCGGGGCGGGGTTGTAGGAGACACTTGAGATCCATCCCCCAATTTGAGACGCGGAATCGTTAGGACTCACTTCGGTCATTGCTGAATTAACGAGAGGGGTGACCGAAGGCATGGTGATGTTTGAAGGACGATGCTGTTGGGTGGCTCCCCCTTGCTGGATAGACTCATGTTGTGGTCGGTGCATTGGTGGCTGTTGTTGACGACGCTCACGAGAGCGTCTTGTAACGAATCGATATAGCAGTATCATGCCTAGCCCAATAATGATGACAAAGATGCCTCCTACGACAATGCCAGCTATTACCCCACCACTGGGAGACTTGCCAGCCGGTACTGAGCTTGAAGTCGGCTTTGAACTCGTGGCAGGTGCAACGGCGGGGGTACTCGTAGATACACCCGAGGAAGAGCCACCCCCACCAGGTGAAGCGCCTGCAACATTGTTGGATATGACAGGAGCCACAGTTGTCGCGGGACTCGCACCGCCCGTGGCCGCAGCTTGGTGGAGGTAATGGTCATACATAGAGTAGGTCACCGGGTATGGGGAGCAGTTCCATTCGGTGATAAGCGTTGATATGGTTGAATAGTCGTAGATCTTCGTAAAGCAGAATTGAGAGCCGGCCGATATACTAGGATGGCAATTAGCAACATTATACGATGAATTTGTATGCTAGTATACCATTTTGCGACGGCTGTATTTTCAAGACACAGACCTGTGCAGGATGCTGCGACATCGGTAGAGTCTAGGCAGGTGGTCGCAAAGGGACAGTTGGCGGGAAATGAAAGAGCATCGCAGCAGAACGCAGCATTGTAGGCGGGCCCTGAATTGTGGGCACAAACGTATCCTAATGGGCATGCCATAGGAGATACTGCAAGGTGGTTCTTAGTGACACATCGTCTGCACGAAGAATCAAACATTCAGGAATCTGCATCAACCCAACCACATGTTTCTGACATTATCTGTCTAGGCAAGATCCTCCGAGCCAACTCAAGAGGAGATGGCGCGGCGGTGGGCAAGGGTGAGGCCATGCCCATTCCCTCTATCGCCATCTCAGCCGGAGCCATTTGAAGTGCTGCGAGTGCTCGTTCAATATAGTTTTGGAGCAGCAATTAGAAAGATCTTGCACTGAGTCGCAACTCGCAACAGCCGTGTTTACGGAGAACCTTACATATAGCCCAAATCCGCGGCCGAGAGCTGCCAGAGCCCAAGGGGAATCAACCCAACTTCAGCCTCCAGCTGACAGCGTGTGGCCATCGAATCGGTGTGGTATGTTATGCACCTTCGTCGGACATGGCAAGGCTGCCGAGTATTAGCGGGGTTCATGCAAAAAATGCTCATCTAAGAGCCGTGGCAAGGAAAGGTGGCTTCGAAGTTCTCCAATGAAGAAAATCAAGAGGCTCCTTGGTGGGTGTACAGCTATAGCATGAGATTGAAAGGTGCCTTTAGTGTGTTCCCATTCTGTATAATCGGTTATTGATAAGTCCCGTGGCGCTGCTGTCGAAGACCTAGAACCCGCCCACGCGGTCGCCGGCAGTGTTCATTGAGCCTGCATGGCATTGATCACGTAATATCGGAGTGGTTTCAAGACACGATCAAGTTGGTGATATACGAGCAAGGCTGGGTAATTTACTGAAGATAAGAAGGATCAACCGACCCTGCAATACGGAGAATCAAAGCTAGTTCGTAAAGACAAAGGCACGCTCTCCAGTAGCTGTTTTAACAGCCGTGGGTGTGCCGCTTCTCATTAAACGGGCGTTTCGACATGCATGGTCAGCATCGGCCTTCTGCACGGAGAGCTGGGATAATGTTCGTCAGCACTAATGGCAAGTACCTTTATCTACCCTGCAAGGATGGTCGCTAGCGAGTGAGGCTGTAGCAATTCCCTGGACTTCTCATGAGAGAATGTCTGCGCACGAGGTATTCTCTTGATGATGATAATCTACAGAAAATTCTGTATCGACAAAGCTCGATATCGTTTTCGTAGATCTATCAAGAATATAGAATGAGCGAGAGAGTGCGCAATTCGGCGCTTTTTTACGAGATCGCTATCCGTCGTTAGGACCAGATCTTGGCTCTTACAGTAGATCTCAAAACCATCGAGACTTGCGCTAAACGGATGGCCCGCGCACCTTAATTTATATGGGGGAACCACCAACCTCGAGTAGAATAAGAATAGGGCTATAGACGGGTTCATCATAGATAAATAGACCGGTGTATAGTAGATTCATAG
>JAABUW010000213.1_pt1 | contig 124185 bp, 252 predicted proteins | sample 5560081 | NCBI WGS metagenome assembly JAABUW01 (sample SAMN10711882, study PRJNA513363) | rock metagenome | isolation source: Antarctica rocks | place: Antarctica: Victoria Land, Knobhead sud
CCCCCGCGATATGAAAGCGATGGAAAAGCGAACCACAATGTAAGAAAGTTTTGATGGCGCCTACTGAACCGCTTGGACATGCGCAACGACGGCATGGACGTCAAGAAGTGCGCATCTTTGTCACACAGCTGTTAACATGTGCCTGGCGCTCCCCTGGTTGTGCGCCAGTCGTTGTGGAAGCTGTGTTGCACGACCCCGCAGGTGAGAAGGCCGCTGCTGCACCACACACTCGAGACTGACCGCATTGATTACTTGATCGCTTGCAGGGATCCCACCGACCCGACGAGGTTCTTTCAGGTGATTCTCATGCTGTCATGCATGAAGACACACCTCGCAGGCGGCTTGTTGCTGCGCGGCAGCACCCCATGCACCAAGGCGGTGCCTGTTGATGCATCGATCCTGATTCCGTTGGCGTCTGCTCGTAGGACAATGCCAGGCAGCAGAACTGGGACGATGCTGTGAAATTTTGCACCTTTGTCGCCATACTCTGGTTCCTGGCCAAGCTCGGACCGGAGCTGCTGAAGTGAAAACCACATTCAGGCGGGGAGCGGCATGCAGGCTGGGAGCGGCGGTGGTTTCCTGCATTCGTTGAATGTTGAGCAAGGTAGGTATGCCATGCATACATCAGAGAAACCTGCAATGGAATTTGGTGTCAGAGGTGTGGCTTGCTCAGTGTGCCGCTGGCAGGTGGTGCCTAGTGTTAAATTGAACAGACGCTTGCGAGGGTTTTTGAGCTGCTTTGATGGTTCGTCTTTGTGAGTTTTGTGTTGTTTGGGAGATGTTGTGAGTTTTGTGTTGCTTGGGAGACGTTGCAACGCCAGTATGATGTGCTGGTGTACCTACTGCAAAGCGCTGGAATTGTACTCTGTGCACACACGAGCTTGATGTGCATGCAGCCTCGGTATCTATCTGCGTCATTGACCTAGACATGGTGATGAAGACTGCAGAGGAGTAATTCAGTTTACTATGCAGCGTCGGTGTGTTGTTACAGCGTGTTCGGCCCTGAAGTTTGCACAGGGTCTATGCTGTCGCGAATGCAACCGCAGATTGCTGCAAGCATGGTCAACGGGAGGCACCCAAAGATTTTGATGGCATCAAACTATGTCTCCAAGCTTCATCGTTCTAATCTATTGTTGCCTGTCTACTGTACAAAGCTATGTGTCAGAAGTTGCCTGCACCTAGCTGTGCATCCTTGGTCTCTGCAAAATTGTGCATTTGCAGCGTGTCGCACATTGTACGCGCCGCGCTCCCGCAACCATATCCCACCGCAGCCTTGTTCACGCTTTACTTTACAGACCGGGGCGTTCGTACAGCCCTGCACCCGCAGCACCGCCGTGGCAGCACCAGTGCATGTTCCAGGGCTTACAGACGCATCGGCCCCGGCCGCACAGGCCGAGTAACCGCAGTCCGAGTCACCGCATCAGGCAGGTGTCAGGAAGCTGCCGACCCCGGCAGCGCCGCCATGCAGTCCTCGAACTGGCGGCGGTTGTTGCGCTTGGCGCGGCGCCCAGTGCCGGGCACGCCGCCGCCGCCACCGCCGCTGGAGCCGCAGGGGCTGCATCCCAGCGGGCTGTGCGGGCTGAAGGCCGCACAGGAAGACGCCCCGCTGTCTTCGGCGTCCGCGGCAGCCTGCACGGCAGCGGCGCCCCTGCCGCTGCCGGCCATGGTGATCGGCTGGCTGCTGCGGCGCGCGGCCAGAGGCCTCGCCGCCGCAGCGCTGCTGGCTGCGCCGTTGCCGCCAGCTGTGTTGCCGCCGCCTGATGAAGGCCCTGTGGCGCTGGCGGGCGCGGGCGCGGCGCCGCCCTTACCCTTGCGCCGGCGGCCGGCGCCCGTGGGGGCCGGTGGTGGCGACGGCTTCGGCGACGGCCCCGCTGCCACACCGCCCTTCTTCTTCCCCTGCCCAGACAGAAAGCGGCGACGGTCATTCGGACTGAACACTGGCTGATGCAGCCTCAGAGAGCCTGCAACACACTTGATCCACGCAGGGACCACAACGCAAAACAAGCACCCAGGCTGGCGTGTGCGGCGCAGGATTCATCATCGCACATTCTGCGTAGTGTGGCTTTTGCACCTGGGCAGGTGGCGTGCGCGCTGGCCTCGCGTACGACCGGCCGGAGGACACAAAGCCGTTCTCCCCAAAGCGCCGGTTGCCGAGTGTGATGCGGGCGCGGCCGGCGGCGGCACTGAAGTAATAGTTCTCCACCGCTTCATCGTCATCATACTCCTGCAATTTGTGTAACAGCGGACAGACTTTAGCCTTTTAAAGAATACTTCCAACACGTACACAGCGAATGCATGTCGTGGTCTTGTGAGGAAAGAAGGAGAGCAGGATAGACGTTTTCTCAGCGCGAAGGCGTCAATTGCGGACACGCCAACAGGCAGCAGGTGCACGCAGCAGCAGGAGAGCACTGTGCTGGCGGCAGCACATGTTCTCCTACGCGTCCACACACAGCCGCTGCTGCCCCATGCAAGAGGTGGCCGAGACGCACGATGCGCATGTGCGCCCGTGGGAAGGCAAGGTTGAAGATTCCCAAGAGCGAAGCATGGGGTGTGCACCTGGAAGAATGGCTCGTAGTCCCGCCACTCGCTGCTGCCGTCATCCGCTGACAGCTTCCACCTTCCCTGCTCCACAGTCTGCATGCAGTGAGGTGGCCGCATCATCACATAAACCCGCCACATCATCCCGTGACAGATCATCAGACATATCATCACGGTGCGCATGAGAGCAGTGCCATGTGCCATACGCAGTTTAGTGGTAGAGTGAAGCTCCGCAGGAACATGCCGGCCAGACGCTGCATGTGTCACATGAAAGCGACACTCAGATGTGGGACATCCAGGAGCGAGACCGGCACCCTGCCCTCCATCATTACGCTCAAGTATGCTCAAACAATGCATTGCAAGGCCTCGGGCAGCACCTGCATGTGGTCCGTGAAGAAGCGGGCGCGCTTCAGCAGGCACACGCTCTCCTCGCAGGGGAAGTCGCTGAGCGTGCCGTCCAGGCGGTAGTAGGTCAGCAGGTAATCGAAGGGCGCCTTGCACTGCGGGCATGTTGCGGTGTCCCGGTGCGCGGCCCATCGCAGGATACATTTGACTGCGGTGCAGCAGCAGCGAGGGAAGGGTCATCAGGGTGCGCCGGCGTTTGTCTCTTGTCAAGGTGTGTATGGAGAAGTGGAACAGGTGCAGGCGTATTGGTATGTCCTGGTGCGCCTCCCAGCGCAGAATGTGGGGGGGTCGCCAGTGAGGAGGACACCGTCAGCAGGGCCGACATGGCTCATTCACGGGGCTGCCGTGTGGTGCAGGCGGGAACCAAGCGCAGTCCGCGCGCAGACGCAGCGTCTCCAGAAAGGCAGGCAGCTTCCGCCAGGGGCTTTTAGCTCACCGCAGTAGGTGTGGTCGCAGCCCTTGACGCCGGCGATCTCCTCCAGCTCCGTGTGCTGCAGGCAGATGCTGCACGTCATCTCGTCCGCGGACGCTGACCCGCTGTCCTCCGCCGCGGCTCCCGCTGCCGCTGCTGCTGGAACGCCGGCGAGGCCTGCCTCGTTCGCAGACGCCTGCGAAGAAAGATGGTGCTAAGTTGATTTGCCAGCTGCATAAAGCGGCAGCGGCAGAGAAACAGTCCTGTACTGCCCGCGGGTCGCGCAACCCCATTCTCACACACATACGTTGGTGGCACGCACTGACTGTACCTGTGGCGGGTCGTGCAGACTCATTGCGACGAGCAGAGCCGGCGACAGACGCTCCTGGCTGCCGGGAGTCACGCAGGCGCTCCAGGCTGCGTCCTCCATCCCTGCCAGCAGGAGGTGCGAAGCCGGAGGGGACTTGGCGCTCTCAAGCCACCTAGGGCGGTGTGAGCAGTCGAACGGTGCAGTAAGCCTGCAGTGACGCCTTGTGCAGTGACCAGTGCTGCCAGGAGTCGCTTCTGACCCTGGTGTCAGGTGCAGCGAGAAGGTTCCCTCGGCGTCCCTTTTTGGCCTGGCACCTGCCTGAGAGTTTGCAGACGCAGAACGAAGCGTCCAAGACACGGCAACAGGGCACGAGGCCCCACAGAGCTTGCTGCACACAAGCGTTGTGAAGCGAAAGCGTGATGCTCCCTCGCTCCCTGGATCCTGAGCCGAGTTCCCGCGTACTAGCTGCAAAACTCCCGCGAAACCTTGGGAAAATAAGACCATTTTTAGAATGAGATCACAGGTTTGTTGCTGGCTTGTTCCAGAGAATCAGGGCTCACATCAGCTTCTTTATCCTCCAAGCGCCCGCGGCGCCTGTCGCACGGAGTAGACGGCTGGCGGAAAGGGCCGGCGAACGTTGCTGACCCTCCACCTCTCTTCCCACCGAGGTAGCCCTTTCCCGACACACAGATAACCTTCCGAGGCCACCATGTCATCCGAGCGCCTGAAACCTTGGAAACAGCTCAGCTGGCGGCGATCCGTTGCGAGATACTTCTTCCGTCTCCAGCCTCCGAGTTGCCGCCTCGCCGCCAGTCGACGCGGCGCTACTTCACCCCAACTCGTGCCTGTCCTTCGGCCTTCCGCGCCGCCGGGCCATGCCGGTGCTGTGTGCTTGCAATTCGCATGTCCCGCTCCTGTAAACGCCCTGCCACTGGCATTGCCTTGCCCTCCAGCCACTGCGTTGGTTGCGATCGCTCCGCCTCGCTTCTGGAGACCGCCGTCTCCTTCCAGCTTGTCCATTCTACTCTTCGTGGGAAGGCACATCTGTCCACATTGCATTGCGCCGGACCGGGTCGATCGCCCGGCGCAGCTCTCCTCTGTGCGGAAGAGCAAAGTTTCCAAATTTTCACGTGGCCCCTGCCGCCGCGTTTCGTGGGAGATTTCACATGGAAGGCCCGTGGGAGCCATGCGTCCTCTTGTCTTCTGGCAAGAGAGAAAGACGGGGACACAGAGCGGCAGGAAGCGCAATGCCGCAGCGCCTCGCTTCGGCCGCTCCGCCAGGTCTCAGCGCCTGCCTCGTGCCAGCTGTGGTCAGTACCAAAGGCGACGTGTTCACACAGACGAGGGCGCCCGCGCACCTGTGACCAGGCTTAGCTGACCAGGGCCTGATGCGCAGATGATAGACGTCGAAGTGACGGCTGCAGACGATCCGTGCATTTCTGTATTTCCGGTTCAAACACATCTGGCCGCTCGAGGCATGCCACGGCGACCGATGCTCTCCCCAGCCGAGGCTTTCGCACACACGATTCCCATTGCAGCCTTGCGTCGTGGGGTCGCCTGTCGAATACCGATCCGTGTGCCTGTTTCGTACCCTGCAGGTGCTCGTAACACAGGGGTCGCGCGTCCGCAACCATGGCTGCAGCCACCATGGATGACCTGGCCACGCTGGCCACGATGCCGACGGTATTCAATGGCGCCACCAGTGAGTCTCCGCTTCGCCCTGATGATCGGTTGCCCACAGCACCTATGACCTAGCATTTTGTCAGCCAGTCCCCGGCGCCATTACTGTTGCTTTCAAACCGCATGTAACATGGGGTGCCTTCCCTCAGTGCTTGCGCATCATGCGCCGCTGAGGAGTTGTTCATGCATCCCCCTTCTCTGCTCTCCTGTCAGTTCTCAGTGTGCCGGCAGCGTGGCGCCACGCAGAGCCAGCCATTTCGCAACACACACACCTCAGACCCTCACTGTTGCTGCCTGCAGCCGGCGCCGTCGACATCAACGCCGCTTTCACGCTCAGCTCCGGTGCGCCACCGTACCTCGCCTGCCTGTGGTGCCCCAGCAATCTGCTGTATCTCGCGCTGCCCTCATGTAATCGCATCACATCCCTCCTGCGGCTCCTTTACCTGAGGCTGTCTGCTCTGCGCAATGCTACAGGGTACCTGGTGTTCTTCATGCACTGCGGCTTCGCCATGCTCTCCATTGGCTGCGTGCGCGCCAAGTTCGCCAAGCACATCTCCATGCTCATCCTGGTGGACGCCTGTGCCTCCGGCATCGGGTTTTACCTGTTTGGGTGCGTGCTGACAGATACACCTGGAGAAGGAATTCTGCGACCTGCACAGCATCACGCCATTTTATTTGCTTCGCATCTTGGCCACCTGCACACCCTCCTGTTGCCAAGTCTCGTGTGCCCACAGCGCCAAGGCTCCAATGCAACAGCTGCCATGACAACACCAGCCCAAAACGCCGTCTCACTGACGCTCCGGCTGCCGTGTTGCGCGCCAGCTTTGCCTTCGCCTTCGGCGACAAGACGAACCCGCCAAATGGGCTGGGCGCCTACACCTTCGGCCTGAACGCCGGCATAGACGGCGCGGTGTCGGTCAACAACGCGTTCGTCGGCACGCGCTACTTTGCGCTCTCTGGCAACTTCCCCATGAACTCCTACTACCTCTTCTTCTTCCAGTGGACGGTGCGTCGCCGCGGCTCGTGTGAATTCTTACACCACCATGATGATCTGCAGCTGTCATCTGGTCTGCCTGAGCCTCCATTCGTGCCGGCCTGGCGTCCGCCCGCTGCCTGAACAGCTGCCTGTCTTCACTGTGCTGCTCATTCGGGCGTCTCCAGTGCTGCACACGCCAGCCGCCTGCATGCATGTGGGCTCGCGCTCGTCAGGGCCGCCTGCACTTGGCCGCCTGGCCGGCGCACACCGCCAGCACCTTGAGGATCAGCTCCCTCTTCAGCCCTGCCATCAGTGCTGTCGCACGAAACTTTGCGCCCGTCCTGACGAGAGGCTCATGCCCTGCAACAGTTCGCGGCAACGGCCTGCACCATCGTGTCGGGCGCCATTGCGGAGCGCGCCAAGTTCGAGGCCTACATCTTCTACTCCTTCTTCATGGCGGCGTGGGTGTACCCCGTCATCGTGCACGCCTCGTGGTCCACCTCCTCCTACATCGGCGCCTTCCGGTGCGCCTCCTTTTTGGTCATGCTTTCTGATATGGCAGTCACTGTTGCAAGGATTGTTGACGCAGCACGATTGAACTTCTAGAAGAACTTCGAGGAAGATTCTTGTCTGTTGGCCCAGCCTCCGTCCAGTCCTCCTACATCTGCATCATCGCTTGTTGCCGGTGTGCAGGTTTTAGTGTTTGGAATTGGCCTGATGGCGCAGCGGGCGTCAGCGTCTGGGCGCTTGTATCTGTGCACCTTGGAGGGGCCGCAACGAGAGCACATCGCTGCCGATGCATCCTGTTGTAGCTGACAGGTTTCACGTGTTTGGTTCTGCAGCAACTCTGGCCGCCTGCTGTTCGGCACCGGCGCCATTGACTACGCCGGATCCGGCGTCGTGCACATGACTGGCGGCATCGCCGCCGCCGTCGGATGCGCCATCCTGGGCCCCCGCATCGGCCGCTTCCGCGCTGACGGCACGGTGCGTGCTCCGTGTCGAAACGCCGACACCCTCATGGCTCATCGCTGGACTTGGGCAACACAGTCGTTGTGCATGCATGCCTTTGGCCGCGTGAGCGGCTTGGCAAAAGCTGCAGCCTGGCATGTGAGGGCTGGTGCTTGCACAGGCTGGCACATGCATAAATCGCTGCAGCCCAGCAAGCTGCCTCGCCTGCTGCCCTTTCCCCCATGTTTGACACAGCAAGTGCCGGTGCTGCTCTGCGTCTCGACGTTGAAACCCTGAAGTCTGACCCCCCAAAACCCTGCCCGCCCGCAGGCCGTCGAGTACGCCGCGCACAACTACTCCCTGTTCCTGCTGGGCGTCATGATCCTGTGGTTCGGCTGGTACGGGTTCAACCCGGGAAGCTCCACGGCCATCCTGCCCGCCGGCTTCTCCCTGCCCACCCAGCTCGCCGCCGTCAACACCACGCTTGCACCCTGCGCCTCCGGCCTCACCGGCCTCTTCATCAAGGCCATCATCACCAAGATCAAGCACGGTGCGTACCAGGCTGTCCTTGCCAGTGAGCGAAACCCCACGCTGCACAGCTGCCCCTGCGCCCCCGCCGGCATCCCAGCCGCTTGTAATCATTCCCAACATGCCATGTGCGGCGAAGCCTGTGCCGAGCCACACGGTGACCTGCACCTGGAGCCCGATTCACAGGCCACCGCAACTACGACCTGATGACCTTCGGCAACAGCGTGCTCGCGGGCCTCGTCGCCATCACCTCCGCCTGCTCCACCGTGTACCCCTGGGCCGCCATCATCATTGGCATCGTCGCCGGCTTGGTCTACAACCTGGGCTCCATGGTGCTCCTTCACAAAACTCCAACTGCGCCTTGGTGGACCTGATTGTTGCCGACCCGGCAGTTGCCATCCGGCACAGCATCCTCAACCAGTGCAATGTCTTTGCAGCTGCTCGAGCCCTATCCTGCAGCCCTAAGTTCCAGACCGTGGAAGTCTCCTTGTTGAAGTCCTGTGTCGCAACCCGCTTTGCACAGGTGAGCATCATGCTGCACCTGGACGACCCGCTGGACGCCATCGCGGTGCACGCCTGGAACGGCACCTGGGGCCTCATCGCGCCCGGCCTGTTTGCCGCCGAGTCCCTCATCCAGGTGTGCCGCCGAGTCAGATGATGATGACGGAGTGGCTCCTCTCTCGGTCTGACGTTGTCATCGTGCAAGCAGTTGCAGGATTCTACGAGTTGCCTCTGCCGCGCCTGGCGGCCTCAGCTGTCACATCGCACGCATGCTGGCGCGAGCACACGCTGCAATTCGCGCATGGTGCCGCTTGCGTGGTTGAACCTGCTGCGTAGAAGAAAATCAACACACGACGCTGAGTCTCTGCTGCTGCTGCTGCTGCCGCAGAGCGCCTACGGCTTGCGGACAGACAACGGCCTGGCGCGGACGCACTACGGCTGCTTTATGTCCGGCGGCTCCGGCAACCTGCTGGCCGCGCAGCTCGTGGATGTCTGCTTCATTGCCAGTACGTCGCCTCCTTGCAATCTGCACCCTTCGTTGAATTGTGTTTCGTGATTTTAGACTAGCAGCAACCCTCCAATCCTCCTTTTTTCCCTCATCCTCCGTTTTTCTCTACCACGCAGTTTGGACCGCTGTCAACATGGGACTCTTCTTTGGCCTGCTCAAGGTCTGCGGCTTGTTCCGGGTGGATCCCAAGGACGAGGAGGAGGGGCTGGACCACTCCTACCATGGCGGCAGCGCCTACGGCGACACCGTTGGCCAGGAGTCCCACTTCGAGTGCGTCCCCTTGCTCTTCTTTCTCTTTTGTCTCTAGTGCTCCTTTCTGTTGCTTTCCTGGTGCTCCTTCCTCTTCCTCTGCCCCCACCTGGCCACTCGCACCGCGGCGGCAGCGTCTACAGCGATACCGTTGGCCAGGAGGACTTCTGAGTGCGTCCACCCTTCACGTGTCTCCCTTTCAGCTTTTGCCCTGTCATGTGGTGGATGGTGTTGTCGCTGCTTGCCCCTGCCCTGTGGCGAACATGTGGTCTGCACCAGATGCTGCTGTCCCTGCCCTGGCTGGGGAGGGACCAGGCTGTGCTTCCCCCAGCGTGGCAGCATGCTTGAAACCCTCCCCAGTGCCACCCCCTGCATGCCAAGCCATGGTACTCGGAGGGCTACGTCGCGGAGCTGCGGGCGAAGGTGCAGGCGCTCAAGGTTTCACATTACCCAATGCAAGATACAAAACCTACAAACGCTTATACTCTCTATATCCCCACCCCTGTCAGGTACTCGAAGGGCGATGTCGCGGAGCTGCGGGCAGAGGTGGAGGCGCTCAAGGCCAACATGGGCGGCGGCGGCATGGGCAAGGGCGTCGGCAACGGCAAGCCCGCCGCTCACCCCGCCATCCACCCACAGCACACCGAGGCCACCGTCGTCTGAGCGGCGATTTCCAAAACGGACGGCCCGCTGCCGCGCCCAGTTTTGCGGAGCAGCCCGTTTGCGGCGCGGGCCGCGCCGTGCCGTGCCGCAGGCGGCAGCGGGCGGGATCTCGACACCCAAAGTCGCTGGGGCGAACCAGGCCGCTGAACATCGGGGGCCTGTCGTCGTGTCGCCCGCACAGAGCCGTGCGAAGTCGTCATGTGGATCGATGCAACTCTCAAAGCTCCGCTGGGAGAAAGTGGACGAAAGGAAGGTGAAGACAGGCCGGTCAGGACCCTTCACTGCTGTTGTTTACCTACCTTCAACCGTGTGCATGTCCTATATACCTTACAACCGTCAGGAAGCGCGTATTGCTTTGATGGTCAGGCCTGGTGGTTTTCTTGGTTGGCGTGTGCAACCGCAAGTCGCCGCACGGCCAAAGTCTGCATGGACCTCTACCCCCGGGGCATGGGGCATGCATTGGCCGTGTTTCGGGTGCAGCCTGCAGTCGCCACCGTGTGCATGTCTGTCCCCTGCTGGGTCGCCGCTTTGGGCCCGCAGGTGTGTACTGTTTTCCCGCGATGTACCTTGGCTGGATGCCTAGCCGACAAGCCTGGCGCCCGGTGTGTCGGAAGTGAGTGTTGGCTCTAAAAGTTTGTAACGAGGGTGAGGGTCCCTCACACGTCTTCCAGAAACTGCTATACCCACGACCCTGTCTTCCAATCTCGCTGTAACAGCGCCCATTCTCAAGCATATCTGTGCGGCACGCAATCTGCCCACCCCCAGGGCAGCCAACAACGAAATCTTTGGTAATGGCTCTGTCACTCACTGCGCGCGTGCTCCTTGCCGCCGTTGCAAGACACCAGTTGGCAGGCGCTACTGTGCAGTGCAGCTGTGCTTGCTTCTGGCACCGCAGCCGTGCTGGCTTCTGCCACCGCCCGCGCCTCCCTATGTGGAGACGTCCATGGCATCGCCAGGCTCCCCGGCGATGATGCTGATGGCGTCCAGGCTGACCACGTCATGCTTCTTCTCCCCCAGGACCGCTGCAGCACCACAGCAGGTGTCAATAGCAGGTCTTGAGGTCCCCTGACCGCCACACAGCATGCCTGCAGACTTCAGGCATGCCAACTGCGAGCTGTCGTGCCGGCGGGCGCCACACAGCCCGGCATGCTACTGTGGGCGCTGATGGTGGGGGCAGCACACCAACAGCGACAATGCACTGTAGGCGAGCAATGACACTGTGCCTTCAATTTTGAGAGGAAGGCTCTGTCTGCACGCCCATGTGGTGCCGTGCGCTGGCCAATGCTGCGCAGCCGCATCAACACAGAGCGCTGCACCGATGCGGCGGCAGGAGGTGAACTGCAATCAGATCTCAGGTAGTGCTGCTCGAGACAAGTTGGCAAGTGAAAATGCAAAGGAGCTCACGTGCAGTGCCCGGTGCGTAGACGATGGGCTGCTCGCGCGTGTATGTCTTGCCCTGCACAGAAGGCACAGCAACACGGATCAGTACCATCAATAAGTACAGAGGTGCCCGTGCTTGCGACACACAAGAACGGATGTGATGCAGCAATTGGCTGTGATCTGCAGCAACATCAGGGAACAGGAAGGCATGCAGGAGCTCCATTTGATGTGACACAGCAACTACAGCAACTGCTTGTGGCGCCATCAGGACGCAGACATGCCCCCGCATTGCTGCAGCTCCAGACGAACCGATGACATTGCGATACTCGAGGTGAAAGAGACGCATGACCCATGAACACTGAGTTGAGTCAGTGCACCTGCAGGAACTCCATGTTGCGCTTGTAGTCGACCCCGTCCTTGCGGATGACGCAGATGTCGATGTTAGAGCCCGAGCCCAGGTCGTTGAAAATGCCCGACCGGATGGCCTTGGCCACCAGCTCCACCGCCTCGCCCTCACTCATGTCATCCCTGCAGCAGTGGCGGCTCCGTGAGATGGCGGTGGATGTTCCCAGGTAGTGTCAGTTCAGGTGGTTGACAAGATGCCCCACCCAATGGCCTCGGCCACTGCCTCCACCGCCTCGCTCTTGCGCATGTCGTCCCTACAGGGCGGACTTTGCGACGAAGAGTGTATCAAGTGATCATACGCAGAGCTCGATCGGCCGCACAGGGCTGCAGGCGTCAGATTGCACGTTTCTGCACCATGACAGGCTGACACCTGGAGATAGGGAGCCGCCAGAGTCAGGCACAGCAGAGTGATGCACCATTCTCGAAGACGGCCATGGCGTTGAGGGGCCCGGACCAAATGGCCGCGTGGGGCAGGAGCCAAGCAGCGCGACAGACATCAATCTCTTCCAAAAGGGCGCACCGGAAGCCGTTCTCGAAGACGGCCATGGCGTTGAGGGAGCCTGAGCCCATGGTCGCGTAGGGCAGCGCGTCCGTTGAGCCGTGTGGGTACACCGTGAACAGGTGCGGCCCGTTGACGTCCACGCCGCCCAGCACCAGCGCCGCGCTCACATGCCCCTGGTACCTGATACATCTCATATTCGTTGCGTTGGATTTGGCGGAACCTTGGGTGATGAATGTAAGTGGCGAAGTTTACGTTTACGCCTCCCAGCACCAGCGCCCAGCTCATGTGCCCCTGGTACCCGCGGCAGGCAGGGTGTGCATGGGTCGCGCGCCCAGCAACGCTGGGTTGAAGATTTTGAACAGAGTCGGACTCACGATATGCATCCTCTGGAAGCCACTTTGCACACATGTCAATCATATTAGAACTGCATCGAGCAGCAGTGAGGAAACGCACTGGAACAGGTGCGACTTGAGCAGCGTCATGGCCGTGACCACCCGCGTCTGCCGGCCCAGCGCGTAGCGGTGCAGCTGTAGCTGCGACGAGATCATGCCTGCGCAGGAAGATCATCGAGATGTCCAGCATCGAGAACACAGGACCTGGCATTTCAACAAATGCTGGCCGGGGAGTAAAGTCTCCGCTCACGAGGCGCTCAAGTCGGCAGGCGGGCTGCACTCAGCACCTGTGACGTTCTCGGTGTCTGCGGCGGTTCCGGCGCCGCAGCAGTACACGTTGGGCGCGATGTAGTGAATCTTCTCGCAGTTCTTGTCTGCGACAGTCGTCCCGGCAGTTGAACGCGTGTCCGCTCCCAGCACAACGCCATCCTGTGTGGCAATGCAATATGGCATTCCTGCAATGTTTCAGGCACCCAGAGAGGATCAACAGGGTAACACAGCTTCTCCAGCAGCAGGAACCCCCATGTGAACTCGCTTTGTAGATGATGCCGGCAATTGTCGTGCCCGTCTTTGTGAAACCCGGAGCTTGTACGCCCTTTGCCTGCAGTAAGCAGCAGCATTGCGTCATGCTGTGACTCGTTCCATGTGTTGGTCTGGCTGTCAACCAAACCGTTTGTGCAGCAATGCTGCAGGGATTCGTTCCACATCCCATGCGCGCCTGCAGGTAAGAGTTCCGCTTTGCCAGCTCAAAGTTGAAGCCAGCAGCCGGTGTCTGGACCTCAGCCGTCATTGCGGCCGACACACGCTTCTTTGAGCTATACCACGAGCGCTTGCTGGCGAGCACAGCGGCACGGACAGACCAGCAGGTGTCGGAATCAGAAGGCACAGGACGTTCCAGAGTCGATTAATTCAATTCGCTGCAGCGACGCGACGGAGCGTGCACAGTCGCAACTCCACGACAGTATGCATGACATGTGGGAAACTGCTTTGTGAAGCCGTGCGAATGGCATTCTGCTTGGTCGGGTTGTCGCTGCATCACCAAAGCTAGTTAGCTAACCACAAGCTGATGTCACTATTAGCTCAACTCCAAGCCAGATAGCCAGGCCAGAGCGCAGAACACAGTTTGCAAGCCTTCGCCTCCTTGCTTGCTTGAAGTCCAGCACTAGCTCACACAGATCGCCGTGCAGCTGCTCACCCCCGTCACCGTTCGTTGATCGACAGTTTGAGACGTGATTGTTGCTGAGATCCTTTGTTCGGAGCTGCAAGACCAGAAAGCAGTCTTTGGCGAAACAACCGCACTGCACACACCTTGTGGACATCGAGTGGCAGACACTTGAGCCAGCTGTGCGTACAGTGTTGGCAGGATGGTCAAATCGCAGGTTGATCCTACAACACCTGTTATTGGCAACATGCTGCTGCTGGACTCGGAGGGCAAGCGGATAGCGGTGCAGTACTACTCGCCAGAGTGGTGAGTGATGGAGACGGCCTCATGCTCGACACAGGCTGCTGCTGTGGCGCGACGCCAAAACTTGCATTGCGCTGAGCAATTCTCGGCGGTCCATGCAGGTCCACCGTCACAGCGCAGGCAAACTACGAAAAGTCTATGTTCGCAAAGACCAGCAGGACGAACGCCCGAGGCGAAGGTGCGCAGCATGCGCTGATCATTCCCTTGGTCACAAAGCATGCCGCGCTCAGAACTCGAAAAAAATCCACTGATGCTTTTTTCTGGGTGTCCTCGCAGCGGAGATCACCATGTTCGATGACGTGATCGTCGTCTACAAATTCTTCGGCGACCTCATGTTCTTTGTCACCGGGTCCCAGGACGAGAATGAGCTCATCCTGTACACAGTCCTGCAGGCGTTCTATGAGTCCATCTCGCTGCTGCTCAGGTGCGCCGACGTGACATGCGCCGCGGCGCTCTGGCGCTGTTCACAAGCAATCATAGTCTGTATGATGAGCTGGCTCATGCAGGCATCGAGCACTGTTGCAAGGCCACGAAGATCGAAAGCTGCGAGGGCGTTTTCAACTACAGGGGCGCCGTCGAGAAGAAGACCGTGCTGGAGAATCTGGACCTGGTGCTGCTCGCCATGGATGAGACGGTTGACAAGGGGTGAGTCGTGACACTCGCAACCTACCGGCATCCTTTAAGATCTGCTGGGCATCGTTGTCATAGCAGCAGGGACACTGGTTGCCTTGGCCGCTCATGACTGCTGTGATCGCTTGCAGGGTGATCCTGGAGACGGATCCGGCGACAATCGCGGGTCGGGTGGCCATGCGGGGGGCAGACAACGAGATTCCGCTAACAGAGCAGGTACTTGCTTGTACGCTATGTATGATGGCCTATGCTTTTGTAACAGAGTCAGTGCCTGTCTCATGTGGAGGATTAAGGCTGATAGTTTGTCTCGCCCGCCGTGCAGACGCTGTCGCAAGCCTTTGCGAGCGCCAGGGAGCAGCTGACCAAGTCGCTGCTGAAGTAAAGGCACGGGAGGAGCTTTGGCGGCAAGCAGTCACTGCGCCACAAGGCGGCTAGCACCGTTGACACAATATGGACGAGCAGCGGCGGCTGCGTACAGCGGCACATAGGGATATCGACCCTCCAATGTCGCTTGCTGTTCCAATGCAGCACGACAGTGATTCCTTGATGGATTCAGACACTCTAGCCCGCAATGGATTGCAGCTGCCAATCCAGTTGTAAGGCAGTGCGCAAGATGCCCTCTTCAAAGGGCACAAATCTACCTCATATCGTCATCCTGCAATGCAGTTGCCGCCCAGTCGCATGATGCCTTATCAAGCCGTTGAGCAGCTCAGAAGGTTTTGCTCAACCGTCATCGTTGAGCCTCCCGTTCCCAGACCCGTCTGCTGTTGGGTGCCACCACAGGGACATCCCGTTTTAGGTCCCCACTGTCCCGCTCTCGGTGTAGTTCTTGAGCTTGCCGCAGGACAAGCGGGAAGCGTAAAGTCGATTCGTGGACCGTTACAGCAATCTGGCACTATAATCGGTGGAGGAGTGCCCTCCTAGTTTTCCCACTCTGACCATCAGCAAGGCCTTGTCGCTAGGGTCACGTCCGCGCAGAGGGCATGGCAGCGTTCCTGGAGCATGCCAGCCGTCTGCTCAGTGGAGATGCAGTGCCTGGGGTGCACGCCCCCATGCCGGTGGGCTCCACCTGGTGCAACCGGCGCCGCGGGCCGCGGCACAGCGGCAGAGTCCAGGCAGAGCAGGACGATGGCGCGTCAGACCATTCAGCTTTCTATGTGGACCCCGTACAAATCTCTGCCAGCATCAGCAACAGCTCCAGTAACGGCTCGAAGCCTGGCCTGGACTTTGATCCGATAGGGTAAGGCGCCCGCCGCTTCCATGGCCAAAGGAATTCATCTTCCATCTTGTCCGGTGGACGGTTGCAATCGCCAAGATGCATACAATCGCATACAACGGAAGTGAATGTGAATACTGTTTAAGTACCTGCAGGCTGAAGACGTGGCCCCGCAAAGCGGACTTGTTCATCATGCGCACAGACGGCCGCAGCTGCTCACGAGAGACAGTCAAAGGTGCCAACAGTAAGCGTACTATGCACTGATGATGCTCGCCTTTAACCCTTTCGTAGCAGCACTCTGGCCAACCGAATGTTGCTCCTGCCCGTGCTTTGTTTCCGGGTGTGCTGAATGATGTGTGCCTCTCCTGCCGCAGCATCCTCGGGGTGCTTCTCGTTTGCCTATCCCAGCACGCAGCAGCAGATGCTCGTATGGAAAGGCCGGCCAAAGAAGTGAGTCGCTATCTCGTGTCAAACTAAACGCACCGGTGCATGTGCAATCTGAAAATTGTACCCATCTAGGAGCGCAACGCGAAGCGGCAGCATGCGCTTACCGCTGTGATCTTAGCTGGCCATCGCAGCACCGAGTCGGCCTCTGCCTGGCCAGTGCCACTGCTGGTCCCGCCCCAAAAGCCATGACCGTGCTACGTTGGTGTGCAGTGTGCTGGTGCTGAAAAAGCTTGGGGAGGAGCTTCGTTCGGAGTTCCTGGAGGTCATCACATGGCTCAGCGAGGAGGAGCACATGCAGGTGAGGACTGCAGCATCATGCTTGCAATTCGCCAAAAGCGTTGGCGGAACAGCTTGGCATTATGCCCTTCTCATATGCGCGGCCGTTCGAAGGGACTGGCCCGCTGCTCACCACAACCTTGACGATGCGCGCTGGGTGGTGGATATATAACGACCGGGGCCGGCTGGCGGTTCGCTAAAACTGGCGTACAGCTGAAGCATGTGAAACATAGGTAACTTGAGGAAATTGGAACAGTCTGTTTCAGGTGGTGGTGGCGGGCCGCTGGCATAGTAGACTGCAAGTCGGATGGAAAAGTTTGCAGTCTACGAAAGACAGAAACAGTAGCTTTGGTTGCATATTGTGGCAGGAGGTGGTGGAGCCGCACGACCGGGAGGCGCTGGCGAGTCACCCGCTGCAGGAGCGGCTCACCAGCTTCGACTGAAAAAAGATAGATTCAGTTGTCAGCTCTGTGCATTCGTGATTCCTTTCGCTGAACATGTTGCAGGTGGTGGTGGAGCCGCACGATCGGGAGGCGCTGGCGGGGCACCCGCTGCAGGAGCGGCTGGCCAGCTTCGAGGAGGAGGACTTGCAGCGGTACATTTCTATGGCTCTTTGCTCTTAGCTCCTGTCAAAAATCCCTGAAAAATTGTTATTTGGGGTGCCATCGCTGCGCTGCAGTGCCGTGGTGTGACGTGAACGGTGACACATGCATCAGTAGTACGTGTCACTCAGATGGGTGACGAACCGCTGCGCCGCCTCCCTGCCTGGCAGAGGGACCAATGACTTTGCCGACCTGACCCCACATGGAACACACGGATCGGAACCGCCTCTGCCTCTGCGGCATGCCTGGAGACCGACAGCATGCTGCATTGAACAGACTTCCCGATCGCACCCTGCACCTCCAGCGCATGCTGCACCTGCACATCAATGTCATGGTGTGCCTGGGCGGCAAGGGCGCGCTGCCGGCATCCGAATGCCAATCAGTGCCGCTGTCGTGCAAACTCGCTGAATTCTCGTGGTATTGCACCGACGCAGGCTGCACCTGCACATCGACTTCGTGGCGTGCCTGGGCGGCGTCGCCGTGCTGCTGCAGTCAAAACACATACGCCACTTTTCGCTGGTCTCTTCACATTATGCACCCCACCTCCGCAGGCTGCACCTGCACATCGTCTTCGTGGTGTGTCTGGGCGGCGACGGCGTGCTGCTGCACTTGAAACGTCGCACACAGGTTGGAACACTACACACGCAAGAACGTTTCTGCAAACTAACTTGCATTAACCTGCCAATTGCAGGCTGCACCTGCACATCGACTTCGTGGTGTGCCTGGGCGGCGACGGCGTGCTGCTGCACGCGAGCGCGCTGTTCAAGCGCGCCATCCCGCCCGTCATCTGCTTCAACCTGGGCTCCCTCGGCTTCCTGACCAACCACGCCTTCTCCGACTTCCGGCGCGACCTGCGTGACGTCATCCACGGCGGCGAGGGCCTGGAGGAGTGCTCCCTGCCCGGCGAGGAGATCCGAGTGCGTTGATCAGATTTACTCAGTCATCGCAAGCTTGTGCGGCAGAGCGCCCGCGGTTGTGATATTCATCCGCTGCTGGCGGCGCTCTCCTCTGATGGCGGGTTGAATCAAGTGCCTGACAGGACACACTTTGGGAAGCAGCACGCAGCAAATGAAGCACGCAGCACGCAGTAAGTGGATCAGGTTTTCTTTTGTGCGGCGCACCCTGCAGTCTCGATGCTCGCCTTACCAATCTGCGCCTGTGCACCGCAGGGTGTGCACATCACGCTGCGCATGCGGCTGCTGTGCGAGGTGTGCCGTGCCGGGGAGGCGGACCCGCAGCAGGTGCAGATGTTTCTCAATTGCCCTTGCAGGGTGTAAGGGTTTGTGGTTGCCGGCTGGTTGAAGTCACTGGCATGCACGCTGGTGCTGTGCTGGTGTGCCGTGGTGTGCCGTGCCCTGCAAATCTCGACGATGTGGACTGTGGCAAGCAGCTCGCCTGGTGTGGCATGTAGCTCGCTGATGGTGCACGTGTTCATTGGCTACACACCACGCGTGTGTGCTGAACCTCTTGTGTTGTGGTCTGCTGTTGCAGACGTACGAGGTCATGAACGAGGTGGTTGTGGACCGAGGTGCCAACCCCTACCTCACCAAAATCGAGTGCTGGGAGCACGGCCGCCTGATCACCAAGGTCTGTCTGCTGCCGGACACCTGAAAGCCCTGATGCCTGCCTGCACGTGCTGGCACGACAGTAGAGGAGGGTTGTAAGGTGCTGCGAGAGGCTCACCCAACAGCAGCGCATCGTTTTCATGGCCTCAACGCAGTGAAGCTGTAACCTTGTATGGCACCACGCAGGTGCAGGCGGACGGGGTGATGCTGGCGACGCCGACGGGCAGCACCGCCTACTCCGTCGCGGCGGGCGGCAGCATGGTTCACCCCAACGTGCCCGCCATCCTGTTCACGCCCGTGTGCCCGCACTCGCTGTCCTTCCGCCCCGTCATCCTGCCCGACTACGCGGAAGTCGAGCTCAAAGTCCCAGGCGACGCCAGGTGAGTTGCATTGCATCCCGAATCCTGGAAGCACTTCTCAAAGCCCCCATCAAACTGCCAGAGAGAGAAGGGTTGGTGACGAGGAAAAATCTGGTAACTAGCCAGAGAACGGTGTAAGACTTGGAATTTATGCCATGGCCACAACTCGGCATCCTCCCCGAAGTGGAGTCCCAAGGAGAGGCAGTTTGCTGCTATCGTTCTTGTTCTGGCAGCGCTGGCCCGTGTGTTGCTGCCACCTTCCCACCGAGGTGTGGTGTGTGCGTCCAGATGACAGGCAGCAACACCCACCTCAAAACCTCAACCTTCTGCTGCGTCTTTTGGCGCACACCTCTGACGGCAAGCTTCAATCCTCAGGGCGCCGGCGTGTGTGTGCCTCGACGGCAAGCAGCGGCAGCGGCAAGAGCTGCTGACGGAGGATTGAGCTCAAGAACCCACAAAGCCACATCACACACTGCTTTCGTGCTTCAATCTCGTCGATTCCAATGCGCAGGGCGTCGGCGTGGGTGTGCTTTGACGGCAAGCAGCGGCAGGAGCTGCTGAGCGGGGACAGCGTGCGCGTGCGCATGAGCGCCAACCCAGTGCCCACCATCGACCACCTGGAGCAGACCAGCGACTGGTTCGACTCCCTGGAGGTGCGCAAGGGCAGGTTTTGTTAAAATACCAGCACATTTGCCACTGGCGACTTGTGGCATTCCATGACATATAAGACGTTCATCCTCTGGCACAAAGCGGTGCGCCGTCGGCAGCACGTCCAGTCCCAGGTGGCTTGTCTCGAGTTGGCACTTCGACAGCGCAAATTTGGATTGTCAACCTTGCACGTTCTGTGCTTGGTGGTCCTCCTTCGTTGGGGTATTGTCCTTGAAGCATCGAGGCCCTGCCCGGTCTGGTGATGCTGCTGCTCCCACTGCTTGCAGCGCTGCTTCGGCTGGAACGACCGCGGCGCGGACCAGAAGTCGCTGGGCGAAGACGCCTGCACCCGGGCGGGAGTGAACAACTGAGCGGCGGTGACGCATGCCCTGGCTGAGTGAGCAATTGATGGCGCGGTGGTGATGCACGGATTGAGCGGCATTGTTTTGAGCTGCAACCCACTCTGACTGCGCTGCACCACATTTTGACATGCTGCAACTGCCAGATTGACTGCAGCAGGCGCGGCAGGGTGCTGCTTTGGGACATCATCTTCGTGCAGCAGACCCTGCAATGGTTTTGGTGGATATTGATCCCGCATTGGTTGATGTTTTGTGCATGGGTGTCATTATCGCGAATTGTGCGTTGTACAGCGAGGACTGTTCTGAGTAGGTAATGCGCCGCTCTGCGCCATGTGAAATCCACTGAGATGAATAGTATTGGCTACCTCATAATCATCGCATAGTAAACACCGGTCTGACTTGACCGCTCGCCGGGTAGGAGGGACCACCTGCGCCAATATTACTGATTTTCACACTGCCCAGTGCCCAAAAGAATGCAAGGCCCGAACCCGGTGTCCAATGCTGCCCCGCATCGTCGCCGTCAAACATGCTGCTACTTGCAATAATGATGCGTCGCTTCAGTCCTCTTCCATGGTAAGGACCACCTTCAGGGTGCCCTTGGACTTTGCCTTGTCTATGGCGTCCACGCCGCGGCCGATCGGCACGACCGCCGCGACCATGCTGTTGACCAGCTTGCGCATGCGCGAGTCGCCCTTCAGCGCCGCGAGCGCCGGAATGAACGGCCCACACCTTGCGCCACAAAGAAAAATAGTCACGCTGCAATACAGCAAGCCACACTATCGCGCATCACCTTTCTCCAGCGCCGCGAGCGCCGGCGGGAACGGCCCACACCTTGCGGGAGAAAACGCGCAGACAGCCTGACTGCGGAAGCACAAGTATCGCAGCCGGAGGTGTATCGCGGTGACCAGGCACACAGAAGTGCAGCAAGCGGAGCACCCACAGCGGTTGAGACCCTCCTCAGCACTGCTGTGTTCTTTCCAGCGAGGCGCTCGTTGTCTTGCATGCCAGTCCTGCCGATTGAGCAGCATGGCGCTCGAGCCAGGAACGCCCATCGGATGCGAGCACTGCAAAGGGCTGGACTCTCTGAAAGCCTGGTTTGATTCCACGAGCAGAAGAAGAATTTGGGCCCACCTGGATCCGACCAGCTTCAACTCCTGCACCACGATATCGTTAGCGATGGCCGCGAACGCCGGCGCGTGCGCATCGCCCACCTGCGTGCATAACAGCCGATTTCAGTGCTGTTGTTTTCAGCCAGTCCATTCCTTGTGATGTCAGGCTATTCCCTCCTCCTCTGACCAAATGGCTCACTGCCGCCACCGGAAAACAGTGTCCGGGACAGGTAGGGCTAAACCCTACACTGCAAAGTCTTTGAGCACAGGCGGAAGTTAGTTGACCGTTGCCATTGCACAGATGACAACCCACCTTGCTGCAGGTGCTTCCGAGCACGATGGCAGGGAGCAGGTTGGTTGAATGCGGCAAACCCTCACTTGCTCCGTTTTCTAATATCACAACCTTCACAGTCACCCACCGTGCTGCAGGTGCTTTTGAACACGATGTTGCCCAGGGAGCGGGTCATTGCCGCCGCCAGCAGGATGCCCTGCGACGAGCCCGACGCCTCGACCACCACATCGAACTTCTGCATGAGCAGTTGAGAGAAAGCTAAATCCAACATTTCAGGAAGGCTATCAGCTCTGCGATGAGCCCGACGCCTCGACCACCATGTCGCACTTCTGCGCGAGCAGAATTTCCAGAGTAATAAATAAGATAGAAAGCGAACAAGGAAAGTGCCGACGTCAACGGATGCCCGGCGACGAAGCCCGACGCCTCGACCACCACGTCGGACTTCTGCGCGACCATCAAAGCAACACAGTGCGCCACCAGCTTTGAAGCTTCCACGTCATTGCCACACACAGCATACTGCGTGACCGCGCAGGCAACCTGGCATCGCAATGTTCAGCGATGATGCGGATGATGTGCCGCATGTCAAGCAAGATGATGTGAGACCTACACGCCGCTCGCTGGAACACTACTCAGGAGGGCGAGAACACTTGCAACAGCGCGCCCCTGTGCGAACTTGGCCTTGACATCGTCGCCCACGATTCCCGCCGTGGCTACCTGCGCCAGGCCCATTAGAGCATTTCTCCGATATCAAGGCTTCATGTACAGTGCCAGGCGCAACAGAGCGCGCCTGCGCGAACTCTGTCTTTGTGTCGACGCCCACGATCTCTGTCGATGTTCCTTCCACCAGGTCCAGCTTGGCCTGGTGCCGCCCTCGTGGCCCGCGACCACCAGGTTTTGCGCGATCAGCAGGCCGAACTTGCCGTCGCCGATGACCGCGATCTTCTGCCCGACCTTGATGGCCTGGTGATGAAAAGTCGTGCGCCATCAGGCAGGCGGAATGCCAGCAGAGGCCGCGCGGCTGCCGGCGCCTGCACGGGACGGTCTTTCAGCAAGCTGGCAGGCAAAGAGGCTATGGAATGGGGAAGCCCCAGCTGGCAGGCATGCGCTTGGAAAGAGCACGCACGCACCTGCTGCTCCTCAATTCGACAGGCGGCTGCCAGCGGCTCGGTGAAGGCCGCCTCCTGATCGCTGATCTCATCTGGAACCTGCATTGCGAAGAATGGCAGCGTGGAGGAATGTCTGGTAACACGGGAGTCGAGGGCTGCGGACGCATACACCAGTGGGAGGGTCCTGGCAGCAACAACACATCTGCGGTGGACCCTGCGAGGAGCCATTGATATTGAAAAGTGTGTGCTCCTACCTTGTGAAGATTCCCCACCGGGAGGGTGATGTACTCAGCCATGCAGCCGTCCTTGGCAATGATGCCCAGAACCACTCTGCGACATCACAGAGGGCTGCTCAAACAGCCGCCAGCATGGCGATGTGCCAAGACCTCGACAGCTGCAGCGGCAAACGGCAAACCGCATGCACGACATCAGCACGTACACCTGTTAGGCGCGTGGTTGCGCATGAAGATCTCGTCTGGGTGACTGAACGAGGGGTCCTGGTTGCAGTTGATCTCTCCCGCCACCCGCTGCCCTGCACATGCCAGTGCGTTGCCGGATTCAGTGCGCACATCACGATGAAGGGCTTACCAGTTACGATGGGAAGCACGACGGCGGGCATGCCACACCGACTTAGAGATCTGCTGTCCAATCGGCTGGCACTGCTTGCAAGTTCAGCGCGAGCCGCACCTACGAGCTCAGGGCTGCTCTTGCACTCCGCCACCTCCCCGACAAATTCGTGGCGCCGTCAAATCCTGGCACATAGCCTTTGATGATCTCTAGGTCCTGGGCAGAGACGAAAATAATTATGTTTGCTTGTTATTTTCATGCAAAACACGCGTACTCGCTGCTCAAAGCGATGAGGCCCGTCAAGCAAGCAGCTGCGCCGCAGCCGCGGCGGCAGCTGGCGACCGAATGCATGCACGGCCGCGCACCGTTGAGCAGATTCCTGCAGCACGCTATTAAGATACAGAATCAGATATCAATATGCAGTGTTGCATTGTCGGAGTCTGCACGACTGCTTTCATACATGCACAATGACAATTGTCTTTGGTGAGGCGCCGCACCGGCGCGGCGGACTTTGATCAGAGCCTCCGACTCTGACGGAACCGGCTTCGGGTAGTCATGCTCTAACCTCAGCCCCTTGGCCTCTGAGAATAACAGCGCCTTCATATTTGCTTTGACAGTGCTATCGACCGCCGCGGTTCACAGATCGTTCTGCTGTGCTGATAATCAAAACTTGATCTTTTTGTGGCGAGCCCAGCTGCTGCTGTGCCGTGTTGTATACAACAGCTTTACTGCAAAGTATGCACAGATGACGTCGTTTCTCGTGCACTGGAGGCGATCGGCGCTCCTGGAGGTGCATGCAGGGGATACTAAGCCCAGAGACTCTGGTGTAGTATCTACGTGGCATACTGGTCACGTGAACCGCCCTGCAGCGCAATACAAACTGCAAGCGAACATATGTGGCCGAAACTGAGTGCGCACTTCGTGTACGACTTGACTTTGTTCCTTGATCATCTGCATCTCCACATCGCCTGCTGGTCAGCACGGAGTCACAATCAACAAACTTTTGTGCTGGTGACTGATGTTGAACCGGGTGTGCAACGCTGCTGTCGGCTTCGGTGTTGCCTTTCATCAGCCACAGAATAACACCGTCATCGTCTGATCTACACCGCCTTCGAGGCAGTGTCCCATGCCTCCGGCGTTTTGAGTGCTGACGGCCAGACAGGAATTATTGGAGGTGCAACCGTGATGTGAGGCGCCGCGCAAAGGCATCTCGGTGCCATGTCGTTCAGATCGGACACCGGGGACGCGCCCAGCCGCAGCAGGTGTGTGACGCTGCCAATTTGATCCTGACACCATTTACGCCGGCGCCAGCTGCGCTTTTTCGCTCACAACCCCTGCATTCAATCATGATGACACGCCTTGTGGTCGAGCAGGAGCGGCATGCTGACGAGGAGCCCCAGCAACTTGTCGTTCACCTCGGAGACGTCGTCGCAGCAGCAGTCCCCCGCCCTGCAGCCCAGGTACGCCAATAGCGCACGCCGCCATTTCCGGCACACCACACTTGATCGCTGCAAAGCTTGCAGCGAAACTCCAGCGAAAGTTGATCTTCTACTGTCTCATACGCGTGCTGCAGTTTCTGTCCTGCTGATTCTGCGGTGAACGATCCCTGTCACATCATGCCACAGCGCAAGCGCCAAGAAAAAGGGCGCGCTGTCGACGCTGCGGAAATTCGGGCGCACCATCCGCAAGGGCCGGTCCACCAACGAGAATGCCGGCGCGGCGCCGGTGGCAGAGGCTGCCGCCTCAAAGCGCACGCCGCTGCGCGACTGGCAGGGCACGGACGCTCCCGCCGCGCGCACCTCCATCCTGCCGCAAGGTGGGCAGTGTCATTTGGAAATCTGCATGCGCTTTTGCGACATTTGCTCGCTGACCTCCGTGTCCCTTGCCACCCTGCTTGGCTTCCGTTCTGCTCCGGCATGACGAGCCTGTCTTGGTTTCCGCATGCTGACAAGGGGTCGCTGTGGCGTGCAGGCTCAGATGGCGTTGCAAAGTCCGGCATGCTGGCGCAGATCGAGCGGGGCACCTTCAACCTGGAGGCGGAGATGGCCCGGCTGCCAGAAAAGGTACTGTCATACAATGAACATGGTTGTGTAATGTTCCCACTATAGGGAGAGTACCACTCCTGCCTTGTATCTGTGCAGCCATCCAGTGAAGGAATGCCGATAGTTTACAGTCTTGTGATCAATGTCACCTTGTGTTGAAGGGCATTGTGGCGCTGCGGGGGGACCTGGCGGTGCTGGAGGCGGAGTGCGGCGAGGAGCTGCGCCGATCGGTGTACGCCAACTACAAACCCTTCATTGAGGCGTCCCAGGTGAGGATTGGCACCTCCTTCTCTTTGCTGGACCATCTTTAGCTCCTGTACGAGGCCCAAACACGCTTGAGGCAGAGTGCAGCGGGGCGCTGCAACAATCGGTGCACTCCAACAATGAACCCTTCATCCAGGCATCCTTGTGAAGAACTCCTCCCAGGTCGGTGCAGCCGACGCCTGCACGGACTTCTACTGCTTGGGAGGAACCGCAGGCGATGTAGTCGAAATGCAATAGCAGTACGACAGCGAATCGTCACCAGTATACATTTGCGCATGCCGTGCAAGTGCATGACACAAAGGAGCGGTAATGGGTGGAAAAGGTGCTCAGAGCGGCGTCATAACTGCCAGCGGGTTGCATCTCAGGAGTGCGGCACCAGCAAGTCGCTGCGGGGGCTTGCAGCAAGCACGGTGACAGCCACGGCCGGACCATGTCAGCGCATCACACCGACATTCAGAGGATCGCTGCAGGGCATCGCCAAGCTGGAGGGGGACATGCAGCAGCTGCGGGGGCTGCTCGCCAGCTTCGCCTCCATGGTCATCTCCCTCAAAGTCGTTGCAGCTGCCGACCCCAGCAAGTGCGCGCCAGGACTTTCGGTTTCTTACGGATGAGTTGGAAGCCGTTCCAATAGGGTTTTGCTCCTCCCTCAAGGTCGTCGCCGACGGCGACCCCAGTGCGCGCCAGCACTTTTGGTTCCTCTCGTGTTCTTGCAACCGTTGTTGCACAGCCCTCCTCAAAATTTGCATGTCCGACACATTTGTCCGTTGCAGCTGATCTCCCATGCAGCCCAGCTCACAGGGTCTGGTCAGCAGGGCATCTATAGTTGTGCACTGACACGCTGGTCCCGCTCGGCCCGGACAGGATGGCGCAGGAGGCAGCGCACGAGGCGACCGCGCGGGAGGTGGTGACGGACTGGCGCGACACGCCCGACGGGCGGCAGTGGGCGGCGGCGCTGGCGGACATAGACGTCGCGGTCGCGGAGAAGCAGTGCCTGGACGCCTTAAATGCCATCAAGCGTTTGCCCGACGACATTCAGATGCCAGATGCCAGCCTCATGTGAGCCGCGTCTTGCAGTGACGCCAGGTTCACGTGCGCATGGAGAACCTTGCAGCGACACACATGGCTTAATTATATGCGCGCTTGTCAGAGAGAGGAAGACACGAGGCTCATGTGAGCCAGCTTGGAGTCAAGTGGTGCTTCCACCATCTGGAGCCACCAACGAGAGTCACTGAAGCCTGGCAGCCTGTGGAGACGGCTTCAGCGGTGTGTACAGCACAAATTGACCAGCTTTCTGTGCTGGCCTCTTGGGAGACTTCGACCTGCAGGACGAGCTAGAAACCCGGCGGCAGGTGGTTTCACCGCTCCTCGAGGCGGGCGTGGCAGAGGCTTCGGCAAACTGTGGTGCTGCATGCATTGGTCCCCACAAAGTAGCCTGCCGCCTGCACTTGTATGGAGAATTTTTACCTTGTCGTATTCGCAGAGACTTCGACCCGAAGGAGGAGCTGGAACGGCGACGGCAGGCGCTGGTGCCAATCCTCGAGGCGGGTGTGGCGGAGGCGTCTGCGGCGCGGCCAGAGGCGCGCCTCGCGGCGGGCGTCTTGGCGGCGGTGGCAGGGCGGCCGCATGCGCTGCGCGTGCTGCTGGGCAGCCACTCGGCGCGGCTCAAACGCGCACAGCAGCAGCTGCTCAAGCCGCAGAACTCGGGTACGGCAATTGCTGAATTAACAAGGCAGATGACCCACGTGTGCTGCGCGTGCTGCTGGGCAGCCACTTGACCCGACTCAATCATGCGCAGCAGCAGCTGCCCAAGCCGCAGAACTCAGATGCCAAACTGCAGACTCATTTCTTTTGTGTCTCGTCCATTGCTGCTCTAATGCAGCCTTTCAAAAGCAAGGGCGTGGCAAGGCAGCCGCATTTTGACGGCGGTCATTCCTCTGTGATGATAATACCTGCGTCCTCTGATGGCATCGCCTGGTGAGTTCCAGGCGGCGGCGAGGCGGACGGCACAGACTTTGCCGGCGTAATGGCGCAGCGGGTGTTTGGCACTGTCGGCGCCGCCGCTGACGACGTGGCGGCTGTCTTTGGCGAGGAGGCCTCCGATCTTTCAGCCGCCTTCCTGGTCTGGGCGCTGCAGGAGACCGAGCGGTGCTTCCTTGTTTTCTCAAATCGCTTTTGTTGCTTTGTTCTCCTCCTTCCTCTTGCTCTTTTTCCTTTCGGAGGAGGCCTCCGATCTGTTGGCCGCCTTCCTTGTCAGGGCGCTGCGGGAGACCGAGCGGTGCGCTTCCCAGCACATTCCAATTGGTTGTTTACGCTGTCATGAGCTTCCGAAGTGAAGATTGTTCAGCGGCGCATCTCAGCAAGCATCGCTGGTGGCACGAAGCATGCCCAGGGTAAATCCCTGCGAATGTCATATGTGTGAGACCTGCATCTGGATGCAAAGTCCCAAACAGGAAGCACAGGCCATGTGTGTTTCCCGCAGGGCGACGCTGCTGCTCAAGCGGCATGCGCTGACGCCGTTCGCCGTGCCGGCGGGACTGGGAGCCACCGTCAAGTGCGTGCTGCTGCTGCGGGCACAAGCGCTGGCGCTGCAGGTGAGTTGCACATCCTAGCCGCACAGCACACAGGCCCTGTAAGCATGATTTGGCCCGGCACCTTTGGAGGATGTAGGAGGGGCTTTTCACGATGCATTACGATATTAGGTTGTTGATGCATCCGATTGTGACAGGTGTCGTCATTCGCCGTCGCATTATTCCATAGCAGGCCAGCCATGGCATCATGCATGACGGGGCAGCCGTGGCCGTCATGTTGCGCTACATGTGACCTGACCGCCTTTCCTTTCCATTCCTGTTACATGACAGGCCTTTCCTCGTGAGCAATCGTTGTTCGCTATCATGGCAGACAAGCCACGGCATCGCGCTGGCGTCGCGGATGACGCAGGAGCTGTGGCCCAGCGTGTGAGGCATGTTGCTGTAACTCACTCTAACAGCCCACAAATATGTCGCTTAAACCTTTGCATTCCTTGCACGGCAGGCCAGTCACGGCATTGCGCTGGCGTCGCGAATGATGCGGGAGCTGTGGCCCGTCATCGACGCGGTGCTGCAGCGGCGGCTGCGCCGCGTGGGCGACGAGGTCCGCAAAACCTTGGCCACCGAAGTCGACAAGCTCGCCGCCCAGGTGCCTGTCCGCCTTCGTAAAATCACAACCACACAGACACAGCTGCTTGTCCTGTGACTCCCCGCTTTCTGTGGTCTAGCAGACCTCGGCGGAGAACAGAACGGACCCCAAAAGTGAGTGGTGATTGCCAAAGTCGAGTATGTCCATCAAGCCAATTCGGTGTATCGGCTGCAGGGCGTGCAGAAAGCGGGGGGCAAGTCGGGCTGCGGCAACATCATGGCGTCCATACGCTCCGCTGACGACACCACAGCTCGAAACAGATGTATAGTGCGAAAGTGGAATCGTGATGGCCGCAGGGCGTGCCGAAAGCGGGCGGCAAGTCGGGGTGGGGCAAGCTCATGGCGTCCTTCCAGTCCGCTGACGACATGCTGGACGAAGTCAACTTTTGCGTCAGCTGCCTCGGCCCCCTGGGCGGGCCCCGCGTCGCCGCCGCCCTGCGCAAGGTGATTTCAGACGTTGCTGTTGTGATTTTACTCTCCGCACTCCTCCTGCAACTCCTCCTCCAGCGCCGCCATGAGCACGGCGCACACATGCTGTGCCGTCTGGCGTCCTTCCCGCATCTGCAAGTGCAAGCTGCAGGCTGAAGTTCTGAAAGCTGCGGCTCATACTGGCCGCATCGAGATCAGCACATTTTATTCATCTATCAGCATTCCGATTTCCATCAGCAAGGTGGTGTGCACAGGGCGTGCTGGAGCTGTTCACGGCGTATACTTCCGGCATGGCAGACGCATTTGCGCGGTACAAGGGCAAGGACGGCCGCTTCCCGCAGCTGCTTGGTGCGCGTCTCGAAGAACAAGTCATCATTACTCTATTGGATTCGTTGATATTATCAGTGCTTGTCTTTCAAGGTGACAGGATCAATGATTACAGCAGGATGCGCACCTTTCTTGAGCCGGCGTCTTCTCCGCGGCCGGCGCTAGCCCTGTCCCTGTGACTGTGCAACGACTGCATGACCCTCGATTGCTTTGCCCTTGTTCGGGGGGCGGCAGTCAGACGGGCACTGCTTCCAGCAACAATCTTTGATGCCTCAATGCCTCGTTGGAAGGCAAAACTGCTGTGCTGGTGCAGACCTGGCGCTGGACGAGGCCATGGCGTCGCTGCTACACGAGCAGTTCTGCTCGCCAGACAACAGTCGTGTTCTGTTTCTTGATTGTCTCGCCAGTCTGCTTGGTGGTTTTGATTGTCAGTATTTGCGCAGACCCGGCGGTGGACGAGGCCATGGAGACGGCGTCGCTGCTGCATGAGCAGTTTCTGCCGGAGGCGGTGGCGCCCCTGGCAGAGCAGTCCGGCGACATCTGCAGCTTCGAAGACATGCTGCCGTCTGTGGAGTCGCTGGCGGAGGCGCTCGGATGCGCGCTGGAGTGACCCACCGCTGCGTAGGGACATGCGGGAACTAAAATGATTCGCAGCGCGACAGCAGCTGAACATGCTGCATGCGGTGGAGTCGCTGGACACAGGCGCTCGGATGCGCGCTGGAATGATGATCCGCTGCTGTGCTGGGGAGATGTGACGCATTTCTGGATGCAGTTCTGGCGAGAACATGGCAGCAGAGAAGGCGGCAGCAGAGCGGCAGCGGGGCGGCAGCAGCGCAGCGCCACAGCAGCAAACGCGACAGAGTCAGCAAAGAGTGGTTTGCGGTTTGGGCCAGGTCTCGATGTTGGACCAGGTCTCGAAGGAGCTGGGGTCGCCCAGAACATGTTGGAAGCAAGTGGAGTGGTCCGGACTTCGATTAGGATCAAGGTTTAGAACACATAGCAAATTTTGGCAATCAATCGAGCGTCCAACCCAGGCAAATTGCTCCCCGCGCAACAGAAACACATCTTTCTATCAAAATCAGCAGCTGCTGATCTCCGTCAGGATGGCACCTCAGCTGAATTGCAATTGGAAGCTGGTGTCTGGCGATCCCACACGCGCAGTCAGATCAGATGCTACTCCAACAGCAGAACCAGACGCCAGTGCCTCGCAGCCGCCTGCTGTGTATTCCCCTGAATCTACTGGAAACGATCCATGCGAACTGCGTGTTCTCACTGAAGACAAGCAGAAGCGAACACTGACGGCGGTGCGGCATAATTCATTGACGCTTTCCAGTCGCTGCTGTAGGACAATGCCGCCAACCGAACTCTGGGTGTGTTCGTGCAGATGCCTGCAGGCGTGCTGCAGCTCGTGAGCAACGCCAAGGTCTGCGAGATGTACAGTGCGGGTTCCTACGCGGGTGAGCTCAAGGCGCCGTTCTCTGCCGCTCTCTGCCGCTCTTTGTCGAACATGCCAAAGCAGTGCAAGCCAGTTTTCGCTTGATGTCTTTTATTGTGTGCTCTAGGGTCTGCTCGAGCAGAGCAGCAGGCAGACGGCCGGCAGGCGCTGAGCATAGAGCTGGGCGAGAACGTTGCTCTGCGCATGCTCGCCATGCGGCCGGGCAGACAGTTCCAGCTGCACTCCTGGGCGTGGTCTCCAGCATCCGAGTCGCCTGCGCAGCTGCAGGTATGCATCAAGTGCTGGGCTGAGAGGCAGCCGTGACCGCTGTGCTGGTTGGGAATGTGTGGCCTGCAAACGCTAGCAGCCGGCAGCTCAAGGGAGACGCCGCGGCGGTGCAGCGGAAGGCCGACGCGAGCATGTGGACGTGCACAGGACTTTCAGCCAGGAGAGGCCGCAGGACCACCGCAAGCCACGCCAAGCGGCTCGCAGGCAGACCAGGTCCGCGGCGTGTTGGCCGCGCTGTCGCGGCCGGGGCCGGGCGGCGGCGGCGGCGGCTTGGCTGCTGGCGGCGGCGGCGGTAGCAGCGGCGGCGGCTTTGGTGGAGCCGGCGGCGGTGGGCTAGGCGCATTGGCCGGCTTGATGGCCGGCGGCGGCGGCGGCGGCCAGCAGGCCGCGGCGAATCCCATACAGTCGCTGATGGCGGCGATAGGAAAGGGCATGATGCTGAAGGACGAAAAGGAGCGCATCGAAGCAGGAAAGGTGCTCGTGTCGCAAGCTTCCTTGCAGATGGCTTGAAGTTGATGTGCGTGGCAGGCCAGAGGTCTCGGGAGCGTTCAAAACTAGGGTCAATCCGTGTGTTCATGTTGCTGGCCCAACAGGGGGCTGAGGCGCAGCGCGCTGCAGCACAGCAGCAGGCAAAGCATCCCGATGCGGCACCTGCGGCGGGTCCCGGAGATGCCGATGGGGGCATCGCAGCCGTGCTGGCGGAGCAGCGGGCGGTGCTGGAACGGCTGCTGGCTGCCCAGGTACCGCGCTCGGCTGCTCTGCTGACTTTGATCTGCTGATCAGCCGTTCCCAGTCTGAACACGTCATGCAGGTCACGCAACACCCTGCTCATGCAACAAGTGCCTGCAGCTCACCACAACACGAGATTGTCTGTTCACACGCCCAGATGTCTTGAATGCTCGTCATGACAATCATTCTCTCACAGGAGGCGCAGGCACAGCGGACGGCGCAGCTGGAGGCGACGCTGGGCGCGCTGTCCTCCGCCGCGATACGGCTGCAGCAGGGGCAGGAGCAGCTGCAGCGGGACGTGGCCACGGTGCTGGAGGCGGTCCTCAGAGCCAGCGACGGCCAGTCCGATCCAGCCCTGGAGACTGGCTCCGCAGAACTCCACGAGGCTTTGCAAGAGTCGCTTGCTGTGGCCAGACGATCGTAGGGTTTACGGTTGCTGTGGATTGTATTACCGGGACAGCGCCAGAACGTGCTTCACCCTGACCAACCCTGCCTGAGTGCATTGTACCCAGCCTGCACCGCGGTTGCGTTTCCGATGGTGTGGGGACAGTGGTTGCTGCGGAGCTCCTCTGAGCCATGACGTTGGACAGCTTCCCGCAGCTTCAGCCTGCAAACTTCAGGCTGAAGTCTTGTACGAGCTTGCAGCATACAGATTTCCGCAGCATTTCCGACGTGATCGCTTTGACTCCAGCGCCTCGAAAGTGTGAACTTGAGCCTGTCAAGAGCGTGCTCGGCTTGTGTACTGCCAAACGTCCACTGCTGTCTTGCCTTGAAGCGCGTGTGCCTTGATCCAGCGCCGAGAACTCAACAGGCAGGAGAATCCGCATTTCATGGGCTTCCTGAGCAAGAGCAGGCATGAAACGCCGGCCAAGCGCGGCGCAGACGAGCTTGCACAGGAGAGCAACATCGCAGGAGGGGTGCAAGCGCAGGATGGCGCAGCAGAGTCACCTGCTGAGGAGCCTTCGAAGGACATCCTGTTACAAGTGCCTCTGACCGAGGTCCACAAGGTGACGCGCTGGGAGTTGCTGTGTCTGCCCGCGCGGCACCCAATAGTAAAGCTGTGGCTTGCACCCAGCTGCATTGAAGACTGATCAAACAGCCGTCCGCTCACCGGGCTGTGGCGTGCGGAACTGCAGGTGGAGAACGGCGCCGAGTCGCTGCTGGAGAAGGGTTCCCTGGTGGCCTACGGTGTCACGTTTCCCACGACCGGCGCCAGCATGATGGCGCTGGAGGTCAACGACACGCGGTGGTGGCTGCGGCCCGACATGGCGACGCTCAAAGTGGCGCCCATGAGCTACATGCTGGACGTCTCGCAGCCGGGCGCCGGCGTGCAGACCTTCTTCTGCATCACCTTTGCCGAGGACACTCCGCCAGAGGTGCGGCGTCAGAGATGAAACGGGTATGACAAGGTATGATGTAATTAGAATCATTTGATATGCTATGATGTGATATGGATATTGGACTGGACTGGACTGGACTGGACTGGATTATGATGCACTGCCCCCTGCAGCGCCGTATGTGCAGCACACGCCGTTATGGCCTTGTGCAGTGCTGCTCCACACAATCCTGCGCTCAATCTAATTTTGATTGAAATGAAATGCACCCAGTGAGCACACCATGAGGCCAATGTGCCACACTGCATGCGTATTTTGCCATGCATGCAGGCGGTGGGCACGTTTGAGGGCCTGATGGAGGAGATCACGCAGTACAAGGAGTCGGACGCGCTGCTGGGCGACGAGGCGGTGGCGCAGGGCGACTTTGCCATCGCGCAGGGTCTTAAGTTCACCAACAAGGCTGCCAACGGCATCCACAGCATGAGCTGCAAGGTGGGCACTGTCAGTCTGGCCGCCTGCACCTTGGCGGTTATGCACCTGTGCTTTTGCTGGCGTGTGTCCGAGGTGCAGGCGCGCAAGAAGATGGTCGTCGATTGGCAGCACACCGTGGGCCATTGCCCTTCACGCAAGCGATGCAGCCGTGCACATCGGGCCGAATGTAGCGCACCAGCCACGGTCATGCACCTTTCTCATCTTGCCCCACACACCTCATCCACCATATGTATATGAGGTTCAGGTGGCGGGCTTGGGGGTCTTGGGGGGGAGGGTGGTAAGGGAGTTGATGAACGCGATGGAAAAGTGAACCTTTGACATGAAGGCTGTTGTGAAAATCGAATTAATTCGACTGATAATCCACAGCAATGATGGAGAGATTGCCGAGGCAATCGAAAGCGCGGGCAGTCGTATCGAACGACTATCACCCTTCATCTCCACGATCGAGGATCGAATGCACGACCTCTCGGTGTCCATTATGGACAGGGCGGCGTCCTGATATGGGCGCGAGCGCGATGGCGCAGCGGCTCATGGCTAACCGCAGGCTCGCTTTACTCAACACACATCGTGTTAGCATCGTGTGTGCTGACTCTCAACAGTTCCCCTCGTGTTCAGGTGGCAGGCGGCGTGCTGATGGGCGCGAGCGCGGTGTCGCAGCGGCTGATGGAGCACAGCGCCAAGGTGCAGGCAGGCAGCGAGCCGGGCGTGCCGCGCCCAGTGCCGGGCGTCATCAAGTCCTCCGCCAGCATGACGCGCGCCGGCACCAAGATTTTGTCCAGGACCGCTGGTCAGGTGCGTTGTTGGAAAGATTGCCGTACATACACCTTTACTTTCAGTAGAGCTGTTCATAGGTCCTCCGCCAGCATGACGCACTCCGGCGCCAAGATCCTGTCCAAGACCGCCGGCCGGGTAAGTTGTTCAATCTGAAAGATGCGATGCACATGACTTCATTTCACCACAACCCTCCGCCAGCATGACGCGCGCTGGCATCAAGATCCTGTCCAGGACCGCCGGGCGGGTGAGTGGTGAAAATCTCACAAGAGCGAAGGACTCGCGCCTGAAAGTGCTCTTGCGACATTTATAATTTGCAAACTGCCAGGCTCGTTGCCACTGATTCGCCTCGAGCTATACACCCATCTTTTGAGTTTTGGGCTGACAGGTTGCTGATGCGACACGTGTGCACCTGCGCAGCTGGTCAGCGCCCCCGTCACAGTGCCGGTGTACATGTGGACAAGGTCACCGGCAGCGTTCTTCAAATTGTCATTCGACTGGTGAAGGCTATGGCTTGCGACACCTGACGCCTGTCTGCCGTCGTCCCACTGCAGCTGGTCAATGCGGCGGCCACGGTGCCGGTGTACATCGTGGACAAATTGACCGGCAGCGGCAAGCCGCCAAAGCCCGGGGAGGAGCTGAAGCCACAGTCCGCGCGCAACCAGGTGCGACAGGGCACACTCTATGTGCTGTTCTAGTTTACACTTGGGTCTGCCTCTTGCGTGGTGACTCGTCGACACTGCAAATTTCTTGTCGATGTTTCTTGTTCCACACTCTGTTTTGGCCTTGCCAAACCTCGTGCAATTGCTATCCACCCTGTTGATGTTGATAAGAACAATGTTCAGCTGCAGGTCATGACAGCTGGCGCGGTGTCGTTCACTGTCGTGTACGAGAGCCTGGAGCAGGGCGCCAAGCTGGTGCTGAACGGTGTGTCTCAAAATTCTTGTTCGTTCTTCTGTTGATGTACACGGCACTAATCTGCATGTCTGCATGGGGCGTCTGAATTCTTCACGTGCCCTTCTCATGTGTCTTGATGAAGTCGTGCATGCCGATTTGTAAGCGCCTGCTGCTGCTCAATGTGCAGGCGCGCGCGACTCGACAGCCGGTATCGTGGGCCATAAGGTGCGAGAAAACCTGCGCAAACGCTGCCGAGGGAGTTCCAAGAGAATGTTGTTGCTGTTTCGACGGCACTGCTGTAGCGCATGTCCATTGGAGCGCAGCTCGAAAGTATGGGCTCGATGTGCGTTGCCGAAACTCGTCCCGCTTTGCATTCGTGCAGTATGGCCCGGAGGCCGGCAAGGTCGCGGAAGACACAATTGCGTCTGCGGGTCACAGCGTGAACGCCTACACATCCTACCGCAACATTGCGGTGCGTCTCTTGTAGAAATTTGCAGCAGTGTGTTGGAATTTCTGGCTGTGTAATGCCGGCTTCATGTGCAACATGGCCGCCTTGCTCATTGGCGGCGTATCTCACGAATCTCCGTGGTGCTTTCAGCACCCGTGCGAGATATGAGAACAACCAATGCTCAGGCAGACGTGAGCCAATCGTGCAGGTACGCGCCATTGCGCGTAAAACTGCAAAGACCACGGCAAAACGCATGCTATACAACTACATGGGCAAGGTGCGATTCTGACTACCGATGGCTTTGCTGTTTCCCATCCTTCCCCATTCTTCCTTTCATGCCTGGCTCCAACTGGTCCTCAGTACCGCAGGCTGGGATGCGCCATGATCGCCAACCTGAATCTTGCGAGATACAATGGCTACAAATGATGAGATACAACGGCTACAAATGATGAGATTCATGAACGCGATGTGTCATTTTCAGTTTTTTGCGCCCGCAGAGCACGGGGACGCCAGGCCCGGACTTCAAGGCGCAGGCCAAGGCGTCGGTGGTGCAGCAGGCCAAGAGTATGAAGAAGAACCCGCAGCAGTCGGCCGGCGCCAGCGGCAGCGGCGCCAGCCAGCACCACGTCATGCTGTCGTCGCACAGCGCACGGCTGGCAACGAAAGACGGCGGCCCCGCAACTGCGCCGCAGTGATCTTTCCATGAAAGACTCCAGGAAGCATCCGGCGGCGGCGGCAGCCAGCACCACGTCATGCTGTCCTCGCACAGCGCACGGCTGGGCGCCAAGGACGACGCTCCCACGACCGCGCCGCAGCAACACGGACTTCCATTAACATGTCTGTGCAACAGAGTTGCACGGCGCGCAGCTGGGAGCCAGGATGGAGTTAAAGCACGACAGGATGCTGCAAACGTGCCGCAGTGATGGTTACGCACAGCACAAGCCTGACAGCAAGTGCGCAGCGATCCTTGTGTTGCAGTGATATCAGCTTTATTCCATGGCGGCCAGGGCTGCAATCACGATTGCGGATTGTTCGATGGCGTTTGCGAATTGTCCAGCATGCCAGCATTGGAGCTGGCTGCAATGCAAGTTTGATTTCTAGGGTAGGAGTGTGCTGCAGCTGAGCTACTGGCACACGATATATAGGCAGCAGGAGTGTGGAGTGAACACCGGCACGTGTGACGTTGAAGTTGAAATTCGCCTCGCGACAGGTCCTGTGCACCCGTCATGCGCTGCATGTTTGCATTTGTTACAGCAAGCAGACAGAACCGGCCAAACGAGCCCGAACATTCAATGTTCCAATGTGATCATTACTGTAGCGAGACGATCAAAAGGGTCGTGTCCACCAGGAAGGCTGCGGCGGTGTGCTTCACAACGTGGAAGTCTGCCTGTCCTACATTAATTGCACAATATACACCTGCTCGAAGGAGCAGCCTCGCCATCAAAAGCAGCAGCAGGCGTGACCAGAAATCCAATCTACAGCGATAGAGGGCTAAGGGCAGTGGGCACCGGGCCGCCTCAGCACACGCACAGTAGCCCGGTCACGACCACCGGCAAAGCCGCAAGGGCACGACAGCATCGACCGTGCATTGCCGTGGCCAGCTGACGGCAGCTACCAGCCCATGCTGCCGGGGATGCCCTTGAAGGGTCCGACGAGGTCGGAGGTGATCCAGCCTCCGTAGAAGGTGCCAGGTTGCGGCTCCGCTTTCTCGTCGCCCACGTAGCACGCATCCTAGCCCCCACAACCAACAGTTGTCATCATGCATGAATTCAAGCAGCCACAGGAGCGTCAAGGCCACGTTGCTGACCGCTCTTGATGCCAGAGACACATATTCACGATCAAAAGGTGACAATCAATCGATGCGGCTGCCGCAAGAGGAGACAGGCGTCTCACCATCTTGCTGGGGTAGAACGCGATGTGGTCGCGCAGGCTGGCGAAGCCCGGGGTGGGCTGCGGGTAGCTCCAGGCGGCTGCGCGCGCCACCTTCCCGCCCGCCACCACATCGAAGTACTGTGCATGCCCTGAGTCACAGACATGTCGTCTGTGTCTTAGGCAAGGCACAGTAGCTTACAGTAGCTACGGCCGGAGCATAGCAGATATCACCTGATAGGCTTGGAGCAAACCTGTGGTGATCGCCTGTTGGATTGCCGAGCTGACAACAGCTGAAACTGTTGATTGGCATCACCATCTTCCGTGCGACTGAGCGACACACAAGTATCACCACACCTTTCCACTCGCAGAAGGAGCTCTGCGGGTTTGGCCGCAGATACTCCATTTTGACGTCGGCGCGGGGGATGTAGTAGGACCTGGACAGCAGAATGAAACTGCATTTTCCTGCAATCACATCAGGGCTTGCAGAAACGTTCCGCCGGCTGCAGAGGAGAACTTGCCGCCCTTGAAGAGGGGTCCACAGCGTTAGTGAGTTGACTTGCGCGATGAAGCATCGACATTGAAGGACATTGCAGCACGATAGAAATTGCAGCACAACTGTCGAAGTACGCACGGCGGGTGGCTGGTCTCCAGCGTGCGCACGCCCGCACTGGTGGACGCAACGGTCTCGCCGCCAAATTCCACCCGCAGCGGCGCGGCGGCGGGCTCCGCGACCGCCGGCCGCGGGAAGCTCCAGACGCTTGTCTGGCCGGGCCCGGCGGGCAGCGGCGTCGGCCGCATGGCTGCTCCCAACGCCAGCACGCGCCGGAGAAAGTTGGCAATGGCGACGAACGGCGCACAGCCAAGGACTTCTCACGCTGCATTAGAGCAGCATTTGAGCTTGTTGATAGGGATTTGTTTGTGCATTCTGATAGCATATCTGTACTCCACCGTTGTTTCACTTCTGCACAGGAGCCCCTGGATATCATGCGTGTCCATGCATTTTGCTCCTTGGAACAGGGGAAGCGCCTTTACCTCGCGCACTGGTGCAGTCAGCAGCAGTGATGCTGAGAAGTGCTTGGCAGGATGCAGGAGCGGCAGAAATGGCATAGGCAGGTGCCTAGAGACGTGGCTCTGATGCACAGAGTCATCGCTTTGTCTTCATCGCAGCACAGCACGATGCAGGGCAGCCTGCTCGGGAGCTCTGTTGTGCTTTTGTCGGACAAAGCACCTCAATCGCCTTGTCGATTATTCAGGTCTGCTGCAGACTGCTTCGCGACGCCTGAAGCGCTGGTTTGCACGTTGGGACACCAGCTCGTGTTGGGAGCGCAGTTGCCCTGATGAGCTCTGGCTTCCATGGCCTGACGTCCTGTAGCGCTCGCTCAGCCATCACTCGCAGCCTGCTCGTCCCGCAGTCGCCGGCAGCGCCCACCATGAAAGCACTCGCAAGCTTCTCCCGCTTTCGACAGGCTCTGTGCAGCACCAGTGCGGCCGTCGGCCGGGCGCAGCTTGCAGGCGGGCAAAGCAGTGTGTCGGTCAGGAGCATGGCTGTGGCGCGCGCGGTGCGGAGCCCCGCGAAGGACAAAGTCACCGGCGAAGACATCACAGTGGAGCAGAAGGTGAAAGACGCATGTTTGGCACCTTTCACGCTTCTCAACATGGCCTTGGCCGGCCGTCAGTGACTGCTGGAAGCCCAGGTTATCACAGATGCTTGATCTGCGCATGCTGTTGCGGTGCACAGGCGAAGGCGCTGGACGGCGTGATGCGGGAGGTGAATGCGCGCTTCGGCAAGGGCAGCCTCATGAAGATGGGCAGCCAGCCCGACAAAGTTGTGTGAGTGTACAGGCAGCTTTTCTGTAGCTGCATGATTTCGCATGCCATGCGGTTGCCTTTGAGACCCTGCTCAGATTGTATCTGCAGATATTTTCGTCGGCGGTCTGCTGCGGCGAGCATGATGCTGCTGCGCCTGCAGGGACTACATCTCGTGCGGCGCCATGACACTAGACATTGCGCTCGGCGGCGGCTTCCCCAAGGGCCGCATCGTCGAGGTATGAGAAACCTGATTGCCTGCCTCCCTCCATGCTATCGCTGACGTCGCAGTGGGCTGTGCCATGTATAACTTTGCCACCTAATCTACGACAAGCAGCATTGCCATTGCGCGTACTCGTACGTGCTGTGCGCTGCAGGTGTTTGGCCCGGAGAGCAGCGGCAAGACGACGCTGGCGATGCACGCCATCGCGGAGGTGCAGCGCCAAGGCGGCACAGCGGCGCTCATAGATGCTGAGCACGCCTTCGACCCTGTGTACTCAAAGGTGCACGCGTACCTGATCTTGTGCAATGTTGGCAGCTTCCAGAGCCGTGTGCGAGTGCTGGGAGCCGGGATTGCGGCAGAGTACCGCAAAACACATGGAAGTCTGGGCGTGTCTTCACCTGCCCTGCTGGGGTGCAGCGGGCAGAATTGCAGCCAAGCGGCTAGCAGGGGCTCAGACATGCCCAACTTTCTGGGTTCCAAATATCCAACTGTCCTTTTGTCCCTCTGCAGCGCGCGGGCGTGAACATCGACGACATGATCATGTGCCAGCCAGACAGCGGGGAGATGGCGCTGGAGGTGTGTCTCGGCCCTGGTTGCTTCCGCTTCAGCTTGCAGGCTTTAAGACAGGGGTTACCACTTCAGCATCAGACGAATCCCGTCAAGACAACATGCCGCTGATGCAAAGTCAACTGTCTGTCAATTGAGGAGATCTCAGAGAGAAGCTCATTCTATCTCAATACATTCTTTGAATGCATCCTTGTGTGACAGGTGGTGGACCAGCTGGTGCGCTCCAGCGCGGTGGACATTGTCGGTGGTCGATTCCCGTCACTGCATTTTCATCTGGAAAATTTGACAATCTCAATGTCGCTGTAACAACAGGTGGTGGACCAGCTGGTGCGCTCCAGCGCGGTGGACATCATCGTCGTCGATTCCGTGGCGGCGCTTGTGCCGCGCGCCGAGATCGAGGGCGAGATCGGCGCCGTGCAGGGTGCGCCAGCGTTGCCGCAGCGTATGCTCTGTTTGTGTTGTGCTCTGCTGCGCTGTGTTGAGCTGCATCGATTGAGCGACATTGAGTGCTCCATCCGCCATGAGGAGCTCCCTCACATGTGAAGACTTGGATTTAAAAGCTCGTGCTTGCATCGCCGCTGTTGACCATTTCTTCAGATGCAACTGACGGCTGCAATCTGGTGCCGCAGTCGGCGCGCAGGCGCGCCTGATGAGCCACGCGCTGCGGAAGATCACCGCGAACGCGTCCAAGTGCCACTGCACCGTGCTGTTCCTCAACCAGCTGCGCTACAAGGTGACACTCCGTCTGCAGGTACCCGCTGCCTTGGCATTCTGCACCTAGCGATGTACCTGCACCCATGCCAGCCAAGCCCGCGGGCACCGACCTGTGGGTTAAGGGACCTGTGTGTCAAGGCGCCCACTCACAAGTCTTCCTTTCATCTCACCGAAGCCATTTCAATGTGGCTTAATCGTGACAGTGAACTTTAATGCACCAGGTGGGCGTGATCTACGGCAACCCGGAGATCACGAGCGGCGGCAACGCGCTCAAGTTCTACGCGTCGGTGCGGCTGGAGGTGCGGCGCAAGGCCACCATCAAGGGCAACACCGGCGACGACGACATCGGCATCCGCGTCAAGGCCAAGGTGCAATTGTCCAACTGACTCGAAATTATGCAAGCACTGTTTGGTCCACCGAAGGCAGTTTTTTTGATCAAGGGCAATACCGACAACATTGGCTTCCGCGTCAAGGCCAAGGTAACCAGTAAAACAAGTGAATTCGAATGTACTTGTTCGTTCCAGTTTCAACATCGGCGACGCCAACATTAGCATTGGCATCCCTGTCAAGGTCAAGGTGCAGACACTTGATATGCTTGGCTCTCAAATCTGCAATCGTTTCGGCAGTACTTGAGCAAACATCCGAGGCAGGTGCAGTTTCGCATGCAGCTATGTGATCACCTGCCCCTGTGCAATGCAGATCGTGAAGAACAAGTGTGCGGCGCCGTACAAGCTGGCAGAGTTCGACATCCTGTTCGGCAGCGGCATCAGCAGCGAGGGCTGCACCCTGGACGCCGCCGAGGCTGTGGGCGTCATCGTTCGAAAGGGCAGCTGGTACAGGTGCGGCACCCACCGTCCAGCAATGATTCACCAAGTTCAAACTGAAACTTGTTCTCACGCGCTGTGCGCCGCCGAGGCGTCGTCTTTAGAGAGGTCAGCTGGTACAGGTGCCGACCTGAGAACCTGACTTGTGAGCTCTGATCGGACATGGCGCACTGCAGAAGGCATTGTCTTGTGGGACTGCTCCCCATTCACACAGGTTTCATCTCGTTCACACCCTGGGAATGGCCCAAGTACATTTGAGCAGAAAGTGACACCTTTGCTGACAGCGACAACCATGTGCTCGTCCCTGATTGCAGCTACGGCGAGCGGCGGCTGGCGCAGGGGCGGGAGAAGACGCTGGCCATGATCATCGAGGACCGGGAGCTCCTCAGGTGCCGCTCTCCTGCCTCTGGTAACTTGAAGATTTGCATGCCTGGTGCAGCAATGTCATTCGGTGGCGCACATCCTTCTGCTGCATGTTCCCGCCGCCTGTGCACACGGACCCTGCTGACCGGTTGGGGCAGTGCGCCGCAGCTGCAAAGTCTACCTCAGGTCTGTCGCAGCTTGTTTTTCCCCTGGGTCGGCGAGGTTGAAGGCTGACATGCAGCGAGATCGAGGCGAAGACGCGGGGCGCGCTCACCAGCGGCGGCGTGTCATTCTTGCTGACTTGTGCATGCAACACCCATCACGAATCGAGTGGTTACTTTGAACTTGCAGCGAGATCGAGGCGAAGACGCTGTGCGCTTTCACCATCGGAGGTCTGTTGTGGCTTCCATCTTGCATCGTGCATCACGTCACTGATCAAATGGATCCTTTGCAGCGAGAACGCGAAGATGCGGAGCGCACTCACGAAGATGCGGGGCGCACTCACCAGCGGTAACACGTCATACCTTTTGTCTCGTATCAACGCATCATCACACTTGAAACAACCGACTGGTTCTGTTGCAGCGAGATCGAGGCGAAGACGCGCGGCGCGCTGACCAGTGGCAGCGTGGACATCAACGAACTGTACGAGGAGAAGGGCGACGACGTGGAGTTCACGCCCGAGGAGGACGCCGAGGCACTTGAGTCGCCCGCCGAGCCCAAGGAGGCTGTCGTGCAGTGATGACGGAAAGGGCCGGCGGTGGTCATTGGTGCATGCCCGGTCCACGGATTAGCGGGAGGCTCTCATTCAGGTTCGTAGGCGCAATGGCACCCAGGATTGAATGCCTACAACGTCAGTATGCGCCACATTCTGTGCGCCCGCTGCGTAGTCAAGACGCCAGCTGCTGGTGCATGCTTCATCGACCCACAAACAACAGGACCTTGCGCATGCTCCTCGTGTATGGTAGGTGGCAATTGACGTCGGATTTGAGTTGAGCAGCGGTGCCTCATCTGCGAGCGCATTCGACTCCTACATCCAGCTCCATCTGCTGAGTTTGCGACCTTCTGCCGTCACCTTGTGCTTCCCCCAAAGAACTCACCAACTGCAGGTCCAGCAAACTCACGAGCACGATCTGCAAGGGCCGCTCTGCACAAGCACTCCATCCGGTCGTTCGAGTCCCTGCTGCCCATCGCAAAGACCTGAGGTGCCCCGCCCTGCAGTGCTCCAGCGGCTAATTGCAGCTCTTCGCCAGAGGCAATGCCACCTGCCCGCGAGGTTCGACTAGCTTTCGGAGAACTGCAACGCCTCCGTCCTGAACAGCTTCACGCCGTTGGGGGCTATCGCTGACAGCGCCAGCGCCGCCCCATCAGCATCAGCATGCGCCACCTGCGGCGCGACGCACACCATGTCATGGCAAATCTGCTGGAGTGGGCTCTCTTCGCAAGCAGACAGGGCTGAGGCTTGCGCCGCAGTCAGCAAGCCCCCAATCGCAGCGGCCGGATGCTTGCAGCAGGGCACCTCTTCAGAGGCGGTACTCCCTTCAGTTCCCCGCTGCCCATGGCGCAATAAATTTCGACCGAAAATCTCACCCCGTTTCCCAATGCGGCGTTGCCAGACAGCTTCGCCAGCATCGCCTCCGCGTGCTTGACCTCGCGCACCAGCCTGCCGTGACAGCAGCTTTAGTACATCATTCAATAACTGCAAATATTTCAATCTAAAAATGCTTGATTGTGATTCGTGATCGCAGCATCGGGCGTCCCAACGGCAACCTGACCGAACCCTGGCCGAGTGCACATCGTCGAGCGCCTGGCGACACGGACGCCTTGCGTGAGCAAGCGCGTGTTGAAGCATCAAAATCGTGGGCACTTGCCTGCCGGGGCGCCGCAGGTCGCAGAACAGGCGCGCCTCCCGCAGCCGCACCAGCGTACCGTCCACACGCAAGAAGAAGCGCATCAGCACGTACCAGCAGTTGGGCATCACCCGCGCCTGCGGATCAGCCGGATCAGCAGAACACTCACCTGTAATGTAGGTGAATGTGATAATCTGCTCTGCGATGCTCTGACCTTTGCTTCATGCGCCCTGTGCTTGGCCACATGAGCTGCTTTGGGAAGAGTATTGTGTGACGGCGGCACTGTCAGTGATGGCACAACAAGAAGCGGTCACGCTCGCACCTTCACGGACAGCTGCGAGGTGCCATTGTCGTCCAGCTCCGATTCGTACAGCGGCACCTCTGCGAAGAACAGGATGGGGTCCCGCGCCGTCAGCAGCGACATGTCTGGTCCGTCCACGCTCTGCTGCCACTCCGGGGCTGCCGCCGCCGCCGCGCCCGACTGCGCCGCTGCGTCCGCTGGGCGCTCTGGCAACTGCAGGCTGCCTGTGTAGGACGTTGTGTATGTCCTGCAGGAGATGAGAAAGGAGCTCGGGAGGCAATTGTGCATCTGGTGCAGACGCATTGTGTGGCGATTGCTGTCCATGGACATGGGTACAGGCTGAAGCTTGCGCCGAGGCCTGACGGCAGAAGCTTCGAAGCTTGCGCCGAGGCCTGACGGCAGAAGCTTCATGCGGAACAGCGAGGGCGCCTTCATCACAGCGCAGACTCACCAGTCGTAGTTTAGTGCCGCGACGTTCCCCAGCGAGCCCTGGCGTTCACTCTGCCACTGGCTCGCGATGCGCACCTGAACCACAATCTGATTCTATGAGCGATCGTCAACGCGCAGTGCTGGCTCCAAAGACAGCCTTGCATCCAGACCCCACGACACATGGACCACTGCAACTGCCGCACTGAGCCTCTATGATGTGCCAAGAACACCTGCACGGGCGGCAGGTTGTCAGTGTGCCACGCCGCCAGCGCGTCCGCCGCACTGAAGTCGAGAGTGGCACCGGAGCTGTGTGTCAGGCGCAGGTAGCTGTCCCCGAACAGCTGCTCCGGCATGTTGGCCGCGCCGAGCCGGTCTTTGAGGGCCTCCACCTCTGCATCTCCTGCCGCACAAGCACCGCCATGGTTGAGGCAGCTGCCGCAGTCTTTTCTCAAGGCTCATGTCATGTCGTCAATGTAAGGACTGCGTGTGACTGTGCTGCAAGGGGTGGGTGTGACGGTGAATGTAACACAGTGGCGAGTGTCCACACTGCTTATGGGGCCGGTCCGCGACTCGATTTTCCACCCCTTCTGCGTGTCAAACCGCTGCACGCCTGCACGGTCAGCACGACCAACAGTCGTTCCCGCAAGCTGCGTTCGCCGGTCCTATGCACTTCTGAGGCGATGTAAATTGCGTCATTATCAGCAAACAGGCATTGTCCACAGCATGTCCGCACGGCGCACCAAAGCCGCCCGCCATTGCCGGTTCAAATACACCCTGACCCTGCTGGACAGGTCGGAGATGGCACGAACGATCTTGATAGTCCTGCTGGCCTGCAAACTTCAATACGCGCGGGGCTAAGACCAAAGAGTGCGGTCTTCAGATGCAGTTCAGTGACCCATTTGGATGCACTCAGGTGGCTGGATCAGCCTGCTGGTACAAAAAGTTGATATAATACCGAAACGTTGATAGCAGGCGCGTGTACAGCGGCTACTGCTGCGGGAGAGCAGGTCCCATCATCTGCCGTATGCACCTCCGATACGGCTGCAGCAATACCAGGACAGTTTGCGCTGGAAGCCAGAATGGGCGTTTGCATGGCTACTGCAGCGTCATGCCACGACACATCGCATAACAACGGGTTCCGCGTGCGTGCAAAGTCTGTAGTCAACGACAGGCTAGCTGCATCCTACAGACGTCATGCCGCGTTCCAGGGAGCCTTTGAAATTCGCAAGCCGGCCATAATCAGCGACCCTGTTGTGACATCATGAGCCTACCGTCGCAGCAGCACCGCGAGCGCCGCGGCCTGTGGGACAGTCTCGTCGATTGCATCTGTCGACCGCCGCGGTGAGCTCTCGAGTGGGCACTCGCATGGTTGGAGCACAATGATTTGCGTTTTCGTTGTCTGTGTTGAATCGGCTTCCTGATGGCTTGGCATGCCATGCCAATTTTCCGGGCAGTCGCACTCCGCGCTGGCACAGGGGCGCGCGAACACCCCAGTAGTGCTCCGGCCTGTGGAGAATGTGTCAATGTCAGCGGTTGTGGATCGTCTCTCGTAGGGATGTGTACACGGTGGACGAGCTGATTGGCGGCAAGCGTGGCAAGTTCACTATCGACCAGCGGCGCTTTCGGCGGGAAGACCTTGTGCTGGTGCGCCGCGGAAGATGAAGGGTGTCGGTCGATGTGTTTCAAATTTGACTCTTCCTGTTCTTGGGCCGCTGACCTGTACTGTGCTCTTTGCAGACGAATAAGTACGGCCAGCGGCTGCAGTGCAGCCACTACCGGGCGCGGGGCCTGACCGGCAAGAGGTGGGAGCTGTTTGTGACGAGCATCCTGCGGAGCCACCTGTAGAGCAGCCCCAGCGGAACGAGAAGAGGCTCGACGTGCTGCATCATCAGCAAATATGCCGGGCTCGAAGCATCGCAGGGTTCGAAAGCGTGTGCCGTCTTCTCTGATGCAGGCCGTGCGTCATCTACGCGCACTGCAACTCAGGGTCGCGGCGGGATGCGGAGGAGGCACTGTATGTTCTGCTGCCGCACAACATCACCATCTTCTGCCTCGACTTCGCGGTGAGCACAGCTGCAGCGGCGTCCATCACATCAGCACTTCAGTCGCCTGCGGAAGGAACCGGCAGCTGCATAGCGACACGAATGCGTCTGGACGAGTGTGAGCTGGCAGCATGGGCAGCTGGCGTTGCCGCCCACATGTGTAGAATGAGGTTGGTGCGGTCGCGGGGAGATCGGCGCCAGCCTTTGCCCACTCCCTTCGTAGCACTGGCAGCACTGAGGCGGGGTCGTGCTGCCCGCACTGCATAGGGTTCCGGAGTGTCGGATGGCGAATGTATGGCGCTGGGCGCGCACGAGGTGGACGACCTGGCGGCGGCAATGTGGATTTGACGGCGGCAGTGCCGCACCTGCGAGACATCTACGATACTGACGTTCATCACTTTTACTCATAGGGTTCCGGGCTGTCTGACGGGGAGTGGGTGACGCTGGGCGCGCACGAGGTGGACGATGTGGCGGCGGCAGTGGCGTACCTGCGTGAGGCGGGCACGACAACGCGCATCGGGCTGTGGGGCCGCTCCATGGGCGCCGTCACCGCGATGAGCTACGCGCGCCTGGACCCCTCCATCTGCGGCATTGTGAGAATCGTCATGGAACCCTCTGCGTGCGCATGTGAGGTGCCACGGAGTACCAATGCCACGACGAGCCCTGCACGGCTGGACACTCCCACCCAAGCAGATGCCGGGTGGTTTCGTGTCGCAAACCTGCGTGTGTGATGCGAAGTGGCTGGCGCAACGCCAGGGCTCGCACATCCTTCTGCTGCTCGCATCGGTTGGAGGGCAAGGCCATGCTGTGAGGGTGTGCTGTGCGACGCTGCAGGTGGTGGACAGCCCGTTCTCGCGGCTGACAGACCTCATGACGGAGCTGGTGGTCGAGCAGGTGCGCTTTGCTGTGCAGCAAGCTCCTGCCCGCACCGCAACATGCTGTAGAGGAACACTAGCTTGAGCTCATTTGAGCTGGCGTAGTCGGGAGTCTGCACGAACCAGGACCTGTCCAGGTGGTGATGAGCATTCTTTCTCCCGCCGCGCAGAAGCTGCCGATCCCGCGGCCCTTCATGCGGGTGGCGCTGTCCATGATGCGGCGGTCGGTGCGCAAGCGCGCGCACTTCAGCATCGACGACGTCGCGCCGCTGGACTTTGTCGGCCAGGCCTTCGTGCCCGTCCTCTTTGGTGAGAGAGGGTCTATTCCTTCATACACCTGCCTTTCAAACATTCAAGGGAATGGCATTGTTATGATATCATCGTCATCTTTTGCAAGCTTTCGCGCTTCAGCATCAATGACATCGCGCCGCTGGACTTTGTCGGCCTGGCCTTCGTGGCGGTCCTCCTTGGTGAGGAATCCGACTGCTCAATGAATGATTATGTGGGTGGGGAATATTGAAGATCTTTGGGCGAGGCCTCATGCCGGTCCTGTTTGGTGAGCGGGTTTCTGAGAGGGGATAGCGAGTCTGAGGCGTCAAGGCGCGGCCTGCTGCGTGCGAGCTGGGTCATCGCCAAGGGGGACAGCTGGCAGGATGCGCGCTTGGCACAGGTGAAAGGATCTGCGATGTCTATCGTCTGACGGCCGGATGGGCGGTTCAGTTTGTTTCTTTGGAGGGGCGGCATGGGCGCCATGCTCATCTCCAGTGATGCAAGTATAACGTCAATTCGGCCACCTGCAGGGCATGCCACGGAGGACACATTTGTCAGCAAGCACCACTCGGAGCGGCTGATGGCGGCGTACGCCGGCGACAAAAACTTCATCACCTTCCGCGGCGACCACAACAGCGTCAGGTGCCCTGGCTGCTTTGACGGAGTTTTTCACATGCAGCTTCGTGATGTCAAATGCACAATTCACCATGCACTGAAACGCTGCTGGCGATACGAACTTCATCACCTCCCGCGGCGACCACAACAGCATCAGGTGCCTCGGCCGCTCTTGCTGGCCCGGTCCATTGCGAGCTTGGCATGATCCTGAGGACTGCGCCAGGATCCACTGCCCCACGCAATTTGCAGCGGAGCTGATGCTGCAGAATAATCTTCTGCAGACAGTCGGCAACCGTAACGGCGACAAGCCTGACGTGCAGGCCGAACTTCTTCTACTCGTCTGTCCTCATCTTTTTCCACAACGTGCTGCAATGCGAGGACGAGCTTCCGGAGCCCGCACACACCAGGCGCGTGCTCTGCTGGCCTCAGCCGATTCCCTGCTGTTGGTTGGACCGACTGCACCCGGTAACAGCAGCGTGTACAGGGGGTACTGACAGGCTGTGGCGCACGCACTGACAGTGAGTGCGTTCAGGAGTCAGAACATCAAAGCAAACTCCTCGTTGTATAAGAGTTGTGCAGGCAGAGCCGCAGCCGAGCGTCGGTCGACCACCGCCCTTCGCTGTCGCACGAAAGCATGGTTGTGTGCCCCGACGAGGCGCACCCCAAATCGTGCGCCCCTGTCACTGTTGCGACGAGCTGTGTGCTTGCCCCTGATTCTGACCGAGCAGTAGGCGCCATTCTGAACGTTCTGCCCTGCGCGGCCCTTTGCGGACCCTGGTTGACATGCCAGTCCACTTCGTGGCATGACAATCCTGTGATGCGCAACCGATCCGCAGCATGCCAGCCCGCTTGATGACGTATCAAACCTGCCAAAACCGGCTGGAAACATGCGTCTAGTGTCTGGTTTATCTCCGCAGGCCCGCCGCCGCGGTGTCACCAGCATCCGGCTCAGTGTCCTCAGGCAGCTCGCCGGTGCCGCTGCCAGAGTCCGTCAAGCCGGCGGCGGCGGCGCGCGACAATGCCTTTCGCCGCACGTCGCTCGCGTCAGACGCAGCCAGGTCTTCAACAGATAGAGACGGGTTGTTGACGAGTGTCACCATTCAGTATCCTTTCTCTTGAAGCGTCCCTTCTCCTTCTCCTCAAGTGTCCCTTCTCAAGTGTCCCTTCTCCTCAAGTGTCCCTTCCCATAAGTCCCAACTCCTCGTCAATGGCGTCAGACGCAGCCAGGTCGGCACATCAATTTCATGTCTCTGACTGGCGGCCGCTGTTCCCAATCTTGAGGTGGAGGCAGAGCGGGCAGGGTGTTCTCGCTGAAGGTCCGGCGAAACAGCTCGTGGGGGACAGCTGATGAGCTAGGTTTTTGCCGCAGTTCCGAGGGCGGCTCCTCGGCGTCGGGGGGGCTGCCGGCATCCAGCGGCCGCGCCTTCTCGCCGGCGCTGCCGGTCGACGGCGCCTCCAGGCCAGACATCAGCAGGTGACTGGTCTTCTAGCAGTCTCCGCGGCATGGCGCTGTTGAGATGCAATGGCAGCATTAAACAAGGCGTGAAAGGCAGCTTACAGTCTGAACAGGCGAGTCTAATTGGTTTGTGTTATATCCAAGCTAAGAGGCTGAAGCTTAGTCAAGCATCTTTAGTCGTTCTCGTCATTGTCTTCGAGCAGGCAATCGGGGGCGGCGCACAGTGCCAGCGACTCGGCGGCGGCGGCGGCGGAGGCGGCGGCGGCAGCAGACGCGGCCTCCGCCGGCAGCGACGACAGCGGCGGGCGGGACGCCGACCTGCAGCGGGCACTGCACGAGTCGCTAGCAGACCAGCTGCCCGCGTCGCCAGCAGTGTCTCCAGCATCGGCAGCGGCCGGCGCGCAGCCGCTTGGCGGGCGGGTCGCGAGCGGCGGCGGCAGCAGCGGCGGTGACTTCGCGGACCTGCTGCTGCGGCGGCCGCCGGCGCAGACAGGGCGCGCCCCCTCGTCCGAGGCCATCTCCAACGACCTGGGGTGCGACCTGGGGTGCGTGCTGTGAATTGGCGTGCACACCTGACTTTGGCGGTCCATTGTTGACACATCGCTGCAAATAGTGCATAAACTTTGTTCATCTTGACGATTGCAAAGCAGCAATCCTGGGTTCGTGTCTTGCTACTGGACGCAGCGTCGACTTGTGTCCAATACATTCCTTTACCTTGCATTGTTGGATTCATGATGCAAGCGCATGCGTCTTGTCTAAGCTCGTGGGAAAGGGAAATCATTTTCGCTGTTGCTTCTGCAGGATCTCGCTGGAGGAGGTGGAGGCATCGATGGTCGCCACGGCCATCCGCCTCTCCCTGCAGGACGCAGCAGCGCAGCCGCCGCCGGTCGCGCCGCCGGCGTCGCCGCCAGCCACCGCCAGCGGCGCGGCCTGGTGGCGCAGCATCTCGGGCCTCAGCGGCAGCGCCGGCAGAGCAGCCGCCCGAACCGCCGAGCATAGGGCGCCACCGCGCAGCCGCTCGGCCAGCGCCTCCAGCCCCCTGCGGCCCGCCAACGAGTTTGGCGGCAACGTCAGCGGCGGCTCAGACGGAAACCTTGGCTCTGGCGGCAACGTCGGCGGCCCTGCGCCGCTGCAGGCGCTGCCGCCCGTCGTGGGCCACTTCAGCGGCAGGCTGCAGGTCTCCTCCCTGCCCGCGAATGCGGCCGCTGCATCCGCTGGCGTCGCCCGTAACGGCTTCGATGTTGGCGCGCCCGATGCCGCGCTGCCGCAGCGCCGGTGGGAGCCCCAGGCGGCGAGCAGCGTGGCGGAGGGGGCCGGTGAGCCGCTGCCGGGAAAAGCGGCTGCGGACTCTCAGCAGCGCAGCGACGATGGAGGCAGCGGCGCCGACGCCGCCAGCCAGCACGACAGCGGCGCCTGCGGATCACTGCGGCCCGGCAGCCACGTCGGCGTTGTTCACATCGAGCTGGGCGCGCCAGCGGCTGCTGACACTGGCGGTGCAGCCGCCGCCGCAGTGGGTCGCAACAACGTGGCCAGCCCCGCTGCAGGCAGCGCCGAAACACATGGGGAGGGCCGCGGCCCCGACGCCGGCGCTGCCGACATCGGAGTGGCGGTCGGCGCCGCGGCGGCCAGGCGCAGCGACAGCGGCAGCGCCCGCGAGGGTGCTGCGCCGCAGGCGCGGCCCTGGTGGAGCGAGGACGGCGCGAACGGCACACGGCGCCTGAGCCGGGACAGCCCCCCGAAGGCGGCGGCCGGCAGCCTGGCGATGAACCGCCAGGAGCGGCCCGCCGCGGAGCGCGCAGGTGCGGTCTGGCGTGCTCACTGCAGAGCTGGGTCTCCATGCGCAAGTGCACACCAAGGCCAATAGTGACAAGAATTTTCACTGGCGCTCGGCCTCATGCTGATCTCCGTGGCCATGCACGCTTGCAGGCCTGCAGCGCTCGGTGTTCGGCAGCGCCGACGGGCTGACCTTCTACGCGCTGGGGGCGGGGGACGCGGAGGGCGACGGTCGCCGCTCCGAGTCCTGCGACGGTTGCGGCAAGAGCAGTGGCGGCGGCGCGGCACAGGGTGCGCCGCGCCGGCTGCGAATAGAGTCGCTGGAAGTGGCGGCGGAGGCCAGGCAGCTGCGGAAGCAGTCGAGCGACAGCACCGCGTCCAGCGGCAGCGCCGGCAGCGGCGGCGGCGGCAGGGTGCCGTCTCAGGGGCCTCGGATGACGAGTTCAGCGATGCCGCCGGCGCCGCCCCAGCGGTCGGCGTCTGGCGGCGCGCAGTCGCGCCGGTGGGTGTGAGGCGGCGCCGCATGTATCAATATCAGTGGCAGCTGGCACATGGTGAGAACGAGGTGAAGTAGACAGGCAGGCAGCACTGACAGCAGCACGGACGGCCACACAGAAGTCTACAGCGGTCACAAATAGGAATAGCGGCTCATCTAAAGGAGGGAGTCGAACGAGTTCGGGCGCGGCATTGCAACGGCGCAGCTGGTTGATGCATCGGATGCGGTCAAAGCATTTTTGAGCTGTTGGTGCATCACCTCATGTGATGAAGATATCTCAGGATGAAGTTCAGCCTGCCACCTGGTCATGTTGGCGGCGGTCACTACATTCTATTTTACTGACGCTGGACTCCGCGAGGCATGCGGCCGATTCGACCAGACTGCTGTGCATCAACATTGTCCTCTGGTTAGCCTGCTTGAGTGCGTAACGCCCGGCTTGCACGTGGTCTTCGTTTCCGCTTGTGTGAGGACAGTGTTTGGCTAGAATGAAGTCTGGTGGCTGCAGCTGCAGGTAGAAAATGCCAGGTCTGAAAGAACCAAAATTTAGTCCCTTTTCGTGTGAAAAAGGGCAATTGCTCTTTGAAACGGACGAACAAGCTGGAAAGGGCAGCCAAGCTGGCGATTTTGAATTTGCCGAGCCCTCGCCCGCAGCCGCTTTCGGCTGCTCACTGTGCACAATCGATTAGATCGCTGCATGTCCAGAGCGCTAGGCTTGCGCCCTGCCGAACTGACACGTGATTCTGTGAGACCACGTTCACTGGCATTGGCAACGTTTCTGCATTCCAGCCTCGTCATTGCCGCGCCCTCAATGTGACATATGGGAGCCCAGAACTCGAACCTGCGGCGTGTCATCGAGGACGACTTCACGCAGCGGACAGAGGGCACCGGCCGGTATTGGCTGCGGCTGGATGAGCTGCTCGCACTGCAGCTGCCGCAGTCCACCCACAGCCTTGACCTGTCCCACCTCGGCATCCTTTTCGTGCTCGACAGGTGATCAGTTGCCGGGCCTGGTAGCTCCTGCGCTAACCCGCATGTCGGACGCGGCACCGCGGCGGCGACGCCATGGCAGGACCCGCCTCGCTCTGAGACATGGAATCGCTCAAGATATGTCTATTTCTGGCTGTGAGCACTCCGATACGTCTCTTGAGCATGGTGTGCAATTATATACGCCTGCACCCGGTGCAAGTACAAACATAACTGCTTCAGCATGTCGGACATTTCCAAATGCACAGCGGATATTGGTACATGCACAACGGGCGCAGGGACAATGATGGCCGGTTCAGCATGGCGGACATCTCGGACATGCTGGAGCTGGGGCGGCTTCGAGCGCGGGCTTACCACGCCCACGAGTTTGCGGGACAGCTGGCCGGCTACTGCACGCTGCAGCTGTGGCGGGCCATGAGTGCCAGCGGCGGCCGCGCGGCCTTCGTGGACTGGTGAGGTCAACTTGAAGCACGCTGCACTCGTGTGACAAAAGCTGCACTTGTGTGTGACACCTGCTGCGAGCCACTCAACCAACCCCCAAGGCGGCCGCGTGGAGTGGTGAACTGTATTACGCTGCATGTCGACCCCACCAGAACGGTGGCTGCCGTGATGGATGCTATCTGAGCACACAAACCACGCCCAGCTTCCAGTCAAGTGCCATTTGCTTCATGCAGCTTACAGCAGGAGCCGGTCTGCACTTTTGCGGCTGCACTTGGGCGACTGCCGCCCTGCACTGGAACGCATGGCACCGGAAAACCTCGACATTCATACAACTCCTGAGGATTCTAGTTGCCGCAGGGTGGCCAAGTTGGTGATGGCGAATATGCAGACTGAGGAATTCGCACGGTACCCGGGGCATGCGTTCCTCAACCGCGACTGCATCGAGACGCTGCACCGTATCCTCGACATCAAGGTGCGATCATCTGTCTGCAGACAACCTGCGTTAATTGTGTTCATTGAAACCATTATCCACTGGTCCAGACGTGACAAATCACCCCAGCGTTTGGCCTATTGGCCCGAGTCCAAAGTCAGGAGCCCCGCGCCCCTCACCAGCATGCGGCCCCATCTCCGCTTTCCGGCCAGATTCTGTTTGTGCGCCTAATCGATCCCGCCTGTGCCTGCACTTGAAACATCCGTCAGTGATCCTCGTTCGTACGCCAGTACGCAGGAGAACTAGGACCTTGACATCCAGGCCCAGTTCTGCACAAGTTTTGCACATGTGTCATGCAATGCAGCCTAACTCCAAACTTGTTTCTGTGCCGGCGCAGGAGAACCAGGGGCTGGACTTCCAGACCTTCTTCGACCTGCTGCAGCGCATCGCGGAGGCGCGCGGCCTCATGGACCCGCAGGTGGCTCCCGGCTACTCTTTGCTGTGCCACTTGTACTATCTGGACTCGGTGGTACGTGTTTCAGACCGCTTACGCATCAAGGTTCAGATCTGGTTGCAGGTGGATGCCCAGGACGACTGGCTGCCACTCGCGGCGCCGCGGGATTTTGCGGCACAGTACATGGTCATTCTTGAAACATGTAGTCCGTTTCGGAAAATGTAAATACTCGAGCTTCTGTGACGCGAGGACGCCGCCCTGGACGACTGGCTGCCGATGGCGGCATCGCGTTATCTGCACGGGTGCACGGGTTATCTGCACGGGCGCAGATTCTGTTTTACACTTTTAGAGAAACCATCTGAATTCCTTCACGCGCAGGACGCGGCGCTGGATGGCTGGCTGCCGCTGGCGGCGCTGCGCGACTTTGCGGGCGCGATTTTGGTGTCATATCATTGGAAAACCATACAAAGTCCTCGACGCGCAAGATGCAGCGCTGAATGACTGGCTGCCACTGGCGGCGCTGCGCGATTTCGCGGGCGCAAATCTTCTTGGAAACTCATGGAAATTTCGTGATGCGCAGGACGCGGCGCTGGATGACTGGCTGCCGCTGGCGGCGCTGCGCGACTTTGCCGGCGCGCTGGCCGACGGCCTGAGCCGCACCATGGGCATCGTGTGCCCCGGCGGGGCTTCGCCCGCGCCCGCGCTCGAGTCGTGACGCTTGTCGCAATCGAATCGCCCGACACGCCCGCAAGGCTGCGCCGCGGCGGCTGCGAGCAGCCAGCGAGACTGCGCCCGCGCTCGGGATGTGACGCCTTTCACGCTCAACAGGCGGCAGCGCTGCGGCGGCGACACAGCGCCTTTTGGCTGCCGGCCGAGGGCGTAGCGGCGGCTGCATAGATCCGATTTGAGCGGCACTGCGCCGGCGGAGCAATGATGAGCTGGCAAGGGCGGCGCACTTGGTCAGCTGGCAGAGACTGATGACTTGACGGATGCTCCACGGATGGCTTTGACGCTCGAGCGCCTCTGAGCACAATGTACATTCAACATGCCTGGGATGCTGCAGTCGTGGGGCTGTGGCAGGTTCAGGTGGCCGGGGGGAAGGAGAACTCCTGCACAGCCGGGGTCTTGACATTCACGAAAGACTGACCAATGCTGACGAACATGCATTTGACATTGATATTATCTGACAAACTGATGGGCCTGCGTCACTAAAATTGAAATAGGTTTGAAAAGGCTCAGGCACCCAACCGGCGGCGGTTCATCCAGCTCAGGCGATGGGTCAATGCGGCCTGATGCCATGCCGTTCATGCATTCGCGCCAGCGCCCTGGCAGCGGAGCCGCCGGCATTGGCGTTCATGCCCCACGGACTGACGCCTGGCCCCTCGGCGCCCTCGCTCTGCCTGTTGTGCCGCTGCGTCCTGCGGCATTTGCAAGCAGTGCAATCATCTAAGCCACCTATGTCCGTTCCGGACTTTGTATTGTTTTATTTTTTGTTGGGCGACATGCTCATGCCACCGCCCCAGCCTACGGAGGTCCCAGCATGCAGTCTGCACAGGGCGCCGCTGCGTTGCAGGGCAGCCAGTGGTGCTGGTATTAGGTCACCTGGGGCCGCGGTGCTGCCAGTTGTGCGAGGAGTCATGAGACAGGGCGCCGCTCTGGAACCTGTCCCAGCAGCGCTCGCACAGGTTGAACGCCTCACAGGTTGTGCACTCATACCTGCAATGGGCAGTAGACCTCAGATTTTTGATCGGAATATGTATAAAAGAGCGCCTTGCAGGCCGTGCACTGTTACCTGTCAGGGGCAGCAGGCCTCCGAAGTTACTGGCAGGGGTGTGCAGGATGTAGTCGAAGCAATCGGCATTGGAGGTTGAAATGAGCGGTTTTCCTCACCTGTACTCGCCATGAGGCGCCGAGTGCAGGCCGGTGAAGAGGCGCTCGCTGCCGTCATTGATGCCGTGGTCGCACGCGCTGCAGTGGTGTATCCTGGTCTGGTGGCGGTACCCTGCCGTGCCCTGCAATGAAGACATGACTGCTGCTCAAATGCATCGATGCATGGCCTGTCTGGCAGTAGATCCGGTGCACAGCGCAAAACTCATGGTGAGGTGAGCTGTGGCCGTTGAACCCATCTGCTTCTATTTGCTGGGCATCCGCACTCGTCAGAACTCATGAACGCTCGGCTACAGATGTCCAACAGGAGCCCCACCAGCAGGGGCGATCCTCCATTTGGCCGCCCACCGCCGGGCGTCGGCAGCGGGAAGAACTCCGCCTCGCCGCTGTGACCCTTGTCATTGCAACCAGGAACACGTTTTCGAAACACGTATCACGGGGGTGCTGAACACATACTGTACATCATCTGCGGGGCACGCTTGTGCGCACTGAGCACAGCCGCTACCTTGTTGTCCGCAAGTCGCCGCAGCCGCGAAAGAGCCGCCACAAGCGGCCCGAGCTCGGCGTCTGCCGCGAGCCGCAGGCTGCCATCGTCCGCGTGAAAACCCACCGCCTCCAGCAGCTGCGCAGCGTCAAGGGGCTAGGGTTTTGTATTTGAGTTCATCATCTTCGGGACAGGGTGATGTCGGACGGCAGTGCTGCCAGCCGTGCAGAATTGAGCAGAACCTTGCCAGTGTTCGTGGAAATTTTGACTACACGCGGAAGCATGAGAGTGTTGCAAAACTGGTCCAGTTCAGGTACTGACTTAGCAAATGTCAGTAAACATCAGTAAACATCAGTAAACATCTAACGGCCCAGAGCACTGTTAGGTGGCCGCCACTCAGTGTAATTTTGACGAGGATTTCAGATCCAGTCTCAGAATCGTCATTGGACATCGTCTGATATGTGCATTGAGTTGACCATTCCTTTGCAAGTCGTGGGCATGGGGGAGTTTCCTATTAGGTCCACATTAGGAGGGTTTAATTACTCTCAGCAAGTGAGCCGCCGTTTAGGAGGCCCATGAGAGGTGATGCTCGGGTTGTGTCCAAAGAATGGTGCACACCAAGGATCATGTGGCAAAGCATGCCTCGAATCTCATAGAAATTATTTGCCCTTTTTGAAGGTGAAGAAGGGGAGAGTTGCCCATTAGGCCCACGTTAGGAGATTAATTATTCTCAGCAAGCGAGCCGCCGTTTAGGAGCCCCATGAGAGGTGATGCTCGGGGTGTGTCCAAAGAATGGTGCATACCAAGGTTCGAGGGTTGACGTGCAATTCCAGAGAGCGCCACGAAGCTGACGCACCTGCCTTGCCGCGAGGACGTCCCACAGCCCTGTCCGCACTTTCTCGTTGCTCAGTGGAAGCTGCCGGTACTTCGCCTCCCTGTTGCCGCAGTCGACGACGTTGGCTAGCGCCTTGATAAGCAGCGCTGCTGGCTTGCGCCACGCTTGTCCTTTGTTCTCCGACTGTAGGTAGTGCGCTGCCTCAAATATGCGCTTCGCTGTCACGATGCTGATGCTGTAGGTCGAGGCGTCTGCGCGGACACTTGGATAGCTCTCGAATTCGGCGGTGGCTCTAGCGCTCCGCAAGGGCGGCAGGGCCATGCAGGAGTCCGGGGAGCAGCGCAGCGTCAATGCATGTATATGGCAGGTGCAGACGCAGTGAGCCGTGGAGGAGCCCACAGCACAGCACATTGCAGTACATTGAGCACAGCGGTGCGCATGTGGCACCCACCTAGACGCCAGTCCGAGAAGCGGAAGAAGGGCGGCGGTTTCCAGGACGTCTCTGACGATGCAGCGTCGGCGTAATACAGGCGCTGCAACTCCTCAGAAAACATCTCCCGCCAGTTTTCCCTGGCAGCAGATGCGAAGGTGTCACGGTCCCTGCCTCCTAGCATCAGCATACTGCAGTGACCTCAGCGATAGGGATCACCTGTTGCCGCTGGCGTCTGGCAGTCCGGCATACTGCCGCGCCTGCTCCAGGCTGTCCGACACCGTCGCCAGCTGCCGCACCAGCTGCGAGTCCTGTAACTTCAGCTTGGTCTCGATCTGCCTGGCCAGCTCCAGAGTTGTAGCCATGACGCTGAGGTCAATGATGAGTTCCGTGCTGTGTTGACTGATCTGCACCTGGCTGCACCCGCGGGACAAAGCGCTGGCGCTTGCCGAGGCGATACTTATGACACAGCGCACCCTTTTTAAACGCTGCAGGTAGAAGTCTGCGCCTGACAATTTCACTGCACCTCCTTTCTCTGTGGTTACGTGATCGCATAACTTCCGGAGTTGCGAAGCCGGGACACGTCGCGATTGTCGCTACAGAACTTGTTTGCAGCATCAGTCAGTCAGGTCGCCCTACCTCGCTTTGATTTGACGCGGCGTTTGGCGATCTCCGAGACAGCACCTCAGTGCAGCAATTCTTGTAGGTTGCTTGACTCGGATTCCGCGAGCAACAACATGGAGCTGCCGTCCGAGATCTTGTTCCTGATCTTCGAAGCCGCCGGGCTGCACAAGCTGGACGGCCTAGAAGACAGATGCCGCTGCAGCCAAGTCTGCCGGTGCGGCCACCGGTTGCAACGGCACATCGCCGCGCATGCCTCTGCGCATGTGTCTTCACATGTACCTACTACGCTGCATGCACGTGGCTGGCACACACAACGCTACGTGCTGATGCCCCGATGGTCTATTGCTGCGCAGGCAGTGGCACCAGACGCTCAGCCAGCCGACGTTTTGGCAGGCCGGCGCTGTGCCTGTTGGGCGCTTCGACACCCTGGACCAGCTGGACAGCTACCTGCGCCGCTTCCGCGCCCGGCACCCGCGCCTCCGCGAGCTGCAGTGGGCGGGCCATCTCCACAACATGCACAGCTATCGCAGCGAGGAGCACATGGTGCAGCCGCTGCTGCTGTCCCACTGCGACCAGCTCAGGTGCGCTATATTGCTGTGCTGCCTGATGCACACTGTTCATCGCATCATCAGAATCACGATGAGGAGACAAACCCAGACAATCGTCGTCGGTGTCCAACGAGAGTGCCACAGCTCAGCGGAAAGCAAGATGTGGGGATGGGAAGGCGCTGATGTGAGCTGCTGCGGCTCCTGCAGGATCCTGCGTCTGACGGATTGCTCGGTGGCCGCGACAAGCATCGCGGCGGTCGGCGCCGCGTGCCCGCTCCTGGAGGAGATCCGGTTCCGGGGGGCGTCGCCCTCCTACAGCGCAGAGCGCGTCTCGGCTCGTTCGGAGCTGCTGCGGCATGCCGACATGATGAGCATCGTCCATGGTACGCGTCCCATTGTGCTTGTGAGTAATCGCACAGCTGCATGCTGGAGCTGCAGGGCAGGCCATGACCTGGCTCTGAGACCACCTTGGCTGCCGAGCTTGATGTCGCGTGTCGGCAACTTGGCCTTCGGTCGTCTAGACAGCTGTCTGTGTAGGTTGCTGAATGCAGCCGATGGCTTGCAGGTTGCAAGCGCCTGCACATTCTGGACGTGGTGGCCTGCGGCTGCAGCCCCTTTGCCGTCCGCTTCCAGCCCGACCTGCTGGAAGCTGTGGTTGAGGGCCTGCCGCTGCTTGAGGAGCTCACACTGTTTGGCGAGTGAGTGCACCAACCCCTGCCGCTCCTTGATTTGTGAGCACGACATGTTCATCGCAGATTGCATTGCAGATGCTTACATCCACCAGGCAAGCGGCACAAGAGCGCGGATCCTGATTCGCATCGAAGATATGTGCTGATGGAAAGAGAGTATGTGATGATGTTTGAATGCGGGTGCACGCAGTCTGCAGGGCATCTGGGGCCGGCTGGGGTGTCTGGAGGACGCGACAGACCTGACGACGCTCAATCTCTTCGGGCTGGACAATCTGAACAAGCAAGTGCCGTACCTCCTGCCGCCCTTCTCCCACAGCATCACGAAGCTGATACTGGAGGTGCATTCCTTGAGTGTAACTTCGTATCCAGGGTTCCCTTTTCTAGGTTGACCAGCTGGCCTCAAGCAGGGTTTCTGACAGCCATTACGCACCTATAATGGCGGTTTGCATGTACCTGGATTGTGATTTGCATTCTGGCATGATCCATATGGCTGTGTCACACCTTCTCCTGACTTCAGTTCCTGCTAATCGCAGGAGTATCGGCTTGACGCCAAGGCCCCGACGACGCTGGCCAATGCGCTGCCGAATCTTCGCGAGATCGACGTCCCGGTGCTCTGCGGCTCGCAGCTGCTCATGCGCAGCCTGGCCGGCGAGAACGCGCCGATGCATGCTAGGGGCATGATATACCAGTTTCAAGGTGCGCTGCTGCAGCTCGTTTCTAATGACACAATGTGTGTGCTACCATGGAGCATATGTCCTGCTGCGATTCGGCAAGCAACTGTGTAGTTTGCACCTCCACAGTGTCCTGAACCGAGCGTGCGCCGATTTCTCACCGTTCGGCTGTGAGCTGTCTCTGTGAGCTGTATCTAGAGCTGTGAGGCTCTTGTTTGCTGCTGACAGCGACACTCCTCAACGTTCGGCTTTTCTGGCATGCGCGCAGAGGATCTGGAGAAGTCGCGGCTTGAGGAGCTCGAGGCGCTGGCCTTGTACTTTTCTATGCCCTTTGGGGGTCCCCAGCGCATCGCCATGAACATTCGGCAGCTGGACCTCGGCGAAGCGCTGCGCCGGGTCGACATGATGAAGGAGTGGCAAGGCGTCAAGGAGTGGCACGCCGCGCCGCGCGGCATCGGGTCTGGATGCACCTTTCTGTAGGCTGTTGAGCCTGCAACATCAGAAAAGGAGGATCCGCAGCGGGTTCATGTAGGCTGTGAAGGTCTGGCACAGCGCAAAGGATGGCAACTCGTGCCGCACGGCAAGCGATCTGTAGGCATGTTGCTGTAGGCTGTCTCGTTGTTATGTTGTTTTTTTGTATGTCGATTTGTCCTCACACCGTTATTGAAGGTGAACACGTTGGATCATTGCCGGCGCAGCGAGTCAAACTGAATAATGTCTGCCGGCTCGCACGCCACTGTAAAATGCTGTAAAACAAGAAACCACTGCGCTGAACACACCCGATATGCCCTGACACTCATGCTGTCACCCAACACAAAGCCGTCACCCTGCATCCCCGCCACCCTCCTTGGCTCCAAAGCCAAGACTCCTGACTTCGAGTCCTGGATCACTGGCCCATCAGCTCTGCCGGTGTGGCGTGAGACGCCTGGAATCCCGGCTGCGCGTCCCCACGCACCAGGTTCGTCGGCGCCGCCAGCACGTAAGGAGGCAGCTCGTATTTTGCACCTGCGTTGGGAGGCCAGCCCTCTATTGCCACACGTTATCAAGAGGACCCATGGCGAATGGCACAGTGGCTCACACGCAGGACATATTGCCATGTGCCAGCCGCTCAGAAGGACCAGTGAACTGTGTATCCGTCTGGCGCTCAGCTGCGCAGGGATGCTGCTCACCCCGCTCGTCGTAGCAGATGGTCATGTTGGGCGGGCCGACGATGATGCCGGCGCTCTCGCAGATGAGCCTCGCTGTCTCCGTGTCCGACCCAGCGGCTGCCTTCAGCGCATCCCAGATCACTGCAGCAGCGTGGCGTCAGACATTGAGATTACCGAAAACACATGCAGCTCACTGATGAGCTTGCGCATGTATGAAGCAAGTCCGACTGCAACACGGGCGTCGTGGAACAGACCTCTATCGCCGCCGTAGTGGGGTGCGGTGTCCCAAAACTCCTCCCGCTTTTTCTGCATGTGCATGATCGATGTTGAGAATCACAGGGATGAGCCATGTATGATTTGTTGCATTTTCCAGGATAACAAATCAGTGACCTGAATCATGACACGCACCTCCAGGTCTGCTTGCGTCAGCGGCTCATCGCTCTTCCACTTTGGCGGCGTATACAGCTTATCGCGGGCCGCGTCCGCCTTGTCCTTGCGGGCTGCCTCTGCAGAGCCCTTTGGCTTCGACGAAAAGCAGCCCATGTCTCCTGGTCGCGAATACTAGGGCTAGCAGATTCCCGCAGCACCCAAAATGTGCCGCCAGTGGCTGGTGTGCCACAGCCGCAGTCCAGAGGCTGCAGGGCTGGCGAGGCGATGCGTAGAGCCAAGAAACCCTCAGTTGGAGTCGGCCTTTGCAGTTCGCGAGCGATGCTGCTGGAAGCGAGTGCACGGAGGTTCACGAAGGGTGGTGATCTGTGTTTGCTGCCGTGCCTGAGAAGTCGACTGCTGTCAAGAGTGGCTTTCATGCGTACACTGCGACAATGCCAACAGGTTATGGGGTTGCTGCGGGTCGGCAGGGAGAAGAATTTTGCATGGCGTCACGTGCACGTCGTGAAAAGCGCGCCAGCGGGACGGTGCTGCATGTTCATTCAGCCTGTTCGCATTGCAGCATTATTGGATCCGCTGTCCTTGGTTTGAAAACATCCTTTGTCGCCGGGGTATTGAGCAAACATGATGGAAATCCTGGAGCTCCCTAGTGAGCAGCCTGACGCCATCGACCCATTCGACCCCATTAAACGGCTACAGCGCGGCGATGAGGCCTCCGCCGGACCATCAGATGCCTCGCAGCTCATCACGCCGCAGACTGGGTGCGCGAGCCTGCGGTTTGATAGTTCTGCATTCCTTGCCATCATGTTATTTTGGGCCGCTCCACTCACCTTCGCACAGCGCACTGCACATCAGCTTCGTCATCAAGACGTCGGATTACACCGGCCGCAAGGTATTCATCAACGTCTGTGGCGCGCCTGAGGTGGACGCGCCAGGCGACTGGACCGATGAGCAGGTGAGCTTGCCTCGCCGCAACAACCTGACTTGGCGTCAAGCATCAGGGACATCATGCATTTAGAAAACCCGAATTGGATTTGTGAACGTGATGCTCGGGTGTGCAAATGTCGCCCATTGAAGCAGGCATGTTGCAGACACGATCGAAAATCGCAGCGCTCCCAACCCCGCAGATACCGGAGGCGGCGGCCAAAGCCCTGGAGGAACTCAACAGCCCCGAGGGCTCACCCGGCAACGAGGCACTGCGCTTTCCGCTGAGCCTTGGCCAGCGGCAGGAGGATGTCGACCACACGGGGGCGCTGTGCTACGTGTTTGACGCCATCTTCAACATCGATGTGGTGAGCGCCTTCATCCTTGATGCCAGCATGATGCACATAAATGGATGATAATTTGCTGCACAGCTGACTGACGCCGTATGTTTTGCTGCGCAGATGCAGCGCGCATCGCACACGCGGCGCCTGAAGACGTTCATCATCCAGCTGCTGCTGGCACATGTGGCACAAAAGGTATGCCTGGGTTCTCTGAGATCCACGGCTCCATCAAACCTCTTGCTCTGGGCTCATTTCATGCATGCATGCTGCACACTAGAAAGAGCAGTAGGGAGCGACCAGCGTACTCTCCGTTGATCCCTTCCTCTTTTGAACATACTCCTTGTTCCATTATTGCGCAGCACGACATGGCGCTGGATCCTGTCAACTACAAGCTGCCGCGCATGCAGTACATGGGCATTGTGATCTCTCTGTTTACAATGTCTTCACTCTTTCTCTTTGCTCCGCAGCACAACATGGCGCTGGATCCTGTCAACTACAAGCTGCCGCGCATGCGGTACAAGGGCGCCGGCGGCCCGCTGCCCCAGCATATCCGCAAGGCGCCCCGGGCGCTTGTCACGGAGGTGGCGGAGGACTCTGCGGCGGCAGCGGCGGCGGCGGACCCGCAGTTTGCGCTGCGCTTCGACAAGCCCAGGCAGCAGAAGAGCGGCCAGGCCTCTCAGGCGTCAGCGGCTGCGAGCGCAATGCAGGCGGTCCCTCAGCGGCTAAAATCGGCGGCACCGCCATTGCCGCCGCTGCAGCAGCAGCCGCTGGCGCAGTCACCGCCTTTGCCCGCCTCTGCCTCGCAAGGTGCAGGTCTCTCGTTTCTGAACTGGTTCTGACACGTACATGTTGTAGCGCATAACATAGTGAACACCGCCATCATGACCTTCATTAGATTTGACCATGTGCTCAACTGCGACGCTGCAGGTCTGACTTACAACGTGTCGTTTGAGGGCTTTCCAGCCACATCTGCCACCATAGCGGTGCGCTCGATAGCACTACGCGGGTGTTTGGCGAAGGACATTGCGATCTCAGCAACGTCTGAAGTGGTTGCCATCCGCGTGCAGCAGCAGTCCGTGAAGGTGAGTCGTCCTGTATGCCGATATCTGGCATCGTTGCACTTCAGTGCAGCGCTTGTAATGTTCATGCAGGCAGATGACCAGCACTCACGACGCGAGGCAAGTCGAAATTGAATGTCCATCACCGCTGTGTCGTCTTTGCTTGCCAGGTCAAGTTGCCATTCAGCGTCGACAGCTCCGCATCAGAGGGCGTCCTCGAGCCAGAGGAGGGTAAGCTGCGGATCACGGTGCCGTTTCAGAGCTACAGCGACTACGTGCAGGCTGAAAAGCTGCCGGCTGCGATTCCAGCGCACTGAGCACTGCAGTGAGCACTGCGATTCCAGCGCACTGAGCTCACCAGCTGGCGATTTGCTGCTAGATGCGCAGCATGTTGGTTGCCTGAACGTTGGGGTTTGCTCATTGGTGCACTGAGTGCAGATTGCATTCTCAACCTGCAGTGAAGATGCTGTCAATTGGGGCAGCTAGTATTCAAGAAGAGTGCTGTTCTCCACAAGCTCACGATATCCAAAGCATATTCAAACGGCGGGACTTCCAAAGCACGCGCAGCACGCTCATTCAGGTCGGTACAAGTTGGCCCAGAACACAATTGGTAGCCGCAGCGCCTTGGTGAGGTTTCCAGGTCCGATCTGCTGGGACTGCACAAAACTCAACGACTAGGAGCTCTGTCCGAAACATCCGTCCCAACTTTCAAGGAGACACGCAGATGGACGGCGACGATGATTCGCTGCTTGTGGATGTGGACTTCTCGGCTCCACACAGGCAATCAATGCACATCGATTGCTGAATCAGACCGCAAGACGATGTTGTTTGCTAAGGGCTGACACCTCGATTGGTGTTGTCGTAGGTCCGAGACAGAGCCCGCTCAGCGAGATACGACACGGCGGCCAGACCGAAGGTGTGGAGAGGTGACGGCGATGAAATGGTGCTGAGTGAAGCAGTGCATCTCCTCAGTTGACATGTGTTTCCCGATTGCCGCAGCGGAGCGGCGGCACACAACTCAGATGTGGTGGACCTGACATCCGACTGCGAGGATGCGGTGGACACGTCTGGGCAGCGAAACACGACGGCTCGGCCGCTGGGTGAGGCGGCCTGCGGCAAGCGGCACTGGGAGGGTGGCGCCGCCGAAGCGCGGCAGCCCGCCAAGAGGTGAGCACCTTTTGGTGGCACACACGCTGCGCGACGGTCACAACGGAGACCGTTCCTGCGTCATCTGATGTCAGCAGTCAAGTCACACCATGGAAAACCCTTTGCGAACGCTGCCACCTGCATGTGTGACAGGTCACAGCCGGCCAGCCGAGCGGCATTGCAGGAGGAGTGGCGACCAGCAGATCGGCCGGCGTCTCACAGCACCGCGGCAGAAGCCAAAGCGGAGCGGGCGGCGCAAAAAAAGCGGGACGCCGAGGCGAAGAAGGCCCAGAAAGAGTTGGAGAAGCAGGAAAAGGCCAGGCAGAAGTGAGCGGCCTTCGCCTGCATTTGCATCCAAGAGGGAGCGCATGACCACTCTGCGTCGACACGCCTTGCACGCTGTCGAGACAGCAGATTGGGGGGCATCTTTCTTCTTCTGGAGGCCAGCGCTGTGACAGCAATGTCGCGCGTGCCGCAGGCAGGAGGCCAAGGAGGCAAAGGCTGCGCAGAAGGCGGCTGAAAAGGCCGAGAAGAGCCGGCAGAAGGAGCAAGTGCGGCAGCAGAGAGGTGCGCATCTGGTCTTGCCTGTGTCGACGACAGCCGGCCAAGCAGCACCATTGACCAATGCAGCGCAAGCAGGGACAACAGCCAATAGAAACGGCTCTGCAAATGGCGCCTAAACGCATCATGTTGGCATTGTCTGGGCAGGGCGGCTGGCGGGCCAGGAGATACAGGCGGTGCCAAGCACGGAGATGGCGGTGCAGCCGGCATAGATCATGTATCGGACTGCTCATTTTTCTCCTCTTTTCTGCAGGGCGGCTGGCGGACCAGGAGACACAGGCGGCGCTGAGCACGGAGACGGCGACGTTGCCGGCAATCAGACATGCAAGACATGTTCCATTGTTTTATGCCGTCACTTCGTATCTGTAGGGCGGCTGGCGGACCAGGAGATACAGGCGGTGCTGAGCACAGAGATGGCAATGCTGCAGACGGGGCACCAGGCCATGGAGAAGCTGACAGCCAAGCAGTTTGCGTTCACCATTGCACCCGCGCCCCTGGCGCCGCTGCCATGCCTCTCCTGGCGCCGCCGCCAGGTCGTCGGCGGCAGCGACAGCCAGGTGGGTATGTTAGAGGGTGTGATCAACACTTGAGTCTTTTGTGTGCCTTGGTTGTGTGACGTTGCTCCTGGCGCCGCCGTCAGGTCGTCGGCGGCGGCGACAGCCAGGTGGGTGGCGTTTGGGGAGCCATCTCCACGGATGGAGTGAAGCAGTGCTGGAATGCTTCTCCGCGCTTGCGGTCAGCGCAGCGCTTGATGGGCGTGTTCAGTATTGATGAACAACCCCTTACCGGCGCATGCTGCAAAATGAACGTGTCTTGAGCCTTCAAGCCGCTCGTATACTTGCCAAGGAGCACGTGCTCCACAGCGCAATCGGCATGACTCGAGCACGCACTGCGCTGATGCCGACGGTCCTGACTTGAGACGTGACATGACTTGTGCAGGGGGCGGACGAAGGGGCGTCGCCCGCCGCAGAGGCCGAAGAGGAGGTGCCCTACATCCTCGTCTACCTGAAGGTGCGTCTGCAGGAGATTGGCTCTACATCGGCAAAGGCTGCTTTGCAAGACTGTCTCCTTGACGTTCGGCCTCAAATGTTGGCATCGGCATGATCTGATGTCGTTTGGTACTGATACTGTGCTGGTGGTAGGGCATGGCGTCCCTGTTTTCGATTCTCCTAGTGAGGACAGAAGACTCGGTCACAGAAGTGGAGCGCGGCAGCATACAGGCACTGTTCAAGAGCTTCATGGGTGCAGCCGACTGTTGTGGTTATTTGCAGGCCAATATATTCATCAGTCGAGCGCGGCAGCATGCATGCGCGTACATGAAGCGCGCGGGGGTCAGCTGTGATCTGCGCTTCACTGCGACCAGGAATGCACTATCCATCATGCAGGCGGATGGGTTCGTCACAGAGGTGGAGCGAGGCAGCGTAATGCTGGTGAAGCGAGCTGCGGCGGCTCTCATCTGCTTCGTGCATCGGCACAGCCCTCGCCTGTTCATTCAGCACGTCAGTTGCTCCTTGTGCAGGCGGATGACTTCGTCACGGAGGTGGAGCGGGGCAGCGTGGAAGGGCTGATCAAGCGCGCTGCGGCGGCGCACCCCACCTGCACCCTGTGCCTGCTCATCGACGGGCTGCATCACTACGTGGAGCAGCGTGAGCGCCGCGAGTTCAGGTAGCGCTTTTCGATTTGCTCATGGCCATGCATGTGCAGCCAGCGCATACATCCCAGCGCAGGCCGGCACCGATGCTGGGACCTGCAGCGCCTTGAACTTGAACAAAGATGCTGCTGCTGTCCGACGAAAAGCGTTCTGCTGGAGCTCAGATGTTGGGGACCGGCGAAGTGCAGGGCACCTTGAATACACATGCGCCGAGCCATGCTCTAGCGGCTTGTATAAGGAGGGCTGTTGACAGCGCTTTGTCTGCTGACAGGCAAGCGGGTGGCGCGGGCGCGATCGGCGCGATGCAGACCTTCGGCCGGCGGGCGACGGAGGAGGCGGTGATGCGCCTGGTCACTCACTACCCCGGGGTGCGCTTTTGTAGGGTTTTGCTTGTGACCATTGCTGAGAGCACACTCAGCACACCCCTCGATTGGAACCGCCTTGAGCAGCTAAGGTGTTCATACCTCTGCTGATGGACTTGGCACGAAGAGCACCTTATGCGGGTCGGCCACCCAACCTGAATGTGTTTCTCAGCCTTGCAACCAGGTGCGCCACCGCATCGTGCACGACGCCGCGCAGGCGGCGGAGCACATCGTCATGCTCACGCGCGCGCTCGCGCACCAGCCCTACAAGTACCAGGTGCGCTCCGCCTCCGACTTCCTCTCTCTGCGCGGCTGCGCCTCCTGAGATCTTTTTAACTCGAGAGAGTGTGCCGAGAGAACATGGCCGTGGCTTCCTTCCCCCCCGGTCCGTGCCGCCCCTGGCGATGATGACACAGATCTGCCCCCAAGCGCACCTGACGACTGCGATACCCAAGACCAGGCTGTTGCAGCTCAGCAAGCCGCACTGGTGGTGTGAGCGTCTGAGCGATAGGCTGAAGTGACAGGCGTGCTGATCTTGACAGTCTGTCAGCCGTGTCGGTAAATGCTAGTCGGTGTTGTTGTTATATTGCATCCGCTCTGCGTTGCAGGACATGTTCCTGGAGGTGCATGGCGCGGCGGGCGACAGCCAGGCGTCCGCGTCGCTGCTGACGCGCGCACCGCTGCCACCGGCAAGCATCGTCTTCATTTGCAACATGCTTTTGGAGTCAGGATATCAGCAACTGCAGCGCACAGACTGATTGATCGCATGCCATGGCATGCTGTGAATGAAATTCCCCCGTGAGTGCTATGAGTTCACGTCTATATAGACCTCCAAACATGGGTGCTTTCCTGTGTACAGGGGCGGGAGCCGTTCTACCGGGTGCTCAACTACACGCCGTCCATGGGGCCCGCCTCCGCACATATCATCGCGACGCAGTACCCCTCCCTGGGCTGCCTCATGACCACCTTCCTGGACCCCTCCACGTGCGCGCCAACATCCAAGCTCTCAGTTGTGTGTGGCTGCACCCTCATGTTTGCATCAGCCTCTCGTTGCTTGAATCCCAGCTGTCGCAATTGTATCGTGTGGAACGAAAGTTTTCTCTGCTTTGCCAGGCAGCCAGCCCGACAGTCCGGAAGTCACGAATCTGCTGACTGCCGTGCTGGTTTAACCTGCAGGAGCGATGCGCAAAAGATGAAGCTGATCTCGGCGCTGGAGAAGCCGACTGAAAATCGCCGCAGGGTGGGCCCGGCTGCGGCGCAGAAGCTGCTGCGTGTGCTCACCGCCACAGACCCGGACCTGCCCGTGCAGGGCTGAGCTCGGCTCGGCAGATGTTGGATTAGTTGTCCTATGTGACTGTGCACGAGTAAGTCATTGTGGTTTGGATGTTGTTGACACTGGTTGGTCATTAGAGTTTAGACCTGTCTCGAAGAAGAAGCAAGCACGGCTTGGGTGTCAATCTTCTCTCATAAACTGTTGTACGTGCGGTCGCTTCCGAGAAGCTTACAAAACCCTGACACCTGCACCAGTTCCACGGACTATCCAGCACTCGTGCATGGGCCGCCGTCAATCGCAGCGTCAGCCTGCTGAAGCCTCTGCATGTCAGGCATCAAGCATTGCCTGTGTGACTCTGCGCCGCTCTAGCTCCCAGTCGCCACACGCAGTCAGGCCTCTAGTTGCCGGCAGAAGTCCACGACGCCGAAGGCAAGATCATGGGCGGCAGCGGCATCTGCCGCGCCGCCGTTGATAGCGGCGTTCAGCTGCGGACTGGTGAGAGCCACCTCCAGGTGTGGCTGCGGCGAATCATCCTGCACCTCCGTGAAGGTGATGCGCAGCGTGGCGCCGCCCGGACCCTGCCCGAAATCAAAATGTGTGTCAATTCGCTGTTCCAATTACAGGTCTCAGTGGTGCGCCCTCATACGCTGTCAAGCCGTCAGCAGCAGGTGTCTCAGTGTCGCATGATCGATGAGCTGCAACAGTTGTCGTATGGATCATACGGGGCGCCTGACTAAGATGTGCGCAGTGGGTACCGTCAAACGATAATGAATGACTCGGTTAAGATGCATTGCACCTGAGTAGACTCGAAGATCTGTTTGGTCTTGTACCGGATGCTGTCCGGCTTGAGGTGCGCATGCGGCGGCACGATGAGTCCGCCGCCGCTGAGGCTGCACTGCTCCGCGATGTCGCACGCTTCAATGCTGTTGGGCGTCTGCACAGCAGCAAGAGTACCATCTGCAGACGAGTGCAGCTGCAGAGCAGGCATTGCAAGTCATGTGAGTTTCGGTGAGCGCACAGACACAAGAAGTCAGGAAGCTTTGACGCACATTCTCGACTGCTGCTGAGATTTCGTCAGCCGTGTAGCACCGCCGCGTGATTTCAGTAGGTCTGCCGGCAGCGCCTGCAGTTCCTGATCCATCATGTCAATGTGCCGCTCCGTCTCTTTGGGGGCCAGAAATGCATGCGCATGAACCTGACGCAATCATGTCGCCAAAACGGATGATGAGCGTCTCACTGGGACCAGACGACAGCGCCAGATCGAGGGCATCTGCCAGAGTGTCCACGCCGCCGGCCGGCTGCGTCATGCCGCCGACGTGCTTGGTGCGCAGTATGCCGTCCTGCCCTGCAAGACAAATGGCAGGTCTGATGCATGTCAGCATGATGATGCGTGCATCCTTCCGGCTCTCAACGGACGCTGGTCATCGTTCCAGCTGGCTATCGTCCATGGCTGAGTTGTCTGTTTACCTGATGCTGCCTCGAGCCGGATCTTCGTGTGCAGCGAGTCCAGGCCGAGAAGCACTGCCTGCGTGCTGCCGTGTTTCCGACCTGCGGAGCACGATCAGGCAAGATCAATGCCTCCAGCACTACTAGAGTATAATGGGCACGTTGCCGATCTATCTTGAGGATGGGATAGCAATGACCTCAGCACACGACAGGCCTTTGTGCTTGGAGAGCGACTCCAACTGCGTGGACACAAGGCCTTCCGCCACCGAGACAAGATGCGGCGGCCCTGAAAGCGCTATCGAGGTGTCCGTCACGCTGATCTGCCGGCCGCGCAGACCGCTCTGATCTTTGAGCCACTGCACATTCTTGCCGCCCGAACCGATCATGATGCCAGCGTTGACATCAGGAGGCATTGGCAGCTCTGTCCTCCTGCCGCGGTGCATCTTGCGATATCTGAACGTCGATGCTTTTATCTCTTTCTGTGCTGTGTGGCTCCGATACACGCAGGTGCAATGAGCCGCAACAAGCAGCATGGGACGCGGTGCTGAGTCCCAGGTGCAGAGGTGCTCAACACTAGTCCAATGTCGATTGCACACGATGATCACATACACATCCGCACACAGACCAGGGTATTATGAAACTTTGGTACAGAGAACGGAGCTTCGAGCAAAAACTGCTACCACCAACGGCAGATAGAAATGCTATTTGGATCACGCCTACTGCAGGTCAGCAATCATCAGAAGAGACATCATGCTTTCGCTTCATGCATGTCCTTTTCCAGCTCGTGTTTTTTGGTTGCAATTTTTCCATCCTGTGTTTCCACGCGCACGCAGAACACTGAAGCCTCTGCCACCGGCCGTGCTCTTGAGTCTCCACCTTGTCGACCGAAGGACCTATCAACAGCCTCCCAAGGCGACGAATGCTGCAGCATTCTTGGTGGAGCCATTCCTCAACCAAAGAGGACTCCATGCACGCTTGAGCAGCCGCCACCATTTCATTAGACGCCTGATTTTTGCTATGTGTGCACCACTCTGGCCGTCTGCCATGGAACGAAGTCAAGCCTCCAGCTGCCGGCAGAAGTGCACGACACCCATGGCGAGCTCCTGGGCAGCGGCGTCAGCTGTGCGAACGTCATCCGCAGAGCGGCGCCGCCCGGGCCCTGTTTACAATGCATGATTAATTCATGAGCATAGGTCATTGATAGTCAAATGCTGCCCCTGTACATCACTGCCGGTGCGCCCCAATACGGACCGACAGGATTGAGTCATTCTGTCTCCGTGTGTAACACGGCAGTGCGTAAACGGTGCGACGTGCACCTGCGATGCAATGAGCCAAGGCCTCTGGCACCTGAGTCGACTCGAAGATGTGCTTGCTCTTGTAGTTCAGGCAGTCCAGTTCCAGGTGATCATGCGGCGGCACGATGAGCCGGCCGCCCACAAGGCTACACAGCTGCGCGACTCGGCGGGCTTCGGCGCTCTGCTCGGACGCCTGAGCATAGCACGGTGCGACACAGTCACAGGACAACAATGTGTTTTTACGAGCCACGAAAGCACCGGAGAGCATGTTTCTGTTTCTTTCGTTCGTGTAGATATGTCGCCAACATCCCCAGTGGTGAGTGCATTACGGCCTGGAGAGGACATACAATATTTGCAAAGGACGCAGTTTCAGCCGGAAGTCTGCCGAATCGTCAGCCGCCATGCACACCACGTCCAGCTTCTCTTTTTTAAGGCACACCTTGTGCACCTCCAGTCCGTTGTCGCTGCAATTGCACCGATGAAGAAGCGTCGGCCTCAGACAGAAATGCGCCAGCCAGTCCCTATCCGCCCTCGCCGAATCAACAGACCTGCGGCAAATTTTCTGCGGTAAAATGCTGCACTGCCCAGCATTCGAGATCCACGTTTGAGTCGGCGAGCATGCAGCTGTGAGGCAGCGATTCCGCAGCATTGTAGCAGATCACTTTTTGGTAGGTGGACACAGTAGAAGCCTAGAATGTCAGAACTGCCAGTACAAATGTAGCGCACCAGCGGAACGAGATCTTGTGGCATTTGAGGTGGGCGCGGTCCAGTGCAGCACGACACTATTCTTCGCCTCCGTCAGGCGGAATCCCCACGCCACTGCCGCGGTCCACATAGCGTCCAACCGCTGCTTTGCGATCTCATTGCTGTACAGGAGCAGCAGCCGGCCGCCCTGCCACTCGCGCTGCAGCGGCAACTCCAAGATTCAAAGAGATCAAGCAGCAGTGTCGTGAGGGCAGCAACTCCATATCAGGAGATGCGCCAATTGTAATATCGCGGTTTTCACTTGTCGATTGGGTCTTCGAGAGGAAGGGCGAAGTAGCCGAAACGCTCCGAGACAGAAAGGCCTGCTGCTGGCAGAAGCGCATATATCAGCGCATATATGAAAGTGAGAGCAGTAGCCTGCGCACGCCCATGGCTGCTTCTGGATGCGCTAGTATGAACCGGCTCACCTCCAGCGTCGCCAGGTTCTACACTGCTGGCGCCGCAGCGGCGACACTGCTGGAAGTTGTTCGGCCCCAGCGGAATGTCTGCGCCGCTGCGGCAGAGCGGAGGACGCTGAGACGCTGACTGTTCAGCACAAAGACAGCAATGGACCAACTGCGTACATTGCAGGCGGCATGGCAGACCTGCGCACCGAAGTTGGTGCGGATCTTGAGCGTACTGCCGCCATGGTTGCCGCGCTGCTCCCGTGCGGTGGTCAGCATCTGCGCGACTGCCGCCGCAGCTCCGCCAGCCGTGTAGCACCGTCGAGGGTTGCCAGATTCTCCGGCATTGGCTGTATGGCATGTGTATTGCGTTGACTACCAATATATGTCCATTGTGAAGGAGTTGGCACTCGTGGTGATATCTCTGCAAGGGCACATTATTTGGCAACATACATGGTAGTTCTGACAGCTGCGGCCTTCACTGATGACATGTTGCACAAAGTCGTGCCGCTGTGCGGGCTGCATGTCATGCAACGGATGATGACCAGTCGCTCACTGTGACCAGGTGACAACCATATGTCGAGGGAGTCTGCCAGACTGTCCACATCGCTGCCGTCAGGCTGCGCACTGCCGCCAATGCGCTTGACGCGCAATGTGTCGTGGCCTCAAAGATGTGCGCATGTCCAACCTTCTTATTGTGCTTGCCAAGCTCCTCGTCAATCACTCACCACAGCACACAGTTAGGCGTGATGCAAACAATAATGGCATCATGTCCATGCACCTGGCTCTTCCTCGAGTCGAAACCTCGTCAGCGGTGAGTCCGCGAGTGAGGAAGACAGCCTGCGAGTTGCCGGGGTTTGATCCTGCACAGGAAGCGGCAAAGCACATGCAATGCATGCCTCGATGTGTCGCAACAATGGAGTTGCTACCAAGGTACTCTAATTGATGCGCCGGTGCGGGCGAAAGACGCGAACTGCGTGAGCAGGAGGCCCTTTGCCACCGAGACAAAGACCGGCGGCCCAGAAAGAATGGCTGCGGAGTCTGTGACCTGGATTTGCTGCTTTGAGAGGCCGGTACGCGTCGTGAGCCAACGGATGTTTTTGCCGCCTTCTCCGATCACCATGCCAGCGTTGACCCTAGGAGTACAGGTAGCTTGTAATATGTTTCATACTCAAAGAAAAACATTTACAAAGACCTAAGATTTCAGCTGTGCTAAACTCAAAGGTTTCGGAACGAAACGCTTTGCCTTTTGGCTGGGGTCAATTCTAGGATCTGTAGCAGACAGCACGTGCATGAGCACCCTTGGCCCTGATGTCAATGATTACTTCAACGCAGCTCACATGCAGCAGCAAGAGCGGACACAGAACCGTCGAACCTCCTGTGCTCATATTCTGCCAGCCCAGACAGCAGACCACGACTGAGTCATGCCGGCGGTAATCATGACCAATGACGACAGCCTCTACACCTGCACGCAAGGCATTCGATATGTCGCCACGTGACAGGGACGTCAAGCACGGTGCTTTGGCGGCAAATCCCCAACACAATTGCTGGCGGAAGCTTACGGTACAAGTACAGCCGCACAGTCAACTTGCTGCATATGACCAGCATCACCCTTCCATGCACACACACGCAATGCTGGAGACTGTGTGGCCCGGGGAACGTCAGTCCAGATTGCCCAGAGGTCCTCGAAATGCCGCTTGGTATTGGCCATATTGCTCACCTGAATGTGCACATGCTATCGGCTTTGTTGTCGATGCTGCTGCTGCCGGACGGCCTCCACAGAAGGCTCTGCTGAAGGCTGCACGACCACCACCGCCGCCTGCTGTCCTGCTGCTGGCTGTGAGGGAGTCATCGTCCTGCACAATGCACAACAAGAGGTGTTAGATAGCCAGCACGCCGGCAGTCTGTTGTGCTGCAGACCTGTCAAGCACACCACACACATACAGGTTGTCCTCATTGTGCACAGCACAAATGCACCTGCCAGAGGTTTCCGCCACCCATAGCGCCAATTTGAACACACCAAAGACACCGACTGCTGCCACGGCCACTGCGCCAAGGGCTGCAGCACGACAAGAAAATCTGCTCGCTCAAGTTCGTGGATGTAGTTCGATGCAGTGCATTACATCACATGCACACGGCAATCACCATGCGAGCGGCGACCGCAGCCGGATGGCGGCATGCATTTCTGCCCATGTCAGGACGCTCTCAGGGCGCACCTCCGCTGCCCATGGCTACCACGGTGGCGAAGGCGCCTGGAGGGTCCGGCGGCGGCTCTGCGCCGACTGCCGGGTCTACATGCGGATCTGCAGCACAGAGCGGCACAGTTGTGCGGCAATTGTTTCATGGCATCGACCACTCCATCTGGATGCCGAGCTGCAATCGCCTAGCACCGAATGGTGCATTAAAAAAAACAGCACCTGTGTTTGGCTGCGCTGGTTGTGAGGACATCATGCGGCAGGTGGCGGCAGCTACGCCGTGCTGCATGGACGGCTGGGTCGCAGTGCAAGCGCTCGGGACGCGCATGCAGGACCTGAGGCGATACATGATGACAGTTTGTCAGGCAGATGTCACTCTAACCACGCTGACTGGTATATTGGCGTGTCGGAGCAGGTGGATGACTACTTTGCAACACGAAAACGTGGCGCTGCAGGGTAATGCCGAGCACACTGATGCTGATTGGCAGTCTTACTCAATCTGCAGCGCGAGACATGCGCAACTGAGCACGACTGAGCACTGCTTCGAGGGGAAGCCGTGTCTGGGACTCCCGCTGAGCGTCCCTGTGCTGGCGCGAAGCAAGCAGTGCGCGATGGGCAGCTGGCGACCTTGCCGTGAGAAGTTTGCTTGTCGTTGCTGATGTTGAGGTTCTTGGTCTTTGAAGGTAGCCTCCTGTACCGCGAACAGCCTCCGCATGGCGTAGAGCCGCACTGGCGCGAAAACGAAAGGATGTCCAGCTCCAAGAAAGTGAGCTCGTTACGATCTGCCACCGGCGATGCGTGTTTGAGCTTGGAGACCTGATCGTGTCATATTATAATATCCACGCACATGCTCGGGGGCCGCGTTGTGCCCAGCAAGATTGATCCTTTGTGTGCTGTTGACAGTGGGACGACAAGGCCAGTTCAGACAGGATCATAGCATGGCAGTGCAACTTAACCTACCCTTCAAACATTCCTGTAGAAGTAGTTTTTGCTGAGGTGCAGGTGCCTGTCCCCACGAGCCCCGTCAGGAAGGCGGTCTCAAGCGGCGTTGCGCACCCAAAAGCGCCCACAGCGGTCCCCAGCAAAACTCCAAATACTCCGGGCGCAGCCAAACTAGCCGAGGCTGGGCGCTCAGCCAAAAGCGCTGCTGCCAATGGGGCTCGCTTGTCCGGCGGCGCACCGCCCAGCGGCGGGTTGGGCGCTCCAGCATCGCCAGTCCTCCTGCGCACAGGCAGCGTTTCAGCGGCAGGCGCCCGCCGGCCCAGCAATGGCGTTTCAAAAGCTGCGGCTCCCGTTGCGGAGCAGGCGTCGACAACAGTTCCACTAGGCGCAAGAGATGCTGCCGCGCTGCCTGCCAGTGGCAGGACGCCAGTGAGAGCAGGGCCGGCAGGCGGAAGCGGCGTGTCTCCTGCCAGGAATGGGACGACCAGCACAGCAGCGGCAGCAGCGGCCAGCGGCGCAACTGCAGCCAGAACAGCCTCACCAGCGGCGGCCAGCGCCATGCCTGCAGCCAGAGCAGCCCCGCCGGCAGTGAGAGGCAGGTCGCCCGCCCCTAGAGCTGTGGCATCGCCGGCGAGGGCGGCGTCTCCCGCTGCCAGAACCAGCGCAGGCGCCGCGGCCCCGGCGGCTGGCAGCACCGCCGCGGCGGCGCCAAGGCGGCTAAGCAGCAGCCAGCCTGCACAGACGGCCACAGCCGCCGGCGCAGCCGCCAGCGCGGGCACCTCGCCGCCGCGGCGCCCCAGTCTGAGCAGGCCCGCCACCTCTACAGCGGCCGCGCCGCATGGCGCATCACCCTCGCGGCCCCGCAGCCAGCCGCTGGCACAGAAGCCGAAGACGGCGGGGGCGGCAAGCAGCGCGCACAAAGCCAGGCCGGCGGCGGGCGCCGCGACGGGGAAGGCCGCGGGCGCTGCGGCAGCCAGACCTGCGGGCCACGCCACGAAGCCAGCAGCTGAGGCTGCACCAGAGCACAGCGCAGACGCTGGCGCCGCCGCTGGGGCGGCCCTGCCGGCGCCTCCTGTTTCTGCAGCGCCTGTGGCGTCGGCACCGGCGCCGGTAGGGACCACTTCAGATCCTCGTGCATTGCTTGGTGCTGGAGAAAAGAAATCTGCACTGCTGTACCTCGCGGCAGAGTAGGGATGTCTGTCAGCCGAAGAGCAATGTGCGGCCGCTTGTTGGTGCTGCATGATACGATGTACCTGGCGCTGCTGCACGGCATTCTTTGGTTGCCCCTGTGGGAGAGTTTTCTGTTCCCTTGTAGCATGTGTGCTCATGATGCAGGTGGTGTGGGAGGTGGTGCGGCCGTCCAACCAGCTGGCGCTGACGCCTGACGAGCTGGATGTAGACCTAGCCAAGGTGAGCTCAAGATGTGTGCTTCTTGTGACCTGCATGGGTCTTTGGCAGAGAAAGTTGCAGCAAGTGCTTCCGGTTTCTGCGTCTTGTATTGCACAGCAGAGGTGGGCGGCTCCGGTTGATCTGCTCTGACGCCGCTGGGGAAGACTGAGCGGAGTAGACCCGACAACCAAGCCGACTCCAAAATGCTGCTTGTGACGCTCTTTCCTGCCGGCTGCAGGTGCTGGTGGCCACAAACCCTGCCGGCGCGCTGGACGCCAATGTGCGGTGGAGCCTGCAGGAGCACGCGTGGCTGCCCGAGCCTGCACAGGAGCCGGTGCGCATGCACATATTAGACAGATGCTGCAACTGGATGCCGTGGCTGCTTTGCCCTGAAAGTTGACGCCACCATTCACGACATGGACCTTCATGGCGCTTGGCTCTCCTGCATGGGGACACAGGAGACGAGAAAGGGGCCTGCAGGAGTTCCCGCAAAGACTCAGGCCCTTCCGTCTTGGGCGCCTGCATCCTTCGATGCCTGTCAGTTCACCAGCAGGTCGCCTGCTGCGCTCCTTGCTTGAATGGCACAATCACGACTTTCATCAAGCAATGGCTCACAATGCGCCGCAGATCCTCAGCCACCAAGGCACAGCAGGGTGTCTCCTCCACCGCTCCACGCCAGCGGCACCTGCTGCGACCCTATCACTTCGCATGGTCCCACAAGTGGTTTGATTCCGCTGCAGGTGCTCAGCCACTACGTCACCGCGGGGCGCCTCATCCACCGCTCCACGCCGGCGGCGCAGGCGCAGCTGCAGGCGGAGGCTGCGGCAGAAGCTGCAAAAGAAGCGCAGCAGGAAAACGTGCGCGCATCATGAATATCTATGTTTCAGTGAGAATGCGCACCAGCGGTTTTTGCGGTGTCACAGTGTCATCAGAACCTAGTTCAAAGTGTTGTCCCGAGAACAGCTGGCGCATTTGCAGCTGGCAGAGGCTGGGGGGCGGTGCCGCCAGCCGAATCCGCAGATTGAAACCTAAAGATCGTACAATGTGGAAACTCTTGTTGGCAACAGGCTGCAGCAGCTGAAGCGAGGAGGACGCAGCTGGAGGAGGGTGGGGAGACCGCGCCGCCGGCCAGATGCCACACATTGAAGGAGGCTGATTATCACCCGCGGATGCACTGACAAACAGGCTGCAGCAGCTGAGGCCAGGAGGGCGCAGCTGGAGGAGGGTGGCGAGGCCGCGCCGCCAACCGAGACTGCGACGCCGGAGGCGGCGCCGGAGAAGGAGGAAGTAGCGGAGAAGGACACCCGCCGCCTGCGCAACCACTTCAACTTCGGGGACCGGCTGGTGCAGACAGTGCCGTACCACAAGCCACGGGACCACGAGACGATGACGCAGCCGCCGGCCAAGGCTTCCACATCAGGTGGGCTCCCTGTCGTGTTCCGAGCACACTCTCGGTCATTCCTGCCGTCGCCTGCATGGCAAGGCGCAATTGACAGGACGCGGCCCGCGCCGGTCGCTCGTGAGGTTATTGCGCGCAAAGGGGGTTTGGCAGCAGCGCAACGTGTGCTAACCCGCCCTGTGCCTAGAGGAGGGTTTAGTGCTGCCTTTGTCCCTAATTGAACACCTGGTACATGCAGCTTTTTTGTTGGTGCACCGGCTGTGGGTGTACCTAGCCCACAGCAGTGCCGGTTTGCATACCTCCTGTAGCTTTGGATGGGTAAATAATGGTGGTGGCGTGGCGGCGCCGCTGCCAAATTGGAGCTACAGTCTGAGATGAGCTGATTGCACATGATTTGTGTTGGGACATCGATGATGGATGCTGGTCTGCAGAGTTTGGTTTGATTGATTCGTCGCATGCCTTAGTTTGGGAGCCAGAGTGCCCAACTGTCCACTTTCATCTCCAGGAAACCGACGATACGTAGCACAGTGGGAGGTTATTGCGCATGCTGGAGTTGGTCCAAATGACATCCAGGGTGAATTCGGCAAGTGCAGGTTCGTGCTCAAAGCAGGAGATCTGTGACGCCTATGTGGTGCAGCGGCAGATAGTGCATGCGGCTTCCGTTCACATGATTGCAGAATGCTTGATGAGGTCGATATTATGTGCACAGGGTCATGCTCGCAGCGGGAGATCTTCGACGCGTACATGGCGGACCAGGAGGCGCAGCGCATGATGGAAGAGCTGGCTAAAAAGGAAGCGGCGGCGCGCAAGGCCTCCAGCCGCGAGAAGGCCAAGGCCGCCGAGACGCCGCCGCCGTCAGCCGCCCAGCTGGTAGGCTCTTATTCCTTGCTGGTGATTGACGAGTAGATAAACGTGAACAGTTTGCGGATAGGTTTGTCCACAAGTTGGCTGCGGCGCGCCTCCAGCCGCGAAAAAGCCAAGGTCGCCGAGACGCCGCCCGTGTCGGCCGCCCAGCTGGTGGGTTCTCATCTTGATCAGTGACCAAAACCCACCAGGCACTTGTGCGGGAAGCCTGTGCCGATCCGCAAACCCTGCGATGAGTCAGCGGGGCACAAGGCGCCCAGCCGGGAGAAGGCCAAGGCCGCCGTGACGCCGCCCCCGTCATCTAAAGACCGTCAGACGCCCACCTGGTGGGCTCTCATCCTGACTGGTGATCACCCTGTGGTCCATGGGTTTTGATCAGGGTCCCCTGGCCGGGGGAGGGCAGGGACGACAATGTGCTCGCCACTGCGTTGCCAATGCAACTGCCTGCCAGGATTCAAAGCGAAATTGCATCGCGCTGCACTGCGCAGGCGGAGGAGGAGGAGCGGCAGCAGGTGGAGCACATGCGGCAGGCAGCGCACACCCTGGAGCGAATGGTCAACCAAAATGCCTTCGGCGACATCGCCATGGACATGAAGGTGCGCTTGCGCCGCTACAGATCCCTCTTTGCTTTTTCTGTTGAGAGTGAAGGGGAAACGTCAAAGCATTCATACCGAAGCTGGCATGCCCTACTTCGGCTGGAACAGCCTCTGCAACAGAATACCGCTCATCATTTCAAAGTCCCCGATTCCCATGTGCAGTATTGGGAGGACGAATCCGACGCGCTGCGGCCGGCAGAGGGCACCCTCCTGCCGCTGTACCGCTTCAGCCGCAAGGCCGGCAAGCGCAAGTCGGTGACGGCGCTGGCGTGGCACCCCCGCCACGCGGACCTGTTCGCGGTGGGCTACGGCTCCTTCGACTTCAACCGGCAGCGCGGCGGCGGCCTGGCGTGCTACACGGTGAAGAATCTCGCGGCGCCGGAGCACCAGTTCCCAGTGGACTCTGGTACAACCTTCATACTGGTATTGCTTATGACATCAAAGCATTGTGAAACTATCGCCCAGGCAGTACCGGGTCGACCGAAGAGACGAGCTTTGCAGCCTGGGGCATGAAGTCTTCAGCAAACAACTGGACAGGGTCTGAAGCCACATGCCAAGCGCGACGGCTCGGACCGCTTGTCCCGCAGGCGTGATGTCAGTGGATTTCAACCCGGAGCAGCCGCACCTCCTGGCCGTCGGCTGCTACGATGGCACCGTGATGGTATATGACCTGCGCTGTAAGGTGTGCCATATTGAGGAAGAGATCTATATTTTTCTCTGTTCATCTGCAACAAAATAGTCGGCATTACGACGGCAACATGAAACTAAACGCAATGCACTGCAAAGTGAGGCCGCCACGAAACAAACCAGCAAAAGCATCTTGGCTGGCTGCAGCGGAGAATGCAGTTTTGGTATTCGCCATAACAGTTTTCTGCGTGATGTTTGTCGCCAAACTGACCTGTGCCGCAGAACAATCACATTCCACTGGACTCTTTTGCGTGTCAAGCGGTCAAGGCAAGTGGCTCACTTCTGCATACAGTCGAAGCAGCCGGTGGACCGCAGCACCACCGTGTGCGGGCGGCGCGTGACTATGATGACTACCATCTGTAAAATCAAGTTCAAGCATTGTGACTTTCTTACAAATATGGCTGCAGTCGAAGCAGCCGGTGGACCGCAGCACCATCGTGTGCGGGCGCCACGACGACCCGGTGTGGGGCGTCGCCTGGCGCCCCGCAACCGCCGCGCACGCTCTGAGCTTCGCCAGTATATCCAGCGACGGCTTCGTGGCGCTGTGGATCTTCCACAAGGGCAAGCTGCGCTGGGAGGTGTGGCGCTGGCTCCCATGTTGCGTGCATTGCACTGGAAAACAATAGGCTGAAAGAGAACTATAATCCACTGGATGACGTGCTGTCTCTGAAGTGCTGTAGCCATGTCCGTCCTTGGGAAGCACATGTATGGGCGCATAATAATTTGCATGATTGGCGAGCGCCACCCTGCCGAGGCGCATCAGCTGGGTGAATTTCAGCCCGTCCTGGGTCTTTGGTCGACACCCACCTGCATTGGCGGTTTCAATTGCCGCTTACTGTCTGTGTGCTATTTCAGCACCTCATGCGGGTCGACCGACCAAAGGCGGAGGCGGCAGACCTCGCCAGCCTGGCAGATCCGGAGCCGGATCCCGCTGGCGCCTGCAGCTTCGACTTTAGAAAGGTGCCTTGCGCTCTTGCTGGTCGTAGTAATCTTTATTGTGTCGCTGCTCGAGAGGAGGTTGCATTGATGCATGGCCAGTCCATGATCCCGCTGGCGCCTGCGGCTCCGACTTCAAAAGGTGCCACGCGTCCATGCTGGGTCTAGACCTTGCCGGGCGGCTGCTGCAGAGGTCTCGCTGGGGCAGCCCACGCGCAGAATTTGCGGTTGCGGCCGGTGTGGAAATCTGTCGTCGCGCGCGACTCGGACTCTTTCATCATGACCTGACGATTCTCTGACTTGCAGGACATCTACCTGGTGGGCACGGAGGAGGGAAACATTCACAAGTGCACCGTCGCCTACGATTCGGTTTTCCTGGCCAGCTATCCGGCCCACACCGCAGCGGTGTACGCTGTGCGCTGGAATCCGCTGCACGCTCGCACCTTCCTGTCCGTTGGAGCGGACGCTTTCGTGCGGCTGTGGGACGAGGCCAAACCGGAAAAGGTGGGGTTGGAAAGTTCAGCAGATTGAAATCGCGGCACTTGTGCACCTTCTTGTCCACCGGCGCCGACTCCTTCGTGGGGTCTTTGAAATCATGCGATGAGTTCAAGCAAGTTGACTGTGCTCTGGACCATATGTGCATTGATTGTGTCTTGGATACAAAACGTGCTTTGGCTCCGGCAACTGACCGGACTCGTGCCAGCAGGGCAGCATCCTGGAGCGCCCCCATCTGAGGCTGCCCATGCGTCACGACAATGCTAATTCTAGGGAAGCAAGTGGTGGTGTTAATGCTCTTAAGACCTGGCAAATACTTGGCGCGCAGCCGATCCTGAAGTGGGACCTGGGAGTGGGCGTCCAGGCGTGCGACGTGGCGTGGGCGCCCTTCTCCTCCACCGTGTTTGCGGTCGTTAGCGACGATGGCAAGGTGGGGAGCCGCGCAACATGTCACTGACAGATGGGAATGCAGAAGATTCACGTGCAGTATTCACTCCCTGATCGAGCCCTTTAAAGCCCGTTGAGATCGCACCTCTCCTCCACCGTGTTTGCGATCGTCAGCAAACGGCAAGGTGCGAATGTTGCACAGCCAACCCTGACGTCTTCGTGCAGTAATATGAGTCGCATCAAGTAAATCAGGACTCCGAACATGTCTTGAGCCGTTTTGTTGGTTCATGGTCCATCCAGCTGTTTGTGGGCAGTGCTTCAAATCTGCGTCTTGGACATGAGTCAAAAATCACAGCGAAGCTGTGCAAGTACATCAAGCATACTATCCTCCGATTGAGACAATCGGAGTGAAGAGACTGTGCAACATGCCGCAGGTGCACGTGTTTGACGTGAAGGAGAACATCTGGGCGGCGCTGTGCGTGCAAAAGGTGGCGCGCAAGACGCGGCTTACCAAGGTGGCCTTTAACAGCGTGCACCCCGTCATCGTGGTCGGCGACGATAGGTCATTTCTTTCTGTTTTTTTGTATCTTTGTATATCTTCGAGTTGTGAAGAGAGCCGCTGTCCGATCTTTGTTGCCATACACCTTTCTTGAGTTGCGTGTTGCGAATGTCAGCATCCACCTGCAGTCTTCGTCTTGACACATTCTTGAAGGCCATATGACGCCATGTGTGTACTTCTCTGAATGATTTCATCAACGTCATTTGAAAGCACGTGTGCCAAATGACTGAAACGACATCAATGACGCGCAGGGGCTGATATTCAGAGAAGTACACACATGGCAAAAGCAGCATCGTGTGCCAAATGACTGAAACGACATCAATGACGCGCAGGGGCTGCGCGACGATCCTCAAGCTGTCCCCCAACCTGCGGCGCATCGCTAAGGAGCCGGAGCCCGTCAAAGCGGCGGAGACCGGCATGCCGCTGCCCCCCAAGCCGAGCGAGAAGGCGGCGGAGGGCGGGCCGCCGAAAAAGCTCAGCCCGGCGGAGGCAGAGGCGGCGAAAATGGAGGCGGTCCTGACGGACATCGCCGAGCACGGCATCTTCCGGTTCGACTGATACTTATCTGGCCCGCCCGCCCGCCCGCCAATGGGTGAGCTTGGGTCAGTGCTGCTGTCGAGCAGGATAGTGGAGACGGCGGAACCAGTAGAGAGTGGCAGGCACCCGTTACAACAGGCAGGAGACGGTTTTGCTGATCATGCTCATGCTGTAGTGGTTAGGTAGCGGGATTTCGTGCATAGGGAAGGAATTTCTGCGTGGTGGTTCGCAATCCGATCAAGGCTTGGTGCTTTTATGTGCTGCTTCTGCATTGGCAGCGGTGCGCATGACAATTGCCGCTTGCAAACGCTAACAAACTCTCGCGCACATGCTTCTACAGCCACTGGCTGTCTGTTATATAAAGCCACACGGACCGAAAGTCCGAGCAAGTGTGCACGGGCAGCAGTATCACACAATACACCGGCAGGCTCAGCGGCAACGGCAGCAGTGGCGGCGGCGGCGGCGGCAGGAGCTTGCACTGGGTCTGCGAGTCGCGTTTTAAGACTCTCACCGACACTGATGCAGCATGTGCATACGCGCACCGGGCAATGTGATGGACATTGCCTCTTTGGCCTCAGCCGTACACGGTGGTATGTTGTTGCTGCACGGCAAAACACCGCGGAGGAAGCTGGCCCTGCAGCCGGTAACATGACTTAGGGGGTGCGCATTCACACAGTCGGGAGGCAGAAGTGCAAGTTCAGAACGTGCAGCTTCCGCAAATATGCATAGGGAGTGTCGTAGACAGTCACACACGTCGCCGTGGTCCTCGCGGTAACGAAGCTCCTGCGTCATAGCACAGGTGGAGCTGCACCTGACGCAGCAGCACATGCGTGAGTGCGTGCCAGATAATATCTGCATTATCAGTGCCCTGAACGCCGCAAGGGGCGTTTTTGCATGCATCGCGACTGCACACCGTCTTACTGGCACATGCTCCTGGGCAACGGCTTGAGCCTCAGTTCGGCTGATCAATGCAGTGTGTGGATGCCCACCTCAGAAGCGTGCTTCACTTGAGTCAGGCTCATTCGTGGGACAGGTTCGACATCCCGGAGACCGTCCCCACATACCAAGACCTGGCGGCGAAGGCGGGTTTCAGCCAGACCAAGAAATCGTGACGGACAAGCACGGGCAAATGAAGATTCTGGCCATGACGAAGGCCTGAACATATGGTTGTTGAACCATGCGCCATGTGACTATCAGTTGCATGTGATGGCGCACACTGTTGACAAACTGAGCCGACCGGCATTGCTTCTTCAAGGCATGATTTTTGACCGGACACCACATTGCGGACACTTGGTACTTATGTGATCGAAATGAATTGCACTCGGGAATCTGCCTGAACTGCAGATTGTAGATACTCTATGCTCAAGTTTCGACACTGCAGAAAATGGAACTGTAAGCTCACCACTGCCTGCCATGTCAGCTAGTGCTACTTCTGCTGCTCACACCTGCTGACGTCTGATCCGTCCTCTACCAACACTAAGACACAAGATCCTAGACCTTGCCAACTTGGAAACACAGGGCATTGCACCCCCCAGCTGGCTTACCTATACACAAGAGGCCTGCAATCGCTGCGGACCCCAGCGTCGCTGCTGCAGATTATTTGCCGGCGGCCTGGCGCCGCGCCACGCCTCTGCGGGACGGGTTGGCCGCCGCTGCTGGCGCATCAGCAGCCTGAGCGGCCACCAGGTCGCGGAAGCGGCGCATGGTGGCAGCGCCGCCGATCTGCACGTCCAAATAATAGTGTCGCGGCTCACTCAGGAACCTGGAGGTCTCTGCGCGGCGGCTGGCAACTGCCGCTGCCTGAGCAGCAGTAGCTGGGGTCATTGGGGTGCAACAGGAGCTGACATCGATGCATGCATGAGGGCTCACGGCTGAGTTCAGATTTAATACACTGCTGCATGGGCGGCGCACCTCGTTGATATCCGTGATGAGGCGCTGTCTGGCGCCAGCAGGATCCGCCTGCCTGCCTTTGCGGTACATTTCCTGCACAGGGCACGCTTGCATGTTGTTGCAAAGAGTCTGCTGCACCATGCCCCAAAGCCCAAGGCTGCATAACCGCAGGTGTCAAGCATGGCACTGGGTTTACAGCATTTTAGTTGATGGCCGCAGTGACAGCATTGGCAGATCTCGAAACAGCTCGTGGGCGCACCTGCGCCGCTTCAATGGCAGCCCGTTTGCTTGGCAGCAGCTGCGGCAGCAGCCAATCCAGCAGCTCCTTCACCGTCGCCGTCGAGACCGGCGAGGCCGCGGCGGCGGCTGCCTGCGGCGAGGAACGGGGGCTGCTGCGCTGCGCACCCGTTGCCGGCTGGCCTCTGTGAGCTGCGGCCTGCTGCTGCTGCTGCTGCCGTGGCACGGCGGCGGCGCCTGCGGCCGCGGCGTGTGGCCGCAGCGCCGCTGCCGGCGCCGCTTGCTGGTGCGGCTGGTGCGCTGCGGCAGGGGCGGCGGGCGCCGCCGCCGCGGGACGCCGGCGCGGCGCCGCTGCCGCGGCACGCCGGCGCGGCGCCGCTGCCGCCGCCGCACGTTGCCGCGACTGGCGGGGCGCGGCAGCGGCGTCCAGCTCGGCCCTGCATGCGGCAAGGTCACGGCGCATTGCCGCTGTCGCCTCTTCCGCCAGCTTCACCGTCGCCGCGACTGCCGCCGCACCCTGCTGCGCTTGGTGCTGGGCGTGCTGTCTCGCCAGCCGCGCTGTTTCCGCAGCCGCAAGCTCCTGAAGCCGCTGCTGCTCTCTCACCACCCTGGCCCTGTACTCTGGTGGTGGGGCCGTTGGCGGAGCTTGCTGCCGCTCGGCTGGCGCGACACGCCCAGGCGGCGCCTGCTGTGGCGCTGCAGCAGCCCGCTGCGGCTGCGCATCTCTGGCCAGCTGCGCCAGCGGCTGTCCGTCCGGCGTCGCCGGCACGGCGCGCCGCTGATGTGGCGCCTGCTGCGGCGCAGCAGCGGCCACGCGAGCATGCCCTGTCGGCATCCGATGTGGCGCCGCCGCTGGCCTGGGCAGCCCGGCTGCCGCCTGCGGTGGAGCGGCCGCCCGCACATGTCCTGGCGGCAGCTGCCGCTGCTGCGCTGGCGCAGCCGGCCTGGGCCGCTCGGCTGCCGCCTGCGCCGGGCGCCTGTGCGGCTCAGGCGAGCTGCATTCCGGCGACGACCGGCCTGCGTCTGCCTCTGCCTGCTCCCGAGCATCCTGCATGCAAACACAAAACATAAACATCTCGTCTGTTTGCCCGCAGTCAGCAGTTGCGTCCAGCAGTGCATGTGAAAGCAGTGGCCCTATGCAACAGGCAGCACACTTGGGCCAGGATTGTTGCGTGCATGCATGGGCCTGCCACAGGTCGGAACAGCCTGTGCAACATGTCATGACGTGAAGTCTGCACTGCATTCTGGACATCTGCCTCAGGTGCAAAGACCTACCTGGCTGACGCTGGGTGCAACGAGCGGCGCCTGTTGGACGAGGCTGCTTCGTGTGGCGGCCCGCTGTGCCTGCTGCCGCTGCCGCTGCTGCGCCTGCTGCGCCTGCTGCGCCTGCTGCGTTGCCGCCGCCACCCGCTGCTGGTGCTTCGGGATGTCTGCCAGCGCCGCTGCTTGAGCCTGCCCAACACACATGACAGCACTGCGTCACACACAGCACTTTGTCAAAGACTGCTTTGCGCCTTGCAAGGTTGAGTGTGCCCTACCCACATCGCCTGACGATTGCTGGGACAGAAGAGACTATCACGTGGGCTTGCGTCACATGTGCATGTTGCAACCAATGTTGCACCGGTACCTAGAGTCTTCGCATCCTGCAGCAGAAGCGGAAGGCAGATTGCTCCCGATGACCAGCGCAACGGCCAGTATCGCCTCCATGCGCTTCATCATAGCGAACTGAACGAGAAGTGCTATGATTCAGGTCGAGGAGAACGCAAAGCCAGCTTGGAATGGCAAGCCTTGCCTGCTGGGCCTGCATCAGCCGCCGCAGCGCTGCATCGTCGGACGGGTCCGCCACCAGAGCGCGGCTGGCGGCTACCATGTCACGCGCTATGAACCGCGCCTGCACCTTCGCGACCCGCAGGGCGTCGTGTACGCTGGCGAGGTCCCGCACCGCGGCCGCCGCCTGCGCAGGATAGAGACACGCATACATGCCAAGTGTACAACCCATCCGGCGCCTGCTGCTGCATGCTGCACCTGTTGCTGCAGACGAGCTAAAGGTGTTGCTGCAGGCGCCTGTGTGCAGAATCTGCGCGTAGTAGATTCTAGACGCCAGCAGGGGACATCCTGACTTCCTGTGGCGAACAATGCACAAGCACCATGCGGGTATTGCGGCAGCTAGGTGTGCACACCTGCGCCTCGGGCGTGTCCACCACCGCCACTGCGGTGGCGCCGCCGCTGTGCCAGCTGGTGCGCAGCCGCCTGAAGTGTGCAGAGTCGTGCGCGTTGCAGTGGCTGCCCGCGCTGCCTGCATGTACATGTCCGGGCGGTGCATCAGTTCGCGCCGGGTACAGCTTCGGGTGACATAAGGAACAGATGCTGTCGCTGATGCAAGCTGGTTTACGTCACCAGCATACGTACCTCGGCCCCAGTGCTTGCACTCTGACGCCAACGTGTCGCACACGAAGCAGAAGCACTGCGCAGCAGTCAGCAATTCGTCAGCATTCTTGTGTTTGCAATTACGCACCACAATCGCGGCTCATACAGAAATTGGCCGTGCATGCGCTGGCAGCAAGTGAAATCAGTTGCTGGGACTCCAGCCTCGCATCAGCAGCCCTCACCTGCTCGCAGTGCTGTGCGTTGCTGGCTTGCATGCCCAGCACGAACTTGTGGAGGCCGCACAGGTGCCGCTGGTGTGGCATGTCCGTCCAGTTCTGCGCTCAGCAACAAAGGAGCTGCTCGGCAGCACAGCGTGTCAGAGCTTGCGAGCAATTGGCGTGCAAGAGAATGCACAGAGCGGCAAAGCTGCATGCATGCAATGCAGTGAATCTCACCAGGCCCTTCTTCATCCCTGCACCAGCAACATGACACGGAAGTAAGCGCAATTTCCAGCAATGATGCACGGAGTGACGAAGCTCCGTTGCTCAAGTGACCCCACATGAGACATGCAATTTGGCATTCACGCAGATGCATGTATTATTGCTTGCCTGTGATCTGCATGTCACTGTCATGATCGCTGCCTGCCGCCGGGTCGCCGCCCGCAGGCATCGACAGCGCCTCATCAAGCTCATCTGCCGCCGGCTCAAACAGCTGCACCTCGGAGTCCAGCGAGCATAGGTCATCCAGCTCCACGATCTCCACCGGGCCTGCGGCCCTCAGTGGGGCGTCCTGACTCGAGCGTGCCCGCTTGCGGGGCCGCTGGGCTGGGCTGTCATCCGTCAGATCCATGACCTCGGACCGGGCGTCCAAGGCAATCATTGGGTACAAGCTGCTCCGCCGAGGGTCGTCTCAGCACACGCCCGGGCGAGAGGTTCCACTTCAAATGTTCACAAGTTCAAACGGCTGGAGGCGATGACCGCGGCCGTGCCACGCTGCTAGACATATCACCACTGTGTGTGGCATAATCTGGCGATGTTGGAGTGCAAGGCGTGGATCGTGCGCGTTCTGCAATCAAGTCATCAGGCGTGGTCACGCAGGTTGGCATCTGACCCTAGTGCCTCGAGAATGGCGACGGGCAGCACAAGTAAATTCTGCGCCAATACATGTCTACTGGCGCTCGCTGTGTTTGTGCTTCTGCTGCTGCTGGTATAAAATCTTGTACCAGCAGGCACAGCACAGCGCTCTCGCGAGATCTTGAAACCGCAGCACGCGCAGCACGCTTGCCCAAAGCTGCGAGTGCTGCATAGCTTGCCAGGATGCTTGCGGACGCTTAATGCAGGGCCGTGACCGATTCTCAACCCTCAATCCCACGGGTCACAGCGGCAGCTCAGTCTGGCGCTTGCAGATTCCGCTTGGCAATAGCAACGCCGCCGGTGGTGTCGCTACAGCTGCGCCGAAGTGCTGCGCACACCTTGCTTGCAGGAGTTGCATGTTACATTGCGCACGGTCATGCAAGCCTGTGGATGACTGGCAAACCTCAACCCCATGTCACAGCGGCAGCTCAGTCTGGCGCTTTGCGAACGCCGCTTGTCGCGACGCCGCCGGTGGCGTCGCTTCAGCGCCTAGCTAGCATCATGCAGGACGGACAATTAGCGCCCCGCCACGTGCTGGCACGAAGGGTCGTCGATCTCGCCGACGATGTCTGCAGGCGGCAGGCTGTCGATGTCCTCCAGCATCGCATCGATCTTCGAAAACTCCTCGAAGAAGGCCGCAAAATGGTTATAGCTGTGGGCAATGTCGTCCGTTCCTGCACCGCAGAAAGTCACGGCTGGTTACTTGCTGGTTCCTCCAGCGATCTGCCGCAAAGCAGTCCTTGACTTGAAGCGCAAGTTGACAAACCCTGCACAGCAGAGCGGCAACAGTCCAAATTATGTCATGACAGACCCCTTACTGCCACATGTGTCAGGCGCACGCACCGCACATCTCCCGGATGGAGTGCATGGCGAGCTGCGGAGCGCCGACGTCAACGGTGCGGCAGCCCAGGTTGCTGGACAGGATCGGACCTGTGGGGCATGCGTTCAGCATGACGGGTCGCCACTTACAAGTCAGTGTTGGTTCAGCCGGCAATGTCAAATGCACAGGAGGTGTGCAACTCTCACGAGGTCACCCGAATCAAATCGATGGCCGCTCTCACGTGGTTGTCTCCAGATTGAGGTTGTGTCAGGCTCGCCACTGTCTGGTTGAACTCACCGATTGTGGAGCCGCACGCCATGTCGCTGCGCACCGCAAACTCCTGGGTGGGAATGTTGCGCTTCCGCGCCACCTCCCTGCGGTTAAATGTCAATGCCATCACCGGACAAGTCAATGCCATTGCGTCATGACAAGATGCTGCGGTGCATGCGTGGCCAGCCGACATGGCAATGCCATTGCCTGTTGACAACCCTCGTGTGCGATACCACATGCATGCGTTATGTGGATAACGTTGCCCCACGACACGATGCTGCGCAATGTGCATGCATGCACGTATGCATGTGGCTACATGCATGCAACTGCAGAGGCAGTGCTCACCTGAAGAGGGCTGCCGAGACTGCGTTGGTAGCGTAGCGCTGGTTGACATTGTGCTTCAGCACCAGGCCTTTGTGGAATATCGGTGCCAGCACCGAGTCGTGCCTGTTTTTGTCACACGATCCTTAGCATGTGTTGCACATGGCCTGCTGACCATGGTTGCGAATGGCGGTCTGTTGGCGTTGCATTGTCCTGGCTTGAGGCGAAGGCACGTTGATGGGGTTGCTGCCGTTTGACGTCTTGGTGCACACCATGAAGACATTGACGCACTTGTCAGCATGCTTGCGGTGCAGGGCGTGCACCATGCATCTTGAAAAAGCCAATCGCCTCCTTTGTTCTTTCCTTTTTTAAAAGGGTGCTCAAAAGTTTTCTTTTTGAAAAATCATAAAACAAAGGAGGCCAGTGACACCGGAGATGTCTTGCAGTTTTTTAAACAGCACCACTGGCCTCCTCTGTTCTTTCAGTTTTATAAAAGGGAGCTGTTCCTAATTGACAGTAAACCGTACTTGTCGGCGTAGTTGGGGTGCAGGGCGTGCGCCATGTCCGCTGACACCAGGAAGCTGGACTGCAGCGCGCGCTGAAGCGCGCCCTCTTGGCCCGCCGTCAGCGCGCCCGTCACGCGGGAGATGGTGTCGTACATCGCCGGGCCGCCGGCGCCTGGCTCGCATGCACATGGACACCATTACATTCTACTGTATGTATGTGGGTTGCAGCATGTCGTGTCATGCACACAGACACCTTTACACGGGGTCGCGTCAGACAAACACGGCGTTCGCCTCGTGGAGGACCCTTGTAGCGCTAGCGACTCTAGCGGCAGCGCAGCACGGCAACCAGAGAGGAGCCAGACTGCGCTGAAATCCCATACGGTGTGCACTTTGTGCTCCAGTGTAGACATAGACGCAGGCGGAGAGTACGCCATACTTCTCCTTTTATTTTCGCACTGTCAGTGTGAGAAAATGCGAGCACCTGCCGCGGACGCGCTGCCGACCTCCTCGTTGTCGAACAGCGCAATGCCGCGCACTGCGGACTCCTCCGCGAGAGCGTCGGCGCCGCCGCACGTGTCGATGAGCGCTGTCTGGAATCAAGAAGTGACTGAGTAGGTGAGATGTATTCGCAAATAGAAAGCAGGTGCATCGATCTGCGCAGCAGGCGATTTGACGTCGAGCTCACTGGGGTGTACTTGCAGCAGGTTCTGTTCACAGCGGGGCACCCTCGCGCACCAGGGAGCAGAAGCTCATGGCCAGGTTGTCCAGCCGGCCAATGAATATAAACTCGTCCTCGATGCCTGTGGGGTATGACAAAATGTGAGATTCTATTACCTTCAATGTTTGCCTCAACTGAAGTCTGTTGATGTGCGCTGCCTGCCAAGCGACATAAGCAATTGCAAGGCTGAAGCCCTGATGTGATGGGGCCCTGATGTGACAAGTGGATGAGCTGCCCACTTATGTTTCTCCCCGGCAAGCATGTGAAACCTCCCGCTCTGCACAGGTGCAGCAACAGCCTGGCAAGCCAGGCCGGACACACATGACTTGAACCACCTGAGCCTGTTACAATGCGACTTTTATAGCGCACCGCCGATGGTGCCCGGCTGGACATCGCAGATGTTGAGCTCGAAATCGACGATGTCCTCCGGCTGCACCTTCAGCTGCTCTGCCAGCAGCTTCAGCAGCACCGGATGGTGCTTCTCCTGGAACGATGCAATACGCTCATCAGGACACAGAATTCGGCCGCTGCATGACGCCGCGGACTCTCCGGCAAAATTCAAGTGCATTTCAGCAGAGAACAACAGGGGGCGTCTGGTTCATTGCGGCAGTATGCGACACGCAAACGCCGCAGAAAACGGGGATTGTCAAACAGAGCACAGACAGGTCCGATCATGCCTGCCGCGGCTGCTGCCATCCGGCGCTGCAAACGCTCACCCCTTCAGCTGCGGGACTGCCTGCTGTCTGAGGAGTGGCGTCCGACGCTGCGCCATCGCCGCCGTTGCCACCGTCCTTGCCGGCTTCAGCCTTGGCAGGCTTCTCCACGCCCGCCTGCATTCTTTCCAATCTCTGATGTCTGCATTGTCACAAGTGCTGCCGAGGCGGTTGAGAAGGTCAATGTGTTTTGGATGATGCGCGCCTGAAACCACAACACAGGCCACATCTGAACAATCGCATGAGACATGATGGCGGAACTGCAATGTTGGTGAGTGTGCTTCGCAGCCCGCATGCCAGGCTGAGTCGCGGCTGCCACCTTGATAGCGGTGGCCAGGATGGGCGGCAGGTGGTTCTGCTTGTTGGGCTTGAAGCCCTCGGTGGCCAGCTCCCGGTTCAGGTGGATGGCCAGCATCGGGATGCGCATGATCGGCCGCGCCACCTTCACCTGCACAGCCGGTGCGCTGGGTGCTGGTCACGCCTGCTAAGCCATCAAACCCTACAGCCATTGGTCTTTGAGCACTGTGCCGCATGCGACATTGCTAGTGAGGCGGCCAAGCGGCCTTAAATGTGTGACGACAGCGACAAGAGTCGCTTAGCTCTCGTCCTTATGTCGCACATGACCACCCATAAACGACGCACCAGGCGGTGCTGCAGGGTGCCGCCGGGGGCGCGCACGAGCACGCGTCCCGCCACTGACAGGTCGCGATCGAACCAGGTGTGCCACAGGCCGCCGCCATACGGCTCCACATTGACTGACAGCCACGCCTTGTTCTTGGTCAGCTTGGACACCGGCTTCAGCTTCAGGCACGGGCTGCGGTACGGGAGAAGAATGTGGTGAAAAGGGGGTTGCAGCTCTTCATGGCTGCAATGTGTCCTTCACTATAGTTTATGAGGTTCGAGCCATACATCGGACCTTCAGATGGCATACACGAACTGCCAGACTTTGCCTGAAGGTCGTTACGTGTCATGCCGCCGGTCAGCGCGGCAGGCAAAGCTGCATGGCCACCGCCATGAGCGGAGCCTTCACGCACCTATCGGTGTGGGCGCCGATAAGGTGGAAGCCGTTGCCGGGCTGGTACTTGGCGCCCACTGCAAAGGCCACGAGCGTGGAGGCGTTGCGCGTGAAGAAGTAGCGGCCGCCGGGCTGGAGGTTCCAGGCGGCGCGCTCTGACAGGCGTTCAAAACCGGCTGCCGCCAGCCGCTTGCTGCCCTCCTCTGCGCACACGCAGGGTTGGCAGTGAACACGTACTCTCGGCCACAACCTCAAGGGGTAAATGCGGAGGTGATGGAGCTGGTCGGTGACCCACAGACATGCTGCTTGATGCATTGATCATCTGCATCATGCAGTGCAATCGCCTGCGACCGCCTGCAAGTGCTAGGTTGTAGAATTCATGAGCGAGGTGCGCAAGAGGATAGAGGGAAGCTCAGAGCTGAGTGAGTGAATTCAATGCTCACCCACTGCGTGGAACTGCGTCCATGACTGGTTGATGAAATCGACCAGCTCCTGTGCGATGTCCGGCCGCGCCGCGCTGATGGCCTTGGCCGGCTGGCCGTTGCCGGCGTGCGGCATTGCCTTCGCTGTTAGGGATGCGACTGACCTGATCGCCGGCTTTGTGTACCACAGATTCGGACCGGTGCTGCCCAAGGCTCGGTGTCGGAAGTGGCAGAGCGCGGAAGATTGCAAGCAGGGTCTGCTGCCGAGCGTGCGCGCAAGTGCGTGCCGTGCAGCCAGTGCGGTCATCAAACGATGACAAAGTGTGCAGCTCGTGCATTCAAATGGGAAGAGTTGCAGTAGGGCGCTGGAGGTCTGATGCATCAGGGGGCAGAGGCGACCTCGTGTGTGGCAAGGCCGAGAAACCGAGTCAGCAGATTCATTTTGCTGCAAAACCTGCTTGCACGCGCACCTTCACAAACTGTGCCGATCATCATGAATTTCTGCCTGCTCGCGTCTGAGACGCTTCCCAGCTGCGGGCACCCCTGCCGCTCGGCGCGTCCGCTGCCGAGGATCGCTTTCCGGGGTGCAGACCAGCAGCAACTGATCTGCAGGCGGTCTCAGCGCCGCTGCCCTCGGGCGGCGCCAGGTAGATCAGGCGTTGTCACACAGGCGACTGCTGCATCCGAGAATGGCTCCTCGACGGTCAGGATGTCGGTCCAGGTGAGCAGCACAGATATCATGGCGTGCTGTACCTGCGGCATCTGCCATCCTGCTCTTGTCACTGCATACAACTCATTCGGTGCAGCAAATTAGTGATGAAACCTGAGTTCTGCTAATCAATTGCACCGTGACCATGCCAGGGGCGCCACTTGGAAATAACCGATGCGATCGAGTAAGTCTCTGCCGCGTTGCCTCGCCTGAGTGTCCCTCGGACTTGTTTGTCCTGTCTGCGAGTATCAACAACGAGAATGAGGGCAACGGAAACCTTTTCAGGAAACAAGGCTGACCCGTGGAAACATCTCATCCTGCAGGGAGTTTGTGCGCACGCGACGTGAGTTGGCAGTCCGTTGCGCCATGCCAGCTACAGCTGCTGACTTGTCACCTGCTCCTCTGCTGCTCTCTGAAGTCTCGCGCTAGGAGGTCGCAGCCTCATGGGTAACAATTGCTGAACCTGCAGTCACGAAGGCGGTGATCAATTTTGCGGGGGGAGTGAAGGAAGTCAATGTGCGGCTCAGTGCGGGCGGCGGCGACCGCGGCGCCGGTGCCCCGTAAGTTCTAAATTAGCCTTTCAAAGACTGCTGTTTTACCTAAATACCTTTCAGAGACTGCTGTTTCACGCACGTTGTAGAACCGGATGCAGGCACAGCATGTAATGCCCGACTCGATGCAGCATGACAGCTGAAGCATCGTGCGCGCAGGCGCCAGCGGGCGGAGATCACGGTGTACACGCTGCGCAATGGCGTGGTGAGCGCGCGAACAGTCTTGGAAGTATCTGCATTTGTGCTAACCATGCAGTGAATGCTCCCGAGTGGATGGCAGGTGCTGCCTCGACATCTGTTGCAAACACATTCTCTGCAGGTGCGCGCTGAGGATGAGGAGGACAGCCTGTATGCCGCGATCGACCTCGTCTCCGACAAGGTGCACGCTTATAAGATGTAGTTGCGTCCCAGATGTGTTCAAAAGGGTTTAGGCTGCCCGTATGCCGCGATTGACCTCGTCTCCGACAAGGTCCGTGCGCCCCGGACATGTCCAGCATCGATGTTGTCGGACGCTGCTCAAGGCAAGAGTCTGCCTGTCCCGCGTGCTGCCTGTGTATTGGATGCGCAGCACGTCACCGGACACCAGCTGCGCAGACTGAACCCTGATTTTCTTTTTTTTCTTTCTGAGAACGCAACTTGCATAGACACCGATTGCGGCCTAAACCCTACCATGCTCGGTGCGAGTGAAGCAGCCGCTGCGCAGAATGGACGAGAAGGCCATCAGTCGCCGCAGGCGGTTCGAGAATCTGATCTGTAAGCCCTACCTCGCTGCGCCGCAGGTGAAGCAGCGGCTGCGCAAGATGAAGGAGAAGGCCATCAGCCGCGGCAAGTGGCAGGGCAGCGGCGGCCCCAAGGTACCCGCCATGCGTGGCAGCATGCTTTCCCTCGCCACACAGTCCTTTGTCAGCCCGCATCAGCTGCCGTGCGGTGTCTAGATACGACTCTCCTGGCGCAGCTGCCGCCTGCGCGCACACCTGGTCGCTGTCTGTCAAAATGACGCTTACGAAGACAAGTGACAATGCAGGGCGCTGATGTCATCAGCGAGCTCGTCAGCAGCGACTGGGAGGTGCGCTGCTACTGCCGGAGTGTCGGGTCTCGCCGTCATGGCGCCAAGGAACCCTCCTGCATTTTCACGACTCGTCGCTTGGTGTGCACGCCCTGTAAACACCATGGGCAACGCTGTGTCAGGACTGCCTGGCGGTTTGAATCGCCTCAACATGCTGAGTATGTCCTTGCCACCATGAGCGAGCCTGACCCACTGTCGTAACGCGGTAAACCGCAGGACTCGGACTACAATTTTGCCAGCATGGACCGGAAGATCGAGCTGCCCGACGATGTGCTCCGCACAAAGACCTTCGTGCTGCACCCCACCTCCCTCGAAGAGGCCACGGAACAGCTGGAGCAGGTGCGCCGCCACGCTCTGCTGCAGAGACCTCGATCCAGATGTCAGACTCACGGACTCTTGTCTTTTCAGGGAGCTTCTGTCAGCTGTCCGGTGTAGCTGTCCTGTATGAGTGCCTCTCGTCTAGCTGTCCTGTGTGAGTGCTTCTGAGTACCGGTTCTCTGGGACAACAAACCATTTCTGCACCTCATCAAGCCTAGCCTGAGTGCGCCCGCATTCCATTCCGCACAGCGGCTTTTGTTGCAACGCGTATGAGGCACTCAAGAGTGCTTATATATGTTTGTCAGTACTTATCCGTGGTATTTGCCGCAGGTCGGGCATGACTTCTACCTGTTCAAGGTGCGTTACCATCAGGAATATCGCAGACAGCTCTACATGCGCCAGCATCTCTGTGAGAAAGTGACAACTCGTCTCCAACATTGCTGTGGTTCTGTGAATACTTATGTTGTTGCTCGTCTTGTACGTTGCTGCAGGACAAGGAGAGTGGAGAGGTCAGGGTGCTGTACAAGCGTCGTCACGGCGGCCTCGGCCTGATTGTGCCGCAGATCTGAGGACATATCGAAGACACCTGACGGGGCAACAAACCAGAAAACTACCCAGCCTACAGTTTCAGCGTACAGCCTGTGGGCGGACGACCGACTGCTCAGCCGAGCCTATGTAGAACGAACAGTTTCATTGCCGTACCCAGGGCCTTGCAGCTTTTTGATAAGCACACACACTGTGAAGCGACGCAGCAACACTCCCAGAAGTATTGACTCACCTAGAGCTAGAGGCAGGTGTCGGCAAACACACGATGACTGGAGGCGACGCTACCACAAGTAGTGACCCGCGTGGATTTAGGTGTCGACAAACACACGACGTCCCGAGTGTACAGTGGTCTTCGAGTGACCAGAGTTTCCAAATCAGACGCTGAGACCGAGTTCTGTAAGGCAGAGTTTCAAAAAGCCGAGATTATTGCTAGGGCGCCGATGCAAAGGGCCTCATGCTGCAACCCAAGCCCCCGAGTTGTCTGCCTACGCAGCATCCTGCGCGTCGACGATCGCGATGGCGGCCGCGGCGGCGTTGCTCACCGATTCGGCGGGAGCCTCCGCGGGCGCCTGGCCGCGCACCATGATGATGGGGATCGGCTGCGAGGCCTGGCTGACCACCCACTGGGCCATGCTGCCGAGCCGCTGCGGGTCCGAGCCGGCCTGCAAACGAGGCACGATACTTCTGTCTTCCCTCCATCTTCTTCCGCTTCTCAATCTTGTTCAGATGGCAGGGAGCAGGGGCACCAGTAGGATGGCAGGAAGGCTGTCATGCTGCAAGCCGAAGTGTTTGCGCATACTGCACGCCCACAAGTCAAAGGGCGGCTCACCGTGTCGTTGGCGGCGAGCGCGATGGCGGTCGCTCCCAGCTCGGTGGCCAGCTTCATGATCGTGCCGCCGATGGCGTCCTTCATTTGAGAAAGAGACGACTTCTTTGGAAACATGAGCCTGTACTCTTCGAACTAACCCCCAATAGAAAGCGTTGCAAAACGTGGGTCTCGCTATATTGATCTACACATGGATTCAGCATACATACCGGAGGTGCGTTCTCCGTGTCCACAAACACGTGCACGTCGTAGAACAGGCCGCCGGCGGCCTCCAGCAGCGGGATCAGCCTGTTCCGGGTTCCCAGAGAAAGGTCAGGTGGGGTCCATAGCGCAGGGAGAAGCGAAAGAGAAGAGAGAAGAGACAAGACAAGGCATATGGGTGCCAGAAAAGAGCAGGCTGGAATGCCATTCGAATTCACACCGAAACACATACTGAACCACACACTCCACATGCATGGGCATGTTGCAGATGGCATGTTGCAGATGGGTTATTGTGGAAATGGAGGTGCACTTCTCCTTGATGTAAGACTGGGCGCGCAGCACGTCCTGGCGCTCGTGGTGCGGCTCCTCGTGCAGGGAGTACGCGTTGCCGGGCCCAGAGTGGAAGATCTGGCAGTTGGAACAATGCACAGTGAGCTGCATTCGGCAGTGATGAAACGTCCACGATGACCCAACCGCCGAGGTCAGGATGTCGATTGGCCACGTACACTGCACTTGGCCAGGTAGCAGCCAGGACTTGCCCCATCCATTGAAGCCCTGCTCACATGTGGATGAGGTGACGTGTTACGACACACATTGCATGACGGTAAGGAGAAAGTGCGACACCTCTGTGCGGGTGTGCAGGCACTTGACGACGTGTGCCAGGTGAATAGCGTCGCCCTTTTGCGCCAGGTCATTCACGACCCACGCGAGCGCCGCGGCGGATTCGGGCGTCAGCGACGTGGCGAGCACGATGTTCCGCTTGGGGTGCTGCCCTGCGACAAACGGGAGTGCAGACGCTTCAGCAGAGGTTTACGCCGGCGATGGCGCACGGACCTATGCAGGCACCTTTACGGCGCTCACCTGATCTCAGGTTGCTAAGCAGCTGGAGGCTGCCGACCTTTGCGGATCGGCTGCGCTCCATCGAGAACGTGGGAGAGTTCTTGATGCTGCCATAGTTTGCTGCCATAGCGTCGCGCTGCCCGCCGCGGCAGAACGAAACCTAAAGGCGACTTTAGACCTGCTGTCCTGGCGGATGAAACGTTACTCAGCAGCCTGCACAAATACGCCTGACGCCTGATTCGTGGGTCTCTCCAGGCAATTTGTAGTGGTTCCGGAAAGAGTGTGTGGAGGTGAGGGGGTCAGGGAGGCCAATGCCGCGCTACGCTAGCTACAGAGCCAGAGTCTGACAACACGAAGACGAACATAAGCTTTGCGTGCAAGCAGAGAATGACGCGGTCGGACAGGAATCAAGCTGGAAAACCAGCAACCAAGAAACCTGAGAGCACGTGCGTTTTACTGAACTATCATGGGGTGACGATGCTTTTACCTGGGCGTCAGCTTGGCGCAAGCTAGCAAAAATCATTTGCGGTCTCACCGAACGATACTCAGGACTGCTTTGCTTCTGCTATGCAACAGCGCTGCAATTGAATCGTGATCAAGGTCCGTCTCGGAATACGTGCTTGCAAGTGCATTCGGTGTGTCCGACGCGACTGCATGAGCGTTAGCTGTTGCACGGTTCTTCTGGTGCTCTTGGCGCTGGGTGCAGGTGAGGCTTGCCGCTGAACGATGCATCGCGCGCTCCATTTGCCTGAATCTAGGTGATGTTGGTGCGTGATAACCTCAAGTTCGGCTTCGAGCGCAGGTTCGCTAAGAGGGTCAGCAGCGCTCCACATCAGCTTTCCGATGGGAATGTTCTCAAAGGCCACGAAGAAGTCCGAGGAGCCGTCTGTGTCAGGCTCGGACGCCAGCGACCAGACCGCAGCGGATGCCGAGGCGGTGTCTGACTTCCCACAACAGCAGCAGTTTTGGCGCGGCGGCGACTACCAGCTTCTGGGGTCGGGCATACGCTACTTCAAGATCGGGTTCGTCAGCCTCAAGGTGAGCTTGGCGATTTGATGTTCATGCAGCCATGTTTCGCCGGTATATCCGGTCAGCATTCCGCATGGCGCAGCGGGGTGTGGAAGCGACATGGGTATCGCAGCGAAGTGATTTAAGAGCTCTGTGCCCAGAGCGAGCCGTCTCTGCATGCTCGAGCGCTACCGACATAGTGGAGCATAATGCAAATCCGGTACACCACACCACACCACATACAGAGCAGCTTCTCATCACACTCCGTGCTCACATTTCCTATGCTGTGCGATGCATGTGTTCTCAGGTGTACGGCCTTGCGCTGTACGTGGAGCGGCAGACTGCGGCGGCGGAGCTGGCGCGCCTGAATTCGGAGGGCTTTTTCGCTGACGGCAACTATGGCGTGGAGCGCATGTGCGCCGCCATTGCCGCCCTCAAGTGCAACAAGGCGAGTCCCTTGCAATCCAATTATTCGTAGGGCTTGTCTTTCACTTTGACTGTATCAAACTTCTCAGTGCAACACCGGTGTGCGCCTCTGGCTTGGCGCCTTGTGCCTTCAGAACTTTGCGTTTTGCACAGACATCCATCAGTCCTGCAGAGGATCCAATGCGTGGAAAACGCTGACTTCTCTTTTTCACGGTGATATGTCCGAACTATAGGTGGCGCAACTGCAGCTGCTGCGCAGCATCACTGCCTCACAGTTCACTGGTGCTCTTGCGGAGTCGCTGAAGCCGCGCCTGCAGGACACAGGTGCGACGCGAGACGCGCGAGATGAGCGCAATGTGCCGGATACACATTTGAATCTGCAGTATCCGAATCTGCACCACCCGAATGTACATCAAGAACACTCTGATGCCTGATTGCTTGCAGATGACAAGCGTTTCATTCCCGGCTTCGAGAAGTACTTCGAGAAGAAGAGCCTGTCAACGTCCACCAATGTGCCGCTGCTCTGGACAGGTGCAGGCCCTGTGGCTTCCCGGATGCCCACTGCTGTCGACGGCTTCACCTGCTTGCCAGCGCATACACGTCTGGTATGCAGAGCTCCTGTGATGCTTCCACTGTAATCTGTGCCGAGACCGCGCCCCAACTTCCTTGATCCCCTGCGAGCAGTCGGCCAAGGACAACATACATAATTATGTTCCCCCTGCAGTCGGCGGGCAGCTGGAGGCGGAGCTGCTGCCGCCGGGCAATACGGACTTTGCGGACGTAAAGCCGGGCTTCACGGTGCCGTCGCTGCGCTTCGTGCAGGCGCTGTTCGATATCTACCTGCGCTCAGGTGCGCCGTTCTGCTGTGTGACTGGATGTGCTCAGGTGTCGTGCCCTGGACGCACTGCTCCATACAAATGAACGCCCTGCATCCTCGTGCGCAGCGCATGCATGGCCAAAATGATCATGCATCCGCCCCGAGTGTGAAAACCAAACTCCTCTTGCCTCTGTTCTCCCACCAGCATCCTGGCTCATGTGCTATATCTGTTCATAAGGTTTTCATCGTCAGATCTCTGCCTGCGCTCAGACACGCCCGTGACCGGCGCCAGGGAGCAGTGGGCGGCGTCGGTGAAGCAGATGCTCGACGCCGCTGTGTGAAGCGCGCACAGAGCTACGCGCAGCCTTTGGCATATTTCTGAGCAGCCGCCTCCGCCCATACATGCGAATGGCAATTTGTGCACGCGGACGACAAATGAAGTATCCATCCGGATGTGAGGCGCGAGTGCATGTCCTATGCACCTTCGTTCAACACGTCGCCATATGTAGTGAAACACCAGCCGGAGGGGCACATTGCCCCGCTGTTGATTTTGTTTGTGAACCCGCAGCGTAGCTCAGCCCAGGACTGCTGCGCCCTGAACCACAAGCCACGATTCAACCTTGATGCGCTGCGGCTGACTATGGACTGACATCCCTTCCTCGGCTGATGACCCCTGCCTAACGAAATATTGATGTTCGAAGTGTAGAGTGTGTGACTGTGCAAACCCGATACTGAATATGCACCACAAACTGACGGGACCACTGACACGACAACCTGTGACTTACCTGTTTTGTTCGACCGAATGTACATATATATACAGTTACTCCAGAGCCGAAGGTCGTGCGTACAAACAGTCACTTGCACTCCCCACTGCCGCTGCCTCTGCCGGCAAACCTTCCAACGAGGAAGCCAATGGCCAGCCCTGCTACAGCACCTGCTGCCAGGCTGCCGACAGAGGTGAAGATCATGGTCGACTGCAGCTGTGCGCGATACTCATCCACAGCGCGCATGAAGGGCTCCTGCACGACACAATGACACGTTCGGTACAAATTCATTATGCAGGGTGACAGCAAGCCTGCACGTACAACAACTGCACAAGCACAAGGAGTCACCTTCAGGCCGTCTACGAACGGTTCTAGGAAAGGTGAAGCGAGGCCGTCCAGTACAGCGAGAGCTGTATCGTATTCGCAGGCTGCATCGCAGCCGTCGCAGCCGGGAGCCAGCCACCTTTGCGAAATCCAACAGGAATGTGAGGCGCTGCATGCAATGGTCGATGGCTGGCCATCGCCACAGCAGCTCACTCATGGCAGGGAACAAGACTTGCTCACCTGCCGGGCTGGACTTGTGCTGCGAGGCCGTCGTGAACTGCTGGGACAGCGGCGTCACGGTATTTGACGCGCCGCAGCCCCTGGTCAACCTGCGCCGCCGTCGCCTGCTGCCGCAGCTGGGAGATTATCCTGTCCCCAATCCTGCGGGGAGAGCGAATGTCATGTACACATCTACACAGCAAAGGGCGCTCAAGCCTTTACAGCATGTGCCAGGTGTGCATGCATGGGCGTGACAGCTACCGGCTGGCAATTGTGTGGTCGCATAACCAACAGCAGCACACCTGCGGCCCCGCTCCCGGAACTCCGGCGAAACCTGCATGCACTGCTCCAGGTAGGAGGCGTACAGCTGCGTCCGCAGCTGCGTCTGCAGCGACAGCAGCTGCGCCCGCGCCTCTGCCACTGACGCCCCCACTGTCACCTGCAGCTGCTCCTGGCTGGAGAAGATCATGTCCTGCGCACAGCAACTCGACATCATGCACCTATGTACACTGATCTGCTGCAATTTCATTGATGGTGCTGGCGTCACTGTCAACTCGTGACCACGGTCACCTGCACCGTGCGATAAGGCGTCGGCGGCGCCTGGCAGACAGCGATCTGGATGTGGAATGGATTGAGCTGGCGCAGTGCACTGTGGACCTGCGCATGCGTCCATGTGTGGACGCCGCGGCTGCGCGCATTAGCATGCATCGGCGGAGCTGGTGCTGCCATGTCATCGCGGCTCTGCCGTGGCTATGGCATGTCGAGTATCTGCAAGATGGCGCATCGGGGTGCCGTTGACTGCGAGCAAATGTGGCGCTGCGGTATCCGTGCTGCGGCTCAGCTCGAGATTTAATCTGTCACAAAGACGCGTGCGAGCGTCCAAATCGGATTTTAGGCACATTCGATCGGTAGCAAAGTAGCTTCGCAGATCAGCGAGAATCGACTGTCGTGCAAGGGTATTCCGGGATGGGATTGTCCGTGGTGACACAGCGCTCTCGCATGAGACACCTCTCGCCAGACACTTAGTTGGAAATTGTATTGTGCAAATGTGTGATCTGGTTCTGTCTGGTTGTCGGTTTGCAAACAGGAAGACCGACAAAAGTTGAGCGCAAACTGAAAACCCTCGGTTTCCCTTTTTTACAGGCGCCCTGGCGATTTCCGGCAGCTCCACCGTCAGGCGCAATGCAGCAAACCGTTTGTTAGTTTTGCATTGAGTGTCGCCAAGTGCAACGACTTCGCTGTACGCGATGCTAGCTGTGCAGCAGTCGAGTAGAGCTTGTCGATCGGTAGGGGGAGTCGCATTGCAACTGCTGCGGGCTTCCGCAACGGCTGCAGAAGCGTCGCCTGTCCGCAGGTGACTGCGCATGCAGTTCTCAGGGTAGATTTCATGTCAGGCCAAATTGTGTCCGATCAGCTGCACATCATGGTTCGGCAATGCATGCACTGAAATCTGACAGTGGAGGCGGCTCGCCGCAGACTTTCAACGCTGACCAGCCTCGCCGACTTCGGAGGAGCGCCACACAACGTTGGAACCATCAGGGAATCTGCAGCAGGTACATGCCTACTGCCACTGCGCCTCATCTGCGGCAGCGGCATTGCAGCAGCCACCCACTGCATGCAGTATGCATGAAGGTTGCCTATGTCGCACTTTCTGAAGGCACCTTTGATCCAAACGTCGCAATCGACACACGTACAGGAGGCCAGCATGGCCCCACGCGGGGTCACGATTGGCCATGTCAGTGCCGCCACAACCATGCCCTCGCCCGCTTCCCAGGTGCGCAACTAGCGACGTGCAATCCAGCGTGCAATCCAGTGGCTTCCAACCCTCCTCAACCTCCAGAGGGCAGCAATTCACAGAAATAGATCCTACACTTTGTGCAATGGAGCCGCTGGACTAACGCACCCGGTGCTGCAGCATTGAGCGATGAGGACGAGGACTACGATGGGGAATTCGGCAGCGACTCAAACGGGAAGAAGGTGGGGCCCTGCTGCACAACATTTACCTCGGTCATCATTTCGACACATGTGGTATTGCACCTGCTGCTATTACTGTTGTGGAATGTGCATTCTCACAGCAGCGGCAAGGTGCGGGGCAGCTGACCTTGACGTCATTGGAGGCGCCGCACAGCAAGGACCTCCCAATTGCTCTGCTGGAGCAAACGGTTGACTCCTTTCGGCAATCTGGCAGGTCCTGGCGAGGGACACTCGGCGGGCGGCAGTGGAGGCGATGTTGCTGGCGGCGCTGTGGCCCGACAGAGGCTTCTCGGCCGCCGAAAGGCCGCGCCTGCTGTCGCTGCTGGCCTCGCCAGAGTACCAGGGCCTCCTCCAGGTGCGGCTGCTGAAGAACACAGCAACTGGGACAGCATCACACGGTATCCGGCAGTCAGAATCTGCGGGCGGCTCGGCGCATTTCAGAAGGATCGCATGCCGTGCAGGTTTTCACGTCCCGCCTGCATCGGCAGTTTGACAGGACGGCCTCCGCGCATGCCGGCTGTGTGGGCAGAGTTGTGCGCGCTGCTGCTGCAGGCGACCGGCGGCGACCGGCAGATGCTGGACATGTTGGTGGACGCCACCTCAGCACCGGCGGCGTTTGACAGGTGGCGGTGGAAGGCGGCTGTGCACGCCGAGACGACCGCCATCATCGAGGCCGAGGTGAGAGGAAGGCACAGTCCACTGAGAACATATGCCAGCTCAAACATGTAGCTTTGGTCAACTGCTGGGTCAATCTGGCTACAGGTTCTCGAGGTACTGCCGCACGAGGTACTGCCGCGCGCATTGCACGGTAGTGCCTGCATGTGTTAGTGCGCCATTACAGAGCACAGAAATGTAGAGCTGAGGAGCTTTGGCGAGAGCCCTGCTGGGTCAGAGACACGCTGCTAACACCCGCACGAGTTTGTTGGTCGGCATTGAGTGTATTGTTTGTTGCGCTGCAGTGGCGGGCAGCGCTGGAGCACGAGGGCGTAGTGGACGAGCTCGTTCGGGCAGCGGGCGGAAAAGAGGCCCTGGAGGGCCGCCTGCTGGCGCAGCTGTCGGGCCTCGACCTGCCGCGGCTGCCGTCGCCGACGCCCGTGGCGACAGAGAAGGCCACAAAGTGGCGGATGAAGTCGCAGACCCAGGTGCATATTGATTACATAAGGTATCAGTTTCATCATTCCCCGAATGACTGGTGGTGGACGTGCATAACAACTGCCGGGCGTCACAGCAGTGGTGGGAACGGGGTAATTGGGAAAGTGTCAAAATCTCGCTGGTGAGCAGCTCCGTTGACAAGGCCGGCTGTCATTGCCCAGCATCGATGCGACATGTCCTTTACCGTGAGCAGCACACGAATGGCGTGCTGCTTGTGCACCGGGACGCTTGCTCGAGCCACCGCGTCCATCGCATGAATCATGCCGGATGCCAGCTTTGTACCGGCCGCCACTAGCCTGAATCGCTCAGCAGAGTCCGGATGACATCGCGTCACAATCTCTGTGGCAGGCGCCTGCCGCATCGCCGTCAGTCTCGCCGACCATGTCGGAGCCGCCGCCGCTCCCGCTGCCGCCATTCGTGCTGGCGCAGGCGGCGGCGCGGCTGTGCCCGCCGCGCGTTACCGCCAGCGGCACTCCGGCGCCGCTGCCGCAGGACCACCATTACGAGGCCCGTGACAGAGAAAGCGGCGAAGGCGAGGGCACCAGCACCGCACAGCGGCGGGCGCGTGTGGCAGCCCGGCCGGGGCGGTTGCTGGACGGCTGGCACCTGCTCATGCCGCAGCGGTGGGCAGTCGACTGTTGTTGACGCATAGCCTGGCAGAGATGAGTGCGGCACTGTGATGCGCAAACTTAGACTTCTCAGGCTGCTGCTGCTGCTGCTGCTGCTGCAGCAAGTGCTGCTGCTGCAGCAAGTGCTGCTGCTTCTGCCGCCGCCCTCGCCGCTGCCGCTGCTGCACGGCTGCTGCAGACAAACGTTGACACAAACACCAAACGCACGCGCTCCCCTTCAGGTGGGGCGACCTGCACGCCAGGCCGGCACTGGAGGAGGTCGCGGCGGCGACAGAGCGGTTTCGAGCGGAGGCGCTGCTGCAGGCGGCCGCCAAAAACCCTACAGAAACCGCCGCCAGCGACGACAACGAACCGCTGCAGACCGTCACAGCCACCATCGGCAGCCTGTACCCCGGCGCCGTGGGCCCGCCACAGCTGCTGAACAAAAAGGTGCGCTGTTGGGGTCATATTACACGCTGTCCGACAAGGCTTCATCACCCATGGCCACCTCCCTCCGGCCAGCAACGCGGAAATTGCCTGCTGTCGACATGCAGACCCAGGGCCGACGCTTGGCATGAGGCATCCTGTCTGCATGCTTTCCGATTTGTGTGAGCAGGCCGTGTCGATTGACAGTGGGCCGGAAGGTGTCTATCGGAATAACCTGTGTGTGACAGTCGTGCGCTGCATCGGTCGGGGTTCACGTGTCCAGCCTGCGGTGCATAGGATATTTATCTCAAGGGACGGGTATCTGAAGGACCTTTCAAAGCCCTTACCAGGTGGAGGTGCAGCACCTGCGGCTGGCGCGAGACTGGCAGCCGATGCTGCGGCCGACGCGGCACCGGGAGGTGGAATTCATCTTCTACTGATGTGCAAATTTCGTGAGGCAGAATCTCGCTGCATGTTGCTATGACGCGCTCTCCGCGCACCACTCTCTATGAGGTTCACTTGCCAAAATCTGATGTAGGTAAGTTTCAGACTTTCCAGAATATGATGCATTGCAGTTTCCTTTCTGTCTCCTTGCAGGGCTTTTTCTTCAATCCGGATGCGGGGCGCAATGCGCCGACGCTGCCGCCGGAGTGGGGCCGTGGCCCGGGCATGGCCGCCGTCGACCCCCTGGTCGCCTACGACCCCAACGCCCCGCTGCTGCAGGAAAGGCTATTCCCTTCCTGCCTCTTTGGTCCTGGTCCTGTGATTGTTTGTAACAGCCTGCCTTGCCAGCAAGCGTCTGTTCTGTAAGCATTCGCGTCCATCCTGCTACAGGGCAGAAGTCCCCACCTCTGCGTCGACGTCATGCATTGCAGTCAATGAGATGCATGACCAGTGACCAGGTGCCCAGTCACACTGCCAGCAACATGCAGCGTTCCCATGCTGCTCTCCAACGATGGTCCCATAACCTCGATTACCAGATGCAATTGCATCACAAGTGCAGGCGCCGATACTGGAGCCGGGGCACGTGTGCCTGTGTAAGGGCATGGACAAGGAGCCGGCGCTGCAGCTCTGAGGCAACATAAGCACTCTAGAATAACACACACAAAACACTAAACCCTGGAGCACTGCAGGCGCCGCTGCTGGAGCCGGGGCACGTGAGCCTGTGCAAGGGCATGGACAAGGAGCCGGCGCTGCGGCGGGCGCGCGCCACCCTCCGCGTCGCCCGCCGCTGGGCGCCCCTACCAAAGGTAACTGGGCCTGTCTGGCAGAGGTGTTACTCAATCCGACGCTCCTTTGAGTGCGCGCCACCCTGCGCGTCGCCCGCCACTGGGCGCCCCTACCACGGGCAACGCTTTCTTATGGGCTGCATCGTTTTGTAATCTTAGTCGGCAGAACGTTTGCTCAATCGTGGCACATCATTGGTTGCGCGCCACCCTCCGCGTCGCCCGCCGCTGGGCGCCTACACCAAAGATACTGCGACCGAAACTGCACATGTCACTATTCACTTGCAGCATCCTTGGTCGAACTGTGAAAAAGCGGTGTGCCACCATCTCTGCTGCCCGCCGCTGGGCACTGCGGCTGCAGAAACAGTGCGAACCATGTAGTGTCTCGCAGCTTTGATTGACAACGACAACATGCAATTCGACACTCCCTCAAATCACCGCGCTCCCAAGATATCAAAAAATATCTGTGACTTGTACCGCAGGCGGGCGGTGTGCCAGGCGAGCCCGGCAGCGGCCGGCCGGTGCTGTTTTACATCACCACCCAGGCCGGCCACGACATCCGCACGGTTGGGGTGCGTTTACAATTGCCTCATATGTAATGATGGCGCGACAAATTGAATAGACATCACAGCCATGGCCGTCCGCGGTACATCCGCACAACTAGGGTGCGCGTCCCTGCGGTTTTGTTTTGCAACAAGAATTCATCTGCCGTCGGATCATTCACTAAATGTCGTTAGATCTGGACGAGCGTGGTGGATGCCGGCAGCGCTGCCGTCCAAACCTCTTTTCTACGTATGACAGAGTCTACCAAGCGCCAGCGCTCGGCACAGGCCAGAGGCGTGCTGCAAGGTAGCAGCCACAGCAATTCGGTCTGTAAATCAGTGCTTTGTGTGGCCGCAGAAGTTGCGGCAATCCATCAAGCAGTTCTACAAGCGGGGGCGCTTCGTGGTAGAGGGACTGCAGAAGAAGCACGACTTCGACGTCGTCTTCGTGTTCATCACCTCGCATTACCTGTCCACGCTGGTGCGACATTTCAGCAGTCAATACGACTTTCATATCTATCAACGCTCCTCTCATCCGCTGGATATGGGACGGTAATCTGACAAGGGCACTGCGTCACATCCCGTCCACCCTTTTGCGGCTCATTCGCGTTAATTGTCTTGAAAGGCCTCATACATTGGCTGAAAGTCAGCAAAGGCGGGCGTGACCGGAGCCAACATACACCAATCAGATCTGCCGCCCTCTCTGACATCGACAGGAGTCGAAGCGTGTCTACTCAGACCAGTTGGTCACCAGGCAGGTGGAGGCGGTTGGCCGGTTCCTATTGACTGCAAAATGGCTTCATGCGGAGCTGCAGAACCACCGGCCAGCTCATCGTTTCTCACCGTCGCTCACATTCCGCCGCAGGACAACTGGGCGCTGAAGCAGGTCAAAGCGGAGGACCTCGTCCTGCTGCAGAACTACCCGCTGCCGGTGGTGGCGCCGCCGGGCAAGCCCGCGCCGCCCTGGGCCGCCGTGCCGTACGCGCCGCACTGCCGCGGCCCGCGCTCCGCCCCCGTGCCCCACGTACGCTTCCTACAGTTCCACAAAATGCCAGGACATGCTTGGCTCTTGCAACAGGGTCTCGCAGCTACTCGCCATTTGCGGCCCTCGCTCCGCTCCAGTGCCCCACGTGCGCTCGTCGTCCCGTTGCGTTTCCATCTCCAATATCGTTGGAAAGATCCAAATTGATTGAATTGAATGAAAAATATTCCAAGCTCCTCTCTTCTCCTTTCCATCTTTGGTCTCGTTGTCCCCCGATCCCTCCCCTGTGCCGCGCGGGCGACGGTCTGTACTCCGCCCCGCATCTGACGTGCGCCCATTTAATGTCCGTCGTCTCTGCTGGCAACCCTCCGATCAGGTTCAATCTCAACAGCGTCCCAACGCACTGTGTGCTGTCAGTTGATGGAGGCCCTTGCTCATCAATACCGCCCCAAAACATGGTGCCCGGGTTTCTGGGCTCATTTGGTTGCTTAGCATTTCGCTCTTGCAATCAGGAGGTACTTCGTTCATGCAATGCAGGTGGAGGTAGATCAGGAAGAGTTGCTCGCCGGGGTGAAGAAGTACCAGCCGCTGCTGTGCACGCTTCGAACACGAAAATAATTGCTTATTCCCGTCTTTGTGTAACAGGTGGAGGGAGAGCAGTGGAAACGCTTCGAACACGAAGTATATGATTGCATTCCTTCGCACCAGGTGGAGGGGGAGCAGGAGGAGCTGCTGGCCGGGGTGGAGGCGTATCAGCCGCTGCTGCGTGACGCCCCGGGCCTGCTGCGCATGCACGAGTACGCAGCGCGGCAGTTCCGGGACAGGACCAATTTTGACGGCGCCAACTGAGGAGCTGCATCAAATGCGTGCATGCATATCGGCACGTAATGTCAGCGTTGTGTTGAAGCGGGACTTGCAGAGCCGCGTCGTGAATGTGGCGGACCTCTGTTGCGGGACTGCCTTAGTGAATGAGAGGAGTTTTCAGAGATCCGTAGGTATATTCAGAAGTCGGCAACGTTCAAGAGTCTATGTCCCATGCAGCACTTGTCGGCACTGGACATCCTTTGGTGCTGAACGAATACAGTCGTTACACGTGGATAGAGTTGGAGCGAGTACATCTGTGTCTGAATCAACACCGCTGGAGCAGCATGGTGCACATCGCCGCACAGCATCCACACGCATGGCAGCATCCGCACGAAACTCATTGGCGAAAACAGCCCCCCACAGCTGTGCTGCTGCCTATAGACGAACTGGCAGGGACAAGAAACACATGCGAGCGCATCGCTGCGAGTCTGCGACAAGAGCTGGCTGTTTAAGGGCCACTTCACATCGACTGGGCCTCAGCATGGTGAGACAGGCGACGCGCTGGTATCTCTCCGACGACCTGGCGCGTGCCGCTCGCCTTTGAACACACAGCAGTGGAACACAGCAGTGGACTGACTGCGCCACCCCGGCCGCGGCAACGCGAGTGCGGCAGGGGGTCACGAGCTGATGCGCAGCTGCACGCCTGCAGTGACACGGGAACAGTGCTTGTGGTTGTCCTGCAAGGCGAGACCACCCAACTTCGCCTCAGCAGATGGCACATCACGTTACGCACAGTCTGCCTGGCATGTATCCTTCTGAGCTTGGACGGGGGAGGCGCACCCATCATCTCCTTCAGCAGCTCGTAGGTGGTGAACGCAAGCGCAATGCTGGGCACCACCTTGATGTAGTTCGGCCACAGCCCCTGCATCCAAAGGGCTTTACGGGTTGTAAGGTTTGCCTTGACTGGTGACTGCCACTGCCATGAGACTGCAAGCCGTTGCCGGGGAGATCGGTGACTGTGGAGACAATACGATGGACACGTGCATCAACACAGAGATTTGGGTGCAGGTTTACAGCTAGTCAGCATGCATGTGTGTAGCCTTCGGAGGATAGATTTGGCGTCATTCACGCGCCGGGTGCCAGCATTGCGTGCCCCAGACAGGGCTGCACATGCTGGGGGGCGCTAAGAGGTCAGGTACTGCGCTATATGTTTTCGTCAGCAGGCCTTTCAGTAGCAAATCGGGGAGCTGTGAACATCAACTTGTTATGTGCGTCGGCAATCTGCTTCCTTTGCGGCACACCGCTGTGCAGTAGTATGCTCAATGGGAGTCGCTGTTAGATCGCATATATTCAAACTAGCGGCAGTACCTAGCCACACCGCCAGTGCTGGGTGCCGCAGGCGCCTTGCCAGCGACTGCCTGCCCAGCCGCTGCGGACGGCAGGCGTGCGCCAATGCGAACCACCTCAACGCAATGGTCAGCATGGCCGGTGAGCATTTCTGTCCTAATGGGCATGAGAGAGGGGATGAGAAAGGTATAGGAAAAGGGAAGGGGAAAGGGAGAAGGCAAGGGCACCTTCCAAAAGGCACGGGGCCCCTCCTCGTGCAGCGTGCGCACGAAGCAGTCCACCATGCCAGTGTAGCGCACCGAGGTGCCGCCCTCGCCCGCGTGCAGCTGCTGCGCCCCCGACCAGCCGGACACCTGCACATGCAGTCCAGGTGTATCAACGAAGAACGAAGGCAGGTTTCGTTGGACATCATGCAGAGCGCAGGCTCTGGTGCGGCTAGGCCCTGTGAAGCGGCTCTGTCGCATGCCGTGCGGCTGCTGATAGTTGTGGGCTGCAGGTTCGACGCCAAGAACTTTGAAGCGCCCCATTGGGAGTGCGCAGCGCAGCCAAGGCAGAAAGGGATCTCTTCGGCAGGGGCCGCCGCACCTGAAGCCGCCGCCGCACACTGCAATGTTGCTTTCATGTCCAAGGTGTGTCGCGCGTTTAAAGCCAAAAAGGAAGTTTTGTTCAGTGGCCAGCAAGCAAACGAGTCCGCACCTGAAGCCGCCGCCGCACAACATCCAGCGGGTAGGCGACCGTCTGGCCAAAGGTGCCGGCAAAGGCGCCGCAGCCCAGCCTCGTCACCACGCTCAGGTCCCGCTCGTCTGTCAGCTCTGCAGGGGAGTTCGGGCAGCGCGGTGAATTGTCGGTCCAACAGCTTCTGACAATTTGCACAGGCATGGTGTGCACACGCATTGTGCAACCTGCTTCAGCTTCTCCTATGCTGAGAGTGTGCAGGAAGACACAAATTGGCAATCAGAGGTTGCAGACGAACCATGCTCTGTCCTGCAACATGCGCCAATATGCCAACATGCAACTGTTGCATACGTTTGATAAAGAGGCAAAGGCGCACCGTAGTGTTTCAGGATCATGTCCTTCGACGTCTCGTACACCGCAAAGTTGAGGCCGACGTAGGGGATGACACCGATGACGCTGGGCAGCCAGCCCCGCCACAGCGCCAGCAGCCCCTCCTGCGCAAGGATGTTGGGGGACGGCAGGATTAGTACTTAGGATAGAGAGGAAGAGACGGTGCGATTGCAACACTAGCAATGCAGGGTCAGTCACTTGCGGGCGCTGATGCGATGAGTGCAGTCGATTTCTGTAACCCCTTTAGCGTTGTGTCCTGCACTGTGCTTCTGCGGCAAGACAAACGCTGCAGGCGAAATTCAGTCATTGCCCAGGTGGCGCATCAGACCACTTGTGCACCCCTCATCCCTCGGAAGTCGATACATAACATATTAACGTATGTACACAACTCGGCGCACCTCCTTTATGATGGAGGTGGTGGCGTGCATGATGCCGTGGTACTGGCCGCCCTTGCCTGCCTGGATGGTGAGCCGCCCGCGCACCATGTCCAGCGGGTAGGTGGCGCTCATGCCCACGATGCCGGCGCACGCGCCAACGCATAATCGCAGCACCGGCGTCATCTGCCCGTCGCCGCCCCGCTGTTGAAACGTACACAGAATTGCCGTGTCAAATCTGCCGTTCCAGAGGAATGCAACAGGCAGTGTGGCAGGCAGGGTTAGGACATCGGCGATGCAGAGCGTCCCAAACGGCGCCTGCAGCCACATCGCAGCTTTGCACATGGTGGAACAATATTAAGCGTGCGTCGCGCGTGCAAGGACATCTCACCTCCATCATCTCATGCGAGACGTATCTGCTGAGCTGCTCGTAAGTGAGAAATTTCACCTGCAGATGATGCTGACGTCAGGCACACCACGATGACATGACTTCCTATGCTGCTGAGCGTCTGATGGGCGTTTGTGTGACTGTCTGGCAGCAGGCATGTCTTACACGATCACACACTCACCGCCTGGTTGGGCACGATGCGAATGCAATTGGTCAGGTTGCCTCGCATCATCCCGCCGACACCCTCCGTCATCGCTATGTGTTTGAGGCCCTGATACACACCGCTGTACACCTGCAATTTTTTTGTGATCTGCACTTGTCACCTGGCATGACTCTCGGAGCAGCAGCATGCACGCAGCCTCCGCGCAGCGGCAGTCAGGCAGCGCAGAGAGCTGTGCTCATGCACACAGGATCATGCACACAGGATCATGCGGTACGTGCCTTCTGGTTGCCCTGAATCTGCATGAGGATCTTCAGCCGCTCCAGCGGCGCCACAGCAGTGCGCGACCTGTTGCGACGACACGGCGATGGCATGGGTTTGACAGCGCTTGTGTTGGCGGCCGGCGGCGATGTGGCGTACCGCTGGCAAGCAAATCAGCAGATGCGATGGCATACATCGCAAGAAACTCCTCGTGCGAAGCAGTTTCTTACGGAGAAGGCACTGGTGGTGCACTGTGCATGGTGCCTCCAGCAATAAAGTGAGCCAATGGCTGAGAGGCTCACACTCCTCCGGCGATACCGCCTGCCAGCAGACTCTTCACGATGGACGACCATGACAGCGACTTGTCTAGTCGTTGTGCTACTTGAGGCGGCACTTCTGGCGCCTTTGCTGTCTCAGCAGTTTCGGCTGAACTCGGCTGCATACTCCAATCCTCGTGCTGCCCGTCGCCTTGAAGCCCGGCGCCCGCAAGGCGCAGGCCCTGGGTGGGCCGTGGTGGCAGTGAGCAGTAGTCTGAGCTGCTGTGAAAGGGTGGTGATCAAACACCGCTTCCGAGCGGCGCAGCCGTTTAGGGCACTTGCAATGCAGAGTCAAGTCGATTGCGGCGCTGACTGAGGGGCAGCCCCCGAGCAATTCTGCGGCTCCTGTATCGACACACGAGACTGAGCGCGCCACCTGGCCTGAACAGTGCCGCGGCTGACTCCGCAAAGCTCATCCAGACTGGTTTGCTAGACCCTAGGCTGGGCTCCATTATTTTCCGGAACCAAGCAAGGGCTTTTCTCCCAGGTCAGGGATGATTGAGAGGCTTTGTGGGTGGACCAGCACTTGATGGGACGTCGTATACAGCAGCGCGTTATGTAGGGGGTGCTGCGGCTGAGATTGCAGAGATGGAGAACCCTTTATGTTGTCTGACTGTCAGACACAATGGTCTAAAGGGTTTTACGGCCCTGACTGCCCCCCGAGCATTCACAAGTAGCGTTTCGAAGCGTGCCAGCCTGTCTCGAGTGCTTTTGCATGGACAGTCGAGTCCACTGCGCAGTGTATTGGTCTTGCTAGGCACCGATACCAAAGTCTTGTCGCAGCGGCGGCGGCGGTCGCTTTGCCATTTGCCAAGGTCAGCAGGAGACCATGAGGAAGAAGGTGGACTCCCGAATCCGCACGCTGGTGGAGAATTGCGTTGCGCAGCGCCACCGGTCGCTGTTCGTCATCGTTGGCGACAAGGGCCGAGACCAGGTCGTCAATCTGCACTACATGCTGTCCAAGACCACCGTCAAGGCGCGGCCGTCGGTGCTGTGGTGCTACAAGAAGGAGCTCTACATCAGCAGGTGCATGCTTGTTCCACTCGTGCGCTCGGGTCCCGGCAGCTGGCGCGAACTGCACATGACTGCTCCAGCACGCGCGGCTCTCACATCAGGCTGCCGGGGGGGGGGGGGGGGGGGGGCACAGCACGCAAAACTACACGCTGAACGCATGTCTAAACAGCACGCCTCGCCCCCTGGCGCCAGACAGCCCTCTGTTCTGATCCTGCGTCACTCAAGCGCCGTCAATCCTACATGCCATGCATACCATCGAGAACTGAGCCTGCTGCACGGCCGCTGTGACGCAGCCACAAGCAGAAGCGGATGCGGCAGATCAAGAAGCTCATGCAGCGGGGGCTGCTGGACCCGGAGAAGGAGGACCCCTTCAGCCTGTTTGTGGCCAGCACCAACATCCGGTACTGCTACTACCACGACACGCACAAGATCCTGGGCCAGACGTTCGGCATGTGCGTGCTGCAGGTGAGCAGCGCCCATTCACCGGAAGTGTGCATGCTCTGAAACCTGCTTCGAACATGATTGCCGGCCGCCACGCCCGGCCATGGCACCTTACGGCATGCGCATCAGCAGCAATTTTCCGACATCAATCTATACGGATGTCAATGGAATCAATGTTCCATCAGAACCCAAAAGAACAAACTTCAAATCCAGGATTTTGAGGCGCTGATGCCCAACCTGCTGGCGCGCACGATGGTTCTGTTAGCAACATCCTATACCACTCATAAAACACCATATCATCAACTGCAGGACTTTGAGGCGCTGACGCCCAACCTGCTGGCGCGCACAATGGAGATGGTGGAGGGCGGCGGCATCAAAATATGTAGTAGATCATGCACATTATCATCATGTCTACACATACCAATGCAGGACTTTGAGGCGCTGTCGCCCAACCTGCTGGCGCGCACAATACATCCATCAGCGACACCACACACCATGCACATTATTGTCTCACCAAATGCAGGACTTTGAGGCGCTGACGCCCAACCTGCTGGCGCGCACGATGGAGACGGTGGAGGGCGGCGGCATCGTGGTGCTGCTGCTCAGCACGCTGTCCAGCCTGCGCGACCTGTACAGCCTAACCATGGACGTGCACGCGCGCCTGCGCACGCCCGCCCACCAGGACGTCACCGGTGGGTTGTCATTCCACAAGGGCTTGTATGAGGCAAGTCGCGTTAGTGCGACCAGCAATTGAGGGTTCAGCGCTGCCCGGCAATGATGTGCGCTGCACGGGACACCAACTCTGCTCTCCAGGACATGTTACGCTGGGCTCGGGGGCGGGGTTCAGAGCCTGGAGCGTGGCCGGCGGACAAGGTCACTGTACCTTCTGCTTCTGCAGGCCGCTTCAACGAGCGGCTGATGACTACCTGCTGCTGTTGCAGGCCGCTTCAATGAGCGGCTGGTGCTGTCGCTGACGACCAACCCGGCGTGCCTGCTCATGGACGACGAACTGAACATCTTGCCGACAAGCAGCCATGTGCGCGATATCCGCCCCCTGCCGCGCGACGACGAGGGCAAGGTCGTCGTCTCGGGCCCCTCGGCGGCAGCAGCGGCGGAGCTCGCCGACCTGGTGTCCAGCCTGGCCGACACGCAGGCAAGCACACCGGGAAACCAAAGCACTCGTGCACTAGTCTCACCTCCTGGCAAGGCTGTTTCTTGGGCTCTGCGCAGACAGGCGGCGGCGGAGCTCGCTGACCTGGTCTCCAGCCTAGCCGACACGCAGGCAAGCACAAGATTGGATCCTGAAGATGACATCATACTGTGCTGCAGCTTTTTGTCCTTCAAGGCTCGCGGACCTGGTCTCCAGCCCGGCCGACACGCAGGTAAGCGGTGACCTTGAGGAGGGAATGAGTGCTGTGTCTCGTGTCATCGCCGGGCCGGGGAGCAGGCGGCATCAGCAGTTGCAGCACTGGTTGCTGGGAACAGGTCACCGCCGCCCAATCTTGAGGCGCACAGTTTGTGCACCCACAGAGCTGCCGGCGACGCCTCTGCACATCATGCCCACAGTATTCGCAGAGGCTATGCTGAGGCCACCATTCTGTACGCTTGCAGCCGGCGGGCGCGCTGGTGGGAAAGTGCAGCACGCTGGTGGGCAAGTGCTAAGACTGACATTCTGTACATGTTATTGACATGCATCCCGCGGGCGCGCCAGTGGGCAAGTGCAAGACGCAGGACCAGCAAGATCGTCAGTTCAAGAGTTCCTATTATCCCCTAACCATCGTCTGTTCAACCTGCAGCCGGCGGGCGCACTGGTGGGCAAGTGCAAGACGCTGGACCAGGCGCGCGCGGTGGTGACCTTCCTGGACGCCGCCTCCGAGAAGACGCTGCGCTCCACCGTGGCGCTCACCGCTGCCCGCGGCCGCGGCAAGGTGCTTTGGCCTTTGAGCAGACTGCTATTTGGGCACAGAACGTCTGTCCTGTGCTCGGTGACCGAGAAGATCGGTGACAGAGAAGACGCAGCGGTCCCTCGTAGCGCTCACGGCTGCCGGCCGGCATGGCAACGTGCCCCATCTATGCTGCACCATGCTGCCCCATTGCTGCATCTACCTGCCATGCACTGTTGCAGACTGTGGCTGTGACCTTCGCACCTGCCTCCACGCTTGGAGCGGTCGCTGTGGCCACCGTTCCTGAGACGTTCCAGCTTCACAGTCATGGCCTCGCCGGGAGCAATGCTATGGCCGACTCGCGGGCCTTCCAATGTGGTATATTGTAGGTCCTCAAACATGGCATTGTTGCCTCGCTCACAGTCGGCGGCGCTGGGGCTGGCGATTGCAGGCGCGCTGGCGCTGGGCTACGCAAACATCTTTGTGACCGCGCCGTCGCCGGAGAACCTGCAGACGCTGTTCGAGTTTACCTGCAAGGGCCTCGCCGAGATGGGCTACAAGGTGGGTTCTACATGTCACCTGTAGGAGCCATGCACTGGCTCCCCTGCCCTGCCGGGCCGGGATGGCTGCCTGCTCACTTGTCGCCGGCTGTCGTTTCGATTCACAGCCACCCGCAGCTGCCTAGCAAAATGGTCCTTATCACTCCATTCCATGCTTTCGTCCTCGCCGCGCAGGAGCACCTGGACTATGACCTGGTGGAGTCGTCCAACCCCGCCTTCGGCAAGGCCATCGTGCGCGTCAACGTGTTCCGCAACCATCGGCAGGTCCGTACCCTGGGCTGCAATGTTACAATACCTGAAGCTGCGGAGCATCGGTTTGGTGCGCACAGTGCAGTCTGAAACCTAGGGATGGACTGCCCAGCGTTCAATTCTAGTATTGTAAAGGACAACCCCCGAACTCGCAGCAGCCCCTGGAAAGTCGTAGTCCGCGTTGCCGTGCAAATGGTGGAGTATATCCAGCCACAGCACCACGTGCAGCTCAGCGCCGCGGATTGCACTGCTGCCAGTATCGAACTCGATCTCAGCATGACCAGCTTTCCTTGTCGCTTGCCGTGCAGACGGTGCAGTACATCCAGCCGCAGCACCACGCGAAGCTGAGCGCGGCGGAGCTGCTGGTCATCGACGAGGCGGCGGCGATCCCGCTGCCGCTCGTCAAGGCGATGCTGGGTCCCTACCTGGTGTTCCTCTGCTCCACCGTCAACGGCTACGAGGGTGGGTTGCCAGACATTCATTTTCACACAGTGACCCTGCATGTCTCTTTGTGTTTCTGCTCGCCAAGGCGGTGCTGGGCCCCTTCCTGGTGTTCTGCTGCTCCACTGTCAACGGCTACGAGGGTGTTGAGACATTGGCTCGTGCTGATTGCTCGGGCCTCGGAGCTCTTGAACACTCGCTGAGACAGCTTGCGAAGCTCGGACTTTGCCGCCAGCATGTTCGCTGATCACAGCCATTCATGCCAGCCTGCTGCGGCAGCCTTCGAAAGGTGCTTCTTGCAGCCTGACACCCCAAAAATCAACATCTGCAGGCACGGGGCGCAGCCTGTCGCTGAAGCTGCTGCAGCAGCTGCGGGAGGAGGGCGCCAAGCTGTCGTCGACAAAGGCGGACGCCGGCGGCGCCGGCGCCGGCCGCACCTTCCGCGAGGTCGTCCTGCAGGAGCCCATCAGGTGACACGATGGGATGAACGCCCAATTGTCTCTGCGGCTTGAGAGCGTCACCAGCTTCCAGCCTATTTGAAGGTGGCTCAACAGTGTCCCCAATTTTCTTCCCTGCGTCAACGCTGTGACCTGCCCTCCCGCTTTGGCAAAGCAACAAGCAGCCAAACTCACAATTGTGTGCGGCGGAGGACAAGGTGGAGAAGTGGCTGCACAGCCTGCTGAAATGATTAGATCTGTCATGGGCACTTTCCTGCCACACATTGCTAGCTGCAGATCGTCTCTGTACACACCGCAGGTCCGCGGCAGGGGATGAGGTGGAGAAGTGGCTGCACATCCTGCTTTGGGATCCAGGTTCATGGCTGCATTGCGCTGCAAATGCTGCCCTTATGAAACCCATGTCTTCCTGTTATCACCCAGGTATGCGGCGGGGGACAAGGTGGAGAAGTGGCTGCACAGCTTGCTGTGCCTGGACGCGGCGGAGCACCTGCCGCCGCCGCCCGCGCGCCTGCCCGCGCCCTCACAGTGCAACCTCTGGTGCGCCTTTCCCCCACCATTGCGCGGTTGAGAGACACCTGCGATTAGAGCTGACTCTCTGTCCACAGGCCTGTAAAGACCAGTTGCATTTTGAATGTTGTTCTCATTCATACACAGTCGAATCGATGTCGCGTCTCTGGCGGCAGGCGTCTGCTCTGGGACACGCTGTTCAGCGGGAACGCGGCGGCGGAGAGTATGCGGCAGCTGACGATCTTCTCGCCCACAGCTACTGATTTGTGTGTTGTTAAAGAGATGTTGACTGTGTCGTGGCCCTGATTATAGGTACGTGCAGCGGGACACGCTGTTCAGCGGGCACGCGGCGGCGGAGCGCATGCTGCAGGCGCTGATGGCGCTGTATGTGGCCAGCCACTACCGCAACACGCCCAACGACCTGCTCATGCTGGCCGACGCGCCTGCGCACCACCTCTTCGCGCTGCTCGGCCCCGTGGACGAGACGCAGGTAACTCCCCATTGCGTGAGAGGAACCTGACAATCGCTTTGACGTCGTTCCACTCAAACCGCATGTCTTGCGCCATTTGTGATGTGTCCGACGCGCCCGCGCACCACCTCTCTGCCCTACTTGGCCCCGTGGACGAGTCGCAGGCCCGCCCTCTTGAATGCAGTTTTAAAAAGTCAAGAGTGACTTTCAGTGTCGTCCCCACATCTTCCTCCGTCCCTCTCCAGGTTTTCGCTCTGGATTTGCTCTCATCTCTGTGGCGCAATGTGGTGCGCGCATGTCTGCTCACAGCTGCTTTGATGACGACCAAGCAGCAGCCACACTGGCCACGAGCCATAAGACGGCAACTGAACCGATGCAGCTGGCAACGCGGCTCAGTTTTGGTGGTCGCTGCTGTGCAGAATGCGCTGCCGGATGTGCTGGCTGTGGTGCAAGTCGCGCTGGAGGGTGCCATCAGCAAAGCCAGCGCGTCCGCGGCGCTCGGCCGCGGCCAGCTGCCCGGGGTGCGACTTCCCCATTCTGATGGCATCTGTTCTGGGCAATCTCTGCACATGTCAGCCTGCTGAGACAGGGTCCTCCCTATTTGCTGGACCGTTGCGTCAATTCAGGAAGCACTTCTGACTCGCAAAGTCTGCGACGACTGCAGTGCCGCAATGCCACTGCGCGGGATTATAAAACAGAAATCTCTGTGGCTACAGGGCGACCTGATACCCTGGACGGTCGGGCAGCAGTTCCAGGACGCGGACTTCCCGCGGCTGTCTGGCGCTCGCATCGTGCGCATCGCGGTGCACCCCTCGCTCACGCGTGCTGGGTACGTCATGGCATGTCTTAGCGCATGCCTCCCATTAGCGCATGCCTCCCGTCCATAGTTCCTCAGTGCCGCATCGCTGCACCGTGGCATAAATGTCAAGTGCAAAATGCGATACGAGCAGATTCATATTGGGAGCATATTCCTCAGCGTGGCGCCGAGTGAACCATCCTTCCAGGCATGATCAGCGGTGCGTGTGCTTGAGTGGCAGTGTGTTGATCGTCCTTGAGTGCATAGCGTTGACTGACCCACGTGACTTTCACTGAGTGTCCGCAGGTACGGCAGCAGGGCGCTGGAGCTGATACAGCGGTACTACGAGGGCGAGCTGGCGGACCTGGATGCTGACGAGGACGCGTCTGACGACGGCGCAGGCACGGCGCCAAAGGCCAACGGCACCACCGCCAACGGCGGCTCAGGTGAGGTCAAGTTGAGGCTGTAAGATTGGCACCATTGGCACATGGTGCCAAGGCCAGTGGCTGCCAACGGCGGCTCGGGTGGGGCTCGAGACGCGCACCCACCTCATGTCGTGGACTGACTGAGACGGCTTCATTTGAGGTGCTGCCATGTCTGACGACGGGCGCGGCTCCGAAGGCCAATGTCTCAGCCGCCAACGGCGGCTTGGGTGAGTCGAGGCTCAGGGCACCTGCCTTTGGCACCCGGCACTCGGCCTGCTGTCGACAGCCTCAGGTGCGCAGTTGCAGGGAAAGCGGTGCGGTGGTCCAGGCCGCGGGCTGCAGGAGGAGGTGATCCGGCGGCGTGGCGGGGTGCCGCCGCTGCTGCAGGCGGTGGGCCAATGCCATATTGCCCTCCAATCTAGGCCTGTTTTTCGTCGAATCACACATTCTGATCCCGTCATGCAGGCGGCGGGCTGCAGGAGGAGGTGAGCCGGCCGCGCGGCGGGCTGCCGCCGCTGCTGCAGCAGACAGGGCAATATTGTGTCGACCTTGAATGTGGGCCTTTGCGTGCCACATGTTCAGAAACACGCATTTTGATTGCCATCACCATGCAGGCGGCGGGCTGCAGGAGGAGGTCATCCGGCCGCGCGGCGGGCTGCCGCCGCTGCTGCAGGCGGCGGGCGAGCGCCCCGCAGAGCCGCTGCAGTACCTGGGCTCCTCCTTCGGCCTCACGCAGCCGCTGCTCAACTTCTGGCGGCGCGCCGGCTACCAGCCGCTGTACCTGCGCCAGACAGCTTCGGACGTGACGGGTGCGGCTGCAAGTTTCCGACCTGACGCGGTCCACTGCGTGCGTATCTGCTGCCGATGTGGCCTCAGCTGCCATATGCTCGCAACCGCCGGTCGTTTGCGAGTGTGAGGGAAGCTGCTGCGGGAAGGAGGTCCCTGCAGCAGCTTCGGTGGAGCCTTGCCGCATCATGTGCGGTCTTCTGCAGCGCAGTCCCATGTTCCCGTGCCTCCTGCTCTCTCCTCTGGTTCTCCTCACCGACTGCTGCTGACGGTGTGTGACACTGACGCATCTCGCAGGCGAGCACACGTGCATCGTGGTGAAGTTGCTGCGCAGCGCGAGGTGGAATGCATGAGATTGGCCAAGTGAGCCCACAGTGACTAACGAAAGAAACCCCTCTGCAGGCGAGCACACGTGCATTGTCGTGAAGCCGCTGCGCAGCGCGGAGGTGGAGGGCACCGCCTGGCTGGGGCCTTTTGTGGCGGACTTCCGTGTGCGCCTCATGGCGCTGCTGCCCTCCGCCTTCAAGTGCGCCTTCTGAAAACAGCTACACATCCCCGTCTGTGATCTTGAGCCATTGTTTCAGCAGCAAGCGCCATGCCCACAGCTTGTTTGATCAGTGTTTGAACCTCGACATGTCTGGACTCACAGGCAAAACTCGCCGGCGCTGGCGCTGACCAAAGCTGGACCTCAGCAAGGGCGCAAATGACGTAGATAAGGAATACAAAAAGTGTCCAATGCCAATGGAATCATTGGACACTGATCACAGGCACTACTCGCCGGCGCTGGCGCTGACGCTGCTGGACCCTAAGCTGGACTTCAGCGAGGGGGAGACGTCTGCCGGCATCGACGCAGGCACCGTCGTCGGCCGCGCCGACGGCAGCGGCATCTCCCCCCACGACCTGCGCCGCCTGCAGGTGCGCGCCAAACAGCGGGTTAGTCTGTATTACTGTGCTGTGTGCCCAGCAAGCTCTGTACTACTGTGCTGTGTGCCCAGCAAGCTGTCAGAAAGTCGAATATAGTCCTTTGCTGCATCCGATGCTGGGAACAAAGCAGCATGCAGGCCCAGCTGGCGAGTGGCTCATCCTTACTGCCCACGGCCACTGCACCGTCGGCGGCTGCCTTCTGCTGTTGGAACCGATTGCACGTTCCTGCCGACCTA